>Ga0207701_10003891_pt1 | contig 15277 bp, 13 predicted proteins | sample KBSSwiSSwithPhiX_FD_184294 | JGI IMG/M metagenome (GOLD analysis project Ga0207701, IMG submission 184294) | Switchgrass rhizosphere bulk soil microbial communities from Kellogg Biological Station, Michigan, USA, with PhiX - S5 (SPAdes) (version 2) | ecosystem: Environmental > Terrestrial >... | reverse complement strand
AGCTCTTCCACCCTTCGGCGGATGCGCGAACGAACCGCTTCAGCGCATCGGCGCGCCGCGAAAGCGTATTACGCGTGACGACGAGCACTTCGGAATAGGGCGGGTAGCCCTCCTCGGCGAGCAGGAACACCACAGGCTGCACACCGGCCTTCTCGATCGAAAAAGGCTCGGACGTCGCGAAGCCCTGCTGCGCGAGATTGCGATCGACGAGGAACGGCTGGACGCTGAACGCATACGGCCGTTTCTGGTTGTCGGTAAAGCCATAGCGCTGCTTCAGCCAGGGCCAGAACGTCGTCGCGCTCGCCGAGCTGACGGCGATCGGCTTTCCCTTCAGATCCTCGAGCCTTGCCACGCCGGGGTGCGCGATGATCACCGTCGGGTTTTTCTGGAACGTCGCCGCCACGGCAGTCACCGGCACGTTCTGCTCGACGGCGGAGAGCACCTGCAGCGCGTCGCCCATTACGATGTCGAGCTGCCCGGCAGCCAGAAGCTGCAGGCCGTTGACCTGCGGGCCGCCCATGCGGATGGTGACGTCGAGGCCGTGCTTCTTGTAAGTGCCTTCGGCGACCGCCTGATAGAAGCCCCCATGCTCCGCCTGCGCGAGCCAGTCGGTGGCGAATACGATCTTGTCGGATTCGGCGGCGTGCGCAGCGAAGCACATGGCGGCGCTCGCGAGCGCAACGAGCGTGCGGTCGATCCATCGAATCATCGGAGTGCTCCTGCGTGGGGGGTGTATGTTGCCGACTCGCCATTATGCGCAACTTCGGGCCGGCAGGCGGGACCGGATACGACGTCCGAAAACGGCGAGTCGGCGGCGGCGACACTGGCATAATCCGCCCCATGCCTCTCGACTCCGACGCCTGCTACCGCGCGCTCGCGGCGCACGATCCGCGCTTCGACGGCCGATTCTTCGTCGGCGTGTCGTCGACGCGCATCTATTGCCGCCCGGTGTGCACGGTGCGCCTGCCGCGGCGGGAGAATTGCCGGTTCTTCGCGAGCGCCGCGGCGGCCGAAGTCGAAGGCTATCGACCGTGCATGCGGTGCCGGCCGGAGCTCGCTCCCGGCAACGCGAGCGTGGATTCCGGCGCGCGCCTTGCGCAGGGCGCCATCGACCTCATCGAAAACGGCGTGCTCGAAGCCGGCGGCATCGAGCATCTCGCAGCGCGCGTCGGCGTCACGAGCCGGCACCTGCGGCGGATCTTCGAAACGGAATTCGGCGTCTCGCCGATCGAGTATGCGCAGACGCAGCGCCTCTTGCTCGCCAAGAGGCTGCTGACGGATACCGCGCTGCCGGTCACGGAGATCGCGAGCGCCAGCGGCTTTGCGAGCGTGCGCCGTTTCAACGCGCTGTTCAAGGCGCGTTACCGGATGTCGCCCGGCCGGCTGCGCGAGGCGCGCGGTTCCGGCGGACTTCCCGCCACGCTCGTGTTCGAGCTCGCGTATCGTCCGCCGTACGACTGGGACGCGATGCTCTCGTTCCTCGGGAGCCGCGCCATCGACGGTGTCGAGCAGGTGGACGGGGACGCTTACGCGCGAACGGTCGCGATCGAGCATCGCGGCGTGCGGCACGTCGGCAGGGTCGAAGTGCGGCGCGCGCCGCGGCGCTCCGCGCTTCGCGTCGCGGTGTCGCCGTCGCTCGCCCGCGCGGTGCCTGCCGTGCTGTCGCGCGTGAAGCACACGTTCGATCTTTCATGCGACCCCGCTTTGGTCGCGGCAGCGCTCGGCACGCTTGCCGATGCGAGGCCGGGTCTGCGCGTTCCAGGGACGTTCGACGGCTTCGAGCTTGCGGTGCGCGCTATTGTCGGCCAGCAGATCTCCGTGCGCGCGGCGCGGACAATGGTCGGCCGCATTGCGAATGCATTCGGCGACACGTTGGCCGAGGGCGAGGGCACCCGCGCGCTTCGCCTGTTCCCGGATGCGACGCGCATTTCGCGCTTGGCGCCGGAAGAGCTGACTGCGCTTGGGTTGACCAAGGCCCGCGCGCGGACGCTGATAGGCCTCGCGCAGGCCGTGTCGTCGGGCGCCATCCGGCTCGACCCCGAAAGCGACGTCGAAGCGACCGTCGCGGGGCTCACTGCATTGCCCGGCATCGGACCCTGGACGGCGAACTACATCGCGATGCGCGCATTGCGCTGGCCGGATGCGTTCCTGCCGAGCGACCTCGTGGTCCTGAAAGCGTTGGGCGAAACGCGGCCTGCGCGTGCGCTGCGCCGTAGCGAGGCATGGCGTCCCTGGCGCGCCTACGCCGTCATTCACCTCTGGAGAAATGCCTCATGACGAGTTCGGTGTATTACAAGCTCTTTCCGTCGACGCTGGGCACGATGGTGCTGGCGAGCGACGGCGACGCACTGACAGGCGCATGGTTCGACGGGCAGCGTCACCAGCCGGCGCAGGGGCCATCTTGGGAACGCCGGCCCAAGCTTCCGATCCTGCTTCGCGCGGAGGCCGAGCTCGCCGAGTATTTCGCAGGCGAGCGCACGGTGTTCACGCTGCCGCTTGCAGCGGCCGGGACGCCGTTCCAGCGCGAGGTGTGGAGCGCCATCGCCGCCGTCCCCTACGGCGAGACGACGGCCTACCGCGAGCTCGCCGAGCGCATCGGGCGGCCGGCGAGCATTCGCGCCGCCGGCGCGGCCACGGGGCGGAATCCACTGTCGATCATCGTTCCGTGCCATCGCGTGCTGGGCGCCGACGGTACGCTGACGGGGTACGCAGGCGGCCTCGACCGCAAGCGCGCACTGCTCGCACTCGAGAGCCGCGCGCGGGCGGCGCCGTCGGTGCTCCGCGCGGCGTGAAGTGCCCCCACGCTCACGTCGTTCGCTGCCCCCCGGGGGGGAGCAAGGCCGCCCTTGGGGCGGCCCGGCGGGCGGCCTGAACGGCAGGCGCTGGTGCGAAGATCCGATGCGGTACGGCTCGTTGCGTTGTCCGCCATCTGGGGCTCGTCGTTCATTTTCATCCGGGTGATCGCACCGGCGCTCGGGCCCATCTTGACGGTGATGACGCGCGTGCTGATCGGCGGCGCGATCCTCGTCGCGTACTGCCGGATCGTCGGGCTCGATGCCGAACTCCGTCGCCACTGGCGCCAATATGCGGTGATCGGCATCGTCAACTCGACGCTGCCGTTCATGCTGTTCGCCTTCGCGGCGCTGTACCTGCCGGCGTCGTATTCGGTCATTCTCAACTCGACCGCGCCGCTGTTCACCGCGCTCTTCGCGATTCCGCTCCTCCACGAGCGTCTTACGCCCGTCAAGGTCGCGGGGTTGCTGGTCGGGGCGACGGGCGTCGCGCTGGTGAGCCGCGCGGGGCCGGTCGTCCCGGATCTCAGGTTCTGGATTGCGGTCGCCGCGTGCCTCGGCGCGACAACCTGCTATGCGTTGTCGAGCATCTACATGAAGAAATACGCGGCTGGCGCGAAGCCGCTCGCGATCGCCGGTTGGAGCCAGATCTTCGCGGCGCTCGCGTTGGCGCCTTTCATGCCGTTCGCGTCAACGACTGCAGCCGTGACGCCGCTCCTTGCCGCCAACGTGCTGATGCTGGCGATATTCTGCAGCTCGATCGCGTACGTGCTCTATTACCGGCTGATCGCGGACATCGGGCCGACGCGCGCGCTGACGATGGCGTTCCTGATGCCGGCGTTCGGGATGTTGTGGGGCGCGTTGTTCCTGGACGAGCCCATTACGCTGCCGATGATTGCGGGTTGCGCGCTCATCATCGGCGGCGCAACGGCGGTGTTGCGGCCGGCGCCTGCGAAACCGCGCCAGTGATGGATCCGGGCCGGCTGACCGGCCCTCTGGATTACTTCCTGGCCGTGGCTGCGGTGACCTCCGACAAGAGCTTGTCGGCGCCCTTGTTGCTCACGGAACCGCGCACCAGGATGTCGGGAGGAAGCACCTTCTTGCCGTAGTACGCCTGGTTCCAGTCGTCGGCCGCCGTGACCACGGTGCCGTCGAAGTTGAGTCCGCCGTAGACGCCTTTGGCGCGATTGAACGTGATCAGGTCGGCCACGATGTCGCTCTTGGCGCCGGCTCCCACCGGACCCGCGGCGACGCTCGCGTCGCCGCCCATCTTGAACGACGTGGCGAGCAGCGAGTTGAAGCCCTTGTCGGTCATCACCATCGTGACGCCTTCCGATACGGAAATGCCGGCCTGGAAGCCGACGCTGCCCGTGGCGAGCACGTAGAACGCCGGTCCCACCCACTTGCCGCTCCCCGGGTCGCGCGCGACCACGAGCGCGCGCCCGCCCGAGCCGCCGAAGATGAATCCGGCTTTCAGGATCTCGGGCGCGATGATCAATGCCTTCGAGCGGCGGATGTTCTGCTGCAGCCAGCCCATGTCGGGGTCGCGGAGGAAATTCGACAGCACCTTCTCGGCGTCGGCGACCAATTTCTGCTGTTCGGACTGCGCCTGCGCCGCGGGGGCGAACAGGGCGAGGGACGCGGCGGCGGCGAGCACGACGCCGACATTGCGGAAAATTCGTTTCATTGTTGGTCTCCTGGAATCGGCACGCGGCATCGTTGATCCGCCGCGCAAGGGGGGCGCGGCGAACACCGCGGCGCACGGATTATACGCGCCGCGTCGTGGCGTCATTGCGGAATCGAATTGAGGAGGTACATGGCGGCGAGCAGTCCCGACGGCCGGCCGAGCGCTCCCAGCCACTGGTTGAAGATTGTCTCGATGTCGCCGCCGACGTACACCTGCGTCAATGCCTTGTTGACCTCGAGCCGCATCGCGGAGTCACCCCGCGGCAATGCGAAGGCCAAAGGCTCGATCGAAAGGTCGTCGGACAGGATCGCAAGCGGCTTCGGGTCCTTGGCCTGCGCGGCGAGCCCGATGAGCTTGATCTTGTCGCTCGCGAACGCGTCGAGCGAGCCCGACTCGAGCATGGCAATGCCCTCGTTGCCGTCCCTCACCCGCGTGACCTTCGCGTCGACGAGCCGCTGCTTCAGCGCCGCATCGAGCCGCGACTCGGTCGTCGTGCCTGCGATGACGCCGATCTTCTTGCCCGCGAAGTCGGTGAACTTCGTGAGCGAGGTGCCCTTGACCAGGAAGCCGCCGCCGTCGAGAAAGATGAGCGACGAGAAGTCGACGGTGGCCATCCGGGTTTGCGTCGCCGTCGTGTTCGCGCAATCGATGTCGGCCTTGCCGGAAGCGACCATGGCAACGCGTTCGGCGACGGTGCCGACGATCCAGTTCACCTTGATGTCGCTCACGCCGGCGGCGCGGCCGAGTTGCACGATGATGCGCTTGCATAGGTCGATCGAGTACCCCGCGGGCTGCTGGTTCGCGTCGACGAACGAGAACGGCAACGAGTCGCTCGAGAACGCGATGCTGATCTCCTTCGACGCGCGGATCTTCGCCAGCGTGTTGCGGGGCGCGCTCGCGGCCGGCGCCTTGGCGGCCGTGGTGCCCTTCTTGGCGTCTGCCTTGGGCGCAGCGGTTTGACCTGCCGCGTGGCCGGAGACGAAGGCGGCGGCGAAAAGCAGCGAGACGAGCGCGGCGAAGACGGGGTTTTTCATGAGTCCGACCTTTCTCGGAGGGGGTGTGGCGATTCGCCTGCATGGCGTCGCCGGGGCATTCTAGCCTACGGCTGCGCGGCGGACGAGCGCCGATGGCGGCGCGGGACGAGCGCCGATGGCGGCGTGGGACGAGCGACGATGACGGCGCAGTGCGCATGCTAAACTGGCCGCCGACTCAACATCCTGCATCGTCATGGAGAGATTCTCCCCGTTTGCCGTCGCAGTCCTCGCACTCGGCATCGCCGGCGCGAGCGCTTTCGCGGGAATCGCCGCCGCCCAGTCGCCGACGCTCAATCGCATCAAGGCCACAGGCACGATCACGTTCGGCTACCGCGACAACGCAGTTCCGTTCTCGTACAAGGACCGCGACGGCCATATCAAGGGCTACAGCGTCGAGCTTTGCATGAGAGTTGCCGGCGCCATACAGAACGAGCTCGGCTTGACCGCGCTCAAGATCGAATGGCTTCCCGTCGAAGCCTCGAACCGTCTCGACTACGTGATCAGCGGAAAGGTCGACGCGGTCTGCGGGACGACGACGATCACGCTCGGGCGGATGCAGAAAGTCGATTTCAGCCTGCCGATCTACGTCGACGGCGGCAGCGTGCTCGTGCGCGCCCGGTCCAAGATCGCGCGCCTGTCCGAGCTCAAGGGCAAGCGCGTCGCAGTGATCGAGGGTACGACCACCGAAGCCGAGCTCGCCCGGGGACTTGACACGACAGGCGCGCGCGCGACGCTCGTGCCGGTCAAGACTGCGGCCGAGGGAATGGCGATGCTCAACAAGGGGTCGGTGGATGGCTACGCGGCGGACCGCGTCGTCCTTGCCTATCTCAAGCTCCGTGCCCCGAAACCGGATGCTTACGCGTTCGTCGCCGGCGACTTTTCGTACGAACCCTTCGGCCTCCCGATGCGGCGCGACGATCCCGACTTCAAGCTCGCCGTGAACCGCGCACTCGCCACGATCTATCGCACCGGCGACATCGACGCCATCTTCCAGCGCTGGCTGGGCGCACTGGGCATCCCCGGGCCGTTGCTGCACGCGATGTTCTATCTGAACGCAATACCGGAGTGACCGGATGAAGCCCCTCTCGTCGAGATGCCTGCCGATCGTCGTGCTTGCGGGCGTCCTGATGATTCCGGCGGCCGCGCATGCGCAATCGGCAAAGAGCACCGACGCCCCCGACTGCACGAGCTTTCCGTGCGGTCGCGTCGAGTCGATTCGGCAGATCACGGTGAAGCAACCGTGGACGCCGCTCGGCGGCGGCGCGTCGGCGAGCCCCGGCGAATACGGGGGCAAGGTGACCACGGCGTTCCAGATCGGCCCCGGGCTCTCGAACCAGGGCATCGTCATCCTGGGTGCGGGGGGCGGCGCGGATTACCAGAAGCGGCCCAACTCCTATGACCAGCCGCGCTGGGAAGTGACGATCAAGCTCGACAACGGGCAGAAGCGCGTCGTCACCGTTGCCTACGAGCCCTTCGTCCGCGAGGGCGAGCGCGTGCGCGTGGCGGGGACCGCCCTCGAGCTTGTCGAATAACGCCGCGCACGGACCGCAGCGACCGATACATCAGAACCCGCCCCAAAAATGTCGCGCAGCTATTTTCGGGGCGGGCACTAGCGTGGCGGCGCTGGCGATCAACGACAGTGCCGATGGCCGGCGCACGCTCGCCTTGACGGGCCGCCTCGACGCCACGACGCTCCCCGAGCTCTGGGATGCGGCGCGGCGCGCCGCCGCGGAAGCCCCTCGCCGCCCGCTCGTGATCGACGCGGCCGGCGTCGAGTATTGCGACGGGGCCGGAGTGGCGTTATTCGTCGACCTGCTGCGCCAGTCGCGCGAAGGAAAGGTCGAGGTCAAGAACCTCCACCCGACCTACGCGGCACTGCTGAATCAGTTCGATCCCGCGGTGCTTGCCCGCGACCTCGATCCGGAGCTCCCTCGGCGGCCCGCGATCGACGAAGTCGGCGTCGCCGCCTACGGCGTCTGGCGCGACATCCGGACGCAGATCGAATTCATCGGCGAGACGGTCGCCGCGATCGCCTTCGCGGTGCGCCACCCGCACACCGTGCGCTGGAAGGATGTGTTCCGGATTTGCGAGCAGGTCGGCGCCGATGCGCTGCCGATCGTCGCACTCATCTCGTTCCTGCTCGGCATGATTCTCGCGTTCCAGTCGGCCGTGCCGATGAAGCGCTTCGGCGCGGAGATTTTCGTGGCAGACTTGATCGGCTTGTCGATGCTGCGCGAGCTCGGGCCGCTGATGACGGCCATCCTGCTTGCGGGCCGCTCGGGCGCGGCATTCGCGGCCGAGATCGGCACGATGCGCGTCAACCAGGAAGTCGACGCGCTCACCACCATGGGCTTGAGCCCCGTGCGGTTCCTCGTCACTCCGCGGATCATCGCCGCCGTCCTGATGACGCCGCTCCTGGTGCTGTTCTCCGACCTCGTCGGAATGGTGGGCGGCGCCGTCACGATGCAGTCGTTCTCGATCCCGATCGTCACGTTCCTGAAGGAGATCGACAGCGCGGTGACGCTGACCGACTTCCTCGCTGGGTTCGTGAAGTCGTTCGTGTTCGCCGTGCTGGTCGCGGGCATCGGCTGCCTGCGCGGGCTGCAGACGAAGGCAGGAGCGTCCGCGGTCGGCGACGCGGCGACGCGCGCCGTCGTGTCGGGGATCATCCTGCTCGTCGTCGTCGACGGGCTGTTCGCCGTCGCCTATTACCTGCTCGACATATGACGCTTCCGCCGGGCAGTTCCAGTGAAAGCGAACCTCTCGGGGGGACGGTGCGCAGCACCGAGGGCTCGCAAGCGAGCGTTCCGCCGCCGGCCGACAATGTCATCATCCGCGTCGAGGGCGTGGACGCCGGCTACGAAGACGTCGTCATTCTCGAGAACATCAATTTCGAGGTTCGCCGCGGCGAGGTTTTCGGCATTCTCGGCGGGTCCGGCGGCGGCAAGAGCACGCTGATGAAGCACATGATCGGGCTCAATCCGCCGCTTGCGGGAAACATCTACATCGACGGCGACAACATCGTCACCGCCGACGAGGCGATGCTGGAGAAAATCCAGCGCCGGTTCGGCGTCATGTACCAGTCCGGCGCGCTGTTCGGATCGATGACGCTGCTCGAGAACGTGCGGCTGCCGCTCGAGGTGTACACCGACCTGCCCGACGAGGCCATCGATCTCGTCGCTCGGATGAAGCTCGAGCTCGTCGGGCTCGAGGCGTTCACGGGGCACATGCCCGCGGAGCTCTCGGGCGGGATGCAAAAGCGCGCGGGCATCGCGCGGGCCATGGCGCTCGACCCGTCGATTCTCTTCCTGGACGAGCCGTCGTCGGGCCTCGACCCGATCACCGCCGCGTCGCTCGACGCGACGATCCGCCGGTTGTCCCAGAACCTCGACGTCACGTTCGTCATCGTCACGCACGACCTCGGCAGCGTGTTCGTCGCCATGGACCGCGTGATCCTGCTCGACCGCAGGGCCAAGGGCATCATCGCCGAAGGCGATCCGCGCCGCCTTCGCGACGAGACCGCCGATCCGCGGGTGCGAGCCTTCTTCCGCCGCGAGCAGGAGACCGTCGTCAGCTGACGCCAGCCATGAGCCTCAAAGCCAACTACTTCAAGCTGGGACTGTTCGTGGTGGGGGCGGTCGTCGCGGGCGTGATCGTGCTCGTGGTGATCGGTTCAGGCCGCTGGTTCCAGCCGCGGCTCTCCATCGAGACCTACTTCAACGAGTCGGTGCAGGGACTCGATGTCGGGTCCAAGCTCAAGTATCGCGGCGTCGTCATCGGCGAAGTGAAGAGCATCGGCTTTACCTACAACAAGTACCAGCAGGACAAGCCGATGCTGCAACGCGACCGCTACGTGCTCGTCGAGGCGCAGATCCAGCCGAAGCTGATCGGCGGCCGCGCCGGAGCGGGCGATCTCACGGAGCAGAAGTCCGCCAACCTCGAAATCGAAAAGGGGCTGCGGATGCGTCTCGCCCCGCAGGGGATCACGGGGACGAGCTATCTGGAGATCGACTACGTCGAGCCGGCGCCTCCAACGCTCGACATCGACTGGAGTCCGGATAACGTCTACATCCCCAGCGCGCCGTCGACGGTGACGACGGTCGTCAATGCCGCGATCGACCTTCTGACCCGGCTGCACAACATGGACATCGAGGGGACGATCAACAATCTCAACAGGCTGCTCGTCACGACCAACGAGAAGGTCGCAGCGGTCGACACCAGGGACGTCTCTCAGCGTGCCGCCCGGGTTCTCGCGAAGCTGGAAACCTCGCTCGACAACCTCGCGACCAAGCACCTCTCCGACCAGGGGGTCGCGCTCCTTGCCGAGCTTCGCGCGACGACCGCGGAATTGAGGAAGACGGTCGCGAGCCCTGCGCTGCAGAAGCTGCCCGAGGACACGGCGGCCGCGGTGGCGCGGGTGCGCGCGATCCTCGACGACCCCAACGTGAACGCGTCGCTCGCGCACCTGTCGCAGACGCTCACCAGGATCGACCGGATCATCGGCAGCGGGGAGACGGATCTCACCGTCACGTTCGACAACCTGCGCCAGATCACCGACAACCTGCGCGATCTCACCGAAGAGGCCAAGCGTTACCCCGCCAACGTGATCTTCGGCGAGCCGCCGAAACCGCCGGAGCGCGTCCGATGAACGTGCCGCACTCACTCTCCCGTCCGCGCGCCGCGCGTGCGCTTGCCCTCGCGGCAATGGTCGTGCTCGCGGCGGCGCTCGCCGCATGCTCGCTGACGCGTCCGTCCGTCGCGAAGCGCACGTTCCTCCTCGAGCCGGCGCCGCCGCCGATGGCCTCCGTCCAGAAAGTCGTCTCGCTGCGCGTGGGTCTCGTCAACGTCGCCCCCCCTTACCGCGGCAAGGCGTTCGTGTATCGGCAGGACGACCTCAAGTTCGAAGCGGACTTCTACAGCGAATTTTTCGTGGCGCCCGCGGCCATGCTGTCCGAAGCCACGGCGCGCGCGCTCGCGAGCGCGAACGTGTTCCGGCGGACGATCTCGCCCGGCGCCGCGGATTCCGGCGAATATGTGCTGGATGGCTTTGCCACGGAGCTCTACGGCGACCTTCGCGATGCTTCGAAGCCCGTGGCAGCGATCGCGATCACCTACTACCTGTCGCCGGCGAACGCGTTGGCGCCGAACGTGATCTGGACGCGCGAGTACCGTCAGCGCACGCCGGTGACGGATGCGACGCCCGATGGGTTCGCGCGCGCCTGGAATGCCGGGTTGTCGGCGATCCTCGCGGATCTCGCGCGGGATCTCGCGGCGACGGACCTGCCGAAATAGCTCCGCCCGTGCCCGCTCAGGCGGGCAGTCCCGCTTTCAGCAATGCCTCGCGGTAATGCTCGAGATCGGACGCGTTCTTGTAGTGAAGCGTCGCCAGGTGGGCACCCACGGTGAAAGCGGGGGCGCAGCCGATCACCTCTTGCGCGTAGGCTGACGCAGCGCCGCTATCGCCCAACTGCGCCGACGCGGCCGCAAGGAAGGCGAAGTGCGTGTGGTCCGGCTTGGTGATGCGGCTGAAGGATCGAAGCGCGTCGCCATAGGCGCGCGCGAGGTACTGCGCCCGCCCCAGGTGACCCCAGAATCGCTCCGGATGGTAAGGGTTGATGCGCATGGCCTTGCGGATCCACTCGATGCCTTCCTCGGGCCGGCCGAGCCACGTGAGGATCTCGCCTTGCTGGACGACGACGAGGTCGTAGTTGGGCGAGAGCTCGAGCGCCCGCTCCTGGTGATAAAGCGCCTTGTCGAAGCGGTTGAAGGCGAGGTGCAGCGCCGCCAGGATGCGATGCACGTCCGCATCGGTTTCGTCGAGCGACAGTGCCGTCTCCAGCTCCCGGGTGATCGCCGCCAGCAGCACGTTGACGTCTTCGTACCAGCCGTGGACGAACCGCTGCCCAAGCACGCACGCCTTCCACGCATGGGCGTGCGCGTACATCGGGTCGAGTGCCAAGGCGCGCTCCAGCATCCGCAACGCCTCCTCGTTCGCGCCGCGCTCGGAGCGATGGTGCAGGACCTTCCCGGTCAGCACATACTCGTAGGCCGCCATGTTGTCGGTCGGCTTCTTCTTCGCGCGGTCGTGCGTCGCGGCCTCCACGCGGCCCCGAAGGGTGCCGACGATGGCCGCCGTCACTTCGTCCTGGATGGCGAAGATGTCCTCGAGCTTGCGATCGTAGCGCTCGGCCCAGATGTGCGTCTCCGTCTCGCCGTCGATGAGCTGCACGGTCACGCGCACGCGATCGGTGGCCTTCCTCACGCTGCCCTCGACCACGTAGTCGACGCCGAATTCCCGGGCGACGCCGCGAGCCGTGACCGGCTTGCCCTTGTGGACGAAGACCGCGTTGCGCGAGATGACGAGAAGGTCGCGGAATCGGGACACTTCGGTGATGATGTCCTCGGTCAAGCCGTCGGCGAAGAACTCCTGGTCCGGATCGCCGCTCATGTTCACGAACGGCAGCACGGCGATCGAGGGCACGCGCGCCGGCGTCTCCTTCGGGCGCGCGGCGCCCGCAGCAGCCGGCACGCCGGTCTTCTTGCCGTCCAGGCGCACCCGGAACACGCGAATCGGCCGGCTGATGTTCTTGACCGTGTGTTCGCCGAGATCCTCGAAGCCGACGTCGAGCCGGTCGCCGACCTGCTCGCGCACCGCGGCGGAGACGCAGATGCCGCCGGGTTCCGCGATCGACTCGAGGCGCGCGGCGACATTGACGCCGTCGCCGAAGATGTCGCCGTTCTCGACGATCACGTCGCCGATGTTGATGCCGATGCGGTAGAGCAGGCCGCCGTTCGGACCTTCGTTCCGCAGCGCCATCGAGCGCTGAAAGTCGGCTGCGCAACGGACGGCCTCGATGACGCTCTGGAATTCCACCAGCATCCCGTCGCCGGTGGTCTTGATGACGCGGCCCTTGCACTTCGCGATCCCCGGGTCGATCAATTCCTGGCGCACGGATCGGAGCCGCGCGAGCGTTCCCGCTTCGTCGGCTTCCATGAGCCGGCTGTAGCCGACCACGTCCGACGCCAGAATGGCGGCGAGCCTGCGTTCGACGTCCGCCTCCTCCACTCCTTGGCCCTCGGTGTTCATGGCGCCATCCTAGCAGGGGGAAACCGCAGCAGAAAGCCGGCGGTCGCGCCGGGGCAGGCGATTCAGAACAACGGCTGCTCCGCGACCCGAGAATCGGGGGGCACGCTCGCGCCGCCTGTCGTGAGGCTGTCGGCCACGGCGATCCAGCCTCCGCCCATCGCCTTGTAGGTGTTCGCGGCCGACGTGAAGACCGACGCGCGCACCGCAGCGAGCTGGAGCTCGGCGGGGAACAGCGTCTGCTCGGCTTGCAGGACGGTGGTGTAGCTCGTGTAGCCCCCGTCGTACTGCAGCTTCGCGAGGCGCGCATAGTCCTGGAGGGCTGCGACGAGGCGCTCCTGCGCCGCGAGCTGATCCTTGAGCTTCTGGTTGGCGACGAGCGCATTGTCGACGTCGGCGAACGCGTTCTGGATCGAATACCGGTAGTTGTAGAGCGCGGCCTGCTGGCCGGCTTCCGCCTGCACCACCTGACCGCTCACGAGGCCGAACGTGAAGATCGGCCCGACGACCTGGCCGGTGAAGTTCCATGCGCGCGCGGGCCCGGAAAAGAGATTCGACAGCTCGGCGCTCGCGCCTCCGAACGCCCCAGTGAGCGAGATCGTCGGGAAATAGAGCGCCTTGGCGGCGCCGATCTGCGCGTTCGCCGCGATCAGCGTCTGCTCGGCCTGCAGGAGGTCCGGTCGCCGTTCGAGCAAGGCCGAGGGTACGCCTGACGGCACCGACGGCAGCGCGAGATCGTAGATCGACTTGCCGCGGGGAATCGGACCGGGGTTGCGGCCGAGCAGGACCGAGATCGCATTCTCGGTCTGCGCGATCTGCGACTCGATCTGCGGGATCTGCACGGCCGCGGTCTCGTACTGCGACTGCGCCTGTGAAACGGTCATCTGCGACGTCTGCCCGTACTGGAACTGCAGCTTGTAGATTTTCACCGATTGGGCGTACGCGTCGAGCGTGTGATTGGAGATCGCAAGCTGCTCGTCGAGGCCGCGCAGCGTGAGATAGTTGGTCGCGACGGAGGACACGAGCGTCAGGATCACGCCGCGGCGGCCCTCGTCGGTGGCAAGCAGATTGGCGCGTGCCGATTCGGAGAGCCGCCGGATGCGGCCCCAAAGGTCGATTTCCCAGCTTGCCGTAAGCACGGCCTGGTAGGCCGTCTGCGGATTCGGCACGAGATCGGGAAAGCGCGTCGCGCCGGCTTCCGTCGTGCGCGTGCGCTCGCCGGTCCCCGCGTAGCCGATCTGGGGAAAGAGCCCCGATCGTGTCTGCGTGAAGACGCCGGCGGCCTGCTCGACGTTGGCCGCGGCGACCTTGACGTTCAGGTTGTTGGCGAGCGCCGCGTCGATGAGCTGATCGAGCACGGGATCGTTGAACTGCCGCCACCACGCGGTGTTCGCGGTGTCCGCGACTTCCTTCGGCTCGAAGCGGAATGCAGCAGGTGCGTCCACGGCCGGCCGCTCGTAGTTCGGTCCCAGCATGCAGCCGGCGCAGAGCGCCGCCAAGGCGATTGCGGAGAGGGGTACCGGCCGCTTCATGTCAGCGCCTAATCCGCACTCGGTGGGATAGCGGCACCAGCACCGCCCTGGGCGCTCCGGGCGTCTGGAACAGCGGGTGGCGTCGCGTGCGTATCGGCCGGCTTCGTCTTTCCCTCCGCCAGCCGATCGAAGAGATAGAAGAGCAAAGGCACGTAGAGCATCGCGAGCGTGGTCTCGCCGATCATGCCGCCGATGATGCCGGTGCCGATCGAGTGCCGCGCGTTGGCGCCGGCCCCCACCGCGATCGCGAGCGGCAGGCAGCCGAACGCGAACGCGAGCGAAGTCATGATGATCGGGCGCAGCCGCTGTTCGCCCGCGAGCACGGTGGCTTCCATGATCGATTTGCCCTGGTGGCGGAACGCGACGGCGGCCGAAACGCGCAGCACGGCGTTCTTTGCGCCGAGGCCGATCAGCACCAGGAGGCCGATCTGGAAGTAGACGTCGTTGTCGAGCCCGCGCGCCCAGTTGGTGAGGAGCGCGCCGAGAATGCCGAACGGCACCGCGCTCATTACCGCGCCCGGCAGCGTCCACGACTCGTACTGCGCGGCGAGGACGAGGAAGACGATGATGAGGCCGAACACGAACGCGATCATCGACGTTCCGCCGGACTTCTTCTCCTCGTACGCGATCCCCGACCAGGCCACCGTGTAACCCGGCGGCAGCACGTCGCGCGCGACCGCCTCCATCGTCCCGATCGCGTCACCCGAGCTGTAGCCCGGCGCGGGATTGCCGTTGATCTTCGCGGCGGGAAAGCCGTTGAAGTGCGGGAGGAGATCCGGTCCCGCGACCCACTGGGTCGTGACCAGCCCCGAGAGAGGCACCATCTGGCCATTGCTCGACCGCGTGTAAAGCCGGGTCAGGTCCCCGGGATTCTGTCGGTACTTCGCATCCGACTGCACGATCACCCACCAGACGCGGCTGAACTGGTTGTACTGGCTCGCCGTCAGCGAGCCGAACTGCGCCTGGATCGCGCTGTAGACGTCGTCGATGGAAACGCCGAGCAGCGTGGCCTTGTCGCGATCGACGACCGCGCGGAGCTGCTGCGTGTTCGCGCGGAACGTGGTGTTGAGGCTCGTGAGCTCCGGTCGCGCACGCGCCTTCTTCAGGAATTCCTGCGTGACTTCGTCGAGCTGCGCCGGGTCGCCAGC
>Ga0207701_10003889_pt1 | contig 15279 bp, 12 predicted proteins | sample KBSSwiSSwithPhiX_FD_184294 | JGI IMG/M metagenome (GOLD analysis project Ga0207701, IMG submission 184294) | Switchgrass rhizosphere bulk soil microbial communities from Kellogg Biological Station, Michigan, USA, with PhiX - S5 (SPAdes) (version 2) | ecosystem: Environmental > Terrestrial >... | reverse complement strand
TTCGCAAGCGATCGCCGAGGCGGCTTTGGGCACCGAAGTAGACGTGTTAGTTGGCGGCCGGCCCGAACTGGACCTTACTAACGCGCCAGCCCTCCGGACAGCCGTGACGAACGCTGCGCCGGCGATCGTTCTAAATGCTGCAGCCTACACAGCGGTTGATAAGGCGGAGAGCGAGCCGGATTTGGCCTATGCGGTCAATGCCCGGGGCGCTGGTCATTTGGCGGACGTCTGTAATGACCTCGGTGTTCCTCTTATTCACCTCTCGACTGACTACGTCTTCGACGGCCGTGCCGAGCGGCCCTATCGCGAGGACGATCCGGTCGGGCCAATCAGTGTCTACGGGCGCACCAAGTTTGAAGGCGAGCAGCTGGTAGCGGTGGCCTGTCCGCGCCACGTGATCGTGCGCACAGCGTGGGTTCATAGCCCGTGGGGCACCAACTTTGTCAAGACGATACTGAGGCTCGCAGAAACCCGTCTCGTCATCGGTGTCGTCGACGATCAGTTGGGTTCCCCCACCTATGCACCGCATCTCGCCTCAGCGCTGTTGGCGGTGGGTCGGCGCATTGCCGGGGCCGGAGTGCAAGGTCCCTGGGGCACCTATCACGCCGTCGACGCCGGAGGAACCACATGGTGCGGGTTTGCCCGCGAAGTATTGCGGCAAGCCTCCCGACATGGCCTTCGCTCGGCCGATGTCCAAGCAATCACGGCGGCAGACTATCCGACTGCCGCGCGGCGGCCAGCCAACTCGCGCCTCGATTGCAATCGGCTCCAGAGCATATTCGGCCTTGCGCTGCCGGACTGGAAGACGGGCGTGGTGGCGTGCGTCGAGCGGCTGGCGCGGATCTCGTCTGCCGGCCAACATCATTCATGACAAGAGAAAGCATTGCGACATGAAGGGCATAATCCTGGCCGGCGGGCGTGGTACGCGCCTCCATCCCATGACGCTGGTTGCCTCCAAGCAGTTGCTGCCGGTCTACGACAAGCCGCTGATCTATTATCCGCTGTCGACCCTCATGCTTGCCGGTATCCGCGACATCCTCATCATCTCGACGCCGGAGAATCTACCAAGCTTCGACCGGCTGCTGGGCGACGGCGCGCGGCTCGGGCTTCGCTTGAGCTATCGTCAGCAGCCACAACCGGAGGGGCTCGCCCAAGCCTATATTATCGGTGCCGATTTCGTCGCCGGGTCATCGTCTGCTCTGATCCTCGGCGACAACATCTTCTACGGCCACGGGCTGACCGACGTGCTCAGCGCGGCCGCGGCACGCAAGGAGGGGGCTACGGTATTCGCGTATCGTGTCACAGATCCGGAGCGGTACGGCGTGATTGAGCTGGACACACGGGGAATGGCGCTCTCGATCGAGGAGAAGCCCAGCGTTCCACGTTCCAAGTGGGCGGTAACGGGCCTCTACTTCTACGACAAGAGTGTTGTCGACATCGCCGCTTCGATCAGGCCATCGGCCCGCGGGGAACTTGAGATCAGCGATGTTAATGCGGCCTATTTGCGTGCGGGCAAGCTCAATGTCGAGCGTTTGGGGCGCGGCTTTGCTTGGTTGGACGCAGGGACGCCCGATTCAATGCTTGAAGCTTCTTACTTCATGCGTGCGCTGGAGAAGCGCCAAGGCTTTCGTGTCAGCTGCCCAGAGGAGGTCGCTTATCGCATGGGCTTCATCGATCGAGGTCAGCTTATGAAGCTCGGACGAGAGATCGAGAAATCCGACTACGGACGTTATCTTTTGGCCATTGCCGATGAGAGCAGCAACTGAGGCTTGCCGTTCCGGAGTGCTTAGCAGCGCTCAACCGATATTGGCCTGCACCCCGTTCCGAAGGCACCGAGTCTTGCCGGCTCAACCGGTTTCTATATCGGAACGCACGCCACCTCCGCCGGTGACTTATGACGTGCCTGCCGGTAACCTAACGACGTTCGACAATTGCGGCCGCAGCGGGTAGGGGGCGTTGCTGCGTTGCATCCTCCGTGAGCATGGTCTCGGAATGGCAACTCGCGCCACATGAGCACGCCTACATCGCACGATGAGACCATACTGCCATGGATGTGCGCCGGATCCATGATGGGCGGACCTTGTGGTCGGAAGCCGTTATTCGGCGGGATTTGACTCAGAGGAAGTCATGAATCGCTCAGCCTTCAAATTTCCGAGCCCCATTGAGCCCATGCAACACGACGGGGAGAGATATACTTCTGGGATTGAGGGGCCGATCCAGCGCGAGCATTACCATCGTTATCTCTTCGCTTTGCGTTACTGTGTCGATAAGAGCGTGTTGGACGTCGCCAGTGGCGAAGGTTACGGAAGCTTCCTACTGGAGCAGGTCGCACGCAATGTGATTGGCGTCGACATCGACCAGAAGGCGGTCGACTTCGCCAACAAGAACTATCTGTCGGAGCGTGTTAGCTATCGGCGAGGCGATGCAGCCAAGCTCCCGATCGAAGACCAGTCAGTCGACGTGGTCGTCAGTTTCGAAACGATCGAACACTTCGCCGATCAGGCGGATTTTATCGCGGAGATCGATCGGGTTCTTCGACCGGGCGGTCTTGTGATCATGTCGTCTCCAAACCGCGAAATTTATTCGGAAGCCCAAAACTACCAAAACCCTTTCCACGTTCATGAATTGAACAAGCAGGAGTTCGTCGACCTCCTCGGTTTCCGGTTTCCGCATATCCGGTTGCTTGAGCAGGGCGCTGTTCTCGGTTCCGTCATCCTGCCACTTCCCGGAGAGCATACTGACAATGTCGAAGGGTTTACGACCCGCGACGGCCGGTTATTCGAGCGGCTAACCGGCGTGCCTGGCGCGCCATACTTCATCGCGCTTGCCGCGCGCGCGCCGTTTCCGGCGCCGCCACAAAGCATCCTGCATTTCGACTTCTACCATGAGCAGATCGAAAGGCGATTCGCCGCGATCGAACAGGTCCGCCAGGAACAGGCAGCGGCTCATTCGCAGCAAGAGAAGGTGCGCGGCATCGGTCATTTGATCCGCAAGATCGGTCATTTGATCCGCAAGAGCAAGAAAATGCGCATTCGCGCCCGCGAAGACGAGGTCGCTGGTCGTGCCGCACCTCGACGTGGAGGCCGCGGCTCAGGAAATTTGCCGCCTGGCGAATGACCCGGAGGCGCGCAAGGCCATGAGGCGGGCCGTCGAACGCGTCGGCCGCAGCGCCTACAATGCGGAAATTTACGCGAGGCAGATCGATATGTGGGGGCGCGAAGCAGCAGCATCGTGCGTTTCATGGCAACCAGCGGGAGCGACGTCGAACAATACATGAGGTCGGCAATCATCTGCCTCGACGAAGAAATTCGACGCCATGGGTCAATATTCTTCGGCCAAGGTCCGTGCTATAGAGCAAGTTGGGAACGGGAACAGTTCAATTTCTGCACTGCAGAGGCCCCTCGTAAAGCCAGCGAGTCATCGCTGCCTCTCGCAATGCAGTCGTTCAAGTGCCAGGGGAATGACAACTGATGCGGTCGCTATCGGCGGTTCTCACCGTGATAACTCTATTATCGAACCTAGCCTGCGAACGCCCAAGATGATCTCACTACCGGCCCGCGCCCTGAATGTCCTGCTCAACAAGCTCATCGCAGATCCGCACGGCGAATGGCGTTTGATCGTTCGTCTTCTGAAGGCAGATGGATACGCTCATCGTAAACAATATGCATTGGTGATCATGTGGATGGGCGTGGCCGCTGGATGTACGGCGGTTGCCGCGTATCTGGCGGGACACGCTGTCAACGAAGTATTCGTCACAAGAAGTTTCGCTGGCATCGCGCTTATTGCCGTCACATGCATCGTAGTCTACGCCGCAAAGGGCGTATCGACGTATGCACAAGCTGTATTGCTAGCGAAGATTAGCAATCATATTAGCGCTGAAAATCAAAGGCGCATGTTGGATAAATTGTTAAAGCAAAACCTATCGTATTTCAGCGATAGGCACTCATCGGAATTTACCAGTCGCATCGCTCATGGCGCCGGCGCGACGAGCAATGTTCTTCGCATTCTGATTACGACGCTCGGACGCGACTTGCTGACCGCGATCAGCCTGACGGTCGTCATGATTGTTCAGTCGCCTGTTTTATCGCTGATCGGCATATTGGCCACAATGCCCTCGGTGATATTCGTCCGCCATATTGTCGCGCGCGTCCGTAGCATTTCCAAAACCGAGTTTGCGATCAGCGCTAAAATTGCACAATCGTTGCAGGAGACGCTCCAGGGACTTCGAGTGGTGAAGGCGCTTAACCTCGAAGACGAAATGCGTCGCCGGGTTGATCGCGATACGGAAACGGTGGAGCGCGCCGCGAATAAATTGGCGCGCGTCATGAATCGATCATCGCCCCTCATGGAAGCGCTAGGGGGCTGCGCCGTAGGCCTCGTGCTCATGTATGCTGGGTATCAAATCGTCGTATTTAATGCGCCGCCAGGCGAGTTCGCATCCTTTATGGTGGCGTTTCTGCTTGCTTATGAGCCCGCAAAGCGCATTGCGAGGCTCAAGGTCGATCTCACCAATGCGCTTGCCGGGGTGCAAGTTCTTTTCGATGTTCTTGATTTGCAAGAGCCAACTAACGAGCAGAATCTTCCTAACTTCAAAGCGGTGAGTGGCCGCATCGAGTTCAAGAACGTCAGCTTTGAATACCGGCCCTTAACGCCAGTTCTGCATGGCGTATCGTTCGTGGCAGAGGCTGGAAAAGTAACGGCACTCGTTGGGCCTTCCGGCGGCGGAAAAACCACTATCTTCAATTTACTTCTGCGTTTCTACGATGCGCAACGCGGCGAGGTATTGATTGACGCTGAGAACATCCGTCAGTTTTCACAATCATCAGTGCGCAGCAATATCTCCTATGTGGGTCAAGACATATTCCTATTTCACGGCTCGGTTAGGGCCAACATCGCGTTCGGCCGTGAGGGCGCCAGCGAGGCCGAGATCGTCGCGGCTGCGCAGGCAGCTTATGCGCATGATTTCATCATGGAACTGCCTGGGGGTTATGACACCCCAGTTGGGGAGCATGGCCTGCAGCTGTCGGGCGGCCAGAGACAGCGAATCGCGGTCGCTCGTGCCCTAATTCGAAATACGCCAATCATTTTGCTGGATGAGCCGACCGCCTCGCTCGACAACGAGACGGAGGTCCGCGTTCAAAAAGCAATCAAACATCTGGCTCAACAGCGAACAACGCTTGTCATAGCTCATCGCCTTCAGACGATAAAGCACGCCGATATGATCCACGTGATTGAAAATGGCAAGATTGTAGAGTCAGGTCGCCATGAATACCTGATGCGCCTAGGCCACCGCTATGCTGCGGTCTATTGTCTACACTTTGAAAAGCAGAACGTCTCGGAGGAGGTTCACGCGGTCGCGACAGAAGCCATGTAATGGCGACACGAACGCCCGTGGTTAGAGAAATCTCGAATTGCGACCGCTGATCAGACTAATCCGTCCTGTTGCCTTTGTTCCAGCTCCCGCTGTCAACAGGAGTGAAAATCGACCACCAGACGCACTTTTCGGCACCACGTCTTACCTGTGGACGCGATCGTAACACGAGGCATGCCCCACCTCGGAAAGCGGACAATGGTTTCTTTGATATTGCCCTGTCGCGCCATACACGCTTTGCACATTCGCGGTTCGGTGTATGTACCCGTGGCCGGATATTCAAGGTGTAATGCAGGCGCAAGCCGAGTGAGATGCGCGGATGCGAAGGTTGCGTGACTACTCATGGGCTGACTGGCGCCGGTTGCGCCCGCTGGGGCATGCCTATAAGACCGCGATATACCGGACGTTCACCGCATGGCATGTGCGCCGCCGTTCTCCTGGAATTGCGTCCATCGTCAATGAGGTCCGTACAAGAAATCAAACGACACTCGCGGTGACCATTGCCTTCGAAGCGCCCTGGGCGATCCGTCACCAGGTTGCCGCCGCGCGCCGCCAGTTCAAAGACGCGATGTTGGTCGTCTGCGATAACTCGCGGAACGAAGATGCCGCCCATGAGATCGAGGCGATTTGTCGCGAGGCCGGCGTCGCTTATCTGCGCCTCCCCGTTGACCCAAGCAAGAAAGGCAGCCGATCGCACGCCATGGCTATCAATTGGGTCTACCGCAATCTTGTTTGTGCAGTTACGCCTTCCTGCTTTGCGTTTCTTGATCATGACTTATTCCCGACCAAGCCGGTTTTCTTCGCGGCGCTCATTGAGCACCAGCCGATCTATGGACTCATGCGCACCGCCGCACACCGCTGGTATCTGTGGGCGGGATTTTGTGTTTTCGACGGGCGCTACGCGGCCGCGCCAGTTTTGGATTTTTCACAGGACTGGTTCAACGGCCTCGACACCGGCGGCGGCAACTACCACTTGCTCTATAATTCGCTCGACCGGGCGGCGATGGTGTTCGCCACCCTACGCACGGAGGAGCGTCATGACCCGATAACCGGTGTACGCATGGCGGTCGACTTCGTCGACGATTGGCTTCACGTCAAAAATGTCAGCGGCTGGGATGCAGATCGGAAGTTGGACCCAAAGCTGGTCGAGCGAGTGGTGAGATCGGAGATCGGCCATTGACATTACGAAATTATGCTCGCCTCAGCATTTCGAGATAAAAAAGCGTTCACAATTGACTGTCCGAAATATCGGGCCGCTTTGACGATAGAACAGCCAATGAGATTCAAAACGATTCACTTCCGTCCGGAGCCTGCGGCGTCATCAGTTCCTGATGCGAACGTGACTGCGTCCGCGCGGATGGCCTTTTTGTCCGGTCTCATGAAAATCGTGATTCCTACGGCACAGTTCCGGATTCAGGGTTGGTATCGTTTTAAGATCATCTCGCCGGGCAACAACCTCGATCGCGTTAGCTTCGAAGTAGTCGACACAGAAGGCCGACAGGCGAGCATCTTTAATACTCGGACACCGCAGGGCCGCTTTACTGGGTACATGTTCTTTTCCCAACGCATCAATCACGCGACCGTTTGGCTCGGCTTACCATCGAATCGACCGGAAGGCGTATCGGTGACCTTGCGCCCAATTTCCTTGATTGAGTATGTCTGGCACGCGCTGCGGTTACAGGCGTTGCATTATCCGAAATGGTTCATGGAGAATTTTTATCGTCGGACTGAGTTGTTTGACTTCGTCTTGAAGTTCCCGCGATTTGAACGCTCAACGGCTCCTGCCAGCTCCTACCGCTGGTGGATCAAGGAACGTGAACCGGCGGTCATCAAACGTCACCTTGATGCAATCGAAGTGCGACCTCAAACTCCCACGATAACTGTGCTGATGCCGGTCTGCGACCCTCGGCCAAGCTCTTTAGCCAAAGCCATCAAGTCTGTGCAGGCGCAGACATCACCCAATTGGTTTCTGTCTATTGCGGATGATGCGTCTGCCAACCCGGAGATCCGCCAGATTCTAGAACGTGCAGTCAATGACGATAGCCGCGTCTCGGTGAGCTACCGCGAGCAGCGTGGCGGGATTTCAGCCGCAACAAACACCGCGTTTGAGAAAATCGCAACCCCGTTTGTTACATTGCTCAATCACGAGGACATGTTCGCGAGTGTCGCGATCGAGGCCACTGCGCGCCATCTAGCAACCCACCCTGATTGCCGCCTTTTATTTTCCGATGAGGACAAGGTCGATGAGGACGACCGCCGGTTCATGCCCTACTTCAAGCCGCGTAAGTTCTGTCCAACGCTATTTGAGTCGCACAATTACCTCAACTACATGACCACCTACCATTCCGACACGATCAGGTCCGTAGGCAAATGGCGGACGAACTATGATGGAGCGCAGAACTATGACCTGGGACTGCGCGTGGTGGAAAACATCACGCGCAATTCGATTGATCATCTGGCGCTTGTCCTTTATCACGTGCGTGCGCTCTCCGGTTTGAATGCGCTGGATAGCGCAAGCGCCATCGAGGCTGGGCGGAAGGCCCTGGCCGATCACATGACGCGCCGCGGCGCCGCTGCAGAAGTATCCGTTGATCCCGGCGGCATGTACTACCGTATTCGGCGCACGATCCCAACGCCTGTACCGAAGGTATCGATCATCATTCCGTTCCGAAACGGCGGTGACATGCTGCGGCGCTGCGTATCGTCAATACTAACCAAGACGCGATACGACAATTACGAACTCATTTTGGTGGATAACGGATCGACCGAACAATCAACGCTGCGAGTCATGGAGGAACTCAAATCCCTTTCCACGATTCGCGTGTTGCATGACCGCCGGCCGTTTAACTACTCCCAGATCAACAACACTGCGGTCCAGCAATCGGACGCCGATTTTGTCTGTCTGCTGAATAACGATACCGAGGTCATCAATGAAGAGTGGCTTCAGCACATGATGAGCTACGCGGTTCAGCCTGATGTCGGCTGTGTAGGCGCCAAGCTGTACTATCCGAATGGCTCAATCCAGCACGCCGGTGTTATCCTGGGAATAGGAAGCGTTGCTGGCCATGCATTTCTCAATTTTCTGCCGGAGAGCGTAGGCGCTTATAGGCGTCTGTTGATCGCGTCCAACTATTCGGCGGTGACAGCAGCCTGCCTCGTTGTACGCAAATCGCTCTACCAATTGATCGGAGGGCTGGACGAGGTTGGGCTACCGGTTACCTTCAATGATGTGGATCTCGGGATCAAGCTTCAGAAGCTTGGATACCAGAATATCTGGACCCCTTTTGCGGAACTTTACCACCACGAGTCAGCAACGAGAGGTGCCGACAATACGCCACCGAGGGAAGCGCGCCTTGATCGGGAAATCGCAGTCATGAAGGAACGCCATGGCGACTACCTCCAAAACGATCCATGTTACTCGGAGCACCTGACCCTGATGAATGGGGACTATTCGATTCGTGCCCACGGCCCGCCCTGACCTGCTGCAATCCCTGCATGCGTGCCTTTCGACGAAGCGCCGACCCTCGCCACTTCATGTTCGCAGCCGTCCTCGCGCGGTGCTTGACTTCGGCGCGGTCAGCGCGCGCGGCAAATCGCCTGAGGGATCGCCCTCGGTGCGCTCTGCCGAACGGGGCCTTGCGCGTCAACCTTGCTCAGAGAATGACGCCGTTGCCGCGTCCGGCTTCGTGCGCTATCACACGAACACGCGCCTGTAGCTCGATAGACCACTGCCCTGAATACCTGCCAGGAGGAACGATGGTCCAGATCGTCAATTTCAAGGACCTGCCTTGGTCGGAGCGCGAGGAACGGCATCGCGAGGGCAGCCTTGCCTTCAAGAACCTGTTCCGCGGCCAGGAGGGTGACCCCAACAACTTCCGGCTCGTGCTGTCGCGGTCGGACGGCGACTACACCAGCCCACACCATCGACACAACTTCGACCAGGTGCGCTTCTGCGTCCGCGGCTCGGCCAACATTGCACCCGGCAAGACACTGAACGAGGGCGATGTCGGCTATTTTCCCGAGGGCACACGTTACGGCCCGCAGAAGGACATCGCGTCCGAGCGCCTCACCCTGGTGTTGCAATGCGGAGGCGCCAGCGGGCTCGGCTACATGAGCTCGGCTCAGTTGCGGCGCGGCCTGGAGGAGCTGGAGAAACGCGGAACCTTTGCTGGCGGCCGCTTCCGCTTTCAGGGCCAGACGGAAGCGGAGTCGCGCGACTCCTACGAAGCGATCTGGGAGCACGTCTTCGGCCGGCCAATGGAATATCCGCCGCAACGTTACGACGAAGCGATCCTGATGCGGACGCGGTCCTTCGCCTGGGTCGCCGACGCAGGACAGCACGGCATCGCCCGCAAGCGTCTCGGCGCATTCACCGAGCGCGGCACGCGGATCGAGATGCTGCGCGTCGACGCGGGCCATACGGCTTCGCTTGGCGAGCCTGATGCCATGGTGTTGGCATTCGTGGTTGTCGGCAAGGGCCAGGCCGCCGGCAGCACCTTCGAGGACTACAGTGCGTTCCGGATCAACGCTGGCGAACAGCTTACGCTCGACGCGCGCGATCGCTCGGAGTTGCTTGTCATTTGTCTTCCTGTCCTGTCGCCGGGCCGCGAAACCGCCGCACGGCAGGAGAACCGGGCCCCTGCCGCCTCGATTGCCTGACGGGCCGATCAACCAAAAGTCAGCCCGCCGTCGACGGCGAGCGACTGGCCGGTGATGAACGCAGCCGCATCGGATGCCAGGAACAGGGCGGTGCCGGCCAGATCGTTCGGGCTGAGCACGCGCGGGATCGCCTGGGATTGCTTCGCCCGCTGCAGCCGGTCCGCCGATGTCACCGGCGACGGCCGGGCGACGCCGGTCTCGATCGACCCAGGCAGTATGGCATTCACAGTGATGCCGAATTCGCCGAGTTCCTTGGCAAGGGCGCGCGTCATTCCCACCAGCGCGGCCTTCGACGTGATGTAATGGACATAAGGCCGTGACGGCGGCTGTCTGACTGTCGCGGACGACATGATGACGATGCGGCCAAAGCGCGCCGCCATCATCATGGGTACTGCTTCACGGATGCAGTGGAACGCGCCGGTCACGTTGACGTCCATGGCGCGCTGCCAATCCGCGTCGCTGATATCCTGCACCCGCGCCGGCGCAAGACCGGACCAGCGCGCATTGTTGATCAGGATATCCACACGGCCATAGCTTTCTTTGACGCGTGCGAACAGGTCGCGCACCGAGCCGGGATTTGCCACGTCGGTGGTGACCGCCAGCGCTTCGCCGCCCTTCGCCGCGATTTCGGCGGCTACCGCCGCTGCGTTCTGCTCGTCCAGCTCGGCCACGACGACGCAAATGCCGTTCTCCGCGAAATGATGCGACAGCGCGCGGCCGATCCCCTGGCCGCCACCGGTAACGATGCACACCCTCTTGTCCACGATGGCTCCTTCAGCGGTCCGGGGCCGTCCGCCAGGAATCGGTTGCCGATTCCAGAAGCGAGAGAAGCTGGGTAAAGATCACGCCGAGGATCACGACTAGCACCAGCGAGACCATCATCTCGTTGGTCTTCAGCTTTTGGCCGTAATAGGCGATGCTGAATCCAAGACCGGCTGTGGCGCCGAACAATTCGGCCGCGACCACACCGGTCAACGCACGTCCGACCGCGATCCGCAGACCGGCAATCAGGATCGGCACCGATCCGGGCAAGGCGACCTTGAAAAAGAGATCGCGTCGCGTGCCGCCAAACGAGCGCGCGGCGCGGACCAGATCCTGATCGACATTTCTGATCCCTGTCAGCGTGTTCGCATAGACCGGTGTGAGCGCGAAGATAAACGCGATGGCGATGACGGTCGGCTCGCCAAGACCAAGCCAGGCGACGAAGATCGGATAGAAGGCGATCATCGGCGATGAATACATGAACCAGATGAACGGCTCGAACACGCTTTCGACCGTGCGCGACCAGCTTGCCAAAATCCCGAGAACTCCTCCGATCACGGCCGCCAATGCGAGGCCGCAGACGAATTCATACAGGCTCACCGCGACATTGACGCGGGCTTCGCCGCTCTGGAGCTGGCGCCAGAATTCCGCGGCCATCCGGGTCGGGCTGGAGACAAAGAACGCCTTCACATAGCCAAGGTCCACCGCAAGCTGCCAGACCAGGAGCAGGACGGCAAAAGAAACGAAGCCGCTGAGCAGAGGCTGATGCCTTTCGACGAAGCGCGTCATCGATTCGGCCTCCAGCTCCTGACATGGCTCTCGATGAGCTGGACCGAGACCGTCAGGGCGTAACCGAAGATGCTGACCACGAAGGCGTAGACCAGCATCTTGTCGATCTGCATGCCCTGGCCGTAGGACATCAGCTGATAGCCGATGCCGGCCTCAGAGACGAACATCTCGCCGACGATCACGCTGAGCAGGCCGCGTCCGATGCCAAGACGAATGCCCAGCAGGATCGCCGGCAGAGAGCCGGGGACGAGGACCTTGACGCAAATGTCGAGTTGGCTGGCGCCAAAGGCGCGGGCCGCCTGGATCAACCGCTGGTCGGCGTCTCGTATGCCGGCGATCGTGTTGATGATGATGGGGAAGACCGCGCCGAGAAAGACGACGGCGACTTTTGACGCCATGCCAATGCCAAGCCAGACGATCAGGATCGGCAGCAACACCAGACGCGGCGCCGTATACAGCGCCATCAGCGGCGGTTCAATGAACAGGCGAAGCCGCCTGGAGGTGCCAAGCACGAGGCCGAGCGGAATGGCGGTCAGCAGCGCGAGCGCCATGCCGAGGCCGAATTCGGTAAGGCTGACCGAGGCGTGATGCAGAAAGTTATCGCTGCGGAAGATCGCCACTGCTGCCCAGAACACCTGGCTTGGCTGGCTGGTGAAGCGGATGTTGATCCAGCCTCGTCCCGCAGCGACTTCCCACAGCAGAATGAAGGCGAGCACCGACATCGTCGAGACCGCCAATCCGTAATAGCGATCGAGGATCGGGCGGATGGCGATCCCGCGGCGCCGTTCAATTCCTGCCGAGATCGCCATCAGACCACGTCCTTGATCATTTGCAGGCTTTGCATGTCTGCGGCGATGTAGTCGCGCAACTTGCGGCGGTATTCGACGAAGCGGACGCTGTCGAGCATTGCGGCGGTCCGGGGACGGGGCAGATCGATCTCGACCACATCGCGGATATGACCGGGATTACGGCCCATCACCACCACCCGGTCGCCAAGAAAGATCGCCTCGTCGATCGCGTGGGTGACAAAGATGGCGGTCTTCTTATCGCGCTCCCAGATGCGCAAAAGCTCGTTGCCCATCACCTCGCGGGTTTGCGCATCCAGGGCGCCGAACGGCTCGTCCATCAGCAGCACATCCGGATCCACCGCGAGCGCCCGCGCGATATTCACCCGCTGGCGCATCCCGCCGGAGAGTTGATGCGGGTGATAATCGGAGAAGCCTTCAAGACCGACCATGCGAACGAAACGGGCGGCCCGTTCGCGGATGTCGTCCCGCGTCCACCGCTGCAATTCCAAGCCAAAGCAGACATTGCCCTGCACGGAACGCCAGGGCAGCAGCGAGGCATCCTGGAACACCATGGCGCGATCGGGGCCTGGTCCGATGACCTCCCTGCCGTCCACGCGGATCGAGCCGCGCGCGCGTGGGATCAGCCCGGCGAGGGCGAGCAACAGCGTGCTCTTGCCGCAGCCGCTCGATCCGACGATGGTGACGAAGGAACTCTTCTCGATCGAGAGAGTGATGCCTTGGATCGCGGCAAAGGTCTCGTCGCTCTTCGGCTTCTTGTATTCGATCGCGACGTCGCGGATCTCGATCTGGCTCATCGCTCTCGATTCCCCGGCCGCCGCCGGCGCTCGCCTGTGTCGCGGAGACCCCCGCAGCTATTTCGGCTTCCACTCGTTGATCGTGGCCATGAACCGGTTGTCCCAGTATTTTTCCTTGGGCCACGGCGCATCGACGTCGCCCGACGCGATCGCCATGTCGAAGAATTTGCTCATCCCGTCATCGGTGGCGAGCCGCCCGTCCTCGCGCCAGCCATCGATCAACAGGTCATAAGCGCGCACGGCGTATTTCTCTTCCAGCCCGGCGCGGGCGACCAGCGCCTTCACCGCACGCGGCTTGTCGGCTTTGGCAAGCGCGACCGCGTTGATGAAGGCCCGCAGGATCGCCCTCACAGTCTGCGGGTTGGCGTCGAGATATTTCTGCATGGCATAGAACGACTGGATCGGAAAATCCGGCATGAAGTCGCTCTGCCTCGCCACCAGATTATAGCCGCGATCCTCAGCAATGAAATTGTGCGGCAAACTGAAAACGCCGACGTCGATCTGGCCGGTCTCCATCGCAGCGAGCCGTTCGGGCGATCCGCCGCCCTGGATGACTTTGACATCCTTCTTCGGATCAAGACCGGCACGTGACACCGCAAAGCGGGTCAGGGCGTCGGTCGATGAGCCGAAACGAGTGATGCCGATGCGCTTGCCCTTGGCCTCGGCCATGGTCTTGATCGAAGGGACCGCGTACCAGAAGAACGGCGCCTGGTTGAAGCCGCCGAAGAATACCCTCGCGTTCTCGCCGGCAACGATCGCGGACAGGACGCTGGTTGGCGCGGCCACCCCGATCTGCACGGACCCGGCGACCACGGCCCGCGTCAGGTCGGAGCCGCCGCGGAAGGCAAGCACCTTCACGTTGAGGCCTTCGGCCTTGTAAAGCCCAGCCTCCTCGCCGAGATAGATCGGCAGGAAGGTTGAATCGTTGACCGAAACTCCGATGGTGACATCGGTGCTTTCGAGCGCCTTGTTCTGCGCAGAGCCCGGAACGACCGACGCGACCACAAGACTGCCAAGCAGCGGCGCAATGACCGCGATCATCTTCAATCGCCCGAGCGCGCGGTGCATCCCTGTCCTTCCATCTTCATCTAAGTGCTTGATCCCACCACAAGATCGGTGGCGCCTCGGAAACAAGCTAGCAATCTGTCGGATCAGCCGCAATGCATGGGCATTCAACGCAGCCTGAGCCTCTTGGGATGCACTGGCGGCGCAGCATCGCGCGGCCGAAGTCACTCGTCTCGCAATTCCTCGATACAATGTCCCTTGAAGAGGTCGGACTTCGCCATTGCGAGCGAAATAAGTTTCTGATGGTCTGCTGGCGTGGTCGTCATTCGTTGGTCTTTGTTGGAGCATGCGCTTAGGCCTTCGAATTGCAACACAAGTGGCTTGAAACAACCGGATAACATCGAAACGGCGTTTGTCGCATACTGACAAGGGCAGGGAGGGCATCGATGAAATGGACGATCGTTCTGGCAGTTGCGGCCTGCGCCGCGCTGGCCGCGCCCGGTCGTGCCGAGGATCGCTATCCGTCGCGACCCGTAAAGCTGGTTTTGCCGCAGCCCGCCGGCGGTGCGGTCGATCTCATCGCGCGGGCCTTGGCCGATCGACTTGCTGAGCAGATGGGGCAGCCGTTCATCGTCGAGAACATGCCAGGCGCCAATGGCAGCCTTGCTGGCGGCAATGTCGCGCGCGCGCCATCAGACGGCTACACGCTGATGCTCGCGGTCGACAGCAATCTCGTCATCAATCCGAGCCTCTATCACACGCTGACCTACGATCCTTTCAAGGACTTCGCGCCGATCGGCATCATTGCACGGCTCAACATGGTGCTGGTCGCCAATCCCAAGGTTGCCGCCAGCAGCGTCAAGGAGCTGATCGCCTATGCCAAGGCCAATCCCAATAAGCTCAACTACGCCGAGATCGGTATCGGCAGTGCCATGCACATGGGCATGGAGCAGTTCAAATTTATGACCAAGACCGAGATCAACCGCGTGTCCTATCGCGGCACCGCTCCGGCGATCACTGACGTGGTCGCGGGTACAGTCGATCTGATGTTCACCGGTCCGCCTTCGGCGAAGTCGATGTCTGAGGGCGG
>Ga0207701_10003887_pt1 | contig 15281 bp, 9 predicted proteins | sample KBSSwiSSwithPhiX_FD_184294 | JGI IMG/M metagenome (GOLD analysis project Ga0207701, IMG submission 184294) | Switchgrass rhizosphere bulk soil microbial communities from Kellogg Biological Station, Michigan, USA, with PhiX - S5 (SPAdes) (version 2) | ecosystem: Environmental > Terrestrial > Soil... | reverse complement strand
GGAGCTTTCAGCAGAACAAAAGAGTGAGTTTGAATTAAGAATTACAGCAGATCCGGCCTTTGCGGACGAAACGGCATTCTATCTTTCTTCAAAGCAGGCGGCGGCTGCAGAACTAGGGGAAAACAGAAGCAGGTTTAAGGGGATATACCAGGAGTACAAGCAGGGAAACGTTGCTGAAGTCCGAAAAGTGGCGCCATTGCGAAAATTGTGGCCGTGGGTGGCTGCAGCTGCTGTGCTGGCGGGTATCATTCTTGGCCGGTATACTTTTTTTCAGCCTGTTTCTCCAAATGAGCTTGCTAATAGATATATAAAGGAAAATTTTCAGAATCTGGCCGTAACTATGAGTGCCCGGGAAGACAGTGTGCAAACTGGTTTACGGCTGTACAATGAAGGTAAAGGAAATGAAGCTTTGAAATATTTTGAAAGCATTGCACTTCGCGACAGTTCCTTATCTGATGTAAAAAAATATGCCGGAATTGCATGTTTGCGATTGGGTCAATACGATAACGCAATTCAAAACTTCACTCGATTAGAAAACGACAAACTTTTTGCCAACCCGGGAAAATTCTATCATGCCCTCACTCTAATGAAGCGCAATCACCCCGGCGATATTGACACGGCAAAACAACTGTTGCAGCAGGTGGTAGACCAAGATCTGGACGAAAAAGAACAAGCGATAGAATGGTTGAAGAAATGGAAGGCCAATAAATAATTCTCTCCCTGTTAAAAAATTCGCAGAGGGTATTAGATTAAACGTCCGGAAAGAAACGGCACATCCATGAATTAGAAAGCCACCCCTTTTATCATCAATAAAAAAAATTAATCATGAAAAAGTTTAAAGTTGAAGCAGAATATGACAAACACCTTCTTGACAATATTACAGAGTCCAAAAGAGCGCGAAGAAAGGAAGAAGGATTCGAACTAGTAAAGGACCCTCCGACCTGGGTCATAGAAGAAAATCAATGGGGAAAAACGTTTCAATATAAAAGGCAAATTGAAGGATGGGAAAAACTTTGTATAGAGGCATATTTCAGTGGTTGGGTTGATTTCTTTGATACTGTTATTTACGCGGGAAAAATCGACCATACAATATATTTTGGATGGAGCGAAGACATAAAAGGGCATTCATCATTAAAAATTTACTTTGAGCCGGGTTCGGGTCCCAAGCCGATACCTGTACCACCGCAACCTGATCTATTATTGGCAGTGCCTAAACCTCCTCCGCCTCCTATGAGTTAGAAAATTTTAGATCTTATCGGCTTCGAGTTGACAACGAAATCTTTATAAAGTTCGAGCCGATCTGTTCATGAGAATGAATGTTGACAGGGATTTTCGAAGCGTAAGGGACGATTTATGATTTAAGGGGAATTCGCAGTGAGCTTTACGTGAATATTCTTTATGTCCATGTGCTATGAATAGTAGAGTACATATTCTTATTTATTGGCTTTTATTTCTGGGAACATCAGTTTCAGCTCAATGCCCGGACAGAAATTTTTTTTTGAAAAGGATGAACTATCTCAGGGACTCTTCTAAGATTTCTTCCCAGGACCAGATCGCAATTTTGCTGCCGTATGTAGACAGCCTAAATGCATGTTCCGAAAAAAATGACTCCATTCATGCACAACTATTTCGCAGAATCGGAGCATTATACTATCACCAGACGGATTATATAAAGGCCTTAGACTATTACGGAAAATACGTAAACATTGTAGCGGAGAATGAAGGTAACCCTTCAGTCAACATCAAAATCCTCCCCGGCGGTTACTACTGGTTGTCGGTCATTTATGATTCCTTAAGAATGATAAACGAAAAATGGAAAGCATTGGACAATTGTGCAAGAATGGCCGAAAGGACTGGCGTTATTGACAGGTCTAATTTATATGCGCTGTATAGCCGGATGATCTATTTTATTGATATCGGCGATTTTTATCGATGTATTGATTATGCAATGAGGTGTGAGACCCTCGGGAGAAACTACGCCAAGGCAAATGAAGGACTGGAACACACGGCCGGCTTGGAATATATGCTTGCCAGTTCTTTGGTGAAAGCCCAGGTCCTGTTGATTACGGGAGATTATGTTGCTGCAGAAAATATTCTCGCGAGCAAGATAGATGAATGCAAAAGGGTTGGCGCTATAGGTTATTTAGGAATTGTATATGAGCAATTGGCAAAATTGCAAAAGCAGAAGGGAAATTTTGAGAAAGCACACTATTTTCTGAAAAATGCGTTAAAGTCCTATGAGAAGGAAAAATCTGCTGTCTCATGTAAAAGAGTTTTGAAAATAATTGGGTCGGATATTTATTATGGTTTCTTCAGAAATTATGACAGTGCACTTATCTGTTTCAAGGCTGCAGGTAAGATTAAGAATAAGGATCAGTTGCTGGTGAAGGAAGATGCTTTTGAATCATTAAGCATTTTATCCAATATTGCCAATGTGTACGTGCAGAAAGAGAATTACGATTCAGCATTTATTTATTTTCAGCTTGCCTTAAAACAGGTGGTCCCGGGTATGAATGAATCGGGCATGATACATGGAACCCCGGACGACTATTTTAAGCAGGAAAAAATATATTATCGAACAAATCTTTTAATTTATAAGGCAAATGCTTACCGCCAGCTATACAAGCAGGAGAAAAACGCAAGTGCAATCACTACCGCATTGCAGAACTATAAATTGGCGGATCGACTTCTTGATAGTATCAAGACCGTACTGACCGAATATCAGTCGAAGCTTTATTGGAGAAAATACTCAAAGCGACTCTATGAAAACGCAATTGAAGCCTGCTATCTGAAAGGAGATGCAAGCAGCGCCTTCTATTTTTTTGAAAAGAGCCGCGCTGTACTTTTGAACGATCAGCTGAATGAACAACGATGGATCGGAGAAAACGACATTTTGCGGCAAACGGAGCTACAAAGGAAAATATTACAAACTGAAAGAGAACTTGCCGGCACAGACAGGACCTCAAAAAAATATGATGCCCTGCAAAAAGAATTATTTTTAAAAAAGCATGAACTAGACCTTTTGAGGCAGGAGATTAAGTCAAGTAACCCACTTTACTATCAGAATTTCCTCGATACCAGTTTTATCACCGTTAATGAGATAAACCAAAAAGTCTTGAGAGATCATTCGGCACTTGTTGAATTGTTTGCCGGTGACAGCACTGTGTATTTATTAGTTGTAACTCCGGTCCAATGCGCGTTAAGAAAGATCGATAAAACGGAATTTGACAGGCTTTCGCTTGATTACGGCCGCTACCTCTCTAATGCAAGCCTCCTGAACAGCAATTTTGATGGCTATCTAAAAACGGCCAGCGGCTTATACAAGCTAATGTTTCAAAATTTTCCAATAGGTCGGGGCCGTGTAATTATCTCTCCTGATGGACAATACTTTCCATTTGAGGCCTTAATAACGAGTTCGGAGGGTCAAACCCCAGCGTGGTTTTTGAATGATCATCCCGTCAGCTACACCTATTCGGCACGTTTTCTTATGAATGATTTTGACGGCGGGTCGGCAACCGGGACGGCAAAAAGTTTCATGGGTATTGCGCCAGTTAACTTCACTTCCTCCTTTTCGCTGGCTGCGCTTCCCGGTAGCGATCGTTCCATTTACAAATTGCAATCTTATTTCAGGAATTCGGATAACCTGGTAACAACTGCTGCTTCAAAGAAAAACTTCTTAGATCAGTATTACAGGTACCGGATCATCCAGCTTTATACTCATTCAGCTGACAGCAGTGCACAGGGCGAACCTGTTATTTATTTTGCGGACTCAGCGTTATATCTATCTGACCTGATTGGCGATAATAAACCAAGCACCAGCCTGATTGTCCTGTCAGCATGTGAAACAGGTGTCGGGAAGGTTTACCAGGGTGAAGGAGTATTTAGCTTTAGCCGCGGCTTTGCTGCTTTGGGAATTCCTGCAGCGATTAATAATTTATGGTCAGTTGATAATGAATCAACGTACAAACTAACCGAACTTTTTTATAAATGGCTGGCTAAAGGATTGCCACTGGATGTGGCTTTGCAAAAGGCAAAACTTGAATTCCTGCAAACCTCTTCAAAAGAAAAATCTTTGCCCTGCTATTGGGCAGGACCGGTCCTGCTAGGTAAATCAGATGCTATTGCCATGACCAGGCCTTACCTTTGGAAATGGATTGCCATTTTCGCAGCAATTGGGTTAGCTTTTTTTTGGACAATAGGCAAAATGTTCACAAGTGTGCGTCGACATAGAGATATAGCCGTACTTATTAAACGGGCTTAAGTAAGAAGCGCATTAGCGCAATGTATTTTTCGCTTCAATCTTTTGATGACACTGCAATTTTGATTTGCTCCGACTCAGAATACGATTAAACTTTATTCAATCCTCAGGGATTCGGAAACTATACCTTCCTTAATGCAAAACAGTTCAAGTTATATTTTCTCCTCGCTCTGTTAAAACGCAACCGCCCGCTGGTAAACAGAGGCTAAGATTTTGATGGGGTAGGAAGTGCAGAGGAATCTCGAAGAAAAAGTAACTGCCCAGGAATGGATGAAAAAATGGTAATTCTATTTTATCACCTTAAAACACATTAGTTATGAAATGGGCAAAATTCACCGGGGATTCGGCTTTGAGCCGATTGACAACAGAGGATATTAACAAGTCTTTCAAGGTATTTGAGAGGCCTCGGGGGTTATCGAACGACGATGAAATGACATTGAGTCTCGCCGCAAAAAGCAGAGGAGTAAAGAATCCACAACAGGAAACTTTTGGAAAATGGGCGACATATTGTTTAGAGAAAAATATGAGTGAAAAGGCACAAAGAGACTATGAGCTCTTTTGCGGAGGCTGGCTTCAATATTATGACATGGAAATCAGGCGAGAAGAGACAGATCATATTATGCACCTTGAATGGAAAGATAAAGGCAAGGAAGTAACGATTTGGATCTCCCCAGCGGCAAAAAATGGTAGCGTTCCGTACCTGAGATACCTCACCGTATCAACTGACCCGCCATCTCCGCCCCCCCCACCGCCTCCTCCAAAAAGTGCTTAATTTTTTGATATTAGGCTCAACTTTCGTCAACGATGCGGTGACGCTTGATTAACTGTTTAGACTGTACGCTATTTAAACTCTTTTGTGCATTAAATTAAGGCAATGAAAGGAAATCCTCGTCCCAAGGACTCGCATGATATTCCGTTCAGGATAATAATAAAACTTCTGAACGAAATTCAATTGGCAGAAGACAGTTCAGCAAAAGCCGAAGATTTTCCCTTGAAAAGCGAGCCTAAATCTTTTCAGGCAATTTTGAAGCGCTCCCCCCCGATAAACATAACAAAACTGTTCACGTCGCTGAGTCCAGCAAAGATTAGCAGATTGGCCGAGAGAGCATCGAAGATGGATTGCCAGTATCAACCTCCGAATTTTAATGCTTATTATGCCGTGACTTGTACGGATCGGGTCGATGCAGATCGATTATTACAAATGATGCTTGAGGCAAAGGATGTTGAGCTGGCATATGTCGAGACCGGCCCCTTATTACCACCATCCGTTAACCCTATAAAAAATCCCTTAATTGTTTACCAGGGCTACCTCAACAAAGCACCCGGCGGCGTTGACGCCCATTATGCAAGGAATTTTAAAGGTGGATATGGTGAAGGAAAAGTCAAATTCATCGATATAGAACAAGGGTGGATCTTGAATCATGAGGACATTACAGTTGGGACCTTTCCTGATACAGGCTTAAACAGAACCGATTTTCAGGATCATGGAACCGCTGTTTTGGGGACCATCATGATGCTCGATAATAAGCTTGGCGGTATTGGGATGACTCCAAATGTCAACGGCTATGTCGTGTCGCAATGGAGGCCAGATGGATCATTTAATACGGCAGATGCAATAATGACTGCAATTAATCATCTCAAGTATGGCGATATTCTTTTGTTGCAAACACAGGCTTTTGACCCGGCTGGAAGTGATTTTGCATGGCCTGTCGAAATACAAAACGCAGTTTTCGAAGTTATTGCGCTGGCAACCGCCTTGGGTATTGTTGTTATTGAACCTGCTGGTAATGGAAACCTTAATTCAAAAGTCGGGAGTGACCTTGACGGGTTTGCCATTGCCGGAGAACAGCGCCTTAAAAAAGGCACGACATATTTTAGGGATTCTGGTGCTATCATTGTTGCTGCTGCCAGCAATGTCGTGCCCCATTTAAGAATGGGTTACTCAAACTTTGGAAGCCGCATTGATTGCTACTCATGGGGCGAAAGAATAACAACTGCAGGATATGTTCCACTGTCGTCAGGTGAATTCACAGATACCTATACGGGACGATTCGGTGGTACGTCTGGCGCTTCAGCCATTATTGCGGGAGTTGCGATTATCGTACAAAGTATAATAGAACTCAACTTTGGGTGTCGTATTGGTCCGAAGCAAATGCGCGATATCTTAAGCAGTGATATGTATAACACCGCTTCCTCTGGTGGCCGGGCTAAAGACAAAATTGGAGTGATGCCAGATTTACGAAAAATCATTCAAGACGCACTTGGGGTAAAGAAGAATATAAGAAGTGCCAGAAACATGCCTGGCAAGATGAGAATTGACGTTGCGCCGTGAAATTCCATGAATGCCCGGAATGATCATGTGAATTTCGTTAATTTCCAATCCAGCTATGAAGCGATCCGCATTTCTCACAGTCAGCTTCATTTTACTCACATCATTCCTGCGCGGGCAGTGTCCGGACCAGGATATTTTGTGGAAACGCATCCTATATGTCCGGGACTCTTCCAGGCTTTCCCCAAGAGAACAATTACCAGAGTTACTTGGACACCTGGAAAAAATGAACGCGTGCCCGTATAAAAACGATACTACACATGTAACATTGCTTCTTGCAATTGAAGACGCGTATTTCCAACAAGCCGAATACCTTAAGGCTTTGCAATATCGACGCGAGGCAATCAACATTATTGAGAGGAACGCTGGCAGTCCTTCCATAAAACAACAAAACCTGCCCGGAAATTATTACTGGCTATCGGTAATATACGATTCACTTAATGATGTCTCCCAAAGAATGAGAGCCCTGGATAGCTGCGCGGACATTGCCATAAGACTAAATTATATCAGCCGGGCTAGTTTAATTGCCCTTTATACTAGAGTGGAATATTTTTATGATATAGGGGATTATTACCGGTGTATTGATTATGCAACAAGGTGCGAAAAAATGGGGAGAGACTATGCCAGGGGCAAGGATAACCTGGAACGCAACGTGGGCATTAGCTATGCGTCCAGCAGCCTGCACTGGAAGGTCAATGCATTTCTGAAACTTGAAAATCATGAAGAGGCTGAAAAACTACTTGCAAATAAGTTAACTGAATACAAAACAGCAGGTCTTGATAACTATTTGGGAATCTTGTATTCAGAACTTGCCGATGTACAGGTAAGAAAAGGAGATTATGCGAAAGCTATTTTGTTTCTAGAGAAGGCGTTGTCCTTATACCATAAGAACAAAGATTATTTACAGTGTAAGCAAATCCTGAACCAGCTCGGCTACGAAATTTATTTCAGGCATTTTAAAGATTACAAGAGGGGAATCTCTACCTACAGGAAGGCTTTGCGGTACATAAATGAAGAAAAATCCAAACAACTTTCTGATGCTTTTGAATCGTTAAACATTTACACAAATATTGCCAATAGTTATTCCAGGATGGGTCTCCCTGACTCTGCGTTCCAATATTTTCAGCTTGCTTTTGATCAAATCAGTCCTGGCAGCAATGAAATTCATGTTCTGCGAAGTCCGCCTACAGACCTTATCCGCTTCAAGAAAATCTACTACCTAACCGATTTGCTAATAAGCAAGGGAGATGTTTATCGGAACCAATATTTATCCGACAAGCAAGACAGGCATCTCAATGAGGCTGTTGCGATCTATAAGGCGGCAGATCGGCTATTGGATCGGATAAAGGCCATGCAATTTGATCTTGAATCAAAGTTGTTCTGGCGGAGCGATAGCCGACGCCTTTATGAAAATGCTATAGAAGCCTGCTACCTGCAGCGGAACATCGCTGATGCATTTTATTTTTTCGAAAAAAGCAGGGCTGTACTGTTAAATGACCAGCTCAATGAGAATCGGTTCGTCGCCGGGCAGGATATTTTGAAGCAAACCGAGGTGAGAAAGAAAATCCATCAAATCCAAATTGAACTAGAAAAAACCGATGAAACTTCAGATCGGCGTTCAGAGTTGCAAAGTATTCTATTTGATAAAAAGCAGGAGCTGGATCGCCTCCAACAGCTCATAAAAACGAACAGCCCGTTGTATTATCAAAGCTATTTAGACACGGCCTTTATTTCAATCCCGGATATAAAACAGGTGGTTCTAAAGGCTCAGCGAGCTCTGCTGGAAATATTTGCCGGCGACAGCGCCGTCTACGTCCTGGTAATTACGGCTGACGGCGGGCATTTGGAAAAAATAGAAAGAAACATTTATGAGCATTTGTCTGGATTGTTTATAGAATATGTTTCTAATTTCAGCTTGCTGAACAAGAACTATGAAAATTTTAGGAGTGTTTCAAACGAATTGTACCAGCTCGTATTTCGGAATATTAATTTGCCGCCGGGTCGTATTATTATTTCACCGGATGGTCGCTATTTTCCTTTCGAAGCGCTAATAATAAATGGAACACGGCAACCGATAAAATGGTTTGTTGAAGACTATGCGGTCAGTTACGCTTATTCAGCCCGCTTCTTAATGAATAATTTTGAGAGCGCTCAAGCCTCAGGCGGTAATTTTTTGGGAATGGCCCCAGTTAACTATCCGTCTGATCTTGAATTGGCGGCGCTTCCGGAAAGTGATCGATCACTTTACAGGATCGCCGCTAATTTTAGCAAGAGCGCTAGTCTAACCAGGTTTGATGCCTCGCGGGAAAATTTCCTAAGGCAGTTTTCAAACTATCGTATCATTCAACTTTATACTCATGCTGCTGACAGCAGCCTGAATAATGAGCCTGTCATTTATTTTGCTGATTCTGCCATGTACCTTTCAGATCTCACAAATGAATTTAAACCACTTACCCAGCTTATAGTTTTGTCTGCCTGCGAAACCGGCGCAGGAAAAGATTACCGTGGGGAAGGGGTCTTCAGTTTCAATCGTGGATTTGCGTCCTTAGGAATTCCTGCCGCCGTTACCAATCTCTGGTCCGTTGACAATAACTCGACATACCGGCTCACAGAGTATTTTTACAAATGGCTTGCCCGTGGATTGCCAACGGATGTGGCTTTGCAAAAAGCAAAACTGGAATTTCTGCAAACAGCTTCAAAACTAGAATCGTTACCCAGCTACTGGGCAGGCTCGGTGCTAGTTGGAAAAGCGGGTACTATCGAATTAAGTGGAACTAATTCCTGGAAATGGATAGCCGGTCTTATGGGCCTTGGAATTGTAATGGTTTTGGTAACAAGGAAATGGCTCGTTTCAAATAAACGGTCCAGGAGGGTTGGTGGGAAACTTTCGTAAGAGTGCCGCACTGAACAGTTTGATGTTTTCCAGGTGAATCAGTTTCAACGTTTGCCAGGTTGACGTGGAGTTCTTTGTTAGGAAAGGCATGCTGTTAAATAAATTGGAAAGGTTATTTTTTGGATTGGAATTTAATATTAAGTATCTTAATAATGAGAACAGCATTTGAGTTGTCTGATTACCACTCAAAAAGTTCGCAAACCTGCTTCCTCTAATTTGAAAAATTATTTGTGATTTTTGTTTCCCGACGAGTTATGAATCACGACCAACAGTAATCACATGTCAAAACACGGAGGTATCTCCTCGGTTCTCTTATTCTGAGAATTTTCCTTTGCCGTTTCCTCTAATCCGGCCAGCTATAACGAAACTGAAAGTATGTGCACGGTTTAGCGATATGAAAATACCTGGAAGTAACAGCAGAACTTATTATTCTATTATATCACCTTTAATATTTTCTTATGGCAAAATTCAACCTGACTAAAAGAGGGAGTAGCCAGAAATTTCCAGTTACTTATGACGTCGATTTCATAGGAACATTAAAACCCGGAGAAATCGGTCAACTAAAGAAAAAGGTTCAAAAGGCCTTAAACGCGGATAAAACCGCCCAAGAAAAAAATCGTCTTGCTACTCCCGTATTCAATCTTCATTTTGAATGGACAAAAAAAAAGGGTAAATCGGTTAGTTATAAGCTTGTGGTAACTCTGAAGCGGGACCAAAGATTTAAACAGGGTCAAGGTCCTGCAGAGGTTCCACCAAAACCAAAAGACCCGTCAATACCACCTTCATAAAACAAGGGAAAATCGCTTTTCAGGCTTGAAAAGAAATTGGCAAAAAAAGAAACAGGATTGAGGATTCTCTAAAACTCCGCAAAGAAGGTGTGTAGTTGTGGCAAACAAATGTCGCTACTGCGGCGTTAAAGTTAGCGGTTAGTTCTGTAATTTCTTTATAAGTTCTTGGCAACATGTCAAGTATGGAAAAAAAAATTTACATTCTAATTGTTTTTATTCTTTTGCCTGCGTTAACATTGACAGCCCAATGTCCTGAAAGATATTTATTATGGAAAAGGATTATTTTTTTCAGAGATTCTGCGACTTTTTCCCCACCTCCGACAAGGCAATTGGAGGAACTTTTGAAATACGAGCAATCAATAACCAATTGCCCATATCGTTTTGACACTACCCATTCCTTATTAATGCAAAGAATAGGGGCATTATATTTAGGGTTAGGGGAGTATACCGAGGCGTTACATTATACCTTGCAGTCTATTGCCATTAGCAGCAATAATCCTTCAACAAAAGCAAATTCCGGATCCAAAGCAATCATAAGAAGTTATTTTACTCTGGGGCGGCTATATGGAATTTTGAACAGGATTCCTGAAAAAATGGCCGCCATGGATAGTTGTGTGGCGATTTCGGTCAGAACGGGCTTGGTCGATGTCTATTCGTTGTATTGCTTAAAAGATAGAGTCGAATACCTGTTCGATATCGGTGACTACCGTCGGGGATTTGTCAGTGCAAACATGGGTGAAGCCATTATCAAGAAATACGTGCGTGGCATTGATAGCATCGAGTATATTATTCGTTTTCTAACCTGGAAAGTAAATGCCCTTCTTGATTTTAAAGATTATGACAAAGCTGAACGATTGGTCATTGCTAAGATTGCCGACTGCCGCTTAATTCGAGCGAATCAATTTTTGGGTAATCTTTATGAACAACTAGCTATAATACAAGTGCAAAAAAGCGACTTTCCTAACGCACTTATTTATTTTGAACAGGCACTCAGGTATCATGAACAAGACAAATATGATTTAGGCTGCGAACAAACATTGACCAATCTTGGCTATTACCTCTATTTCAAAAAATACAAAGATTACAGGAAGGCCATATCTACATACCGGCGCGCTCTTCGTTATCTCCAAAGATTAGATCCGGCCGACAATGATTATTCAAATGATTTGCTGAACATTTACTCAAATATCGGAAATGCCTTTGCTGAAGAGGGTACCTATGATTCAGCATTTCAATATTTTCGGCTTGCATTCGACCAGGTCAAACCAGGCTTTAGCGAAGATGACATATTGCAAGGAACTTTAAATGAAATTATTCAATCTAAGAATGCCAGGCATATTATGAGCTTGCTTTTGAATAAAGGGGATGCTTATTTCCGGCAGTTTAAACATGAAAGCAATCTAAAATCAGCCGATAAAGCAATTCGGATTTATAAATCGGCAGATCACTTTATTAATATAGTGAATAACGGACAGTCTGAAGTTTTATCACAGCTATTATGGCGGGGGAATACGAGTTTATTATATGACCATGCTATTGAGGCTTGCCAACGGTCCGGTAATATTTCCGATGCCTTCTATTTTTTTGAAAAAGGACGGGCTGCCCTATTAAATAATCAGCTGAACGAACAAAAGTGGATGGGAGCGGCGGACATTCTTAAACAGGCTCAGCTAAAAAAGAAGATACTTCAACAGGAAAGAGAATTAGAAAAGGCAGATCTATCTGTGAGCAGATCCAGGGAGCTACAGGAAGAATTGTTCATCCGCAAACGTGAATTAGACGCTGTGACGAGCGATCTGAAGGTTAAGAACCCTTTTTATTATCAGAATTATTTAGACTCCGCATCGATCACAATAAATGATGTAAAGAATAAGTTGTTGGCCGATCACCAGGCATTGGTCGAATTTTTTTCAGGAGAGAGCTCTGTTTACTTATTCGTGGTTACACCCCATCAAGCTCGTCTAACCAGAATTGACAGACCAGAATTCGATAGCACTGTTCGGCTTTTTAATGCTCTTATAGCTGATAGGGGTTTATTAAACAGAAGTTTTGAACTGTTTAAGAACACAGCAAACCATTTGTATAACTTGATTTTTGAAAATAATCCGGTTCCCGATGGGCGGGTAATTATCTCACCAGATGGAAATTATTTTCCTTTTGAGGCTTTAATTACTGGCGGCGATAAGAATGTCGAATATTTTTTGAATCATCATGCAGTCAGTTATACCTATTCGGCCCGATTCTTAATGAATGAATTTGACTCATTTTCCGACGTATCATTCAAGGATTTTCTTGGCTTTGCACCTGTACGATACCAGAATGAAATGAGTTTGCCATCGTTACCTGGGAGTGATGTTTCATTAGATAAAATGAAATTGTATTTTAGCAGTGCCAGGAATTTTGTTGGCGAAAGGGCGTCAAAAGCTAATTTTTTGAATCAATTTTATCGGTATAAGATTATCCAAATTTTTTCACATGCAGCCGATACCAGTATGTTTTCAGAACCTGTTATTTATTTTTCAGACTCGGCCTTATATCTCTCGGAATTGATTGGGGAGCACAAATCAATTACAGAACTTGTAATTCTATCCGCCTGTGAAACTGGAACCGGAAAGTTTTATCGAGGCGAAGGAGTTTTTGGGTTCAACCGCGGATTTGCGGCTCTTGGAATTCCCTCTACTATTGCCAATTTGTGGTCGGTTGACAATAAATCCAGTTATCTTTTGACCGAATTGTTTTGTAACTACGTTGCTCAAAAACTGCCCCTTGACGTCGCATTACAGAAGGCGAAGCTCCAATTATTGTCAGGAGAAAACAAATTGCCTTATTTCTGGGCGTCCTCGGTGCTTTCAGGGAAGACAGACGTAATTGAGTTAAAAGAACAATCGTCTATATTTAAGATTTTCGGATTTATTGCACTAACGGTGTTGGTGGTTCTTTTAATTGTGAAATGGGGAACAGTTAAAAAAGGATAATTGATTATTCCAGTTGAAAAGATTGAAAGAATTATCTAACATATTAGTTAATGATTTAAAAAAAAGCGAGTTATGGCGAACGGCGAACATCAGCAAACTTTGCATTTAAACCTGCATATAAAAATTTTAACGCCTCCGTCGCCACCACCGGACGGAAATACGATAGCCAATATGATGGCGGCAATGAATGAGACCTTTTCACGAGCAAACGTCACTGTAAATCTCGTGACTACTGACGAAATGGATTTAACCCGGGATGAGTTTGAGTTTTTTAATAGCTTATTTGTAGGCGAATGTAATGTAGCTCCGTCTGATGAGCAAATAGAATTGTCAGCTTTTCGTGCTAATGCTGCCATTACAGATGTTGTGGTCTATATCTGCGAAACAGTTATGAATGATCTTGGCGCTCTCGATGGATGTAGTACTCACCCTCAGGGCATTCCGATGGCGGTAATAAGATCTTCCTGCGCGTTATATACACTGGCTCACGAAATTGGTCATTTGCTTGGACTTGACCATTCTCCGGATCAATTAACCCATAGATTAATGAATCCGGCTCCAGCTAATATTGACGCGCCTGCAAAATTGATCAAATCGGAAATAAAGAAAATGCGACAAAGCGGATTACTTAATTAAAAAAATGATCTTATATGGCAAAAACTAAAGAAGATATACTTAAAATTATCAGAGGAGCCAAACCCAACTATTCTAATGTGATTGATAAATTGACAGATGAGGATTATCCGGTAATTGAAAACCTGATCGACGACGTAAATGTTAATGTAAACCTGGCCGTTAAATTAGTAACCTATATTGGCCTGTTGAAGTCCGAAAAATGCTTACCCGCATTAGAAATTGCCGCGAAGAGCGAAAAGCGAGAACTCCGAACCGTTGCAGCTTTTGAGCTAAGGCATTTGACTAATTTTCCGAAGGCTGTCAGTCTTATTAACGATTTACTGGATGACCCAAATCTGGGTGTAAGGAAATTTGCGTTGAAAACTGTAGCGGCTTCAAAGCTTATTAACCTTAAAGAAAAAGTTGAGCTCGTTTTGGAAAAAGAATCCAATAATCGAATGAAAATTTTTTCGATGGGTATCAAGGATAGCCTTGACATTCTTGCAAACAATACAATTATGCATTGAGCCGATTTTTCCCTACCCCAACTCCGGATACAACGGATATTGCTGCATGAACTCCCGCACTTCCTCCTTGGTATCACGAATCACCTTTTCATCATCTGCATTCATCAATACGCGATCAATCATCGTTACAATTGTTTCCATGTCCCTTTCTTTCATTCCCCGTGTCGTCACGGCTGGAACACCGACACGAATACCGGAAGTCACAAAAGGAGACTTATCATCAAAAGGAACGGCATTCTTGTTTAATGTGATGTGCGCCTTATCCAATGTTTCCTGGGCTTTCTTACCTGTAAGATTTTTATTGCGGACGTCGATCAGCATCAAATGGCTATCAGTGCCATTGCTTATCAAATTATATCCTCTGCTTACAAATGCCTTGGCCATTGCCTGTGCATTGACAATTATTTGTTTCGCATAAGCGGTGAATTCATCCGTTAGTATTTCACCAAAAGCCACAGCTTTGGCAGCAATTATATGTTCAAGTGGTCCGCCCTGGGTACCGGGAAAAACTGCCAGGTCGAGCAATTGACTCATCGTACGGGTATTGCCCTTAGGATCTTTAATACCCCATGGATTTTCAAAATCATGGCGCAACATGATAATGCCGCCTCGTGGACCACGCAATGTCTTGTGCGTGGTTGAGCTAATGATATGACAATGTTCAAACGGATCATTGAGCAAACCTTTTGCAATCAAACCGGCAGGGTGGGCGATGTCTGCCAACACAACTGCACCAATCTTGTCAGCCACTTCGCGAATACGTTTGTAGTCCCAATCACGGCTATAGGCCGACGCGCCGCAGATAATCATTTTTGGTTTTTCCTTCAAAGCAGTCGCTTCGAGCTGGTCATAGTCAACGAGGCCGGTTTCTTTCTTTACTCCATAAAATAACGCAT
>Ga0207701_10003885_pt1 | contig 15286 bp, 13 predicted proteins | sample KBSSwiSSwithPhiX_FD_184294 | JGI IMG/M metagenome (GOLD analysis project Ga0207701, IMG submission 184294) | Switchgrass rhizosphere bulk soil microbial communities from Kellogg Biological Station, Michigan, USA, with PhiX - S5 (SPAdes) (version 2) | ecosystem: Environmental > Terrestrial >... | reverse complement strand
TCCTGGCGGTGTCAGTTTCGATGGTGGCGGCGGGCGCTTGCCAGCGGCCACCAGTGTCGGCGTCGCGAGGCATCGACGCGAGCGACGGTCCGCAGCCGTGCGCAACCTTCGAATCGCGATCGGCGACGACGCTGCTGCCGGACGTGCTGATCGTGCTCGACGCGTCCGGATCGATGAACAACGACATCGACGATAATCTCTGCAGCAACGGCGGGTGCGGCGCCACGTCGAAGTGGGCGCGGTTGACGCCGGGCCTCACCGCGCTGGTCGCGGCCAATGACGCGACCGTCAACTGGGGTCTCAAGCTGTTTGCGGACGCCGATTCCACCTGCGGCGTCGCCCAGACGATCGCGGTCCCCGTCGCCCCGATGAACGCAGCCCCGATCGCGGCGGCGATCGCGGCGCGGACCACCGCGGACGGCAGCCTGGTGAACGGAAGCCGTACACCCACGCGCGCCGCCGTCAGCGCGGCGGCGGCCCACCTGGCCAGCCTGGACGACGGCAACCCGAAGCGGATTTTGTTACTGACCGACGGCACGCCCAACTGTCCGGCGACCGGCCCCGACAGCGCCGCCGACGATTCAACGGCGACCGTGCAAGCCATCGCGGACGCCCGCGCGGGCGGCGTCTCGACCGCGGTCGTCGGCATCGCCACCGCCGGCGGACCGGCCGAGGCGTCGTTGAACGCGATGGCCGCCGCGGGCGGCGTGGCACGAACGGGCGTCGCACCCGCTTTCTATCCGGTCTCGAACATCGACGAGTTGAAGAGCGCGCTGACCCCGCTCATCGCGACGCCCGCCGACTGCGTGCTGCCCCTGCCGCCCCGGCCGAACAGCGTCGCTCCGCCGGACATCGGGCTGCGGGCGAACGGCGTCGCAATTCCGTTCGACGCGCGCCACCAGAACGGCTGGGACTGGGGCGACGCCTCGGCGACGTCGGTCCGGCTCTACGGCGCGGTCTGCGACGACTTCCTCGCCGGAAGGATCCAGACCGTGACGATCGAGGTCTACTGCAATCCCGACTGATCGAGGTCAGAACCCGATGCCGACGACGCTGCGGACCCAGAGCGGGCCGTAGGCATCGCCGGGCTCGGTCGTGCGGCCAGGATCGTTCGCGCGCCAGTACGCCGCCGTCGTCCACCAGAGCGGACCGAAGTTGATCAGGACGGCCGGGCCAACGTAGACGTTCGGGCCCATGTTGAACGGGCGCGGGCCCGAGAAGCCGTCCAGGTACTCGCTGCGCATCCAACCTTCGAGGCCGACGTGGAAGCGTTCGTTGATCTCCACGGTCCCACCCGCGGTCGGGTTCAGGACCCATTCGCGGCGCCCGTCGAAGTAGAACTCGCGCTCGCCCCACAGGTTCGCGATCAGGCGGAGCCGCCCGAAGCGCCGCTGCAGGATGATCTTCGCTTCCAGCTCGATCTCGCGTTCGGTCTCGGCGACCTCGCCGTACAGCGCGACGTCGATCGGCCACGCGCCGGGATCGGCGAGGCGCCACCGCAAGCGCTGCTTGCTGCCGTTTCCCTGCATCAGCGTCGGCAGGCTGGCGTAGCGCGCGCTCGGTTCGGGGACGAAGGTGAAGTAGATCGCCAGCTCCAGCCGGTCGGTCAGGCCGTATTCGATCTCGGTCTGGAACTGCGTGCTGCCGTACCAGACCGGCGCGCCGGTCGTGCCGGAGAGGACGCGCGTCGGGACGTAGTCGATGAACTGCTCGACCTCCCCGGCGCCTTTCGGCAGCGTCTCCGATTGATACGTGAACGGCAGCGGCCGCGGGTTCGCGCGGACCACGGCCGGTGCGACCAGCGCGGCGGCGCACACGAGCAGCGCGAGTCTAGCCACCGTCAGAGCCCCCACCGTCAGCCTCCCCCGCGTCGACGACGCCGCCGTCCGGCGCGCCCGCGAGCGTCAGCCAGGGCGACAGCACGTAGTCGTTGTACGGCGCGGCGCGATGGCACGTGTTGCACCCGGCGTTCGGATCGCCGCCGTACGTCTCGCCCGCGGGTGGACCGACGCCGTGCCAGATGACGACGATGGCGCCGCCGCTGACCTCCTGGATCTCGAACCACTCCCAGTCGACCGCGCCCGTCGCGTTGTACCCGCCGCCGCGCTTCACCCGCGCGAACAGCTTCCCGTCCGACTGCGTCTCCTTCACGATGATCGTGCCGACGGGAAACGCGGTGGCGCCGGGCGCCGGCAACGCGCTCACGTAGACCGTGCGCACGCCAGAGACGTGCGTCGCCCCCTGGGCAACCGGGCTCTCCGTCGACTGGGACGGCCAGGCGCGAAAGCCGGCGAAGTCCGCCCCGAACGCGATGAACGGAAACCGTTCCCCGGTGGTCTGCCCGGCCGCCCCGCCGCACGCGGGCGCGACGAGGCAGAGGGCGACGGCGGCCGCCCACACGTCCAGGCGACCGCTGGGCGACGTCATTCCGCGAAGCCGGGAATGCCCAGCAGCATCGCCGCCGTGTTCATCTGGCCGACGATCGAGTCGCCGCTCACGGGATTCACCGCCGTGTGCACGGCCTGATAGAGCATGCCGAACGGCGTGGCGAGATCGGTCGCCGACGGGTTCTCGGCGCTCCACGTGGCCGGCGGCGCCGGGATCGCGTCGCCGCTGATGGACGCGTACAGCGTCTTCAGGTCGTCCATGCCCGTCGTGATCGAGCCGTCGACCGCCGTGCCCGCGGGCGCCGCGCCGGCGGCGGGCCTCGTGGCGAGCCAGCCGCGAAACAGCGCGTAGATCTTGCTGGTGCCGTCCAGGTTCGCGCGCAGGTCGGCCATCGTGCGCTGCGAGTAGCGTGACTCCTCCTCGCCGGTCGCCGCGTTGTTCACCTTCTCCTGCTGCTCGTTCATGAGGCCGATGAGGCCCTGGAACGCGCCGCTCACGTCGGGCGCCGCGCCCTGCGTCCACTGATTCAGCAGTCCCTTCGTGTCGGTCACCAGCTGGGCGGCGAGCCCGGCCTTGAAGGTGTCGGCCTCCTCGGCGGTCGTCGGGAACGACGCGGGCTTGTATCCGGGCAGGCTGCTCTCGAACGCCTGCACGTTCGCGGGGATCGCGTCGGCGTACAGCACGCGCTCGATCGCGTGCATGCCCGTCGCGCCGGTCCCATCGAACAGGTTCGTGTCGCCTGCCGGGCCGATGGTAGCGAGGAAGCCGTCGTAGCGTTCGTCGATCGCGGCGTCGATCTCCGGGAAGATCGGCGCGATCGCGCCCTCGACGTGCTCGTACGCGGTGCGGGCCCGGACCCAGGCCGCCTTCATCGCGGTGATCGCCGCCGCGTCACCGGTCGCGGACCAGGCGTGGCCGCTGGGCGCGGCCGCCTGCAGATCCGCCGAAGCCTGGTGCAGCTCGGTGAGATCGGCGGTCAGCGACGCCTGCATCGCCTTCGCGACCGACGCCTGATCCGTCGGGCTGGACGACTCACCGCCGCACCCCGCGGCGAAGGCACCGGCGGCCGCCGCCACCGCCGTCACCACGCGCGCCGAACGAACGAACATCGAATCACGTCTCATCGTCACTCCTGTTTGGTCAGAGGCCGGACACGAACTGCAGCAACACCTGGCGATCGTCCGCCGACAGCGCATCGAACGCCGCGACGCTGCCGTTCGCCTCCGAGCCGGGACCGGCGTGGGCGTGGATCGCCTCCTCGATCGAGGCCGCGACCCCGTCGTGCATGAACGTACGATTGAAGCGCAGCCCGATCAGCGGCGCCGTCCGCCAGTCGCGGCCCGTCGCCTCGCCTTCCGAGATCCCGTCGGCGCGCGCGTCGCCCATGTCGTGCAGCAGCAGGTCCGTGTAGACCGCGGCGTCGATGCCCGCGATGACGGCGATCGGGTAGTCGGCGCGCGTCCGCAGCGACGGCACGTGGCACGCGCTGCAGCTCGCCTGCTGGAACAGCTGGGATCCGCGCGGATCGGCGGCGGCGCGGCGCGGGATCGCTGTCGTGCGGACGTAGTCCGCGCGCAGGTTCACGCTGTCGATGCCGATGTCGACGCCCGGCTTTCGATCGTCGGTCAGACCGTCGGGGTTCACGATCTCCGTCGGACGCAGCGGGCTGGTGATCCCCATGTCGCCCTGGAGCGCGTCGGCCGTGAACTCGTCGACGCTGGAGATGCGCGCCTTCAGGCCGAAGCGCCCGATCACGGGGTCGCCCGGCTGGTGCTGGTGATAGCGCTGGTCCGGGTTCGCCTCGGCCGAATAGGTCACATGGTTGATGCGCCCGCGGATGCCGTCGGTCCGCTGCGCCTGCTCGGCGGCGACGCGTTCGATCTCGCTGTCGGCGATCGCCTCCATGTAGCCGCGCCCGAGGATCGGGGGACCGAGGCGCAGCGTCACCTTGACCGACGCGTCGCCGGCGGGCGGAAGCACCGGGGTCGTCGCGCCCGCCGCGAGCAACGGGTGCACGGTGTGCCCGAACGCGAGCTTCGACTGATCGGACGCCGGCGTCAGGCCGTCGGCGTCGGTGACCACCATCTTCTGCACCAGGCCCGGGCCGCGGACGCCCTCGTCATGACAATTGGAGCACGCGGCGCGCGTGTACAGCGGGCCGAGGCCGTCGTACTCGCGCAGCGACAGATCGAAGAGCGCGTCGCCGTCGGCGAACGTCTGCTTGTCGGCGGCGGACAGCTCCGCGATCGGGACGTCGAACGGATCGTCGGTGCCGAACACGACGCGCCCGGGCGCGCGCGGCGACTCCGTTCCGCAGGCGCAGAACGAGAGCGCGGCGATGGTCAGAACGCGACGGCCCCTCACGTCGTCAGATTATGGAAATGAAAGTCATTGTCAACTTCAATTTCGATCAGGGGCGAACCCCCGGGGATCGACGCGCGTCTTCGCAGGCGTTCGTTCAGCGTCGGGCGAACGGGCGCGCGGCGATCAGGTCGCGGCCTTGCCGCGCGGGCGGCAATCCGGGCAGACCCCGTACAGCTCGTGGCGGTGCCGCGACAGCGTGAAGCCGTGCTTGCTCGCGATGCGGTCCTGGAGGCGCTCGACCTCGGGGTCGAGGAACTCGATGATGCGACCGCACTGCTCGCAGATCAGGTGATCGTGATGCGAGCGGCCGACCGCCACTTCGTACAGCGTCTCCTTGGCGTTGCCGAAGCGGCGCGTGTGCGCGATCCCGGCCTCTTCCAGCAGCTTCATCGTCCGGTAGACGGTGGCGAAGCCGACGCCCGGATGCGACCGGCGCGCACGTTCGAACAGAGACTGCAGGTCGATGTGGTCCTTCGTCTTCAGAAAGATGTCGACGACCGCGTCGCGCGTCTTGGAGGCGTGCAGGCCTTTCTCGCTGACGAAGTCGCGCCACTGGCGCTGGGGATTTTCGGGAGTCTTTTCGGACGTCTTGTCGCGACCGGCGGGGCCCACGGGTCGACTTTGGGATGACGCCCCGGCGATGTCAATCGCGGGGGGCGGCGGAGAGGACGACGAGATATCGAACGAGGTCAGCCCCCTCGGCGGGCGACAGCTTGGCGCGCGGCGCCATCTTTCCGACGACGCCCGGCCACTTCTCCGCCGCGATCTCGTCAGGCCCGTGAAGGAGATGGCAGCCTCCACAGCGCCGGACGTAAACGGTGCGCCCGCGTTCCAGATCCCCATGCGTCGTCCCCGGCCACTGCGCCTGGGCGGCGCCGACGTCCATCGGCAGCGGGAACGGCGCCGCGGTCGCACAGCCTGCGAGAAGAAACGCGAGCGCGATGGAACGAAGGAGCCGGCTCACCCATGCCTAACTGCTGCTGCGGAGCTGCTCGGCGAGGTAACGCTCGCGCCCGATGTCGCCGACGATCTTCAGCTGCGCTTCCAGCCAGTCGATCGAGTCTTCCTCGGCGACCAGCAGGTGCTCGAGCAGCTCGCGGGTGCCCGCGTCCTTGTGGTCGAGGCACAGGGCGATCGCCTGGTTGAGCCGCGCGACCGCTTCGCGCTCCAGCGTGAGGTCGAGCTTGTGCATCTCGATCGGCTCCTCGCCGACGCGGACCGGGCCCAGCCGCTGCAGGTTGGGGACACCGTCGAGGTAGAGGATCCGCTCGATCACCTTGTCGGCGTGCTTCATCTCCTCGATCGACTCCTCGCGCTTTTTTTGCGCGAGCCGCTTGTAGCCCCAGTTCTCAAGCATGCGGAAGTGCACGAAGTACTGGTTAATGCCGGTCAATTCGGCCGTCAGGATGTCGTTCAGCGCCACCAACACGTCGGGATCTCCCTGCATGACGCGAGATAGTAGTGACGGCGCGGCCGACAATCCAGCTTGAAACTGATAATGACTTTCAATACTATTTGGAGCTGAGGATCGATTGCTGGTCTGTCACTGCATGAAGGTTTGCGATCGCACCATCCGCGAATGCGTCGAGCGCGGGGCACGATCGGTCGAAGATGTTGGACGCGAATGCCAGGCGGGAACGGGGTGTGGTGGCTGCCACCCGACGATTCACGCGCTGGTGGCGGGCGAAGCCGCCGATGCGGGCGTGATCAGCCTGGGCAAGGCGCGCGCGAAGGATCGCGCCGCCGAACCGCTCCCCGCGGACGCCCTCGCCTCCTGATCGTTGCCGCGGCGTTCGCCGAACTGCCGCGGCGCGGATCAGGGAACCACGATGCGCCCGGGCGCGTCCATCGCGCCGTCCTGCGCTCCCGGCGGTACCGCCGACGCTGCCGCCCGTGCCCGGGCCGCCTCCGGTGCCTGCGGCACCGAGCGCGCCACCGCTCCCCGCGGTCCCGGTCGTGCCGGCCGAACCACTCGTTCCCGCGCCGCCGCCCCCGCCCTTGCCCGACGACGATCCGTTCGACGATCCGCACCCGGTGACAGCCAGCGCGAGCGACGCGATCCCGGCGATGAACCCCTTCAGGCCTGACATCTCGAATCTCGATCTCATGTCCGATCTCCTTTCGAGACCGTGTAGCCAATCTTGAACATGAAAATTAAGATCAACCTCTGCACCGCGCGCATCGCCGGCGATCGCGCAACGGGAGGCTTTCCCCGAGACAGCGCACGCGCGGCCCAACCGCGGCGATTCGTGCCTACGTTGCTTGATTGAACAGAAACGCAGCGCCCGTAAGGCGTTGCACGACAGGGAAGCGAGGGAGGCCACGATGTTGCGAGTTCGGAGGACGAGAGGTCGAACGGGAGTGGGAACGCGGGCTGCCAAATCGACGAGCGGCCCCCGGCGGACCGTGCGCCGCGCGAAGCGCGCCGCGCTGGTCGTCGCCGCCGTGAAGGCCGGCAAGGCGCGGGCAACCCGCCGCCGGCGCGCCGCGACGGAGGCCATCGTCGAGTCGCGGATGAAGCCCGTGAAGGCGCCGCGCAAAGTGCGCGCCGGCCGTCGTTAAGGTTGTTGACATAAAAGCGGCGCTCGCCGCAACTAGGGGTCGTGAAGGGACCCCTAGTTGGATTCGCTTACGCGACGGTGCTGGCGGCGTCGCTGCTGCTCACCGGTTGCACCAGCGACGAGACCGTCGCTGGCCCGGGCGGCATTCCGCTGTGTGACGTGAGCGGACCCGCGGCGACGGCCGCGGCGCCCGCCTGCGAGAGCAACCCGGCGGACTTCGCCTACCCGTTCTGGGATCCGTGCCAGCCGCCGGAGGCGCGCCTGGCCAACCTGCTGTCGACGCTGACGATCGACGAGAAGCTGACGCTGCTCGCCGGCAGCCACCCGGCCGTGCCGCGCATCGGCCTGCCCGGAGCGTCGCTGGGGACAGAAGCGCTGCACGGCCTCGGCATCGCCGCGAACCCGAACGCGCCGACCGGTTCGTTCATGCCGATGTCGACGCAGTTCCCGCAGGTCTTCGGCCTGGGCGAAAGCTGGGACCCGGCGGTCATGAAGACCGTCGGCGCGACCGTCGGCTACGAGGCGCGCGTCTACAACGCGCGCGGCGTCAGCGACACGGGCCGCGGCATCGGCATCATCACGCGCGGGCCGAACGTCGATCTCGTGCACGACCCGCGCTGGGGCCGCACCGAGGAATCATTCGGCGAGGATCCGTACCTGGTCGGCGAGATGGCGAAGGGCTACCTCGCCGGATTGCACGGGGAGGATCCGCGCTATCTGCTGGCGGCGTGCACGCTGAAGCACTTCGCCGCGAACTCGAACGAGACGACGCGGCTGTCGAGCTCGTCGAACGTGGATCCGCGCAACCTGCGCGAGTACTACACCGCCACGTTCCGGACCGCCGTCCGCGACGGCCGCGCCGACGGCATCATGACCGCCTACAACCAGATCAACGGCGTCCCCGCGGGCGTGTCGCCGATCCTGAAGGCGATGGTCCGCGGCGAGTGGGGCTTCGACGGCTTCTTCTCGACCGATGGCCAGGCGGCGACGCACTGGGTACAGGACCAGGGGTACTTCCCGACGCTGGACCAGGCGATCGGCGCCGCCGTCGCCGAGACGAGCGGCGTGCTGCTGCAGAGCAACGTCGCGCCGAACGTGACCGCGGCGTTCGGGATGGGATTGATCACCGAGGCTGACGTCGACGCTGCGATCGGTCCCGCCCTGCGCATCCGTTTCCGCACCGGCGACTTCGATCCGCCGGCGTCTGTCCCCTACAAGGCGATCCAGAGCACCGAGACGCCCTGGGCGACCGACGAAGCGAAGGCCCGCGCGCTGGACGTGACGCGCCGGACGATCGTGCTGCTGAAGAACGCGAACGCGACGCTGCCGCTCGACCGCAGCAAGCTCAAGTCGGTCGCGGTCATCGGCCCGCGCGCCGATTCCGTCGTGCGCGACTGGTACGGCGGCACCCCGCCCTACCCGTACGTCACCGGACGCCAGGGGATCGTGAGCAAGCTGGCCGGCACGGACGTCAACGTCACCTACGTGCTGAACGACAACGGCGGCGGCGCGGCGTCGACGGCGGCGGCCGCGGACGTCGCGGTCGTGTTCGTCGGCAACCACCCGACCTGCGGCGAACCGTATCCGCCCTGGGGAACCTGCCCGTCACAGTACGAGGGGCGCGAGCAGGTCGACCGCATCCACATCGGCCTCGAGCCGGAGCAGCTGACGCTGGTGCAGTCGGTCGCGGCCGCCAACCCGCGCACGATCGTCGTGCTGGTCTCCAGCTTTCCGCAGGCGATCGGGTGGATCAACGACAACGTCCCCGCGATCGTGCACGTGACCAACTCGGGGCAAGAGCTGGGCAACGCCGTCGCGGACGTGCTGTTCGGCGACTACAACCCGGGCGGCCACACCACCACCACCTGGTACCAGAGCGAGACCGACATCCCGACGGCGATCACCGACTACGACATCAAGAAGGGGACGACCTACTGGTACTTCACGGGGACGCCCCTTTATCCGTTCGGGTACGGGCTGTCGTACGCGACGTTCGAGTACGGGAACCCGAGCCTGAGCGCCCCGACGTTGCCGGCGTGTGGCAGCGTCGAGGTCGGCCTCGACGTCACGAACACCAGCGCGGTCGACGGCGACGAGGTCGCGCAGCTGTACGTCAGCTATCCGGGCTCCGACGTGCAGCGCCCGCTGCAACAGCTGCGCGGCTTCCGGCGCATCCACATCGCGGCCGGCGGGACGGAACACGTGACGATCCCGCTGCGCGCGGAGGATCTCGCGTACTGGAGCGAGAACACCGGCCGCTTCCTGGTCGAGGACGGCAAGTCGGTCGAGTTGCAGATCGGGGCCTCTTCGCGAGACATTCGCCTGCGGATCCCTCTCGCCGTCACGCGCTGATCCGGATCCGCCTCCTTGACCCGCTGCCTTCGCGCCTCCCTGCTGCTCTTCGTCCTCGGCTGCTCGCCGGGGATCCAGAGCTTCCGCGCCGAGCCGAACGTGATCTGCAGCGGCGCCCCGACGACGCTCAGCTGGAACGCGTCGGATGACGGGACGCTGTCCAGCACGCCGCCCGACGCAACGCTGGGTCCGGTCCCCGCGATCGGCACGCGCGCGGTGACGCCCGCGGCGGCGACGACCTACCGGCTGACGGTGAAGAGCGGGTGGAAGACCGTCTCGCGCGATCTCGGCGTCGAGGTCGTGTCCGTGCCGGAGGCCAAGACGATCGGCGCGTCGGTGGCCGATCCCTCCACGACCTGCGAGGGCAATACCCTCGCGGTGACCGTCACCGCGCCGGCATCCGCCTGGGACGCGCGCATCCAGGTCGCCACCGTCGGACTCGCCCCGGGCGTCGATCGCACCTATCACATCGAGCACGCGGGGCGATCGGCGGACGTCTCGGCGGGCGCGCCGTCGGCCGCGTTCGCCGGGCTGCCCGTGCAGGGGAGCTGGCGGCTGTCGACGCCCCTCGCGCCCACCGAAGCGTGCGGGCGCAACGTCCCGCGCAGCCTGATCATCGAGGTCGCTTCGACGTGCGCCCGATGACCACACGAAAGGGAGCACGCCCATGACCCCCGCGGAGCTGCGCGCGCGCATCGACACGTTCGTGTTCCTGATGCTGGAGAACCGGTCGTTCGACCATCTCCTCGGCTACCTCCGGCTGCCGGGGTTCGGCGGCCGCACCGACGTCGAAGGGCTGACCGCGCTCGACAACCCCGACTACGCGAACCCGCGCGCGAACGGCCGCATCGCGTTCCCGTTCATCGCGCCGGACGACGCGCCCTTCCCGGGCGACCTGCCGCACGATCGTCAGGAGGTCGCGAACCAGATGGCCTTCGCGGGCGCCGCCGGCGGCTACGTGATGAACGGGTTCGTGCAGTCGTACGAGCTGTACAGCGCGACGACGGGCCTGCCCAACCCGCCGCCGATGCGCGTGATGACGCCGCCGCTGATCCCGGTGACCAGCTTCCTCGCCGACCAGTACGTCGTGTGCGACCACTGGCACGCGCCGTTGCCGACCTCGACGCACCCCAACCGGCTGATGGCGGTCAGCGGCACCTCGATGATCGACCGGACACCGGGCGGCCTGCTTCCCGACCAGGACCTGGTCTTCGACTGGCTGGACCGCCGCAACGTCCGGTGGCGCGTGTATTCGGCGGGCCTGTCGTTCTTCATGCTGATGCCGAAGATGTGGCCCTGGCTGCTCACCGATCGCTTTCGATCCGTGTCGCGCCTCGCCTACGACGTGCAGCACGAATCGACGGAGACCTTCCCGCACGTCATCTTCGTCGAGCCCGACTACCACGACTCGCCCGTCCACCTGAGCGGACACGGCAACGACAACCACCCGCCCCTGCCTCTGAGCTTCGGCGAGGTCTTCGTGAAGGCGGTGTACCAGGCGCTGACGTCGAACCCGGCGCGCTGGGCGAAGACGGTGTTCGCGCTCTGCTACGACGAGCACGGCGGCTTCTTCGATCACGTGCCGCCGCTGCGCGTGCCGATGGAGGCGCCGGCGGGCGCGACGTTCGCGGCGGGTCCGTTCACGTCGACCGGCCCGCGCGTCCCCGCGCTGCTGATGTCGCCCTACGCGCCCCGGCGAACGGTGGCGCACGGGCTGTACGACCACACCTCCCTCCTCCAGATGCTTGCCGATCGGTTCGACAACAGCGGCGCGCCCTACTCGGCCCACGTCGAGGAACGACGTCAGGCGGCGGATCCGATTGGCTCGGTCACCGAGGCGCTGTCGCCGGATCCGCGCGCCGACATTCCCAGGATCCCGGATGCCCCCCTCGCGGGCACGGCCCCGCTGGTGAGCGTGCGCGCGCCGGGAACGGACAGCCAGCGATCGTTTGCGACCGCGGCCACGGCGTTCGTCGGCGCCCGCGGCCAGGACGCGCTCCAGAAGTACCCGCAGATCGCACAGTTTCTCGCAGCCGGCTCAGCAGTCGACGCCGACGCGTAGCGACGGAAGCGCGAGCATCCTCGATGCTCTATGCATGCCGCTATGCGTGGCGCACACCGACGTAGATGACTATGCTGGTCGTCGAATTCGGCGAAATAGGGCAAAGGATGACCGCTCAGCCAGATCGTTTGTCGTTCTCCTCCGGTGGCAGCAGCCACGCGGTGCACTTCTACGAGAACGACGACGAGCTCTCGGACCGCGTGGCGACGTTCATCGGTGAAGGCCTGCTGGCCGGCACGCCCGCGGTGATCGTCGCGTCGGCACCGCACCGCCAGCAGTTCACGTCCCGGCTCGCGGCGATGAAGATCGACGTCGAGGCGGAGCGCGCCGCCGGCAACCTGATCATCCTCGACGCCGCGGCGACGCTCGGCAAGTTCATGGTCGGCGACGCCCCGGACCGGGAGCTCTTCACGCGGATCGTCGGCAGCGTCATCGAGTCCATCGGCACGCGCGGCAGCCGCTCGGTGAAGGTGCGCGCGTACGGGGAGATGGTGGACGTCCTCTGGAGGGGCGGAAATCAAGCCGCCGCGATCGCGCTGGAGGAAATGTGGACAGACCTCAGCGGGCTGTATCCGATCGATCTCCTTTGCGCGTACGCGCTCGCAGGTCTGGCCGCCGCGCCGACCGGCCTGGGCCTGGGCGAGATCTGCGGCGAGCACACCGACGTCTCCATCGGCGCGCCTCTCACCGATGGTGGTGACGTGCCCGAAGCCATCAGCGACCTCCACCATCAGACGCGGGCGCTGGCCGCCGAGATCGCTCACCGCAAGCAGGTGGAGACCGCGCTGCGCGCCTCGGTCCAGGAGCTGAAGCGCGCGCAGGCCTCGGAATGGGAGCGCGCCGCGCGGGCCAAGCAGCTCGCCGACGATCTGAGCGAGACGATCCGGGTCAACGAGCTGTTCGTCGGCGTTCTGGCCCACGATCTGCGGGCGCCGCTGACGGCGATCATGACGGCCGCGCAGCTGATCAAGAAGCGCGAGGCGCTGTCCTCCGACGGGCGCAACGCCAAGGCGCTGGGGCGCGTCCTGTCCAGCGGCGAGCGCATGTCGCGCATGGTCGAGCAGCTGCTGGACTTCACGCGGCTGCGCGTCGGCGGGGGCATCGCCATCGAGCCGCGGGGGACCGACCTCGCCGCGCTGGCGCGCCAGGCGGTCGACGAGCTGGATGACACCTATCCCGATTGCGCCGTCGATCTCCAGCTGCTCGGCGATACGCATGGGACGTGGGACGCCGATCGATTGGGGCAGGTCCTGTCCAACCTGGTCGCGAACGCGTTCCAGCACGGTGTTCCCGCGGCCGGTATCCGCGTCGTCGTCGACGGCACCGCGCCCGACCTGGTGCGCGTACAGGTCCACAACATGGGCGCCATCCCAGGCGCGCTGATCGGACAGGTCTTCGATCCGCTGACGGGCGGGCAGCGTCGTCGCGATCGCTCGCGCGGCCTCGGGATGGGCCTCTTCATCACCAAACGGATCGTCGAAGCACACGGCGGCGACGTGACGGTGTCGTCGAACGAAGTGGAGGGCACGACGTTCACGCTGACGCTGCCCCGGGCCGCCACCGGCGCGGAAGCGCAGGGGGGTCTCGCGCGCGGCGTCTCACGCTCGCGCGGCGACAACGTCAACCTCGCGGCGCTGGCGCAGGATCAGCTGCGGGAGAGCCAGACGCGGTTCCGCCTGCTGGTCGAGGCGGTCAAGGACTACGCGATCTTCATGCTCGACCCGACGGGCCGGATCGTCACCTGGAACGCGGGCGCTCAGCGGATCAAAGGCTACGAGGCGCGCGAGATCCTCGGCCACCACTTCTCGGAGTTCTACGAGGAGCACGAGATCCGCTCCGGCAAGTGCGAGCACGAGCTGGAAGAGGCGGCGCGCGAGGGGCGCTTCGAGGACGAGGGGTGGCGCCTGCGCAAGGACGGCACGAAGTTCTGGGCGAACGTGGTGATCACCGCGCTGCGGACCGAGAACGGCGAGCTGGTCGGCTACGCCAAGGTCACGCGGGACCTGACCGAGCGCCGCCGCCTGGAAGAAGAGCGCCTCAGCCTCGCGCGCGCGGAGGAGGCGATCCGCCTGCGCGACGAATTCCTGTCGCTCGCCGCGCACGAGCTGAAGACGCCGCTCACGGTGCTGCAGCTGCAGCTGGACACGCTGCACGATCGAATGGACGACTCGGGCCAGCGCGTCGCCAAGAAGCTGCAGCGCGCCGCGCAGAGCAGCGAGCGCCTGTCCTTGCTGGTCGAATCGCTCCTGGACGTGTCGCGCATCGCGACGGGCCGCTTCGCGCTGGACATCAAGGAGTTCGACCTCGTCGACACCCTCAACCGCGTCGTCGACGGCCTGCGCCCGTCCGCCGATCGGGCCCGCTGCGAGGTGTCGGTGGTCTCTTCGGAGCCGATCATCGGCGCCTGGGATCGCCTGCGTCTCGAACAGGCGCTCACGAACCTGCTCGCCAACGCGATCAAGTACGGCGCGGGCGCGCCCGTCGTGGTGTCCGCGGGCCGCCAGGGAGGCGACGTCGTCGTCGAGGTCCGCGATCACGGCCCCGGGATCCCCGAGCACGAGGTCGGCCGGATCTTCCAGCGCTTCGAGCGGGCGGCGTCGATCCGCAACTACGGCGGGCTGGGCCTGGGCCTCTACTTCATCCAGGCGATCGTCGATGCGCACGGCGGCTCGGTGAGCGCCGAGAACGCGACCGACGGCGGGGCGCGTTTTCAGATGACGCTGCCCTTGCGCACCTCAGTAGCGCCCGAACCCGCAGATCTGCAGCAACCGGTAGATGTGAATTGACCACCGGGGGGCACCGGATCTTCGTCGTCGAGGACGAGGAGATGATCCGGGAAAGCATCGTCGAGTTTCTCGACGAAAACGGCTACGAGGCGGTGGGCGCCGCGCATGGGCGCGAGGCGCTCGACAAGCTGAACACCTCCGGCGTCGCCCTGCCCTGTCTGATCCTGCTCGACCTGATGATGCCCGTGATGGACGGGCGCACGTTTCGCGAGCAGCAGCTGCAGTCGCCGGCGCTCGCGGCGATTCCGGTCATCGTCTTCAGCGCCTATCGCGACGTGGCGAGGACGGCCGGCGAGATGAACGCGGCCGGCCACCTCGAGAAGCCGCTGCGGCTGCCCGATCTGCTGCGCTCCGTACGCCGGCACTGCGGCAGCCCGCCGCCGGCGCCCATAGCCTGAAGAACTACTGGCTGTTTCGCTGCGTGAAGTGCGGCTCCGCCGCCAGCCGCGCGAACGCCTCGGCGATCCCGATCGACCCGGACTGCAGCGCCGTCACCTGGCTCGCGCCCAGGCAGGACTCGTCGCTTCCGTACGCGTACGCCGCCAGATACGCCGACATGCACTCGTGGATGATCGGCTGGTTGGCGACCGCGGTCATCAGGTCATCCTCACCGTTGAAGGTGATCATCGTGGTGTCGGGCGCCGTGATCGTCCCCGACGAGTTGATGTCGAACGTCTTCTCCTTGGCGCGGAACCGTCCGCCCTCGTCGAAGTGCTCGAACCCGAACCCGATCGGGTCGAACTGCTTGTGGCAGGCCGCGCAGGTGCCGGGCG
>Ga0207701_10003883_pt1 | contig 15291 bp, 9 predicted proteins | sample KBSSwiSSwithPhiX_FD_184294 | JGI IMG/M metagenome (GOLD analysis project Ga0207701, IMG submission 184294) | Switchgrass rhizosphere bulk soil microbial communities from Kellogg Biological Station, Michigan, USA, with PhiX - S5 (SPAdes) (version 2) | ecosystem: Environmental > Terrestrial > Soil... | reverse complement strand
CCTCCCGCCCCGTCGCCTGCTCGGGCGACATGTAGCCCACGGTCCCGACGACCATGCCGGCGGCGGTCAGCGTGTTGTCCGCGACCGTGGGGGCGTGCCCGCCGGCCGGGTCCAGCGGACCCGTCCGCTTGGCCACGCCGAAGTCGAGAATCTTCACGCGGCCGTCGAGCGTGATGAAGATGTTGTCCGGCTTGATGTCGCGGTGCGTGATGCCGCGCGTGTGCGCCGCCGTCAGGCCGCTCGAAACCTGGCGCGCGATGTCGAGGACGCGCCGGAACGGAATCGGGCCGACGTCGAGCGCGGTGCGGAGCGTCTGGCCCTCGAGGAACTCGGAGACCAGATACGGAACCCCGCCCTCGCTGCCGACGTCGTACACGGCAAGGATATTGGGGTGGCTGAGTGCCGCGGCGGCGCGCGCCTCGGCCTCGAATCGACGGAGACGATCGGGGTCCGCCGCGACCTCGCCGGTGAGCACCTTGACGGCGACGTCGCGCCCGAGACGCGGGTCCCTGCCCCGGTACACTTCACCCATTCCGCCCGCGCCGAGCAGGCCGATGATCTCGTATGGGCCGATCCGCGATCCCGGGTCGTATGCCATTCGAAAGACGGCTCTTGTTCAGACTATATAATTGGGCCGCCAATTTCCCCGCATGTCACTACAGCCCGGCGACCAGCTCGGTCCCTACGAGATTCTCTCGCTGGTCGGCACCGGCGGCATGGGCGAGGTCTACAAAGCCCTCGATTCCCGGCTCGATCGGACCGTTGCCATCAAGGTCCTGCCGCCAAGCCGCACGCAGGATCTGACGGCGCGGCAGCGCCTGGCGCGTGAGGCGCGCGTCATTGCGGGCCTCAGTCACCCGAACATCTGCCCGCTGTTCGACGTCGGCCAGCAGAATGGCGCCGACTTCCTTGTCATGGAGTTCCTCGAGGGCGAAACGCTCGCGAGCCGGCTCGCGCGCGGCCGGCTGCCGCTCGACCAGGCGCTCCGCTACGGCATCGAGATGGCCGGCGCGCTCGCCGCCGCGCATTCCGCCGGCATCGTCCATCGCGACCTCAAGCCATCGAACGTCATTCTCACGAAGAGCGGCGCGAAGCTGCTGGACTTCGGCATCGCGACGCCGCGGCCGGAAATGGCCGCGGCGCAGTCCGACGGGACGACCAGGCAGCCGATCTCGAACGATGGCGCCATCGCCGGCACGCTGCAATACATGGCGCCCGAGCAGCTCGAAGGGCACGATGCCGATTTCCGGAGTGACATCTTCGCGCTCGGCGCCGTGCTCTACGAAATGGTCACGGGCCGCAGCGCCTTCCAGGCGCCCACCAAGGCGAGCCTCATCGCGAAGATCCTCGAGTCGGAGCCTCCCACGCTGGCCGCCGCCGGTGTCACGGCGCCGCCCGGCCTCGACTACCTGATTCGCACGTGCCTCACGAAGGCGCCCGAGCTGCGCTGGCAGTCCGCGCAGGACATCGTCCTCGGCCTGCAGCGCGTGTTCGACGAGCGCCTGAACGAGGCAACGACGACACGGGCCGGAAGCCCGCCGCGCTTCTGGTGGTACGGCCTCACCGCTGCGCTGCTCGCCGTGCTCGCGACCGCCATCGCCGTGGTGCTCTGGCCGCACCGGGCCGAGCGCGCGCAGCAGCGGGCGCGCTTCGACATCTCGCTCCCCGAACGGCTCGGGTTCGACTGGCCCGACTGGCCTGTCGTCTCGCCGGACGGGCAGCGCCTGGCGTTCTCGGCGCGATCCGAAGGCCGGCGTCAGCTGTGGGTGCGATCCGTCGACGGCGCTGTCACGCCGCTCGCCGACACCGAAGGCTCGTCGTTCGCGTTCTGGTCTCCGGACAGCCGCGCGATTGCCTTCGTCGCGGGAGGCAGGCTCAAGAAGGTAGACGTCGGCGGCGGCCCCGTCACCGTGCTGAGCGATGCCTACAGCGTGAGCCGCGGCGCGTGGGGCCCGCAGGGGACGATCCTCTTCGTGCCCCGTCCGAATGGCCCGATTCATGCTGTCGCCGACACGGGCGGTCAATCACGGCCTGTCACGACGCTGGACACGAACCGCGGCGAGACGAGCCACCGGGTCTTTCACTTCCTGCCGGACGGGCGTCATTTCCTCTACGGCACGTCCGGCCAGCGGCCGGGGATCTACGCGGCGTCGATCGATGGCGGAGCCTCGCGAGACGTCCTCGCGGCGGTGAGCGCGGCGACGTTCGCGCCGCCGAACTACCTGCTCTTCAACCGTCAGCAGACCCTCATGGCGCAGCGGTTCGATTCCTCGACGCTCGAGCGACTCGGATCGGCCGTGCCGATTGCCGAGGAGATCGCCGGCGGCGCCTTCTCGGTCTCCGACGATGGCACGCTCGTCTATCGCGCGGGCAGCAGCCGAGGCAGCCAGCTCGCGTGGCTGACGCGCGACGGCCGGCACGCGGGCGTCGTGGGAGCGCCGGCCTACTTCCAGCAGCTCGTGCTGTCGCCGAGCGGAACCCGCGCGGCCGTACAGCGCATCGACACGGACACCGGCAATGCCGATATCTGGGTCATGGACGTGGCCACCGGAATCTCGTCGCGACTCACGCTCGATCCCGCGCTGGACGCCGATCCCGCCTGGTCGCCCGACGAGCGCACGATCGCCTTCACGACGTTCCGCACCGGCCGCGGCACGATTTTCCTGCACGACCTGGTCTCGGGGAAGGAAGAGCCGCTCTTCGAAATTCCGGTGGCCGCACCGGGGCGGACCGACCCCGGATCGCCGACACCGCTCGCGCCGGCGCGCATCCCGGAGGGCGTCGCCGTCGACGACTGGACGTCCGATGGCAGCACGATCGTGATTCGCACATTTGGCAAGGCAGTCTTCGGCGTGCCTGTCGTGGGCCCGCATGACGCAAAGATGTTCGTGGACACGCCGTACGTCGAGGACCAGACGCAGGTCTCGAGCGACCGGAAGCTGATCGCCTACAACTCGGACGAGTCCGGACGGTGGGAGGTCTACGTCGCCACGTTCCCCGGGTTCACGCAGAAGCGCCAGGTGTCGCTGGCCGGCGGGATGCAGCCAAGGTGGCGCCGCGACAGCAAGGAGCTCTTCTACCTGGCGGCCGACGGCACGATGATGGCCGCCGACATCACCGGCGAGGCGCCGCCGATGTCGGGCATGCCGCACGAGTTGTTCCAGACGCGGCTGAGCCCGTCACCCAACGTGCCGCAGTACGACGTCACATTCGACGGCTCCAAGTTCCTGGTCATCGAGCCGGCGGGCACCGGCGGCGAGCCCATCACGTTCGTCCTCAACTGGCCCGCCGCGCTCAAATAGAGGGTGACATGCGCAGACGCGACTTCCTCTCCGGCCTCGCGCTGGCTCCTGGCCTTGCCGCCGCCCGACTGCCGCAGACCACGGCGGCCCCACCGGCGCCGCATGGGCTGAAGCTCGGCACCGTCACCTACAACATCGCGAAGGACTGGGACATTCCCACGATCATCGCGAACCTCACGGAAGCTGGATTCGACGCCGTGGAGCTGCGGACGACCCACAAGCACGGCGTCGAGCCGAGCCTGTCGAGAACCGAGCGAGCAGCCGTGAAGGCGCGGTTCGACGCGTCGCCGGTGAGGATCGGCGGGCTCGGCACCACGTGCGAGTTCCATTCGCCGGATCCGGCGGTGGTGCGGAAGAACATCGACGAGGCGAAAGCGTGGATCGAGCTGGCCGCCGATGTCGGGTCGCCCAGCATCAAGGTCCGGCCCAACGGCATTCCGAAGACGGTGCCCGAGGAAAAGACGCTCGAGCAGATCGGCAAGTCGCTCGCCGAGTGCGGCGCTTTCGCGCGAGACCACGGCATCGTCGTCCAGCTCGAGGTGCACGGCGAAGAGAGCCAGCGCGTGCCGCGCATCCGGAAGATGTTCGACTACGGCGGCAACCACCCCAACGTCCGCGCCTGCTGGAACTCCAATCAGGAAGATCTGCTCGACGGCGGGTTCGATGCCAACTTCCGCCTGCTGCGCGATCAGATTGGCCAGGTCCACATGCGCGACCTGTTCGAGGAGGAATATCCCTGGCGGCGCCTGATCACCTCGCTCGCTGACATGAAGTTCGCGGGGTACTGCTTCGCCGAGATCCCGGAGTCGAGCGACCCGGTGCGCGTCCTCAAGTACTTCAGAGGGATGTTTCGCGCGTACCAGAATCTGTGACGTCTGTGACGAGCGGCGGCATTCCCGCACCGCCTCAGCTATAATCCGGACCACCCCTCTAGATGGCCGTCACAGCCGGAACACGCCTTGGAAGCTACGACATCGTTGCGCCGATTGCCGCAGGTGGGATGGGCGAGGTCTACCGCGCGCACGACAGCAGGCTGGGCCGCGATGTCGCGCTGAAGGTGCTGTCGGCCGACCTCGCGACGGACACCGAACGGCGGCGGCGCTTCGAGCAGGAAGCGCGTGCGGCTTCCGGGCTGAATCATCCCAACGTCGTCCACATCTACGACATCGGCGGCGCCGACGGCACCATCTACATCGCGATGGAGCTCGTCGAAGGCCGGACCCTTCGCGAGCTCGTTCAGTCTGGCCCCCTGCCCGTCAAGAAGCTGCTCGATATCGCGATCCAGATCGCCGACGGTCTTGCCCGCGCGCACGAGGCCAGCATCGTTCACCGGGACCTCAAGCCCGAGAACGTGATGATCTCGAAGGATGGGCACATTTGCATCCTCGACTTCGGGCTCGCCAAGCTCGTAGAGCCTCAGTCGGGTGAGCACCAGCACTCCGATGTCATCACCTCGCCCCAGCTGACGCGCGCAGGACTGGTCGTCGGGACGATCGGCTACATGTCGCCCGAGCAGGCAGCAGGCAGGCCGGTGGACTTTCGATCCGATCAGTTCTCGTTCGGCGTGATGCTGTACGAGCTCGCCTCCGGAGTCCGGCCGTTCCAGCGCGAGACCGGCGCGGAGACGATGACGGCGATTCTGCGGGAGATGCCGCCGCCACTCTCGACAGCCGCCCCGTCGCTGCCGCTGCCACTGCGATGGATCATCGAGGAGCGCTGTCTCGCGAAGGATCCCGAGGATCGGTACGCATCCACCCGCGACCTGCTTCGGGAGCTGCGCGGCGTCCGCGAACACCTGAGCGACATGTCGGGCACGGTGGTGGCCGTGAAGGCGCCTCGCAGCGTGTCCTGGCTGGTCCCGATTGCTGCGCTCGCCGCAGGCCTTGCACTCGGCGCCCTCGTGCACAGTCGGCTCGCGGCCGGCACGCCGGACTCGCCGCCCGTCCTCAAGCGCGTGAGCTTCCGGCGCGGAACGGTGGCATCCGCGCGATTCGCGCCAGACGGGCAGACGATCGTCTACGGTGCCGCGTTCACCAGCGGTCCCATTCAGGTGTACTCGACGCGCATCGACAGCCACGAGTCTCGCATCCTCGACCTGCCGCAAGGCGGCCTGTTCGCTATCGCGTCGACAGGCGAGATGGCTCTTGCCATCGGACAACGTACGCTCGTCTCGTGGGAGCGCACCGGCACGCTGGCGCGCGCGCAGCTGGCAGGCGGCGCGCCTCGCGAAGTACTGGAACGTGTGGAGGAAGCGGACTGGTCGCCCGACGGGCGACAACTCGCGATCGTGCGCGACGTCAACGGAGTGCGCCGGCTCGAGTACCCGGTCGAGAAAGTGATCTACTCGACCGCTGGATACATCAGTCATGTCCGCGTCTCTCCGTCTGGAGACAGAGTGGCCTTCCTCGATCATCCCGTCAGAGGCGACAACGCCGGGCTCGTCGCGGTGGTGGATCAGAGCGGCCGCAAGCAGACGCTCGGCAGCGAGTTCCTGGCCTCGGAAGGCCTGGCGTGGTCCCCCTCGGGGCAGGAAATCTGGTTTGCTGCCGCACGCAGCGGATCGGGAACCAAGAACGACCTGTGGGCCGTCGGCATGGACGGCAAGGAGCGCCTGATCTGGCGCGAGGCGGGCCCCGTCAGTTTGCGCGACGTGTCGCGTGACGGCCGAGTCATCCTGGGCCGCCAGAATCAGGGAAGAGAGATCTTCGGAGTCGCCCGTGGTGAGACCGCCGAGCGTGAACTCACGTGGCTCGATTGGTCGTACCCCATCGACTTGTCCAGCGATGGCGGGACCCTGCTGTTCGAAGAGGAAGGCGAGGGGGCTGGTAATACGTACGCCATCTATGTCCGCGGCACGGACGGATCGGCTGCCATCCGGCTTGGCGAAGGCCGCGCGCTGAGTCTCGCCCCTGACGGCAAGTCCGTGCTTGGACTGAATGGCGGATCGCTGGTGGTTCTGCCGATCGGTGCGGGCACGAGCCGGACCTTGTCCCTGGGCTCGCTGATATGCCAGAACGCGAGCTTTTTGCCGGACGGCAAGCAGGTGCTGGTGACCGCCAATGCGCCGGACAAACCATCTCGCCTGTATCTGATGAGCGCGGACGGTGGCGCACCGCGTCCGATCTCCGACGAAGGCGTGGCGCTGCCCCTCGGCAACTCCTCGCGGCGGGTGTCTCCAGACGGCCAATGGGTCGCGGCGGAGGGGCCAGACCGGCGCGCCTCGCTTTACCCGACGGCCGGTGGTTCGCCCCGTGCGATCCCCACAATCACACCCGATGACGTCATCATCCGTTGGACCTCGGACGGCCGCGCGCTGTACGTCTACAAGCAAGACGTTCAGGCACGTGTTGAAGTCTTGGATTTGGCGACAGGCCGTCGAACGCCGTGGAAGCAGCTGGCCCCTGCGGATCCCGCTGGTGTGGGGTCGTTGAGTTCGATTTTGATCGCGCCAGACGGCAAGTCCTACGTCTACTCGTACTCGCGGCTTACCGAGGATCTGTATCTCGCCGAAGGTCTGAAATAGCACTAAAGCAGCGCCTTGCAGAATGGCTTTCGGATCGACGGGGCCTATCAGGTTGAGCCGTCGCTCAACCGCGTGACCGGTCCGGGTGGCGTGAGCCGCCTTGAACCCAAGGTGATGCTGGTCCTGGTCTGCCTGGCGGAGCACGCCGGCCGAATGGTGCCGAAGGACCAGCTGTTCCAGTCCGCCTGGCCCGACACCGCCGTCACCGACGATGTCCTCACCCGTGCGGTGTCCGAGTTACGCCGCCTGTTCGAGGACGATCCGCGGCAACCGCGCGTCATCGAAACCATCGCCAGGGGCGGTTACCGGCTGATCGCGCCAGTCGAGATCCTTCCCGGGCACGACGGCATCGTCGCGTCGGCGGTTCCGCCGAGGGAGGCACACCCTGAACGGCTGGCGCCACCGTCCGAACGGTGGAATGGGCGGCTGCTCGCCGCAGGCATTACAGGCGTTGTGGTGTTGACCCTGGCGGGCGCCTGGTTGTTTCGAGCACCGCGAACCACGTCCGCGCCGGCCATGCGCGTGGTCTCTCTCACCGCGATGAGCGGCTCGGAGTACGGTGCGCACTTTTCGCCAGACGGTCGCCAGATCGCGTTCGCCTGGAACGGCGAGGCTCCCAATGCCGAGGGTCGTCCGTGGTGGCAGGGCAACTGGGACATATACGTCAAGCTTGTCGGAGCATCCGAGCTGCATCGACTCACAACGAGCCCCGGCGTGGACCTGGCCCCGGTATGGTCGCCGGACGGGCGCGAGATCGCTTACGTGCGTCTCGACCCGACATCGCCGCAGATTCGCGTGGTGTCCTCGCTCGGAGGATCCGATCGTCAGGTCAGTGACTTCCCGGTCTTCCTGCCTGCCGCGTGGTCGCCAGACGGCCGCTACCTGGTGGCAGGCAGAGCGGGCGATCCAGCGGGCCCGCCGCAGGGCCTCTACCTGATCCCGGTGCACGGCGGCGAGCCACGCGCCCTAACCCGGCCAAAAGTGTCGGGGCAGGATCTGTCGCCCGCGTTCTCACCGGACGGCCGTCGCCTCGCGTATGTCTCCTGTCCCGGTCCGGGTCCCGACTCGGACTGTCACCTGCAACTCGCGAACCTGGACGCGGCCTTCACGCTGGCGGGTCCAACCCGGCAGCTCGCGGGGCCGCCATATCCTGGTGGCCGGAGCGGTGTGACCTGGAGCCGGGACGGTCGGTCCATCATCTTCAACGCCACGGAGAATCAACTCGAGTACCTGTGGCGCGTCGGGGTGGAAGGTCAGGCCACGCCCGAACGGATCGAACAAGCCGGTCTCAATGCGTTTTGGCCGGCCGTCTCACCGAGCGACGATCGGCTGGCGTTCACGCGGATGTTCCACGACGAAGACGTGTACCGGTTCGAGCCGGGGCGACCCGTTCTGCCCGTCGCGCCCTCGTCGCTGTTCGACGGCCTGCCTCAATTCTCGCCGGACATCCGCCGCATCGCGTTCGCCTCGTTGCGTTCCGGCGAGGCGATGGAGGTGTGGATCGCCAACGCCGACGGGTCCTCTCCCGCGCAACTGACGCACGGCCCCGGTCGATTCCAGGGCGGGCCCTCCTGGTCACCCGACGGCCGGCGCATCGCATTCGAGTCGGCAGGCGAGCACGCGCACATCTGGACCGTCGACAGCGAGGGCGGGACACCGCGGCAGATCACTAGGGATCCCGGCGACCAGATGAGCCCGACCTGGTCGCGGGACGGTGAGTGGGTCTACTTCTCGTGGGCGCGCGCTCCCAACGATCGCGACATCTGGCGGACGAGAGTTTCGAGCGGAGTGAAGGAGCGGGTCACGCGCGGCGGCGGGTTCATCGGGTCCGAGTCGATGGACGGCAAGACCCTCTTGTACATTTCGAAGGCGTTCAACTCTCCGCTCATCGCACAACCGCTTGCCGGCGGCCAGCCCCGCCAGATCATCTCGTGCGTGAGTGGAACGGCATTCTCCGTCACCACGGCAGGTGTCTACTACCTGCCGTGCTCGAGCAATCCGCCCGACCCCGATCCGACGGTCCGCGTGATGAATCCTGCCACCGGCGAGGATCGCGAATTCGGGAGGCTCGAGAAGTTTCAGTACGAGTCGCTTCCGTCCGGGTTCGCCACGTCGCCGGACGGCCGGACGATTCTCTACGGCCGGCTCGTCAGGGATGAAGCCGACTTGATGATGATCGAGAATTTCAGGTGACCTGTCACCGGCTCCACCCGAACTCGCCTTGTTCGAAGTCGAACCGAATACGCCGGCAGCCCAGCGCCATCACGCCGAGCACGCCGTCGACATTCGGGGGGTATCCATCGACGCTTCGGTCCAGACCCCAGGCAGCCAGCTTGTCCCAGACGTGAGATCCGAGACTGGCCTCGCGTAGCTCGAACCGCTGCAGGCGTGCCGGCCCGGACGCATACTGCACGATCTTGTCGCCTCTCCAGGGTGGATTGGAAAGCGTGACGGGCATCCGCGCTCGGAACAGCACCAGATCGCTGCTGCCGGTGTCGACCAGCAGTCGAACCAGCGAGCCGCCGATGGTCATCTGCACGGTCACAAACGGCCACGCGATCTCCATCGGCACAACGGCATCCTCTCGATCCGCCGGTTCAAGGTTCAGCGCCCGAGCCTGATAGTCGATGCTGAAGCTCGTGCGGGACAGCACGTCGAGGCCGACGATGGCATCAACCTGTACGCCGTCGAGGTATGACAAATCGCTCACGTGAACAGGGACAGGCCCCGTCCGAAGGGAACCGATGCGAAATCCGTCGGCCAGAATCGCCCCCGTGACGGGCACCCGCTGACCGAACGCAACGAGCGCCGCAGGCTCCGTCTGGAGGTGCAGCTTCCGGGCAATCCTTTGATCGACGGCGCTCGGAATCGTGCCAGTGTCAATCAACAGGTTGAGGTTGCTCAGCTGGCCGATCGCCCCTTTGGCGACCACCAGATGGTGTTGATACAGCTCGAACGGCACCTCCGCGGTCGCCCCGGCGGACCGCAGCGGCGTGGTGGAAACGAGCGCCAACGCAACGCCGGCCAACAGGCAGGTTGTTCCACGAGCCATGACTCACCCCCCGCGCGCAAGTGCGCAAGAGGAGAGTCAGATCCCGGGCGTGAGGATGTCCTGAGGGCGTCCCGAGGTCCTGCCGGAGTTTGAACGAGGTTTTGCCGAGGGCTACGAATGGGTCACTGTCACGGCCACCTGCTCGGTCGCGGTGATGTTGCCAACGTCGTAGACCCTGATGCAGTACGAGCCGGTCAGCGACGTGTTGCCCGTGAGCTGGTCGCTGACCCTGGCGTTGTCGTTCGAGAGCGACGCCGAGCAGACGGTGCCGTCCCACGTGCCGATGCTCATTCCCACGGCGAGCGTCACCACGGGAGACAGAGAGGTGATAGAAGCCGTGATCGCCCCGGGCGCGGTAACTGTGAATGTGAAGGTCACGGCCCCGTTCTTGTCGATGGCGCCCGAGAAGTTCTCGGTGATGGGAGTGGGCGTGGGGGCCGCCGTGGCGGCCTGACTGGCTCCGCACGCCACGGCGGCAAGCGAGCACGCCACTGCAAGGTTCAGCAAGACAACAGACCGGCGGCGGACCGACGGCAGGCGAATCATGATGGCCATGCAGCAGATCTCATCCAACGTGCGTGCCGGATGACGCGTGTACTGGCGGCGCGACAATTCGATCCGCTCAATCCGCGACAGGCACGCCTGCCACACGTTGATGCCACAGCCCGGTTGTGATGGGAGAGAGTCGAGCAGCCGAAGGGCGGCCATCCGCCCTTCGGTGCATTGCGGCGCGGGCCCGTTCCGGCAACGTGGCCGACAGCTATGTTGCGAACGTGTCCGGCACTACTTCAACTGATATAGCGCGACCGCGTTGTCGCGCAGTACCCCGGAGGCGATGACTTTAGCGCGGTCAAGTGTGATCGCGCCATCGCGGACCAGCTGGCTGAGCGCGATGCCGAGCGCGCGCCGGCTCTTGCGGCTTGCGATCCACGTCGATTCCTCCCATCCCATGCCGACGCCGAAAGGCCCGGCATCGCTCCCGAAGAGGACGTGTTCCGGCAGCGCGTCGAGCCACGGCCGGATGATCCGCGCCACCTCGTCGGCCGAATAGATCAGGCCGAGCACCGACATGTCCACCCAGACATTGGGCTTCACGATGAGCGTCGTGTTGTGCCGGTCGAACGGCACGCCGCCGTGCAGGAGGACGAACTCGGTCTTGCGCAGCGCCGGATCGTTCAGGACCGAATCGAGCAGCATCGGATCGGCGCCGCGATCGTCGAAGAACTCGCCGCAGCCGCTCCCCGTGTGAATGTGCACGACCAGGCCGAGCCGGCCGGCTTCGGCGGCGACGGCGCGGAACAGGTAGTCCTGCAGCGTCGCATAGTCATGCGGCTCCGGCGCCGTTCCCGCAACGTGCTTCGCGTAGACCGCAGCCGCCGCGTCGTGTGACGCCGGCTCGAAGTCGAGCGAGCGCAGGTAGGCGACCTCGAACTTGATGGCCACGGCGCCCGCCTGACGCTGCGCTTCGAGCGTGGGCGTCACGACGAAGTGCATGTAGTCGTCGAGCGTGCCCGGCAACGTGCGCAGGCCACGCGCGGTCAGGTAATTAGCGAGGTGATGTTCTTCAGCCTCGAACAGCCCTTTTCGATCCGGGTTCTCGGCTTTCTGGGTCGCGTTGTTCAGCGGAAACAGCAGCGCGTCATCGTAGGGCACCCACCGGAAGTGCTTCGGCCCCAGTTCGCGCGCCATCGTCACCCGGTTGGCGAAGATGACGTCGATGCCGGCCTGCTGGGCGACCCAGTCGAAGTAGCCCGCGCCAAGCCGGCTGCGCGCGGCCTCCTGCGCCGCCTGCCATCGCGCGAGATTCTCTGCCGACGTAGAGTCCGCGGTCAGCCCGTACAGCGCCTTCCACGCGGCCTGAAGGTCCGGGCCGAACCGCGTGTTCGCGAGCGGCCACGTGGCCGTCGCCGGCAGCGCGTCACACCGCAGCGCGTCGAAGTCCGTGTCGTGCTCGAAGTCCGGGGCGACGACGTGCGCGTGGTTGTCGACGGCCTGCACCGCGTTGATGGCGGCCATCAACTGGCTGTCCGGCTCCTGCGCGAGACTCAGAGCCGGAAACAGCAGAACGGCGAGGAACGCGCGAACGGCTGCGATGGCCCCCCGCATCATCGCGCCGGGCGCACCGTGATGTTGCGGAACTCGATGGCGCCGTGGTCCCCCTGCAGCATCAGCGGGCCCGGCGATCCCTCGTCGCTGTCGAGCGCGCCTCCCGTGATGCCGGGAATCTCGCGCTCGCAGATGACCTTGGTCCCGTTGAACTCGACAGTCACGATGCGACCCACCAGCGTCACGTCGAACGTCTGCCACTCGCCCGGCTTCTTCCGGGTGTCCCACGTGGCCGCCAGGAACCCGTAAATCCCGCCGATGTGGTCGAGCGGCGGCTCGGCCGCGTCGCTGTCTTCGATCTGCACTTCGTAGCGGCCGCGAAGGTAGACGCCGCTGTTGCTGCCTTTCGGCAGGCGGAACTCGACGTGCACCGCGAAGTCGTTGAATTTCTGCGTCGAGACAAGATTCTCGGCGGCGCCTTTGCTGACGAGCATGCCGTCATCGGTGATCGTCCACCCCTTGGCCTCGCGCCAGCTCGCGCGCGTGGTGAGCTTCACCGGGTCGCCCCACGTCGGCGTGCCGGAACGAGCGAGTGACGGCGCGCGCTTCCCGTTGAACGTCAGCCGCTTGCCCGTGCGATCCGTCGTCCAGCCTTCGAGCGCGTCACCGTTCAACGTGGCTTCGTAGGTTTCGTTGTCGGAGCGCTTGTCCCACTGCGGCGGAATCGAGAACCTCACCTTGCCGCCCGTGAACTCGACGACCGAGATGGGCCGCGCGCTGCCGCCGCTGCCGACGAATTGCCCCACGAGGTGAACGTTGCCAGAGGTCCACACTTCGAGCCACGACGGGTAGTCGCCGCTCGTGCCATGCACCGTGAGATCCCACCGGCCGACGATGGGCGGCGGCGCGGGCTCCTGCGCCGGCACGCCCACGCCGGTCGTCAACACGGTTAGAAGTGCAAGGGGTCCCACAAGGCGTGCAGGTCTGGACATGGCCGGAATCTCCTAATGGGAGCATCCTATCCGACCCGCGCGCATCCGCGCTGCGGGCGCCGCCGTGATTGTGTGGACGGCGGCGGTAGCGGTAGGCTGTCGCACGAACAGAGACACCGATTCGAAGGAGGGCAGCGATGAACATCCGCACAGGCCTGCTCGCAGGGTGGATCGGACTTCTCCTGGCAGGCTGCACTGGCACCTCCCGCCAGGCACCAGCGCGTGCGTCAGCTGTACCGACGGTGGCCCGCTACTCGGTCGCCGACCTCTACAAGAACACCGAGTTCTCCGGCGCGTCTTTCTCGGCGGACGGCACGAAGATCCTCGTCTCGTCCAACCGCTCGGGCATCTGGAACGCCTTCGTGATTCCGACCGCGGGCGGTGAGCCAACGGCGCTGACCAGCTCGACGACGGACTCGATCTTTGCCGCGTCGTACTTCCCGCACGACGGCCGCATCCTCTACACGAGCGACAAGGGCGGCAACGAGCTGAGCCATGTGTTCGTGCGGAACGAGGACGGCACGATCCGGGACCTGACACCCGGTGAGAAGCTGAATGCGAGCGTTTCCGGCTGGGCCGACGACGACAAGTCGTTTTTCGTGTCCTCCAACGAGCGCGACCCGCGCTACTTCGACCTCTACGAGTACGCCATCGCCGGCTTTGCCCGCACGCTGTTCTACCGGAATGTCAAAGGGTACAGTCTCGGCCCCGTCTCGCGTGACAAGCGCTACATCGCGCTGGTGAAAAGCCGGACGAACAACGACGACGACATCTGGCTCGTCGACCGGCAGACTCACAGCGAGAAGAACATCACCGCACATCAGGGCGAGGTCAGCAACCAGCCGGCCGACTTTTCTCCCGACGGCACAAAGCTGCTGTTCGTCTCGGATGCGGGCCGCCAGTTCAAGTCACTGCGCAGCTACGATCTCGCCACGGGAGCGCAGAAAGCGATCGTCGAACCCGACTGGGACGTCTGGGGCGCTGCCTTCTCGAAGAGCGGCAAGTACTTGCTCGTCTGGATCAACGAGGACGCGGCCTACACCACGGATCTGTACGACGCCGCGACGCTGCAGGAAATTCGGCCTCAGGGGATGCCGGCCGGACTGGTGCGGGGGCTGCAGCTTTCCAACGACGATTCGAAGATGGCTTTCTATACCAGCGATGGGTCGGCCCCCGAGGACCTGTACGCGGGTCCAGTCGTTGGCCCGCCCAAGCGCCTGACCAGCGCTCTCAACCCGGCCATCAAGCGGGAGGACCTGGTCGTCCCGACGCGGGTCCGCTTCAAGTCGTACGACGGAGTCGAGATCCCCGGGCTGCTGTACACGCCGCATCAGGTCTCTGTCTCCGCCAAGGCTCCCGCGTTGGTCAAGGTCCACGGCGGTCCCGGCGGTCAGGCCCAGTTCGGTTACTCGGCGCTGACGCAGGCACTCGTCAACCACGGCTACGTCGTGTTCGACATCAACAACCGCGGCAGCACCGGCTACGGCAAGGCGTTCTACGCCATGGACGACCGCAAACACGGCGAGGCCGACCTTGGCGACGTGGTGGCCAGCAAGCAGATGCTCGTCGCAACCGGCTCTGTCGATCCGGCGCGGATCGGCATCATCGGCGGCAGCTACGGCGGCTACATGGTCCTGGCGGCCCTCACGTTGCAGCCCGACGCGTTCAGGGTCGGCGTGGACCTGTTCGGGATCTCGAACTGGATCCGGACGCTCGAGAACACGCCGCCGTGGTGGGCAGCGTTCAGGGAGGCGCTGTTTGCGGAAATGGGCGACCCGAAGACCGACGGCGAGCGCCTGCGACGCATTTCGCCGCTCTTCAACGCGTCGAAGATCAAGGCCCCGTTGATGGTCCTGCAGGGGGCCAACGACCCACGCGTCCTCAAGGTCGAGTCCGACGAGATCGTCGAGGCCGCGAAGAAGAATGGCGTCCCGACCGAGTACATCGTCTTTCCGGACGAAGGCCACGGTTTCGTGAAGAAGGAAAACGAGATCAGGGGCTACACGGCGATCCTGGCGTTCCTCGACACGCACCTGAAGAACGCGCCGCCCGGCACAACGGCCCCTGCCCATTGAACCAGGCGGCGCTCAACTACACCGATGCAGGCTCTGTGGCAGCCCGTCGCAGGTCGGCCAGGCCTTCGAGCGTGCGTTCGGGGCTGGGCGCGCCGTCGGGCGGCGTCCACTCGAGCGGCGAACCCGCGGCGATGAGCAGCCGCGCGACACCCACGAAGTCGGCTCCAGGATGCTTCGAGTTGCTGCGGCCCTCAACTGCACACACGAGTGGTGAGGCCGCGAACGTCCCATCGACGGCGTTCACGTCGGCACCGTGTGCGAGCAGCACCCGCACCGCCTCCACGTGGCCGCCCATCGCGGC
>Ga0207701_10003882_pt1 | contig 15292 bp, 8 predicted proteins | sample KBSSwiSSwithPhiX_FD_184294 | JGI IMG/M metagenome (GOLD analysis project Ga0207701, IMG submission 184294) | Switchgrass rhizosphere bulk soil microbial communities from Kellogg Biological Station, Michigan, USA, with PhiX - S5 (SPAdes) (version 2) | ecosystem: Environmental > Terrestrial > Soil... | reverse complement strand
GGGGGCTGCGATTCTTCTCCGACCATGCCACGGCCGTCGGCGCCTCGTAGCCGGGCACAAGACGCTTGTATGAATTCACGAGCGGGTTGGTGATGGCGCAGAAGCCCTTCGCGTGGCGCAGGATTCCGCCGATGTAATTCAGGCAGGTCCGGCTCAACTGCATGGGTGCCCCGGCGTCGAAGAAGACGTTGTTCCCCTTCGAGAAAAGAGACATGTGGGTGTGCATGCCCGAACCGTTGATGCCGTAGATCGGCTTGGGCATGAAGGTCGCGTGGAGGCCGTTCCGGATGGCGACGTTTTTCACCACGAAGCGGAACGTGCTGATGTTGTCCGCCGTCGCGAGGACGTCGTCGTAGCGCAGGTCGATTTCGTGCTGGCCCGGGGCGACCTCGTGATGCGCGGCATCGACGTGTGAGCCCATGGCCTCGAGGGCGAGCACGATCTCGCGGCGGACGTCCTCTCCCTGGTCGACCGGGCTGAGGTCGAAGTAACTCGCTGCGTCGTGCGACTCGGTCGTGGGGCGGCCGTTGCGCGACTGGAACAGAAAGAACTCCGCTTCCGGCCCGGCCTTCATCGTCACGCCCTGCGCATCCGCCAGGGCGATGACACGCTTCAGGGTCGTGCGCGGACAGCCCACAAAGGATGTCCCGTCCGGATTGTAGATGTCGCAGATGAGACGGGCGACGTTCTCCCCCGTGGGGCCCGACCAGGGGAAGACACAGAAGGTTGACAGATCCGGCCGAAGATACATGTCCGACTCTTCGATCCGGACAAATCCTTCGATGGACGAACCGTCGAACATCACCTTGCCGTCGAGCGCCTCCTCGAACTGGCGGTTCGGAATTTCAACATTCTTGATGGTGCCGAGGATGTCCGTGAACTGCAGCCGCAGGAACTTGACCTTCTGCTGCTCGGCCGAGGCGAGAACGGCTTCCTTGGTCAGCTGCTGAGCACTCGACATACTCGGATTCTAATGGGGAACTGGAGCAGATCGAGGTGGTAGCCGCGAACCCTTCCGGCCTGACTTCTAAATTCTAAGTTCTAACTTCCGTTATCCGGCCGCGGTGCGTGTTTCGGAGGATGCTGTCGCCGGGTTTTCAGCGGCGGATGCGAGCACTCCTGCCAGTTGTGAGGCGAGAATCAGCGACAGGGCGCGCGTCATGTCTGAATTCTCGGCCTGGTCCCGGATCTCCGCAGTGAGGGCACCGATGCAACCGTCAGCGGACATCAACGGGGCGACGATGGCGCCCTGCGAAGCGCCTGGCCGTGCTTTCACGATTTGCAGTTCACCGCTGCGATAGGCGGCAGCCGCGGCGTTGTCGGCCGAACGGGCCACCGCCGGTATCCGCGCAAGCGTGGAGTCGCTGTAGCCGTGAGCCAGGACCGGACGCAGGTCGGCACCGCTGCTGTTCCCGAGCCACACGATCAGCCCCCGAGCGTTCATAATGTCGGCCGCCTGTTCCAGAAGGTCCTTCAGCTGAGCGGCGTCGCGGACGCGCCCAAAGCCGGTGCAGATGTTGGCGATGGCGGTGAGCGCGTGAGCTGAAGGGACAGGCGTTGCGGGCGGAACGACGGGAGGCGCGATCAGTCCCTTGTCGAACACGGCCTCATGGGCGAGGGAGGCAAAGGACCCGGCGGCCGACGCCTGTTCCGCAGACGCCTCACCATCCGATGCGGCGGGTCTGGCCGGCGCCGCCAGGCCGAGAATGGCCAGGACAAGCGCGACAAACCCGGCCGCGCCGCCGAGCGCATAGAGTTGTACTAGCCGCTGCCACGTTTCAAAGGCGTCTGCTGCCTGCTGTTCTGCTGCGATAGCCGTGCCGACGTTGGACACAGCGCTCGAAATTGCGTCCGCTCCCTCCGAAAAGACCGCATCTGCCGCGCCCTGCACGTCGTCGTCTGCCAGTTGCTGCCGTACGCGGCGGTCGACGTTGCCGATTACCGTCATCGCGGTCGAAGCATCGAGCAGCGCAGGACCGGCGGCCGGGCTCTGGGCCGAGGCACGCAAAGAGTCGATGCTGGACGAGGCCGTCTGGAGAAACGTTGCGACCTTAGGCAGCCAGTCACGCGGCTCCTGCCCGGCGGCCACGTACGCTTGTTGCCCAGCCTGCGCGTCGTCGAGGGCATCGGATGCGTCACGCGCCGTCGACTCGAATGCGCGAAGCGCCGAACGGCGATGATCGATCTGCTGCTGGGTGTCGAACGTGAAGAACGCCGCGGCACCGAGTGCGATCCATGCAAGGGCGCTCACGCTCAGTCTCGCCGCACGTGAATGCATAGCTGTGCGGGAGAGTACCACAATCGCGCCATGCCGCAGCGGCGCGTTTCGTCGGTCTCCCGCATCGATCGCCACGCTCGTTGCCGGACGCGCGTCGAGCGGGAGCCTGACTCAGTGCGCCTGTTCTCGACACCGTTACCCGGGCTAACATGTCGAACGTGAACATCGTCTCTGGTCGTTCGAAGATTGCGACAACGCTCGGCATCGTTGCCGCCAGCCAGCCGTTGGCCGCGCGAGCGGGCGTGCAAATGCTCGAGAGAGGCGGCCACGCGGTGGACGCAGCCATTGCCGCCAACGCCGTGACCGGCCTCGTCGAGCCTGAGATGAACGGGATCGGCGGCGACCTGTTCGCGATGGTGTACGACGCGTCGAGCGGGCAGGTGCACGGGTTGAACTCCGGCGGGTGGGCGCCAAGCGCGCTCACGCCGGCAGTCATCCGCGCGAAGGGCCACGCCCAGATGCCCGACCAGGGTATCGACTCCGTGACAGTACCCGGCGCCGTGGCAGGCTGGGCGGCGCTCAGCGCCCGTTTCGGCCGGCTCCCTCTGGCCGATGTGGTCGCGCCAGCAATTCACTACGCCGAACGCGGATTCCCGCTCTCCGACATCATTGCCGAGCGGTGGGCCGGCTGGACGCCCAAGCTGGCTGCCGAGCCTGAAGTCGCCGCGACCTACCTTCCAGGTGGCCGCGCGCCGCGCGCCGGCGAGCTCTTCAAGAATCATCGACTCGCCAAGTCACTCGAACGTATCGCCCGCAGTGGGCGCGATGGTTTTTATCGCGGCGAAACCGCCGACAGTATCATCGCGCTGTCGGAAGCACGCGGCGGGAAACTGACCTCGGCCGACCTGCACGAGTACCAGCCGGAGTGGGTGCAGCCACTCTCCACGACCTATCACGGATGGAAGGTCTACGAGTTGCCGCCGAACACGCAGGGCATCGCCGCGTTGTTGATGCTGAACCTGATGGAGCAGTTCCCGCTGCGCGAGTACGGGTGCATCAGCGCGTCCGCCCTGCACGTGATGATCGAAGCCAAGAAGCTGGCGTACGCCGACATGATTACGCACGTCGGTGACCCTCGATTCGGCGTTGCTCCCCTGGCGGAGATGCTCGACAAGAGTCACGCACAGACGAGAGCGCGGTTGATCGATGCCAAAGCGGCCGCAGGCTCGGTCGAGCCCTCAGTGCTCGCAGGACTCACGACGTCGAAGGGCGGAGACACGATCTACCTGTCGGCGATCGATCGGCACGGGAACATCGTGTCGCTGATTCAGAGCATCTACTACGCGTTCGGCAGCGGACTGTCGCCCGAGGGCAGCGGTTTCATGCTGCACAATCGCGGGGCGCTCTTCACGCTGGATGAGAACCACCCCAATGCGCTCGCGCCTCGCAAGCGGCCGCTCCACACGATCATCCCGGGATTCATGGAGATCGGACCGGTCAAGATCGGCTTCGGTATCATGGGCGGCTTCAACCAGGCGCAGGCCCACGCGCAGTTCGTGTCGAATGTCGTCGATCACGGGCTCGACATCCAGCAGGCGCTCGAAGCCCCGCGTTTCACGAAGAAGACGTTCGAGGGCTGCGACGTCGAAATCGAGGTGGGCGTGCCCGAGCCAGTCCGTGCGGAACTGACGGCACTGGGACACGAGCTGCAGGTTCAGCCGGCCCGGACAGGAGCGTTCGGATCGGGCCAGGCAGTCATGCGCGACGGCTCCGGCGTCCACTTCGGCGCATCCGAACCGAGGCACGACGGGGCAGCGATCCCGGAAGCGCCCCAGGTATTTGGCTAGAGCGCCCGAAGCCTAGGTGCGAAGTGTCAGCGGCTGGAGAGCCAGGCCGGTGACCCTGGCTGTCCACGTCTGACCTGGCTGCACGAGCTGAGACTCGGTGAGCGTTCCGGAGCTGATGAGCGCACCCGCACCAAGCTGCTCCGCCTCGCTTCGAGCGGCCAGCGCCGAACCGAGCTCCGCGAGGCACAGCGCGGGGCTGCGCAACGAGTTCTTTCCACTGCCCTCGGCCACCATCTGTCCGTTGCACGACAACTGGATGCTGAAGCGCGGGAGCGCGTCGACCAGCGGAGCAATCTCCGCATCTGACACAGCGACCGGCGTGCCGACGACGAGACGGGCGTGCAGCCCATAGGCCGCCGTGAAGTCGGCCGGCTGGAATTTCCAGTCCGGGAACACGCAGTCGATGATCTCGAACCCGAGCGCCAGCCATTGCACGGAGGCGAGGGCCCCCGCCGCATCCTGGCCCCCGGTCAGTGGTGCCTTCAACTTGAAAACGATTTCGGGCTCGATCTTCGGCGACGTGAAATGTCGAGACGGCAGCGTAGCCACGCCCGCTTCAGCCATGTGGACGGTGTCGTCGTACATGTGCGCCCAGACCAGCGTGTCGAGCTTCAGCGCCCGCCAAACAGCTTTGTTGGCAAAGCCGACTTTGAGTCCGACGACGCGATGCCCGTCGGCCTCGCGCATGCGGACCAGCTCGCGCTCGACGGCGTAGCCGGCTGCCAGATCGAACGCGGGGTCGGTTGCGGTCGGCTGTGGCACGAGCGTCTGCCGTGCGTAGGCGTCGCGCAACTGCGCAGCGACGGCAGCCGGATCGGTCATTTCGTCGCGGCCGCTGCCGGCACCTGCTGAGCGACAGAGATGTGTCGCGTTGCACTCCGCATCGGTTTGACCACGAAGAACGCCGTTGCGGCGACGGCAAGGTTGGCGATCGCGGCCACCACGAAGACCGCATGCCAGCTGCCGGTGTAGGACTGCAGCACGCTGGCAAACGGAACCACGAAGGCCGCAGTCCCTTTGGCCGTGTAGAGCAGCCCGGCGTTGGTTGCCGCGTACTTTGATCCGTATGCGTCGCCGCAGAGCGCCGGGAAGAGACTGTAGATTTCACCCCAGGTGAAGTACACCAGGCCGGCCGTCGCGATGAAAGTGTAAGGCGTCGTGCCAATCGTGCCAAGCGCCCAGTAGGCCAGGGCGCCGATCGTGAACACGATGGCCATCGTGTTCTCACGACCGATGTGATCGGAGACCCATCCGAACGTGGGCCGCGCAAGGCCGTTGAGGATGTTGTCGACGATGCCGGCCGCGATAATCGTCGTGGACGTGATGAAGAAAATGGTGACCGGCAGGCTCGCAATTCCGTAGTCCCGGGCGATGGGCGCCACCTGCGCGGTGACGACCAGGCCGCTCGACGCCACAGTCACGAACATGACGTACAACACCCAGAAGAGCGGTGTGCGCAGCATCTCGCCCGGCGTGAAGTCGCGTCCACCCTGTGTGATGTTCTTCTTTGGTAGAGCGGCAGGAGCCTCGCCCGGCTTTGGCGCCTTGAGGAACTGCGACAGCACCAGAATGACGATGGATTGTCCGATGCCGAACCAGAGGAACGCGGTCTGGTAGCCGTAGGTCGAAATGACGTAGACGATCGGCGCAACCGTTGCTGCCGCACCGGCACCGAAGCCCGCCGCCGTGAGTCCGGCCGCAAAGCCCCGCCGATCGGCAAACCACTTGAGGGCGTTGCCGACGCACGTGCCGTACACCGCACCGGCTCCGACGCCCGCGAGCAGCTGCCCGAAATACAGCATCGGCAGCGAATTCGCCACCGAGTTGATGGACCATGCGATCGCGACAACGATCGCACCAAACATCACCACTATGCGCGGCCCCAGCTTATCGACGAACCAGCCTTCGACTGGCACCAGCCAGGTTTCGGTGGCCACGAAAATCGTGAACGCGACCTGGATGCTCGCTCGCCCCCAGTGGTGCGCGCTGTCCATCGGGTCGACGAAATAGGTCCACCCGTACTGCAGGTTGGCGATCATCACCATGCAGATGACGCCAAACACGAGCTGACTCCAGCGGTTGACCGGAATCGAGCCGTCGTGTGCGGGTTGAGTAGCCATCAGCGCTGTTCCTTTTCTTGAGTCACGGGTGCGGCCCCGCCCGAATGGAGCTCACCCAGCAGCGGGTACGCCCGCGCTGCGCGCGCCTGATTGTGCGCCAGCGCCACGCGTTTCGTCCATCAGCTTCGTCGCTCCATAAACGGCCCTGGTCGCGGGAACCGGGACGCCAAGGCGGTCGGCCAGTTCGATCACGCCACCGACGATCGCGTCCAGTTCCAACGGCCGCCCAACTTCGAAGTCCTGGAGCATCGATGTCTTGTGTGCGCCCACCTTTTCGGCCCCCGCGATGCGCTGTTCGATCGAGACCGGCAGTTCGATGCCGATGCGCGCAGCCACGGCTTCGGTTTCCGACATGATCTGCCGGATGACGGCTGACGCATCCGGGTGGCGAACCATCTGTTCGAGGGTGGCGCCCGTCAGGACGCTCATCGGATTGAACGACACGTTACCAATCAACTTCACCCAGATTTCCGATCGGAACCTCGTCGACACCGGGCAGCGGAAACCGGCCGCGATGAGTGCCTCGGCGATGCGCTTGGCGCGGTCGGAACGGGTACCGTCCGGTTCGCCCAGACTGATGCGATTGCCTTCTGTGTGGTGGATGACGCCCGGTTCGGGAATGTCGGTCGAGAAGTACACCAGCGAGCCGAGCACCCGCCTCGACTCGAACGCCGCAGCGACCACTCCGTGGGGGTCCACACGCTCGAGGCGAAGTCCGTCGAGGTCGCCGCCATGGTTCTGGAAGTACCACCATGGGATGCCATTTTGCGTGCTGACGACGACGGTGTCGGGGCCGAGCAGCGGGCGCAGCTGGGGGGCCAGCGTGGTCAGACCATGTGCCTTGACGCCGAGCACGATGACGTCGACCGCACCAACGCTCGACAGATCGCCCGACACCTGCGGTCGGACTTCAAAGTCGCCGTCGGGACTGACCACCCGGAGCCCTCGCTCCTGCATGGCGCGCAGGTGCGGGCCGCGTGCGAAGAGCACCACCTCGGCGCCAGCGCGGGTCAGCCCCGCGCCCAGATAGGCGCCGATCGCTCCCGCACCCGCGATGAGGATGCGCATCAGCCCTTTGGTCCGAACGCCTCGGCTACTACGCGGCGCTGGATCTTCCCGGTCGCCGTTCGTGGAATCGCGTGGGTGATGTGAATCTGCTTGGGCCGCTTGAACTCTGCCAGCCGTTCCTTGCAGAAGGCCAGTAGATCGGCCTCCGTCGTTGGCTGCTGCACGACGACGGCGGCCGCGACTTCCTCGCCCCACGTCGGATGATGCACACCGAAGCAGACGGCTTCGGCCACGGCCGGATGCGTGAGCAGCACCTCGTCGATTTCGCGCGGCGAGATCTTCTCGCCGCCGCGGTTGATGAGCTCCTTGATTCGCGCGACAAGGTGCAGATACCCGTCGGCGTCCAGGTATCCCTGATCGCCTGTGCGGAACCAGCCGTCGACAAACGACGTGGCGTTGGCTTCGGGGTTGTTCTCGTATCCGGTGATGACGTTCGGGCCCTTGATGACCACCTCGCCGCGAGCATCTGTCGGCTGGTGTGTGCCTGCAGCGTCCATGATGCTGATCTGGACGTCGGTCCCCGGCCCAACAGAACCTGGCTTTCGTGCCGTCGGCGGCAGCGGATTCGACGCCATCTGGTGGGCGGCCTCAGTCATGCCGTACGCCTCGAGCACCGGCGCGCCGAACGCCGCTTCGGTTTCTTCCATCAGCTGCGGAGCGAGCGACGCGCTGCACGACCGGATGAAGCGCAGGCGCTCTGCGCCTGCTGGACGCTCGCTCGCCTTGCGGGAGAGCAGGATCTGATGGATCGTCGGCACCGCGGAGTACCAGGTGGTGCCTGTGTCCTTGGCGATGCGCCAGAACGAGAGCGGGTTGAACTTGTTGGGGACCACGACCGTGCCGCCGCTCGTTAGCGTGGCCAGCGTCGACGCCACGAGACCGTGAACGTGGAACAGAGGCATGACGCACAGCGCGACATCGTCTGGCGTGAGGCGGTAGCTGCGTGCGATGTTCTGGGCTGAAATCGAAAGGTTCGCATGCTTGAGCGGCACGCGCTTCGGACGTCCCGTGCTGCCACTCGTATGCAGGATGAGCGCGACGTCATCGACGTCGGGCGTCGCCGCCGTGGCGCCAGCGTTGGCTCCAGCGATCGAAACAATTCCAGACGTGTCGACATCGATTGAGAGCACCGGCACACCGCCTTCGGCCGCGGCTGTGCGCGCTTCGTCGAGGCCGTCGGGCGGCAACAGCAGGACGCGAGCGTTCGTGTCCTCGAGAAAGAAGCGGAACTCCTCTTCCTTGTAGCCGGGATTGAGCGGTGCCGCGGTGCCGGCCATCGAAGCCGCGAGAAACGACACGATCACCGGCAGGCCGTTTGGCAGAGCGATGCCGACGCGATCGCCGCGAGACACACCGGCCGAGGCGAGCGCGTTGGCCACATCGCGCACCTGACGCCGCAGCGAGCCGTAGGTCACGCGCACTCCGCCCTGGTCCGGCAGGATGATCGCAGTCGCGTCGTCTGGCGCCGAGGAAATCAGGTCGAGAAGTGTCTTGGGTTCTGAAATGCTCATGATCCTGCGTGTGCTCCGTAAGGACGTGGATGCCACTGGCGCGGCGGCCGGCGGCGGCACGGCTCTGGCGCGAGACAAATACTGTCCCAACCGCACGGAGTCGTCAAACTCAGGGGCGAGGGGTCAGGGCGCGACGGCTCGCAGTCATCAGTCGCAAGTCCGCCTGCCGACCTGCGACCATTTGAGACTGATGATTTGTGACTTGTGACTGAGGACTATTTCCGTTTCATGATGACGTAGGTGGGCAGACCCGACGTCTTCATGTACTTCATCACCTTCGCCACGCGCGGGTCGTCGGGGTCCTCCGCCTGAAACTTGATCTTCACGTAGTTCGAGAGGGCGGAGTTCACGGCCGGATCTTCGAGCGTGGTCTTGTCCATCACGAGACAGTTCTTGCACCACGTCGCCCACATGTCGATCAGCACCGGCTTGTTCTCGCGCTTCGCGATGGCCAGTCCCTCGACGAGCGAAGGCTGCCATCCGGCCTTCAGCTTCTCCTGCACGCTCGAGGACACCTCGCTGCCGTCCACCCAGCGGTTGGCGAAGAGCGTGTAGGCCTCGTAGCCGTAAAACACGGCAGTGCCGAGGATGATCACGCCAAACGCTTGCTTGATGCGGGTCATCCACGCCCCTGGCTTTGGAAGCGCCGCGATTCCCGCGCCCGCAATCGGCCACGGAATGGCCATGCCGACGCCAAGAACGAAGGGCAGGGCAAGGGCAGCCGGCGTGCCCGCCGCATACAGGTTGCTCGAGAAGAGGACCACCTGGATAACCACCGGGGCCACGCAGGCGCCGGCAAGCAGCGCCGCGACGCCGCCCATCGTGAAGGCCAGCCCCATCGAGCCCTGGCTTCCCGCGCCCTTGAGGCTGCTCGAATAGCGCGAGAAGTCGATGTTGATGACATCGAACATCGCAATGCCGAGCAGCACGAACAGCACCGCAATCCCGAGGTTGAACCAGGGTGAGGCGTTGATGGTGCCAAAAGAGCTTGCCGTCAGCACCACGATGAGTCCGAGCCCGCCGTACACAACCGCCATGGCGGCACCATAGGACAGGCCGAGCAGGAACCCCCGCTGGCGGGAGCCTGCCTGGGCCCCGGCACCGATGATCGCCAGGTTGATCGGAATCATCGGCAACACGCAGGGCGTGAGGTTCAGCGCCAGGCCGCCAAGCAGAACAATCAGCAGGATCGCGAATGGGCCGCGCCCTTCGAGCATGCCCTTCTCACGGATGCCGTTCTCGGCATTGCCGATGAAGGTGAGGAAATCGTTGCTCGACAGGTAACCGAATGTCGTTCCCTGTTCGACGAATCCATCGAGGGCAGCGATCTCGTCGCCGGCCGCGTCAGCGGATGCGGCGCGGGCGCCAGGCGCGACGACGGCTGGAGTGGCGTTTCCGGCAACAGCAGCGCCGGGAGCCTCGCCCTTGCCGAACGCAATCGTCTTGAAGACGTCCTGGTGCGCAGGTGTCGACCGCGCGCTGCCGACCGTGAACTCCCAGCTCGTCTCCACGCTGGTCGGGATGTAGCACATCGTCTCGTCACAGGCCTGGTAGCGAAGGCGCCCGGGCACTGCGAGCGCGCCCTGTGCGACGCCCGGATCCACTTTGAGAACGACGCCGATGATGAAGCCCTGCTCGAACACGCTCAGGACCGTGCCGCGCTGGTCGAGATCTTTGGCCTCCGGAAAGACGATCTCGGAGACGGAGACACCGGCAGGCATCGTCTGATTCGGTCCCGGGATGGCCAGCGTGACCGGGATGAGGAGCGGGTCACGCGGCCTGTTCGAGTTCATGTGGAAGCCCTCAGGCAACTGGACCTTCAGGGCGACACGAACATCCGAACCGGGCGTAATCGAGTCGGTTTCGACGACCGGCGCAAGCTCCGCCTTCGCGGGGCCTCGTTGCGCGACGAGGAGCGCAGGAGCGAGCAGCAGAAGAAGAGCAACGAGACGGGCGGAAGTGCGCATGATGCAGGTCGCCTTCAGTCGCAGGTCCGGCCAAGCCACATGTCTGGACCTGCGACGCGCGGCTATTTCACTTCATTGAGTCGGATCACACCCGGTGGCTTCGGTAGCGACGATGTGTCGACTGAACCTTTCACAGGCGGAAGGTCCTGGTAGAGGAACTCCCATTTCCACCGCTCAGACGGGTTGGACGCCTCGAGCCACGTCCTGGCCGACATCGGGCGCTCGAAGGCGAGGCCCGGCAATCCCTGGAGCGCGTCGACCGCCGGCATCCGCGCGGCGATGTCGCCGCGGATGTGCGCGCTCTCCGTGTAATCGAACGCCACGCCGAGCGCCCTCGCGAGATTGACGACGATCTGCCAGTCTTCCATCGCGTCGCCGGGCGCCTTGATCGCGCTGGACGTGCCCTGGAGGATTCCCTTGTCGTTGGTGTAAGACGCGTCCTTCTCGACGAAGGATGCACCCGGCAGGACGAAGTCGGCCGCACGAGCGAGGTCGTTCATGAGCACGCCGTGAACGACCAGCAACGGCAGCTTGCCTGACGTGCGCGCCGCGACGAGCCAGCTAGTGTCGCCAATCGAGCCGTCGGGACCCGGGTCGAAGACGTAGAGGGCTGCGACACGACCGGCTTCAACGGCAGAACGCAGGGCCGAGATGTCCGCAGCTCCCTGGTCTGCTCCGACCTGGCCTGGCGCCAACCCGAAGATTCGCGCACCGTTGACGTTCGGCGCATCGACCGACGGAACCTTGAACTTCGTGCGCTCAGGCTGCTGCTTCGGTGTCACTCGCCAGCTGACGGACACCGACTGCGCGCCCTCGGGTCCGGCCAACTCCTCAACGAGGCGGCGGAAGAGGAAGAGCTCCTCGTGCGACGCGTGAGCGGAGAGGAGGAAGCGGACCTCACCGGTGCCGGAGGTCCCGGCCGCGGCAAGGGTTTCCGCGAGCTTTGCAGTGACCTCGCGCCACGTGCCAGGCTGCTGCGCGCCCCCGGCACCGCGCATCAGCGGCTTCTGCAGGCGATCGTCTCCTTCAATCCACCCGAAGTCGAAACGGCCGATGTCGCACATCCAGTAGCCGTTGACTTCCGGATTGAATCGCGGAGTCATGCGGATCAGCCGCGATCCCTTGGCCCATTCCGGCTTGGCCTTTATCCACGCGTTCGTATTGCACCCCTTCGAACACATCGTGCAGATCGTGTCCGCGACGTTCGGGTTGTCCCAGGGGCGCGACTTGAAGCGGTACTGCCTCGTGGTGATCGCACCGACCGGGCAGACGTCCATGAGGTTGCCCGAGATCAGCGAGTGAACGCCTTCGTCGCGGAACGTCGCGATCTCGCTGCCGTACCCCCGGTTCGCCACGCCGATTTGCGCGTCTCCGTCGACCTCGTCCATGAAGCGGACGCATCGCGTGCACATGATGCAGCGCTGCCGGTTGAGCATCAGCGTCGGTCCGAAGTCGACGTCGCCGCGTACGCCCTCGCCGTCGAACACGCGGCGCGGGAACTCCATCCGGCTGTTGTCCGGTCCGAACGTATAGGAGTAGTCCTGCAGGGGGCACTCGCCGCCCTTGTCGCACACGGGACAGTCGAGCGGGTGATTGACGAGGAGGAGTTCGAACACGCCGGACCTTGCGGCGATGACCTCTTCACTGCGCGTCGAGACCACCATCCCCTCGGTGGCCACGGTCGAGCAGGACGTCTGCAGCTTCGGCATCTTCTCGATCTTGACGATGCAGACGCGGCAGGATCCATCGATGCCGATGCCGGGGTGATAACAGTAGTAGGGAACCGAGATGCCCGCCTCGATGGCGGCCTGGAGGACGGTTCTGCCCTTGTCGACGGTAACCTGGCGGCCGTCGATCGTCAGCGTGACGGATTCCATAAGCTACCGATCATATCTCACGGCATTGGCTGGCTGGCCAATCAGGAATGAGGTCACCTGCCCGGCGACGGAGCGTCCTTGAAATCAACCAGCGCGACGTCCCGCTTGCTGATGGACACCGATCGAAGGGCTCCGTCCACTGCTTCGCGCACTTCGACGATCCGGTCGTTGAGGACGACCGTGACCTCCTTCGTCCGGCCATCGGCATACAGAAGCGTCACGAGCGCTGGCAGGTCGAAGATTTCAGGCGTGGTCTGCTCGAAACGCAGCACGGCAACCTGGCCCGAGGCCGCGGCTTCGAGGCGCGAACTGAAGGTGATCTGCGGCAACGCGGCGTTGTAGATCCAGCGTTCGAAAAAGCGTTCGAGGTCGCGGCCCGACTCTTCCTGCATGGCAAAACGGAAGTCCTCGGAGCCGACCTTGCGAAAGCGCGAGCTCAGGTAGAACCGCCGGACCCCATTGAAAAACACGTCATCGCCCAACATGAGCCGAAGCATGTGGAGAACCATGGCGGCCTTGTTGTAGATGACCGCCCGGAAGGCCCGGCCGTCGTTCTTGATGTGTCCGACCCGGTAACCCAGGTGAACCGAACCCTGGTCCGATTCGTTGATGGCCCAGCGGCGCATCCTCTTCAGCACCCCCTGGAACACGTCGTCGCCGCGGAACTTGTTCGCATAGAGCGCGGCGAAGTACTGCGCGAACCCTTCACTCAGCCACTGATCGTGATAGTTCTGCCACCCGACGCCGTGTCCCCACCACTGGTGAGCGATCTCGTGCGCCATGAAGAACTCCGGGAAGTTGTCGAACGCGGCGGGATCGTTGCGCCAGGTAAGAGGCGAGTTCGGCAGCGGCTGGTTGAGTTGAGCGAAGTATGCAGGGCTGTGTCCGCCTGGCAAGGCGTTCTCCACCAGCGCAATCGTGAAGCTCGGATACGGAGAATCGCCGACGAGCGACTGGTAGTAGCGCATGATGTCGGCAGCGCGCCCCGCGAGTGCTTTCCCTTGTTTTGTCTGCCTCGGGTTCGCCTCGACGACCAGGTTGAGCCCCGGAAGGGGTTCCGCACTGCCTTCCGATTCGCCGGCGGGCTGAACCGCCGCGCCGCCGAACGAGACCTGCGCCTGGTCGGCGCGGATGAAGCGGCTCACGATGAAAGACAGGTACCGTGCCGGTCGCTTCGCGTTGAAGACGTAGGCGTGGCGCGCATCGAGCGGATTGCGCCCGATGATCGTCTCCGGCGGGCCGTCCGGTTCGCCGGAAGCCACGCAGCCGTACACGACCGGGACAGTAAGGCGGATTCTTGCGGTCGCATAGTCGCTGATCGTCGACTGGGGATACCAGTAGCTGCGATTGCTGTAGAGAAAGCTGGGCTCGGCACGGGGCAGCGACACATCGTCCGGAAACTCCGGCTGCGCACCGTTGAATCCGTCGTCCTGCCCGACCAGGAGTGTTTCCCGGTCCGGAGACTGCGGCGCAAGCCGCCCGCCATAGACGACGGTCAACGTGAGCTCGGAATCTTCCGCCATGATCGCAGGAAGGTTGATGAGGACGGTGTTCTGGTTCGACACGCGCAGGTTGAACATGCGTCCGAACTTGTCACTGACCACCGACCGGACCACGAGCGAGTCGGCCAGGCGGATCGTCAACTGTCCGATTGACGGCGCGCGGACACGGACCCGCATCTTCGCGCGCCCCTCCACCCACTGCCGATCCGGCAGCGCTGTCACATCGAGGTCGTAGTCGAGGACGTCGAACGGGGCGAGGTCGTCCTCGTTATAGAAGCGTCCACGCGTCGCGAGCTTCTCCCTGGATGCGTACATCGCGATGTTGCGTTTGCGCCGGCGCTCGAACACCGAGATGTCCTCAGGCTCCCCAGCGGAACGCGCGTAGGTCAGCGTGTTGTATCGCCGGGTGCGGACCTCCGCGAGGAAATCGTCCGGACCTGGAAGAAGGGTCCAGGCATCGCGCGTCAGATCGGCAAGATCGACGGCGAACGACTTGGGCGACTCCTCCTTGAAAACCTGCTGCGCCCGCTTCAGGTCGCGCGGGTCGACCGTTGCGCGCGGCACGAGCAGCGACGGGTCGTAGTGCGCATCGGCCGTTCCGACGCGAACGAACGCACCGTCGAACCTGCTTTCGAGGATCTCGGAGCCGGTGAAGATGCGAACCTGCCCTTTTTCGGTATCCGGCGCCGGCGCGAAGCGCATTTCGCCGCGACCGAGCAGCACCAGGCCCGTGACACCCCGGTCGGTATCGATCGTGAAGACGGTTCCTTCGACGAGCGTCAGCTGCAGATCCTCGGCGGCAATCGTCAGATTGCGAGCGTCGAACTGCTTCGTCGTGTTCAGCGTGAGACGGAAGAGATTGTCGACGGCCGAGACGAGTTGCTGCCGGATAACGGCCCACGAATCGCCGGACCTCCGCAGGAACAGCTGCCAGGTTGCGACCCGCGCCTGGTTTCCGAATTCCAGGAAGGCATCGACGGTAAGACCGTAAACGCTCCCCGGTATCCCACTGAGCGACAGCTCCGTTCGATCGCGTTCCTGGATGACTACGCGCGTGGCCGCGCGGGTGAACTCCGCCCTCGCGAACGCGACGGCGTCATCGCGGCTGCCCAGGGGTCCCTCGAGGTTCGCGAACGACTCCACGTCGCCGGCCTGCACGATCGGCTCCAGCTTCTGCAGAAA
>Ga0207701_10003881_pt1 | contig 15293 bp, 8 predicted proteins | sample KBSSwiSSwithPhiX_FD_184294 | JGI IMG/M metagenome (GOLD analysis project Ga0207701, IMG submission 184294) | Switchgrass rhizosphere bulk soil microbial communities from Kellogg Biological Station, Michigan, USA, with PhiX - S5 (SPAdes) (version 2) | ecosystem: Environmental > Terrestrial > Soil... | reverse complement strand
TGGGAGCTCGACGAGGTCAACATGCGCCTCGAGAAGAAGATGGTCGAGGCCTTCGACGACGTGCTTGAGACGTCGTTGAAGTACAAAGTGGATCTACGGACCGCGGCTTATATCGTCGCGATCAATCGGGTCGGTATGGTTACGAAGATGCGCGGTATGTATGCATAACCGCGCAAGGTCAAACGTCAAAAGTCAAAGGTCAAAGTCAGGTACTAGGGAGCTGCTAACCGATTCGGATGTCTCGCTTGAGGACCATCAGCACAAGCACGATGTCCAGGATGCCGAGCACCGGGGCCACAAGGTAACCGCCGCTTGGTGGAAAGCGTGGCAGCCCTATCCAGACCGCGACTCCAGGACCGCAAAAGCTGCGATCCACGTCGGTTTCAGCTCGTCGCTGATGTATCCCAGAAGCAAAAGCGTGGGAAAGGCAATTACGGCGATCCACTGTCCAATCTGTGGTGAGCCCATTTCGACTTGACCCTCACCTTCACTTGAACCTGGCGCTTTGTACTTTGCGCTTTGTACTTTGCGCTTTGTACTTTGAGCCTTGGACCTTGAACCTTTGACCTGACTTTTGACCTTTGACTTTTGACCTTTGACCTACGAAGTCACTCTGAAAGGTATCAGAGTCTTAGTTTCCCCCGCCGCCGACTTCGCGGTGACCTCGACGAGGTATTCGCCCGCCGCGACCGTCGCTAGGCTCAGTGTGATTTCGTGCGTGGTGCCAGGCACCGTGGACACGGTGACTGGCACGTCGGACATCTTCGTCCCACCCCGATTGAGCAGCACCGCCGTCGCCTCGGGGCGCTCGGTTCCGGGGCCGTACGCGCTGAAGCGAATTAACACTCGCTCCGTTCGAGAAAACTCGCGGCCCGCGGCAGGCACCGCGTTGGCGTCGGAGGTGATCGTCCGCAACTCCGGCAGCGTGCGCGCGCGATACAGGCGCGGAGTGCTCATTGCGACCTGTGGGGACGTGAAGTCCGGGACATCGATGTCGCGAATCTCCGAATCGAGCGTCCCGCCGGTGGCACCTTCGACAGTAATTCTCAACTCGACCTTGCCAGGCGGCGCGTCGAATGTCAGTCGCTGAGGCGCCGGCGCCGCGGCCTGTACCGTTGCGCCCGCCGCTCCGAGCGATCCCGTCGTCGGCGCCGGAACGACCGGACGCTCGGGCGCACGTCCGCGGAATACGACGTTGCCTGCGCCAGTCGCCGCAAGCAGCGAAACGCGGCCGGCGGGTTCGCGCCGATCGCCTGGCGGGAACGTCAACGGCTCCCACACGAGCGTGACACGCGTGTTCCCACCTTCACCGCGTTCGGTGCCCAGCCATGTACGCACGTACTTGCCTGCCTGGACTGGTGTCGCGATCGACGCCAGCGCGGTCTGCACCGGTTTGGCCACCTCCGGCGTCGGCGTCGACGCCTTAACCGCGTCGTCAGGAGTAATAGCCCAGAACCCTCGTCGCGCCCGGACGTTGAGGTCACGACGCTTCACGCTTACCTTGATCTGGTGGAACTTGCCGTCGTTGGCAGCCGAGCTGTTGTAGCCAAGCAGGTAGTAGTAACTCGCATCGCGAACGACCGCCGTGAGCCCCTGCTCGAGCGTGTTCCGATTGACGATCGCCTTGCCGTCGGTCTCTTCCGAGAGCGAACGCAGCGTGTCCTGCGTCATACGGAGCGCGCGCGAGTCGGTGGCGAAGCTTGGCGGCGGACCACTCGGCAAGTCGTCGAACCCGTACTCGAACGGCGCGAGTCCCCTGGGATCGAGAGAATAGAAGGACGTGTTGTTCCGGTTAGCCAGGTCGGTCACTTCTCGCATACGCATGTAGACGTCGCTTTGACCGAACCACTCCGCTGTGATCTCCCGGTTGCTGTCCTGTTGGCCTGCCGCGACCGCCGACTGGATCGGATCTGCGGGAGCCGACGCATCCTGCCGCCGCATCTGTGGTGGCAGCATCGCCGTAAAGCCTTCGCTGACGAAGATGACCGACTTCCGTCCCTCACGAAGCGAGCCCAGGCGGACCGACAGTCCTCGCAGGGCACCCATGACGACGTCATTGCGGATCTTCTCGACTTGATCGGTTGAATAGCGAGCGTAGTTCTGCTCGAACTGGTTCACCGGCGTGTAGTCGAACTTGCGCCCGACAAAGTTGTTGATCGCACCCATCACGAGGTTATGGTTGCGGGTGAACGAGAGATCCGAGACGGGCGACAGCGGATACATGATCGCGACGATGTCGTTCGGGCGCAGCTGATTCTGGACGAACCGCGTCAGCGGATCGCGGACCGTCATCGAATTCGCGCGCCGCACGTGGTAATCGTCGAAGAAGAAGACGAAGATGCGAACATCTTCGCGATTGGCGATCAGCTCCTCGTCATTACGCGTCCGTATCTCCGACGGCGGAGGCGCGCCAGGCCTCGGATTCCCGTCAACCTTCACGAGTTGGAACTGCTCGACCGAAACGGGCTTGCCGTCCTCGAGGACTTCGAAGTCAGCTTGCGTGAGAGTCGTAACCGGCTGTTCCTTCTTGTCGTCGACGATCACATCAACGCGTACGAAGTTGATGCCGCCACGAAATACGGGAGGCTGCTGCGGCTGATCCTGCGCCTGACCTTGGGGATTCTGGTTCTGCCCCTGATCTCGAGGCGCCTGCGCCTGAGGCTCCTGATTTGCGGGCCGGTTCGCGTCCTGCTGGGCGGATCCTGACTGGACAGCCGTGCACAGCAGGACGAGGCACAAAAGGGACGCCGGAATCGTGCGAGACCTGAGCATAAGCGCCACCTGCCTCGGATCTTAGCACCGCTATCCGGTTTCAACTTCAATCGCTACTCTGCCCTCAACGCCACGGTCGGGTTGCCGCGCAGCGCGCGGCGGGCTGGTAGGTATGACGCAATCGCCGTCGCCGCAGCCAGCATAAACGGAGCCACAGTGAATACCAGCGGATCGATAGCGCGAACGTTGTACAGCATCCCCGTCTGCCGCAGCACCTGAATCAGACCGACAGCGAACACGGCGCCGGCGATCAAGCCGGTTGCCGCATTCCAGGCTCCTTCTTTGAGGAGCTGCCCGATGAGGCCCGCCCGAGTCGCCCCTAGCGCGATTCGGATACCGATTTCCCGCTTGCGCTGTGTCACCAGATACGCGCGAAGACCGTAGACGCCCGCGGTCGCCAGCAGTGCCGCAATGATGCCGAACGCGACGAAGAGCCGTGCGATGAACGTGACGCCCCACAAAGACGGCGTGGCGTCCCGGTGCGCGGTCATGGTCTTGAGGGAGAGAACCGGTAAGCGCGAGTCGACGCTCTGTATCGCGGCCTTGACGGGTTCGAGCATGGTCGCTTCCGCCCCGGCGTCCGTTTTGACGTGCAACGTCATCTCACCGCCGAAATGACGGCCGAATGGTACGTAAACATGGGCGTCTGGCGGCTGCAGTACATCGTCTCGCACGCCAGCGACCACGCCGACGATGCGTACGAGCTCGTCGGGTTGATCACGAGCCGACAGCCGCACAGATTGACCGATTGGATTATCTCCGGCAAATAACCGCTGCGCCAGGATCTGATCGATGATCGCTATCGGCTCGGCGGCTGCATCTTGTTCCTCGGCGGTTGTGAATTCACGCCCTGAGATCACACGCAGCCCGAGCGTCCGGAAGTAATCAGAGCCAATCACGACAAACGTCGACGAGGTCCGCACGCCGCCGTGAGTGACCTGCCTGCCGAACTGCGATAGCCCGAAGGGCACCATCGACGCGACGCTGGCCGAGTCGACGTTTCTCAGCGTGCGCAGCCGATCCAAGATAGCTGCGTACGTCGCACGAGCCCGGGCCTCATCCAGTCCAGCCATCCTCGTATCGATTTCGGCGATCAAACCTCCTTCGAGCGGAAAACCGGGATCTGCCGATGCCGCCATGACGCTCGCGCGAAGAAAGACGCCAGCCGAAATCAGCAACGCGACGGATAACGCAACCTGGGCGCTCACGAGGACACCCGGCACACTGATGCGTCTCGGTCGAGTGGCTCCGACCGGCGCCGCCAACTTCAATGTCGTCGAGAGGTTCGTCTTCGATAACCGCCATGCCGGACCGAGGGCGAAGACCAACGCGCTGAGAATCGACGCCAGAGCAACCGCCGCGATCGCACGGCCATCAGGCGAGACATCGATGAAAATCCGCATCGGCAACACTTCTGTCAACGCGACCATCACTCGGCTTGCAGCCCACCATGCCGCCAGCAGCGCGGCTAGTCCACCCATCGTCGAGAGCAACAAGCCCTCGATGAGCAACTGACGCACGATCCGGGCGCGACCTCCTCCGACAGCCAGACGGATTGCGATCTCCTGCTGACGGGACGCGCCGCGCGCCATCAGGATGTTCGCTAGATTGAGGCATGCGACCAGCAGCACCAGGCCGGCAACCGACATCAACACGGCAGCGCCTGCGGCAGGACCCGCGTCGCTGCGTGGCTGTGGGCCCATGGCTACACGCGATCTCGCGTGCACGACGAGCCGCTGATTGCCGTTGTACTGCGGGTAGGCAGCTTCGAGCGACGCGGCGATCGCAGCCAGACGCGACTCGGCCGCCGCAGCCGATGTTCCCCGCTTCAGTGTTCCGGCCAGAAGAAGCGTCTGGGCCGACCGGTCGTTCACGACGCGATTGGATGGTCCGATGTTCTGCCCGTCGGTCAAGAGCGAGGCGGCCCCGAGTGGCAACCACAGATCGGGAGCGATCACCGGCATCGTGCCGTTGAAGCCCTGCGGAGCGACGCCGACAATCGTGAACGGACGTCCACTGATCGTAATGGACTGACCGATGATGCTCGGGATGAACCCGTGCTGGCGCCAGAACGGATAGCTGACCACGACGACCGCCGACGCGCTCTCCGGCCGTTCCTCTTCGGTCGTGAACGCGCGACCGACGGACATCTCCACTCCCAGCGTCGAAAAGTAATTGGAGGAGACGAGCCCCGCCATCACACGACGAGTCAGTTCGTTTTCCGTGAGACCGGGACGCGCAGCTGATTCGGCGAGGAGATCGTTGAACACGTCATTCTGACTCTTGATGTCCAGATACTCCGGATAGGAGAAGGGGCGAAAACGATCGGGCCGCGTGCGATCTCCCGAGTACAGGCCGACGAAGTCGCCGCCCAGATGGCCACCGTTGAGCGGCCGCAGCAGAACCGCATTCACCAGGCTGAACATGGCGCTGTTGGCGCCAATGCCGAGAGCGAGGATCAGCACTGCAGCCGCGGTAAAGCCGGGCGCCTTGCGCAGCATCCGAACGGCGATGCGGATGTCCTGGACGAACGACTCCAGCGAAGGCAACGTGCCACGATCGTGATACGCCTGCCTGACCGACTGCGCGCCGCCGAGCGCGATCAGCGCCTGCCGCCTCGCTGCCTCGGGAGACATGCCGCGGCGGACGTTGTCGTCGATATGCAGGTCCAGGTGACTTTGCAGTTCGGCGTCGAACTGCTCGGCGCGCGCGGCCGCTGTGAAGAACCCGAGGAGCCGGAGCCACCACGCTCGAAGCGATCTCATGACACCTCACCCGGCCTGAAGAACTGGGCCACAATCTCCGTCGTCTGGTCCCACTCGCGCGCCGCCTGGTCGAGGCGCTTTCGTCCCGCGCGCGTCAGCTTGTAGTAACGCGCCTTGCGGTTCGCCTCGGACACACCCCACTCCCCGGCGACGTAGCCCTCCTGCTCCAGCTTGAGCAGCGCCGGATAGAGCGTGCCGTAGTTCACCGAGAGCCGATCGCCGCTCGTCTGTTCGATCCGGCGTGCGATGCCATAGCCATGCATCTCGCCCAGCGTTTCGAGCGTCTTGAGGATCATCAGCGCCAGAGTGCCCTGCCAGACATCACTCGGTTTCCTGCCCACTGCGCCCTCCTATTGGAATGCCATACAGTGACACAAGGTCATATGGGGATGCAATACAAGACCTCCTGCCAACTCCCAACTACCAATTCCCAACTTCCAAGACGCGCGACGCTCGATTCGCAATCGGTTTTGGAGATCGAGGATTTGGGAGTTGGGAGTTGGAAGTTGGGTGTTTTAACGAATGGAGAGTTAGAGTGTTGCGGTGACCCAGCCTGCTTTGACCACGCTCAGCGACGATGAAGTGCTGTTTCGCGACAGCGTGTACGAGTTCGCCGATCGCGACATCCGTCCTCTCGTTCGCCAGATGGACGACGCGGCGAAGATACCGAGAGACCTGATCGATCGCCTGTTCGATCTCGGAGTGATGGGGATCGAGATCCCCGACGATCTCGGTGGCGGTGGTGGAAGCTTCTTCCATTCCGTGCTTGCTGTCGAAGCCTTGTCGCGCGTCGATCCGTCGATCGGGGTGCTCGTCGACGTCCACAATACGCTGGTCATCAACGCGCTGCTGCGCTGGGCGCGCGATCACCAGAACCGCGCATATCTGCCGCGGCTCGCGCAGAAGGCGGTAGGCGCCTATGCGCTGTCCGAGGCAGGCTCCGGCAGTGACGCCTTCGCGCTGGCCACGCGTGCCGCCGAGCGCGGTGACCGCTACCTGCTGAACGGCCGCAAACTCTGGATCACCAACGGCAACGAAGCGGATCTGTTCATCGTGTTCGCCAACGTCAATCCCGATGCCGGATATCGCGGGATCACCGCCTTTGTCGTCGAGCGCGGAACTGCGGGATTCACGATTGGAAAAAAAGAGGACAAGCTCGGCATCCGCGCCAGCAGCACGTGCGAGCTGATCTTCGAGGACTGCGAGGTCGCGGCCGACTGTGTCCTGGGCGAGGCCGGCAAAGGCTACAAGGTCGCGATCGAGACGCTCAATGAAGGGCGCATAGGCATCGGCGCGCAGATGATCGGCATCGCGCAAGGTGCGCTCGACCATGCGGTGCGATACACGAAAGAGCGAAAGCAGTTCGGCAACACGATCGCCTCGTTTCAAGGCGTGCAGTTTCAACTGGCACGGGCGGCGACCGAGGTCGAGGCCGCGCGCCTGCTCGTCTACAACGCGGCGCGCCTGCGCGATGCCCGGCAGCCGTTTCTGCAGGAAGCGGCGATGTGCAAGCTATTCGCATCCGAGGTGGCCGAGCGTGTGACCTCGCTGGCCGTGAATCTCCTTGGTGGTAACGGCTTCGTGAAGGACTACCCGGTCGAGAAGCTGTTTCGTGACGCCAAGATTGGACAGATCTACGAGGGGACGTCGAACCTGCAGCTGCAGACCATCGCCAAGCAGCTGCTCTCGTAATGCCCGCGAGATACGGCGGGTCTGCAAAGCAAGACCCGCCCTACGGCTACAGACAGTGCAGGCCGGGTCCTGCTCTTTGAACCCGGCGTGCAGCTCAGACAGTGTAGGCCGGGTCCTGCTCCTTGGACCCGGCGTGCGGCTACAATACGTAGATGCAAGCAGGCATCATCGGTTGGCGTGGCATGGTGGGTTCCGTGCTCGTGCAGCGTATGCGCGAGGAACGGGACTTCGATCTGATCGATCCCGTCTTCTTCTCCACTTCCCAGGCGGGTGGCACCGCGCCGTCCATCGGCAAGACTGTCCCGGCGGTGAAGGACGCGAACGACGTCGCCGCGCTGGCGGCGATGGACATCCTCATCTCGTGCCAGGGCGGTGAGTACACCGCCGACATCCATCCGAAATTACGCAAGGCCGGCTGGAAGGGATACTGGATCGACGCGGCGCGCCACCTGCGCATGGCCGACGATGCGGTGATCATCCTCGACCCGGTCAATCGCGAGGTGATCGACCGTGCCGTCGATCGCGGTCTCAGAGATTTCATTGGTGGCAATTGCACGGTCAGCCTGATGCTCATGGCCATGGACGGCCTGTTCCGCGCGGATCTCATCGAGTGGACGACGTCCATGACGTATCAGGCCGCGTCGGGCGGCGGTGCGAAGCACATGCGCGAGCTGGTGGCCCAGATGGGAGTGGCGCACGACTCGGTCGCCGATCTCCTGGCCGATCCGGCGTCCTCGATCCTCGAGATCGACCGTCAGCTGATCGCAACGCAGCGTGCAAAGGACTTCCCGGTCGCGAACTTCGAATTCCCACTTGCCGGCAGCCTGCTCGCCTGGATCGACGCCGATCTTGGCAACGGACAGAGTCGGGAGGAGTGGAAGGCGCAGGCGGAGGGCAACAAGATTCTTGGTCGCTCTGCGCGCCCGATCCCGATCGACGGGATCTGCGTGCGTGTCGGGTCGATGCGATGCCACAGCCAGGCGCTGACCGTGAAGCTGCGGCGTGACGTGCCGCTCGCCGAAGTCGAACGGCTGCTTGCCGACGCGAACGGCTGGGTGAAGGTCGTGCCCAACGAGAAGAAGGTAACGCTCCGCGACTTGACCCCCACAGCCGTGACTGGAACGTTGACGGTCCCGGTGGGCCGACTGAAGAAACTGTCGATGGGCGGTGAATATCTGCAGGCCTTCACGGTCGGCGATCAGTTGCTCTGGGGCGCCGCCGAACCGCTGCGCCGGATGATGCGCATCATCATCGGTGCGCCACTCGAGTCTCCAGCGGATAGTCTGAGCGCAGCCGCGCAAGCGTAACCGGTCATGCGCGGCTCCTTCTGGATAGCGTTCAGTATCGCGGTACTGCTGTCCCTCAACGTTCCGGCCTTCGCGCAGGCGCCCGCAAATCCGCCGCCGCCGAAGATCTGGACCGTCACCGCGAGCGCTGGCCTCGCGCTCACCAACGGTAACTCCGACACCACCAGCACCAACGCCGCCTACGACATCGTCTACGACCCGCACCGGCGCAATCTGATCAAGTCCGACGGACTCTTCCTTCGCGCGCGAACGGAGGGAGATCTCACCGCGAACCGGATTGGTTTCAACGTGCGCGATCAGTACATGCTCACCCAGCGGCTCTACGTGTTTGGGCAGAACCAATTCCTGAAGGATGAATTCAAGGACATCGACTATCTGGTCGCGCCGACCGGCGGGCTTGGATACAAGCTATTCGACACGCCGCAGACCAAGCTCGACGTCGACGGCAGCGTCGGCGTCGTCTGGGAGAAGAACCCCGGCTTCGATGTGGATACTTCAGGCGCGGTGGCGACCGGCGAAAAGTTGATCCAGGCACTTACGTCCAACACGACGCTGACCCAGGCCTTCGTTGGGCTGTGGAAGATGGACGACTTCGAGGACGCCTTGTTCACGTTCGGTGTCAGCATGGCAGTCGCCATGTCGACTCACACCCAGATCAAAGTGGAGGTGCTCGACACATTCAAGAACAAGCCACCACTGGCAACGATTCAGAAGAATGACGTGGCCGTGCTGATGGCGATTGTTTACAAGATGTAGCCTTCGCGCTCCATCGCATCCAGCCACCGTAGCCCCGCATCGATGGCTATCAACGCCCTCCAGATGGCTGTCACACGTTACCTATGCGCGCCTTGGGAGAGGCCCTCGCACAGGGCGAAAGGCGGCCCGCGAATCGGAAGTCGCTGCGTTCCCAATATCTACGACGCTCGCTACGGCATCCCCATATAATCCCGGGACGCTCGTGTCATTCGCCCCTGGAACGCGGCTCGGCCAGTATGAAGTCACCGGCTACATCGGGGCCGGCGGCATGGGCGAGGTGCTTCTCGCCACCGACACCCGGCTCGACCGTCAGGTCGCGCTCAAGGTTCTCTCCTCCGAGTTCTCGTTGGACAGCGACCGGCGGCGCCGTTTCATGCGCGAGGCGCGCGCGGCCGCCGGCCTCTCCCATCCCGGCGTCGCCACTATTTACGATGTCGGCGAGGACAGCGGCGTTGACTACATTGCGATGGAGTACATCGAAGGACGAACGCTGGCGGAGAGAATTACGGGGACGACGATCGCGCTCGATGAAATCGTGGGCATCGGGATCCAGATCGCCGACGCCCTGTACGCCGCGCACGCACGCGGCGTCGTCCACCGCGACATCAAGCCCGCCAACGTCATGATCACGTCGCGTGGCCAGGTCAAGGTGCTGGACTTCGGACTGGCGAAAGTGGAACCAACCGTGACACGCGCGGCGGACGATGTCACGCGCGAGGCAGAAACGACGCCTGGTCTGGTGATGGGCACAGTTCCGTATATGAGTCCCGAGCAGGGTATCGGTGCTCCACTCGACCGGCGAACCGACGTTTTCTCGCTAGGCGTCGTGCTGTATGAGTTGGCGACCGGACGGCGGCCGTTCAACGGAACGACGGACCTCCATACCATCGACGTGATCAGGCACGACGAGCCGGATGCTATCGCCCGGTATAACCGCAACATCCCAGCCGAACTGGAACGGATCATCCAGAAGTGCCTCGAGAAACAGCCAGACCACCGCTACCAAAGCGCGGAGGAGCTGGTCATCGATCTCCAGGCTTTGCAGCGCGTGAAGCACGCGGGATCCGAGCGTCTGCCGGAACGGCGACGTCACAACCTGCCGGCCGAGCTCACGGGCTTCGTGGGACGGCGGAAGGAGCTCGCGCAGTTGCAATCGATGCTCGCCGCCTCGCGCCTGGTGTCGTTGACGGGCGCCGGGGGCGCCGGAAAGACGCGCCTGGCCGTGCGCCTGGCGTATGACGTCATCGACGAATTTCGGGACGGCGTGTGGCTGGTCGATCTGGCGCCCCTCACGGCGCCCGATCTGGTGGCGCTGACGGTCGCGACCGCCGTCGGTGTCCGAGAAGGCCCGCAGCGATCGATACGCGACGCGCTTCTCGACAATCTCCGCCATCGCAAGCTCCTGCTCGTACTGGACAACTGCGAGCACCTCATCGATGCCTGTGCCGAGCTCGCAGAGACGCTTCTCCGCGGAGTGCCGGAGCTGCGGATTGTCGTAACGAGCCGTGAAGCGCTGGGAGTGCCCGGCGAGACCGTCACTCGCGTCCCCTCGCTCTCGCTGCCTGAGGAGACGGCGTCCCTTCGCCCAGAATCGCTCGTTGGCGCCGAGGGCACACGGCTCTTCCTCGAGCGTGCGAGCGCCGTCGACCCGGCATTCCGCGCGACTTCGGAGAACGCGGGCACGATCGCGCGGATCTGCCGGCGTCTCGATGGGATGCCACTCGCGATCGAGCTGGCCGCTGCCCGTGTCGTCGTCCTGTCACTGGAGCAGATCGACGCGAGGTTGCAGGACCGATTCCGCCTGCTCACCGGCGGCATGCGCACGGCGGTGGCCCGACAGCGGACGCTCGAAGCGACCGTGGACTGGAGCTACCAGCTGTTGTCGGATGACGAACGCCACCTGCTCTGCCGCTTGTCCGTGTTCCCAGCCGGGTGGACGCTCGAGGCCGCCGAGAAAGTCTGTGGTGGTGATGGGGTCGACGCCAGCGACACGCTCGACCTCTTGTCGAAGCTGGTCAGCAAATCCCTCGTCAGTGTCGAGAACGATGTCTCCGGTCAGCGGCGGTACCGCTTCCTCGAGACGATCCGCCAGTACGCGCGCGAACGGCTCATACAGGGGGGCGCCGCCGACCGGCCGCGCGAGCGGCATTTCGACTACTTCTTCAACGAGTTCCGCGGGGTATTGCACATCCTCCGCCACCATGGTCAGCTGCACTGTCTCCGGCGAATCCAGATAGAACTGGAGAACATCCGCGCGGCGCTCGAATGGGCGTTGACGTCGGCGTCCCTCGCCGAGAAGGGACTCGAACTTGCCGGCGCGCTGTTTTGGTTCTGGACGAAGCGCGGTCAGTTCGAGGAGGGAAGGCAGTGGCTCGAACGGGCGCTCGCAGCCGGTGGTCACGGGACACCAGCGCTGCGGGCGCGGGCGCTCATCGGTTTGTCTCACATGCATCACTTTCAAGGGCGTCACGTCGAAGTCAGGGTATGCGCCGACGAGGCGCTGTCGTTGGGCCGTGAGGCCGGTGATGCATGGGCCGTATCGTTCGCACTGTTCATGCAGGCGCTTGCCGCGTTTGAACTGGGCGACCACGAGGAGGCTGCCGCGCGTTGCCGGGAGGCGCTAGACGCGGCCAGTGCCATCGAAGCGAGGGGCGAGCAGCAGCAGGACTTGAGCATCCAGCGTGGCGGCCCGCTGTTCATCCTGGCCAACATCGCCGTGTCGAGTGGCGACAACAACCGAGCGCAGGCGCTCTACGACGAAGCGATCGAGATATCTCGTCGTGCCGGAGAAACGTGGGGCCTGGGCATCATCATTTCAGTAGCCGCGGGCCTGCGCATCGTGCGGCAAGACTTCGACGGAGCGCGTGCCCAGGCATCCGAAGCGATGGTGCTCTGTCAGGAGCTTGACGACCCACGCGGGATCGCCTGGAGTCTCGACGTGTTCGCAGGGCTCCTGGCCGCCGGAGGCCACGCCGACAGAGCGGCTCGATTATGGGGCGCTTCAGATGCCCTGCTCCAACGGATGGGCGGCTCGTTGAACCCTACTGTCGCGTGGATCCGTGATCGCTACTTCGAGCCCGTGAAGACGTCGCTCGGTCCCGGGTCATTCGAAGTGGCCCGTGCCGAGGGACGCGCGATGTCGCCCGCGCAGGCGGTCGCTCTCGCACGGCAGTAGAGCGTTCGCTCCACCGAGTGATTGCAGCGCGGCCAAATCGAGCGACCCCGCTCACGCGCCGAGTCGACGTGCGAAACATCCAGCGGGCGAGCCGCCCACGTGACGCTCTTTGCCCTCTGCAAGGCGGACTGATCGGAGGCGGGTGGCTGATCCCGCCGGAACCCCCGATTGATGACGGCTCTTCGAGGATGTCTGATCGATAATCACGTCACCTGTGTTCCTCACTCCCGGTACCCGCCTCGGCCCATATGAAGTCCTCATCCAAATCGGCGCGGGTGGGATGGGCGAGGTTTACAAGGCCACCGACACTAACCTGAAACGTAGCGTCGCGATCAAAGTCCTGCCCGCGTCGGTGGCCGGGGATGCTGAACGACTCGCACGTTTCCAACGTGAAGCGGAAGTCCTCGCCGCGCTCAATCATCCGAACATCGCCGCGATCTATGGCCTGGAGCGATCAGGTGCCACCACCGCACTGGTGATGGAGTTGGTCGAGGGGCCGACGCTAGCAGATCGCATCGCCCAAGGTGCCGTTCCCCTCGACGAAGCGATGCCGATCGCGAAGCAGATTGCCGAAGCCCTCGAGGCCGCCCATGAGCAAGGGATCATTCACCGCGATCTGAAACCCGCGAACATCAAAGTGCGGAGCGACGGCGCCGTGAAGGTGCTGGACTTCGGGCTGGCCAAGGCGATGGAGCCAGTGGGCGCCGTGACCGCGAACGCATCGATGTCGCCGACGATCACGACACCGGCGATGACCCAGGCGGGGATGCTTCTCGGGACGGCGGCGTACATGTCGCCCGAGCAAGCGCGTGGCAAGACCGTGGACAAGCGCGCCGACATCTGGGCCTTCGGGTGCGTGCTGTTCGAGATGCTGACGAGGCAGCGAGCGTTTCCTGGCGAGGATCTGACGGACACGCTCGCGGCGGTCGTGAAGCTGGATCCGAAGTGGGACGCTGTCGGAGCGGACGTGCCCGCAAGAGTGCGTCAGGTGCTGCGCGTGTGCCTTCAGAAAGATCCGAAGCAACGGGTGCAGGCCATCGGTGACGTGCGGTTGGCACTGGAGGGCGCGTTTGAGACGGCCGCGCCGCAGGCACTGGCTACGACATCGACGCCGCGTAGGCAGCTCGCCTTGTGGTCCGCCGCGGCGGTCCTCGCGGCGCTGGCCATCGTGGGATGGTGGCGCCCGCGACCAGAGGCGAGCATCGCAGGGGCCGACTTGGCGTTTACGATTGCGCCCGCGGCAGGGGGCCTCGCGCGGATCGGTGACATCCATGCAACCCCCGAGATCTCGCCCGACGGCAGTGCGGTGATTTTCTATGGAGACGGGATGCACCTACGCCGTCTGAATCAACTCACTCCAGAGCCCGTGCGCACAGGCCGTTTCACAAATCCGGGATTTTGGTCCCCTGACTCGCGGTCGTTCGTGTTTACCGACGGGACTAACCTGAAGAAGATGCGCGTGCCGGACGGCGCGCCGGAAATTGTCATGAACGACGTTGCCGCGCTGCTGGGCGGGAGTTGGAGCAACACTGGCACTCTGCTGGTCGCAACGACGTCAGGACTGTATGCAGTTTCGGCGGCCGGTGGAGTCGCCAAACGAATCGACGCCGCAGGACCGCCACCATTCGAGAGTAGCGTTTCTTGGGGATTTTCTTGGCCGGAGTTCCTGCCGGGCAGCGAGGATTTTCTGGTCCTGTCAGGGTCGGTCGCGCGAGGGATCGAGCAGTCTGAAATCTACCTCGCCACCCTCCGCGACGGGCGTGCCGCGGATCCCGTTCTGCTGATGAAGAACGCCACCGCGGCGCGTTATACGCCGGCGGGCGGAGGACGCCTCCTGTTTGTTCGGAACGACAATCTCTATGCGCAAACGCTGAACCGCACGGCCAGGAAACTGGAGGGCGAACCCGAGTTAATCCAGCAGAGTGTGGCGTCCTCGCCCGCATTCCATGTCGCGCACTTTTCTGTTTCCCGTACCGGCGTGGTTGCCTGGCGTCCCGGAACGGCCGGCCTGTCGCAGGTGACGGTCTTTGATCGACAGGGTCGTGAGATCGGCACGGCGGGTTCTCCCGCGGTCGTTCAGACACTCAGGCTCGCGCCCGACGAGACACGTTTGCTGATTGGCTTCAACGCGACCGCATGGCTACTGGAACCCGGCCGACCTGGACAGCAACAGTTGGAGCAGGGGTCTCTGGATACGCTGTGGTCGCCGGACGGATCGGCGTTGATCGATGCAATTCCCCCTGGCGGGAAGGACATCCGCGTTGTGGAACGTCCCGTGACTGGGGAAGGGGCGGTTCGCGAACTGGCGAAGCCGCCTGGAATGGGGCGTCTGGAAGACATCTCTCCAGACGGCAAGACGCTACTACTCAGTCGGGGGGCCCTCGATACAGCGGTGTTCGCGTTTGGATTGGATGGCGTGCAGAAAGATGCCAAAGCCTTGGTTCACACGGGAGAGACGATTTCACACACGCGCTTTTCGCCGAACGGGCGGTGGATTATGTTCACCGCTTCCGCCGTTGGGGGTGGCCCCGGGGGGATCTACAGCGGCGGCGGCATCTACGTGCAACCGTACCCAGGACCTGGCTTGCGGAAGCAGGTCACCAGCCGCGGCAACTACCCAATCTGGCGCAAGGATGGTCGGGAGATCGTCTACTTGGATGAATTCCAAGGCCGGGATTACATCTGGTCGGTTCCCGTGGGCGATACAGGAGGTGAGATCCGGGCAGGTACTCCGGTGCCGCTGTTCCCCGCTCGTCTTCCCGCGACTACGTTCGGGGATCTGAACTTTCTGGCCGTGTCGCGCGATGGCTCGCGCTTCTATATTCC
>Ga0207701_10003880_pt1 | contig 15294 bp, 18 predicted proteins | sample KBSSwiSSwithPhiX_FD_184294 | JGI IMG/M metagenome (GOLD analysis project Ga0207701, IMG submission 184294) | Switchgrass rhizosphere bulk soil microbial communities from Kellogg Biological Station, Michigan, USA, with PhiX - S5 (SPAdes) (version 2) | ecosystem: Environmental > Terrestrial >... | reverse complement strand
GGCTTCCCCGCGCTCGCGACGACGAGTTCCGGGTTCGCATGGTCGACGGGACGCCGTGACAACCACATCACGCTCGACGATGCCCTGGCGCACGTGCGGGCGATTGCGTCCTCTGTCGAAGTGCCGGTGAACGCCGACTTCGAAGGAGGCTTCGCCATCGATCCCGAGGGTGTGGCCGCCAATGTCGCGCGTGCCGCCGACACCGGCATCGCAGGGATTTCGATCGAAGACTCGACGGGCGACAGCGGCGCGCCGCTCTTCGACTTCGACCTGTCCGTCCGGCGAGTGGCAGCCGCACGCCAGGCAATCGATCGCCTGAGGGCGGGTGTTTTCCTCACCGCCCGTTCCGAAGGCTTCATCGTCGGGCGGCCCGACCTCGACGAAACGATCCGGCGGCTGGCAGCGTTCGCTGCGGCCGGGGCCGACTGCCTGTATGCGCCCGGCATCCGGAGCGACGACGAGATCGCCGCCGTCGTGCGGGCCGTGGCGCCCAGGCCGGTCAACGTGCTGGTCGGCGGCCCGTTCACGACCGTCGATAAACTGGCGGCGCTCGGCGTACGGCGGGTCAGTGTCGGCGGGGCGCTGGCGCGATCGGCGTGGGCCGGATTTCTCGGCGCCGCCCGCGAAATCGCCACGCAGGGCACGTTTGCCGCGTTCGGCGGCGCCGTGCCGTTTGCCGAGATCAACGGGATGTTCGAGGAGTAACTATAGATGGGCGATAGGCGATAGGCGATAGGCGGTGGGCCATGGGCGCGATGGATGTGGCAATCAAGCCCAATTTTGCTGGCGCGCTATTGTCGATTTTGCCCGATCCCGTTCGACAAGCTTTTGCAGGCGGCCGACGCGAAGGGCCTGCGGGAGGGTCCGATCCAATGAAGTATCTGTGCCTGATCTACGACGAAGAGAAGAAGACAAGTGCGATGCCGGAGACCGAGCAGCAGCAGTTGATGAGCGATTACTACGCCTTCACGGAGGATGTCCGCAAGAAAGGGCACTACGTGGCCGGCGAAGCGCTGCATCCGGTCAGCAGCGCCACGACCGTGCGGGTGCGCAACGGTTCGCTGCTCACCACCGATGGTCCGTTCGCTGAAACGACGGAGCAGTTGGGCGGGTTCTACCTGATTGACGCCCGCGATCTGAACGAGGCCATCCAGGTGGCAGCCAGGATCCCGTCGGCGAAGTTCGGCAGCATCGAGGTGCGGCCGATCGTCGACTTCAGCAAGGAACAGACCGTCTGATCGACTGCCGGCCGGACTGCGGGCAAGGCGGGCTGCGGCTCCGCCGGTGGCGCTATACTGGCGCTGCCGGTCGAGCCCGACCTTGCCAATGTCTGCCGTTGCCCTGACCTTCGTCGTTCCGCTTTACAGAAGCGCCGAGACAATCGCCTCGGTCGTTCGCGATATCGAATCGCTGGACATCGAAGGCGGGCACGAGATCATCCTCGTCAACGACGGAAGCCCCGACCGCACAAGCGAAGTTGTCCGCGGGCTGCTGGGTCACACCAGGGTGCCGGTCACGCTCATCGAGCACGCGCGCAACTTCGGTGAGCACAACGCGGTGCTCACCGGCTGGCGACACGCCCGTGGCGCTCACATCGTCAACCTCGATGACGACGGGCAGCATCCTCCGGCCGAGGCGAAGCGCCTCTGGGAGGAAGCGAGGGCAAGCGGCCTCGACGTGATCTTCGGCCATTACCGGGAGAAACAGCACTCGGTCTGGCGAAACGTCGGCAGCTGGTTCACCAACAAGATGACCGACTGGGCGCTCGACAAACCGAAAGGCTTCTATCTTTCGAGCTTCCGCTGCGTGAGCGCCTTCGTCGCCAGCCAGGTTGTCACCTACGCGGGACCCTATCCGTACATTGACGGCCTGATTCTCCAGGTCACCCAGCGGATCGGTTCCATCGAGGTGCGCCACGAAGCCAGGCAGGCCGGTCAGAGCACCTACACGCTTCGCCGACTGATCCGCCTCTGGATGGCGGCGTGGGTGAACTTCTCGGTGCTCCCGCTCCGGGTGGCCACGGTACTCGGCCTGACGATTGCCGCTGCGGGGATGGTGGCGCTCGTTGTCGTCGCGTGGCTGTGGCTGAACAACGTCGGTCCGAGCTACGGGTTTGGATGGCTGATGGCCGCGCTCCTCGTGTTCTCGGGCACTCAGCTGGTGCTCCTCGGTCTCATCGGCGAATACATCGGCCGCACGTTCCTCACCGTGAACCAGCGCCCCCAGGCGATCGTCCGGGAAGTGGTCACCAGCGCAGCGCAGCCCGCGGCCGTCAGTGAGCGCGCACTACACCACGCGCGCTGAGATCAGGATTCCAGGCAGCGTCAGGATCACGTCGACCAGCAGCGGCCCGGCAGCCTCGGTGGCGAGGAGCGTGGGCGAGCACGTGGCGGCGCCCAGTATCGCTGCGCTTACCGCCAGGCCTGTGCGGTGCTCAATCAGCGCGGCAGCCGCAGACGCAGCCGCCAGCAATACGGCGACGCGCACCGTAGCCGGCCCGCCGAACATCGCGGGGAGGCTTCGTACGCCGGCCCGCCTGTCGTCGGCTTCGTCCTTCAGATCGCACAACAGGCAGCCCGATCCAATGAGCAGCAGCAGCGGCACGGCAACCGGCTGCAGCACGGCGTGCCACCCGAGCCACGAGCCATCGTTGAAGGGAAGTGCGATCGAGGCCCACGTCCACACAACCGGCAGGGCCACGGTCTTTGTGACGGGAAACCGCTTGAGAATCGGATAGAGGAGCGAGGCGGCGCCAAGGACCGGCACAAGAGCGGCGGTCCTGATTGGCATCGTTGACGCCGCAAGCCAGCACACAATCGCGGAAACGATGCCCGCCAACGCAAGCATTCGCGTCATCCAGGTGCGGCCAGTAGCGCCTGGCGGATCCAGCACCCGATCGAGGCTGTATGCGGCAAAGATGCCAGACAGCAGCGTGACGATGCCGTGCACGTCCGCCGCGCGCCCTGTGGCGCGCTGCACGACAACCGTCAGCGACCAGCCGAGGGCGAGAGGCCACCAGTAGTGCAGTAACCGCAGCGCCGATCGATCCGAGCTCCGCACCAGTCCTCCTCGTATGATCATAGGCGATGGCGCGCATCTGCGTGTTCACTGGATCCAGCTACGGTCGCCGGGCGACCTATCGGACTGCGGCGACAATGCTCGGGCAAGCGATTGCTGCCCGCGGCTACGAGCTCGTGTACGGCGGTGCGCGGGTCGGCCTGATGGGAGCGGTCGCCGACGCCGTGCTCGCCGGTGGCGGCCACGTCATCGGTGTCATCCCGCAGGCGCTCGTCGACCGTGAGGTGGCACACACGGGGCTTCCCGATCTGCGCGTCGTCTCATCCATGCACGAACGCAAGGCGCTGATGGCCGATCTGTCCGACGGCTTCATTGCCATGCCGGGCGGCTGGGGCACCTTTGAGGAGCTCTTCGAAGTGCTCACGTGGGGTCAGCTGGGCCTGCATCGGAAGCCTTGCGGCCTGCTGAATGTCGATGCGTATTTCGATCCGCTGCTGGCGTTTCTCCGGCACGCCTTCGACGAGCAGTTCGTGCGCACCGAGTTCGAGCGGATGCTGCTGGTGTCCGCCTCGCCGGCGACGCTGCTCGACTCCTTCGCATCCTTCGAGCCGGTCACCGTCACCAAATGGATCGATCGGGCCTCGACGTAACGGAACCGGCGGGTCGTGGGACGGGATGGGCGCGCCTCCAGCTCGCGGTCGCGGTCGCGACCGAACCGATGGTCCTCCTCTGTGTCGTCCAGCTCACCGTGCTGGCGTGGCGGCTGCCTCTGTTCGATCGGCTGCCGGGTTGGGTGTTCGCGACGCGCGCCAAGACGATCGGCACGGCCTTCTACGGCGTACTCGCGGCAATCCCACTCGTGGCGTTTGGCGCGGCCTGGGTTCTGCGTGCCCGCGGTGCGCTTGCCGTCACATGCCTGGTGATTGGCGGCTTCGCCTTCCAGCATGCGCTCGGATGGAGCGAGGGGCGCGGCCTCGAGGGCATCCGCGATCGAATCGTCCATTCCGGCCACGCGGAGTTCGCCGAGGTGGCTGTCGCCCAACGGAGCATGTGGTCGGTGCTGGTCCGCTACGAGCGGAAGGTCCAGGGCGGTGAACTCGGACGCTACCCGCATTCCAAGCCTCCGGGCACGCTGCTCACCTACATGGCCACCGAGCGGATCTCACGGATGTTCGCCTCGTCCGGCAGCAACGAGGCGCGCCTGCAGGCGCTCAGAACGACGGCGGCGGTCGCATGGCCGCTGGTCTGCTACGCGGCGCTCTTCCCGCTGTTCGCGATAGTCAAACGCTTGCGGGATGAGGACACCGCGCTGCTGGCGTGCGCGCTGTACATGGTCGTGCCTTCGGTTGCCCTGGTGACGCTCCATACCGACCAGTTCCTCTTTCCGCTGCTCGGCATGCTCGGGATCGTCCTGACAGTCGAAGCCGCGAGTCGAAACAGCGCACCGTTGTCCGTCGTGGCCGGTTTCTGGTTCTGGGTGGCCGCGTTTTTCACGTTCCCGCTGATCCTTGTTGCGCCGGTCGCACTGGGATGCGCGTGGGCCGGGCTGCGGCCCACCGCCAGAACGTCGGCCTGGATGCTGGCCGGCTTCACGACCGGGTTCGTCGTGTGGAGGTTCGGATTCGGTTACGACGTGTTCGCCCGGTTCGCCGATGCGCGCCGGTTCAATTCCATCTGGAAAGGATGGGACGGTGGAGCATTCCAGACCCTGTACTTCGCCTGGATGAACCTGATCGAATTCATCCTGTGGGTCGGGATCCCGGTGACTGCGCTGACATCCGGCCGCATACGGAGAGCGGTCCAGGACCTGTCCGCCGGAGAGATTTCGAGGTTCGGGATGGCCGCAGTGGCCACGCTGCTTGCCTTTTCGTATCTCGTCTTCCTCGGGCAGTCGAAGGGCGAGACCGCCCGCCTCTGGCTCTTCATGGTGCCATTCTGTTGTGCGCTGTCGGCCGACGAGATTCGCCTTCGCTGGCGCGCATCGGCACCGGCCATCGCTGCCGTCGTTTTGGCATTGCAGTGGCTGACCGTGGTCCTGACAAAGACCGGGCAGGATTTCTTCTAGGACGCTCTTATACTTTGAAGACACACAAGGAGACACTCGTGCTCATCAGCCGCGAACTCGCAACCGCGTTCAACCAGCAGATCGGCAATGAATTCGGGGCCAGCATGCAGTACGTCAGCATTGCGGCCCACTTTCAGCAGCGTCAACTGACACTGCTGGCAAAGCTATTTATGGAGCAGGCGGAGGAAGAACGCACGCACGCCATGAAATTCGTGAAGTACGTGCTGGATACGAAGGGCGAACTGCTGATTCCGGCGATTGGCGCGCCGAAGCCGTCCTTCACGTCGGCGGAAGACGCTGTGGCGGCTGCGCTGGCATGGGAGCAGGATGTCACGCGGCAAGTCGGCAAGCTGATGGACCTCGCCGTCAAGGAGAGCGACTACCTGGCGCAGAGCTTCCTGCAGTGGTTCATCGACGAGCAACTCGAAGAGGTCGTCAAGATGGACCGCCTGCTCGGCGTGGTGCGCCAGGCAACCGAGAAGAACCTGATCATGGTCGAGGCGTACCTGGTTCACATCGAGAAGGCTGGTTAGAGCATCGTGCGGTTGGGGCTCCGTGGCCCGGGCCATGAAGGAAGCGAGTAAGGGCAGCGCCCTCTATTTCGAGTCGCCCCTGGCATTCCGCGGGTGGCTCGAGAAGCACCACGAGAGCGCGACCGAAGTGCTGGTCGGATTCCACAAGTCGCACACAGGCCGGCCGACGTTGACGTGGCCGGAATCGGTAGACGAGGCGCTTTGTTTCGGATGGATCGACGGTATTCGTCGCAGTGTGGACGACGAGCGTTACACCATCCGCTTCACGCCCAGGCGACGGCATAGCATCTGGAGTCTCATAAACGCACGGCGGGTCGGGGTGCTGACCGGGGAAGGCCGGATGCATCCAGCCGGCCTTCGCGCCTTCGAGGCGCGCCGCGACGATCGGACAGGCATCTACTCGGCGGAGCAGCGGCACGTCGAACTCGGCGCCGCTGAAACCGGGCGCTTCAAGGCCAACAAGGCGGCGTGGCGATTCTTCCAGTCGCAGCCGCCTGGATACCGGAAGACGGCCATCCACTGGGTGAACAGCGCGAAGAAGGCTGAAACCCAGGCTCGCCGGCTGGAAACACTCATCGCCGACTCCGCCGGCGGATTGCGAATCGCGCTCCTGCGCAGGGACTGACGCTATGCGACGGGCATCGGCCACATCGTTGACTGCCGGACGGGTGATAGCGCTGCTGCGCGCGGTCAACGTCGGCGGCCGCTCTCTCAAGATGGAGGACCTGCGACAGATCCTCCACCGTCTTGGCTACGTCGAGCCGCGGACGCTGCTCCAGAGCGGGAACGCAGTGTTCGGGTTCGTGGCGAACTCGCCGGTCCGCACCGCCGCGGAAGTTGAGGCGCAGATCGAGGAGGCACTCCAGAAGCGGCTGTCGCTGCAATCGGACGTCTTCGTCCGGTCGGCGGCAGAGTGGAACGAGGCGATTGAAGGCAACCCGTTCCCGGAGCAGGCCGCATCCGATCCGGCCCACCTGGTCCTGGGGACTCTGCGCGATGCGCCTTCTTCTGCGAGCGTGGCCGCCTTGCGGGCGGCCATCAAGGGTCGCGAGACCGTGCAGGCTCGCGGGCGATACTTGTACGTCGTCTACCCGGACGGCATCGGGCCGTCGAAGCTGACCGGCGGCGTCATCGACCGCGCGCTCTCGACGCGGGGCACCGCGCGAAACTGGAACACCGTGCTCAAGCTCGCCGCCCTTGCCGGCGCCTAGAACGGAATCGGGACCCACGTGGCGCTGACCGCAACGATCTACAACTTCGACATCGATCTCAGCGACATGGACCGCGGGGTTTACGAGTCGCTCGCGCTTCGAGTCGCGCGTCACCCTTCGGAGTCCGAGGATTACCTCGTCACACGGGTCCTTGCCTACGCGCTCGAATACACCGACGGCATCGAGTTCTCGGCGGGCGGGCTGTCGTCACCCGATGCACCGGCACTGGCCGTGAAGGACATGACCGGTGCGCTGCGCGCCTGGATCGAGGTCGGTACGCCAGACGCGGAACGTTTGCACAGGGCATCGAAGGCGGCGCCGCGTGTCGCCGTCTACGTCCATCGCGATCCGACACAGTTCATGAACCGGCTGTCAGGCGAGCGCATCCACCGCGCCGACGCACTGGAGATCTGGTCGATCGATCGAGGGTTGCTGGGCGCGCTGACTTCACGGCTCGATCGTCGGATGAACTTCAGCCTGTCGATCTCCGAGCGCGATCTGATGGTCTCGATGGGGGCGGACTCGTTCAGCGGAACGCTCGTGAGGTTGTCGGTCTAGCGATGGGCCGTGTCTACCTGCGCGCGCCCACGGCTGGCGATCGCGACGAGCTCCTGGCACTCAATCTCAAGAGCGCGCGCCACGTCCGCGGCTTCGCCACGCCGATGGCCACTCCGCAGGCGTTCGCCGCATATCTCAAGCGATCGAGGACGCCGGAATTCCTGGGAATTCTCATCTGCCTTCGGGTGAACGATGCGATTGTCGGATCCGTGAATCTCAGTCAGATCGTGCGGGGCGCCTTCAACAGCGCCTACATGGGCTACCAGGTGTTCGCGCCGTACGCCCGGCAGGGCTACATGACCGAGGCGATGCCGCTCGTGCTGCGCCTGGTATTCCGCACGCTGAAACTGCACCGGGTCGAAGCCAACATTCAGCCGACCAACTCAGCCTCGCTGGCCGTGGTCAAGCGCGCCGGCTTCCGCCGAGAGGGCTACTCGCCGCGCTATCTGAAGATTGCCGGCCGCTGGCGCGATCATGAGCGATGGACGATGACGATCGAGGACTGGCGTTCGTAACCGAATTCAGAACTCAGAACTGAGAAGTCAGAAGTTGGATGGCCTGACGGAGCAACCGCGTGCCTGAGAAGAAACGACAAATCGTGGCGATTGGCGGCGCATCGTTTCGTGCGGAGCCGGAGAATCTTGCCGCCGATCGGTACATCCTCGGCCTTACTCGCAAGAAGCATCCTTCAATTTGCTTCATTCCGACGGCGAGCGCCGAGCCGGCCGATTCGATAGCCATGTTCTACGACGCCTACACGAGGCTGGGTGCCAAACCGAGCGTCCTGCGGCTCTTCCGGCGCACCCCCGACCTCCGAACGGCGCTCCTCTCGCAGGACGCCATCTATGTCGGAGGCGGCAATACGAAGAGCATGCTGGCGGTGTGGCGCGAGTGGGGGTTGGACGCGGTGCTGCGCGAAGCCTGGCGGAAGGGCATCGTGCTGGCGGGCGTGAGTGCCGGCGCCATCTGCTGGTTCGATCGAGGTGTGACCGACTCGTGGGCCGACCGCCTGATGCCGCTCGACGGCCTCGGGTTTCTGGCCGACACCTGCTGCCCGCACTACGACAGCGAGGCCGAACGTCGCCCCACGGTCCACGATTTCGTCGGCCGCGGCATCGTTCCGCCCGTGCTTGCGTTGACCGACGGTGCGGCCGCACACTTCATCGGCCGTCGGTTGCACCGCATCGTTACGTGGATGCCGACGGCGAGTGGATTCACGGTCCGTAAGCGCAGCGGTGTCGTGGTCGAAAGCGAGTTGCCGGCGTCGCGGCTGCCGCCGCTCCAGCCGCAATGAAGGGAGACGGGGAATGATGGCACGACGGACCCTGGCTGTGATCGTCCTCCTTCTGGCTGCTGCGCCGCTCTCGACACCACGCGCTGCGACTCAGACTGTCACCACGATCCTCGGGACAGGCACGGCCGGCTATTCGGACACGCAGGTCAACAATCCGTACGGCATCATCTTCGGCCCTGACGGCGCTCTGTATTTCTGCGACCTCGACAACCAGCGCATTCGCCGTTTCGATCCGAAGACGAAGCAGGTGACGACGATCGCCGGCAATGGCGAAAAGGGGTATGCGGGCGACGGCGGACCTTCGGTCCAGGCGTCGTTGAACATGCCTCACGAGATCCAGTTCGACCGCGCGGGCAACCTGTACATCGCCGAACGGGACAACCACGTCATCCGAAAGGTGGATGGCAAGACAAAGATCATCTCCACGGTCGCCGGCGCCGGCGTCGCAGGATTCAGCGGCGATGGCGGACCGGGTGTCAAAGCCCAGCTGCGCCAGCCGCACAGCATCGTCTTCGACCGCGACGGCACGCTGCTCATTTGCGACATCGGGAACCAGCGCATCCGGCGGTTGCATCTCGACACCGGCGTCATCGAGACCTGGGCCGGCACAGGGCAGGCGGCCGAAACGCCGGACGGCGCGCCCGTGGGTGGCACTCCGCTGCGTGGTCCGCGGACGATGGTGATGACACCCGAGGGGGACCTTTACCTGGCGCTGCGCGAGGGCAATGCGATCCTTCGCATCGACGCGCGCACCCGGACGCTGCACCGCGTCGCCGGCACCGGCGAACAGGGGTACGCTGGGGATGGCGGACCGGCCCTGGCGGCCAAGCTCGGCGGACCAAAGGGTCTGGCCTGGGCGCCCGGTCAACTGTTCGTCGCCGACACGGAGAACCACGCAATCCGGCGCATCGACCTTGCAACCGGCATCATCACCACGGTGCTCGGTACGGGCAACAGGGGCGACGGTCCCGAGACGTCGCCGCTCGAGTGCAAGCTGTCGCGTCCCCACGGCCTCCTGGCCGATCCGGGCGGCGCGCTGTATGTCACGGACAGCGAGGCGCATCGAATCCGTCTGCTGAAGTAACGATCCAACGGCGGCGTCCTGCGGTAATCTTCCCCGCGTGAGTCGCGTGAATTTTGGCCAGGTCCACAAAGGCGCCGCCCGCGGCGCGATCCTCGCCGCGGTCTGTTGCTGCATCGCGGGGGTGTCGGGACAGCCGGCCGATCCGCTGCCGCGCGCAACTCCTGCTGTCGTGGGACTCAAGGACGCGCCGCTCGCCGCCGCCACAGCCGTGCTGAAGCAGCACGTCGATGCCGGCAAGTCGGCCGGTGCCGTGGCGATGCTCGCACGCCACGGACACCTCGCATACTCGGCGTCGGTCGGCTACCAGGATCTCTCCACGCGCACGCCGATGACCGAGCGCAGCATCTTCCGCATCTACTCGATGACCAAGCCGATCACGGCCGTCGCCGCGATGATGCTGTTCGAGCAGGGAAAGTTCCAGCTCGACGATCCAGTCTCGAAGTACCTGCCTGAATTCTCGTCAGTCGTCGTGCGCAACTCCGACGGCACGACGCGCGCGCCCGCGCGAGCCGTCACGATCCGCGACCTGCTGCTGCACACGTCGGGGCTCAACCACCGCACGTCGGACGTGTACCGCGAGGCGCAGGTCCGCTCTCGATCCATCCCGCTCCCGCAGTTCGTGCGAAACGTCGTTCGCGTGCCCTTGATGGAAGATCCGGGCACGCGGTACCGGTATAGCGAATCGACGACCGTGCTGGGGCGGCTCGTGGAGATCTGGTCCGGACAGAGTTTCGACACGTTCCTCGACTCGCGGATATTCCGGCCGCTCCGCATGGTGGACACCGGGTTCCAGGCGACGCCGGCCCAGCGGTCCCGCCTGGCAACGGTGTACGGGCCAGGTTCCGCGGGAGAGCTTCACGAAGTTGAAATCGAAAGCCTGCCGTTCACCGAGCGGCCCGCGCTGCTCGAGGGGGCGGTCGGACTCCTCTCGACCGGTCCCGACTTCCTCCGATTCGCCCAGATGCTGCTGCAGCGTGGCGAACTCGACGGCGTCCGCGTGCTGAAGGCGGCAACGGTCGACTCGATGGTCGTCAACGCCCTCAGCGACACGGTGCTCGCGGCACGAGGCAACGGCGTCATGGGCTGGGGCCTCGGCAACGTGAACATCGTCTTGAAGCCGGAAGCACTGCGCTATCCCGCGAATCGCGGCGAGTACGGCTGGGACGGCACCGCGGGAACAATCTTCTGGAACGATCCGGCGGCGGACACGGTCATTCTCCTGCTGACACAGAACTCGCCGGCCGATCCCGATAGCATCCGCCAGAAATTCAAGACGGCGATCCAGGGCGCGACGATGAATCAGTAATTCTTTCGTGGCGTCGGGTCTTTAGACCCGACGAAAACCGTTGAAACCTGCATTGGGGGCTGACGTGACCGACACACCGAAACCGACACGGCGCGAGATGATCGCAGGTGCAGCGGCTCTCGCCGGCTCGATGCTGAGCGCCGCATCCGTGGGCGCGCAAGGAGGCGCACAGGGACGTGGAGCCGGGGCCTCGGGCCCGTTCGCGAATGTGAAGCTGCTGGTCTTCGACACGTTCGGCACGGTGGTGGACTGGCGGACCGTCGTCATCGAAGAAGGCACACAGCTGTCGAAGGCCAAGGGGCTCAGCATTGACTGGCCGAAGTTTGCCGACGAATGGCGCGGCGCATACGGGCCGTCGATGAACCGCGTCCGCAAGGGAGAACTACCCTGGACGAAGCTCGACGTGCTCCATCGCATGTCGCTGGACACCTTGCTCGCGAAATACAGCATCACCCAGCTCACCGAGGCCGAGAAGGTGCAATTCAACCGCGTCTGGCATCGTGGGCGCCCGTGGCCCGACTCGGTGCCAGGTCTGACGCGCCTGAAGACGCGCTTCACGATCGCGCCGCTCTCGAACGGCAACATCAGCCTGCTGACCGACATGGCGAAGCATGGCGGGATACCGTGGGACTGCATTCTCGGCGCGGAACTGGTCCGGCACTACAAGCCGGATCCGGAGACCTACATGAGCCCCGTCGAATTCTTCGATCTCACGCCGCCGGAGGTGATGATGGTCGCCGCGCACCAGCCCGACCTGCAGGTGCCGAAACGCCTCGGCCTGCGGACGGCGTACGTGCATCGTCCCTATGAAGGTGGCACGGGCGGGTCGTCGCAGATGCCGGCGGCGGGCAGTTTCGACATTATCGTGAAGAGCATGCAGGAGCTCGCTACCGCGCTGGGCGTGTGAGCTTGTTCGCCGGTCATGCGCTGACAGGCACGCGCGAGAGTTCGCGTTGACGCCGGGCCGTAGAGCGCCGCGTCGCAAGCGACAGTCGGGAAACTGCCCCACAGGCGTGAGTTCCGCGCCGGAGTCCGGACGTTCCGGACGCCGGCGTTTCCGCAGACAGATCGCCGAGGAGCAGTTTCCCGCGGCGCGGTAGCGGATCCGGCGGCGACGTGAACTCTCGTGCCGAACTTCTGACGTCTGACTTCTCAGTTCTGAATTCGGTTACGAGTGCATTTGTCGCTCTATCCGCCGGTCGGGCGTCAGCCAAATCAGCATGACTCCCACATAGATGGCATCAGACAGCCACTGGTTGACGAAGGCCAGCGGAACCGCGGCGACGTAGAGCCCGAGAGACAGTTTGGCCTTGCCGCCCGATCCGACCGCTCGCGCCAGCCTCGACTCCGGCCCGTGATGCCGGAGAATCGCGTGCTGCAGCAGCGTGTAAGCGACCGCGGACATCACCAGCACCACGCCGTAGGCGGCCGTGGGTAGCGAGGCCAGGTGGTTCTCACCCATCCAACTGGTCACGAAGGGCACGAGCGACAACCAGAAAAGCAGGTGATTGTTGGCCCAGAGGATGGCGCCGTTGACCCGGTCGGCGGCGTGAAGCATGTGATGGTGGTTGTTCCAGTAGATGGCGATGAACGTGAAGCTGATCACGTAACTGATAAAGACCGGAAAAAGCGGCCTGAGATCCTGCCAGCTCGTTCCGTGTGGAACCTTCAGTTCGAGCACCATGATGGTGATGATGATGGCGATGACGCCGTCGCTGAACGCTTCGAGCCGGCTCTTGGGCATCCGCACTGTCCTTTCGGCACCGTCCGCGTACAATCGGCGGCGTGCCAGTTGATCTTCGCTCCGATACGGTAACGCGGCCGACGGAGGCAATGCGCGCGGCGATGGCCGCGGCACCAGTTGGTGACGATCAATTCGGGGAAGACCCCACCACCAACGAACTCCAGGCCCGGGTCGCGGCGCTCCTCGGCAAGGAAGCCGCCCTGTGGATGCCGAGCGGCACGATGACCAACCAGGTTGCGCTGCTCGTTCTCACCCGCCCCGGAGACGATGTGATTGTTGGACGCGGGTCGCACGCGGTATGGTCCGAAGCCGGTGCGTCAGCAGCCAACGCCGGGGTGCAGTTTACCGAAGTCGGCAGTGGCGGGTCCTTCACCGCCGCGGACTTCGCCGCAGCCCTGAAACCGCGGGGTCACCTCATTCTTCCGGCGACCACCCTGGTGGAGATCGAGAACACGCACAACCGGGGCGGCGGCATCGTTTTTCCCCAGGCTGAGGTCGAGCGTATCTGTGCGGTCGCGCACGATCGCGACGTCGCGACCTACCTGGACGGCGCCCGGCTGTGGAACGCCGCGGTCGCCTCGAACCGCAACCTCGCCGACCTCGCTCGCCCATTCGATATGGTATCTGTCGCCCTGTCGAAGGGGCTCGGTGCTCCGGGCGGGTCGCTCCTCGCCGGTCCGTCGGCGCTGATTACCCGAGCGGTTCGCGCGCGGCGCATGCTTGGCGGCGCGATGAGGCAGAACGGTATCTTCACGGCCGCAGGGCTCTACGCCCTCGACCACCACCTTGCGCGTCTGGGCGACGATCACGCCAATGCGAAGCGGATCGCGTCCAGGTTGGCAGCAAGCCCGGCGATCGTCCTTGACACGTCGACCGTCCAGACCAACATCGTGATCTTTCACCTGGCCGAAGGGGCGCCTGACGCAGACACGCTGGTGGCCCGGTCGCGCGAGCGCGGTGTGCTGGTGATCGCCTTTGGTGCCCGCACGGTCCGCGCCGTCACCCATTACGATGTGTCCAGCGACCAATGTGAAGCGGCGGCGGACGTTCTCGCCTCACTGGCAGAATCGGCATGAGCAGCGATCGATTTCCACTGGTCGACATCAGCCTGTCTCGCCAGTTGGAACGGGCGGAGGGACATGCCAGCAGGCGATTCGTCGAGTCGCGCGCACGACACCAGCCACAGGTCGGAGCGTGCTGGATCGAGGCCGGCGGCGCCTACGCGATGTTCGACGGCGTCGGATCTCCGATCACGCAGACCTTCGGACTGGGGGTGTTCGAGCCGGTGACCGACGCGACGCTTGACGTGCTCGAGTCCTTCTTCATGTCCCGCGGATCCGGCGTGTTTCACGAGGTCAGCCCTGTTGCGGAGCTCTCGACGCTCTCGATGCTGGCCGACAGGAGCTACCGTCCATGCGAAGTGACCAGCATCCTGTTTCAGCCGCTGCCGTCGGATTCCATCCTTGCCCTGCCCGCACCCAATATCACGGCACGCCTGTCGCGGCCTGACGAAGTGCAGCTCTGGACCGAGGTGACCAGGGCCGGGTGGAGCGAGTTTCGCGAGCTTGACGAATTCGCCGCGTCGCTGGCTGCGATCGCCGGAGACACGGAAGACTCGTACCGGTTTCTTGCGTTGGACGGGGACACCCCGATCGCCACCGGTTCGCTCTCCGTTCACGGAAGCGTCGCGATTCTTGCGGGCGCATGCACCGTCCCGGAGGCGCGAGGCCGTGGTGCGCAGCGCAAGCTGCTGGAGGTCCGCCTGGCGTTCGCCGCGAGCCTCGGGTGCACGCTTGCCACGATGGGCGCGTTGCCGGGCAGCCGTTCGCAGAGAAACGCGGAGCGGTCGGGATTTCGCATCGCATACACACGAATCAAATGGGCCCGGACGAAGTCATGATTCGCCTCGCTAGGACGGACGATGCCGCTGCTGTTGCGGCGATCTATCAGCCATACGTGGCGGAGACGGTCATCTCGTTCGAGGTCCTGCCTCCGACGCCCGAGGAGATGCGCTCGAGGATGGCCAGCGTGCTGGAACGGCTGCCCTGGCTCGTTTACGAGCACGAGGGACAGGTCGTCGGCTATGCCTACGCGTCGCCGCACCGCGCGCGCGAGGCCTATCAGTGGTCAGTGGATGTTGCCGTCTACATTCATGCCGACCGGCATCGCCGTGGAGTGGGCCGCAGTCTGTACGAGGAACTGTTCGGCATGCTGCGCCGGCTCGGATACGTGAACGCCTACGCGGGTATCACCCTGCCGAACCCGAAGAGCGTCGGTTTGCACGAGGCCATGGGTTTCCGGCCGGTGGGCCTATACCGGAACGTCGGCTTCAAGCTGGCAGCGTGGTGTGACGTCGGCTGGTGGCACCTCCAGTTGCAGGACCTGCCCGCGGTCCCGGCAGCGCCGCAGCCTCTGCCGGCTCTTCAACGCTAATCGATGGCGACCGGTGTCATCCTCGCCCTCTGTTCCGCGTGCGTGTGG
>Ga0207701_10003879_pt1 | contig 15298 bp, 16 predicted proteins | sample KBSSwiSSwithPhiX_FD_184294 | JGI IMG/M metagenome (GOLD analysis project Ga0207701, IMG submission 184294) | Switchgrass rhizosphere bulk soil microbial communities from Kellogg Biological Station, Michigan, USA, with PhiX - S5 (SPAdes) (version 2) | ecosystem: Environmental > Terrestrial >... | reverse complement strand
AGATCATCGGCGAGCCTCTTAAGGCTGGTGAGGGCGAAGTGATCGCAGATCTGGATTTCGCGCAGATCGACGCCCGCAAGAGGCTGATGGACGCGCGCGGCCACTACAGCCGTCCCGAACTGCTCAGCCTGCTGATCGACCGGACGCCGACGTCGCACGTTCACGAGCGAATCGGACAGCCGACGACCGACGGCTTGCGTGTGGCGGGCCAGGTGGAGAGGAAACTCGACGTCGCATAACCACGCCGTTGAACTGGTGTTGCGCCGGATCGATCATGGTCGGCGCGACAGGCGACCAAGCCAGACTGAAGAGCGTTGTAACCGCTGCCCGGCTCAAGGGCTCATATTGTCGGTGCTATTGGTTAGAGCGCTCGCCTCACTCTTCGGTGGCGTCAGGCAATTCGGCGAGCCGGGGAATCAGCCGGACTTCGATGTTGGCTTCCTTCAGCATCTGACCGGAGATCGAGAAATCCTCGGCCCAGTTCGAATTGGGCCGGTCGGGCGCGTAGGCGACGAGCTCCGTGATGCCGCATTGGATGATGGCCTTGGTGCATTCCACACAGGGAAACCAGGGCACGTAGATGGTGCAGCCCTTGAGTGCGACGCCAACGCGCGCCGCATTGAAGATCGCATTCTGCTCGGCGTGGCAGCTCCAGATATATTTGGCGCCGGTGATGCGGGAATGGCGTTCCTCGAGGTCGTCACGAACGCCGCGCGGCAGCCCGTTGAAGCCCGTCGAGCGGATTTCATGATCCGGCCCGACAATGACCGCGCCGACGCGCCGTCCCTTCTCGATACTCCAGGTCGCCAGATGATGCGCCAGGAGCATGAACCGCTCATCCCATTTTTGATCGCGCAATGTCGTTCCTTCAAATCAAATGTCGTTGCCGACCATAGCGAAAAAGCAGCCGGAGCATCAACATCGCGTTGGTGTGATCGCTCGAAAATGCTCGCTATTGGCGTATGGCGCCCGCCAGGCAGACGAGAAAGCCGTCACGGTCATGCAAATCCTATCATCGGATGTTTAACATCGGATGATTGCCAGGTTCCGTGTTTTGTGCAATAGCAGCCGTGTAAGCAAGGCGAATGCCGTGGCGATCCGTCGCGCTGCGCACGCACCGACGTATGCGAGTCGCAGGCTCAGATCGATGACGTCCGTGTGACGCTCGCCGATCGAGACGCGTCGCTCGACGACGACACGCGTCGAGCGGTCTACGAGCGGCGTGCCTGAGCGCGCGGTCCACCTGCTGCTGGCAGCGCCGCATCACGATTCCGAGCGTCATGTTCGCGACTCTTCTTTGCACGCGGACTCGAAGGGTGCTCATCCAGCGCAGCGACGATGCGCGAAAGCTCATCGCGCAATGGCGCGGGAATGTCGAGTGATTGAATCCGGCGCGCGCGTGCGATACGCGGCCCCTCGAGCGGAACACCTGCGAGGTAGAGAAGCAGGTCTTCCGTGGAATAGACGTCCTTGCGCGCGCTTCTGAAGTTCACTGGCAGTGCGGGATACGCGCGCGTCCTGCCGGGATAGAGCACGCGCAACACGAACCCGAGGCAGCTCAGGCAATAGCGGTCAGTGTTACGGGTTTCCGCGCAGTACGGCGTCCAAGGGTCGGTGAACGCTTCGACGCGTGAGGGGAGTGCGCGTTGCAGCGCGCGGACCGACCGCTGATCCCGGAACGGACGCAACCCGAACAAGTGCTCCACGTCATAACGCGTCGCTCCGATGGTCACGCTGCCCCAGGCCATGAAAGGCGAAACGAACACGCCTGCTTCCGGGAACGACCACACGACGCGACCGTCTGCGAGCTCGATGCCGACCTGTGTTTCGGTCTCGCCATCGGGCCCGGTGATGACGAAGTAATGAACATAGCCGGCCTGTCCGGCCGCGCCTGTCACCGCACCGATGTCGGCCCGAGGTTCGGGACGGGGCTCGCGGGCGCGAGGCGTACCCTCCGCGCGTTTCGGCGAGATCCCCGACGCAATGAGGGCGCGATCCTGCTGTTCCGCAAATCCCGACGCGCATGGATCGAAGAGGACGACGACAAAGATAAACACGCCGAGGCGTGCGCGGCTCGGTGGCTTCATACGCGCGATCGTGGTTAAGGGCGATCCCGATCGACCCGGGTCGCCGTCACGCAGGAAGGTATCACACCGATATTTCGGATCGATCTCGAACGAAAACGCTCAACGTTCGTCGTATCGTTGTGGTCGCGGGTGGCGCGAGGCGCGGCATAATGTCGCGCTATCCTGCGATCAGCGGAGCTCGTCTTGAACTTAGTCGTGCAAACCGACTTCACACTGTTCTTCGGCACGATTCTGTTGTTTATCGTCGTACTGCTGCTCATCGTCGCCGCGATCACGCTGCTCCGGCGGATCGGAAGCGGGTTCACGAAGTGGCGTTACCGCAGACGTTACAACGCTGAATTTCGGAAGAACCAGCGCTGACGCGCAAACGTTCCCCCGGCCCCTCCGGCCGGAGCAGGGCACGTTGCGATGCGTGTCAGCGGCCCGCGAGAGCTGGGGCACCATGGCGGGCGGTCGCTATGCATTAATTCCTGAGGCGTGATCAAAGTCATACGTGTTCGAGCGCATGGGAGGCCATACTGCATCCGCATTGCAGCAACTCAGCAGCCTAGGCAGATGGCCACTCTGCCGCTGGCGCCAGCGATACGGGCTCCTCCTCCCTGTGATGGGTTTGGCCCCCTCGGGCAACCGAGCGGGGCCTTTCTTTTTCAGCTCTTACAGCGACTCGCGCCCAGAAGTCATAACGCCGCTCGGGAGAGAAGCGGTCGAATGAACGCACAACAACAAATTCATCGGGTTCGTACTCGCCCCGCCGCAGAACGGCGGTGCTTTTTTCTGCCTGCCAGCGACGTCTTCCGTCCCTCCGCCTGGGCGGGCAAACGCTTGGGCCGGGTCAATTGCGCCGGAGGCTGAGATAATCGGGCCTCGTCACACAGTCATTGAGCGAGAACCCGAGCGGCCCAGCCGTTTCGTTCCCCCGAGCAATGTACGATGAACTCCAGGCGTGGGTCCTGAAGACGATCCTCATCATCGTCGCCGTCGCGTTCGTCGTGCTGCTACTGTTTGGTCATTAGCGTCGGGCGATCCTGCCGGCAAGGCTTTGATCCGGCGCGCAGGCAAGCCGCGGACTGAGCCGCGGCGGAACGTACTTGAGGACAGACTCGAAGAAGCGCGCGCGCCGACGCACACGCGCTCGGGAACTTGCTACTTCACGTTCCAGATTTCGCCGGTTTTCGCGACCCTTGTTATCGGGGTAACGCTCTCGACGGTCCAGCCCTTTTTCTTCAGCCACTCGTCGAACTCCGACTGGCTGGGGCCGTGACATTCGGCGATCAGGCGCCCGTCAGCGAGCGCATAGACGCTCGTAATCGTGGTCCTCGGATTCAGACGGAATTCCGGCGTGGCTTTCAGCTCCTTCGTAAATCGCTCTTGATCGTCCCAGCCCGACGCCTTTCCGATCGCAATCCAACGTGGCATGTATTTCCTCTCTCTCGAGCTAAGCGTTTTTCCCGGCGAGTTTCTTCGGCGGAACGAACGGGTAGGGTATCGGCTTGCCGTTTCTGATCGGCAGTACGATCGTGGCTTTACCCGGACACGACTCCACGTCGTACTGGAGGCGCATGCCGACGTCGAGCTCGACGAATCCCAAGCCTTCCTCTTCGAACTTGTTCGTGACCGTTCCCCATACCGTTACCGTATCGCCCGGCACGATCATGGCCCGGTGCTGGAAGGTGACTTTCCAGGGCCAGCCGTCCGGCAGACAGAGATCCTTCAGATAGCGCGGCAATATGCTCTGCTTCCAGGAGCCCTGGCCGAGAACGTTGGGCAGACCCTCGTGGTAGATCGCGAAGCTCTGGTCGTAGTGGATGCGGTGCCAGTTCTCGATCGCGGCGCTCCAACGGAACAGATGCGTCGGCGTGAGCGGCCCGATGACGAGCGAGGGCAGTTGCTGCCCGACGCTGAGGTCATCGAAGTAGAACTGCTTCTTCTCTCTCAATTCCTGCGCGGTCGTCATGGCAGCCTCAACGTCTGATCTGCGATGCGCGCAGGATGCACAGCACGTCGCCGTCTTGATTGGTGTAGATGGTTTCCGTCGTCACGATCAGCATGCGTGCGCCATCCTTCGCGACGCGCTCCCGGATATCGGAATAGCGCGCCTGCGAATAGATGTGATCGCCGATCTTAGGGTACTGGCGTACCTCGATCTCGTTGCCCGCGTTCAGGATGCGCACGAGGGGCGTCGGCACGTTCGGCAGACCCCCTTTCTCTTCGGGGGTTCGTACGCCGCCGATGCCGTCCGACTCGGGGTTTTCCTCGAACGCGCGCGTGACCGGATCTTCGGTACCCGGCTTCGCGCGCCGGCCGAGATACGTGCAGTAAATCGGCGGAGTGATGATCTGACCGTACTTGGTCGTCTTGGCGAATGCGTCGTCCCAATAGCGCGGATCGGGATCCATGATGGCCTGCGTGAAAATCCGCAGGCCCTCACGCTCGATGCCCCATGGCAGACTGGCTTCGATCTTCTCGCCCGTCGCGCCGATCACCCCCTTCACTTCGGGGGTGAGGACGCTTTCGGTGCTAGCGCCTGCCTGACTCATGCGGCGAGCTCTGTGCGTTGCGTGACGACGCCGGCTGCGCGCAGATCGTCCACTTTCGGGAAGAACGCCTCCTGCCACGGCCAGTTGCCGTTCAGTTCGAACATCGGCTCACCGCGCTGGAGGCGGTCGAGATACGGGCTCTTGATGGATTCGGTCCACGGCACGATGCCGCCCTCGTACTGCTTCGGCCCCAGCTTGAAATGCTTCGCCTGTTCGACCGTTTCGACGAACGGCGCGTTCGCATCGAACAGACGGTCCTTCGTCGTCGGGCGCGGACCCGCGCGGGAGACGTGTCCCCATGCCTGACGGCCGATGATCTTCTCGAGCAGCCACACGCATTCGATGAGCTTGTCGAGATCGACGCCGGTCTTGATGCCCATGCCTTCGAGCATGTGCACGAAATCTTCAGTCGGCATCATGCCGGTGACCTGGCCATTTCCACAATATGGGCAACCACCCACACCACCCAGCGTGCACTCGACGTAGAGCGTGTCGTTCTCGTCGAGCATGCGAATCGCGGTGTATGTCGCTGCAGTTGCCATGCCTCGACTGTTGTGCAGGTGCGCACGGAAATCGTGAACGTCCGGCCACTGTTTCTTGATGCGCCCGAAGATCTGTTCGATCTTCAGCGGATGAACCCAGCCCATCGGGTCACCGACCGACACTTGCGTAACCTTGATGCCGGCCGCGGTCCACAGCTCATGCTGTTTCTCGAGGAACGCCATCGTCACGTCGACGGGAAAATCGCCGAGAAAGTTGGAACCGAACGTCGCGTTCGTGCCGATGCCTGCTTCGGTCGCGCCGTTTTCCTGCGCCGCCTTGATCGTCCTCACCCACGACGCCATTTCCTGCATCTGCGTGCGGTTGTAATTGCGACGGACGAACACGTCACACTGGTGACAGCTCGTGCGCGGGATCGCGCGGGCTTTCGACAAGTTCAAGGGAGGCGCGAACTCGCTCGCGCGCTCGCGTCCCTTCTCGTTCGGAATCATTGCCGTGTAATTGACGCCGGGCTGCGGCTTGAAGCCCTTCATCACCTCGGAGATGTTCTTCATCTGCGGGGTGTACTTCGGGCTCACGAACGACCCGACAACGATGTTCGGCAGTCCCGTCTGGGACAGCTTGTTGAGCAGTTCGACCTTCGATTCGATAGGAATGTCGGCGCTCTCGATCTGCATGCCTTCGCGCATCGTCTCGTCGGTAAAGACGATCTTCGGGAATCCTCCGGCCATGTCTGTCTCCTGGAAAAAGCGCGTCTGAGGGAAGTAGGGATTTCGGGGGCGCTCACAGCCTCCGGCTGCGAGCCTCGACCTCGGTCGATTGCAGCACGCGCCCGCCGGAATTGTCAACGTTTGTTCGCGTTATGATATGGTTAGGCTCCCGCGCGCGAACAGCGGCCGACCATCCGAGAGCCGCGCTGGTTCTCCTGAAATACACCACTGCCTGAAATGATTCCTCCTGCTTCGCTCGATGACATCAAGGTGCTGGACCTGAGCGAAGGCCTGGCCGCCCCCCTCTGTGCGAGGATCCTTGCCGACTTCGGCGCGGACGTGATCAAGGTCGAAGGGCTTCGTGGCGACTCGGCGCGTTCGATGCCGCCGTTCGCCGGCAACGAGCCGCACCCCGAGAAAAGTCTGATTTACCTTCTCGCGAATCTCAACAAGCGCGGCATCAAGCTCGACATCGAGAGCGAGGCCGGGCGCGAGGTCGTGCGCGAGCTTGCACGCAGGACGGACGTGATCGTCGAAAGTTTCCGGCCGGGCTATCTTGCCTCACTCGGTCTGGATTACGACGCGCTCGCACGCGAAAACCCGGAACTCATCGTCGTCTCGATCACGCCTTTCGGGCAGACTGGTCCATATAGTGGCTACGAAAGTGAAGAGATCGTCACGTACGCGCTGAGCGGCATCATGAGCATCAGCGGAACGTCGGATCGGGAGCCGCTGAAGCACGGCGGAATGCAGTCGCAATTCGAAGGCGGTCTGAATGGCGCCCTCGCCACGACGGTCGCGCTCTACGCGCGCGATGTGAGCGGCGAAGGGCAGCATGTCGACCTTTCGCTGCAGGACGTCGTGAGCTCGACGCTGATCATTCACCAGCCCTATTACAGCTGGGCCGGCGCCGTTCAGGGCCGCCGGCGCCTGGGCGGCTCGAGCTACGGTCACGTCCAGCCGTGCAAGGACGGCCACTTCGTCTGGCAGACCGGCGGCGGCGCCGAGTGGGAGGACATCGCGGACTTCTTCGGCTCCGAAGAGCTGAAGGACGAGCGGTTTTCGACCGTGGCCGGACGCACTGTGCACGGAGAAGACCTGGACCGGCTCGTGCTCGAAGCAACGAAGGACCGCACGATGCAGGAACTCTTCAGGAGCGCCTCCGAGAACTACCACATGCTGTTCGGGATCGTACAGGAACCGGCTGATCTCGCGCGCTGCCCGCATCTTGCGGCACGCAACTTCTACCAGGAGGTCGATCACCCCGTGATCGGGCGCATCAAGGTGCCGTTCAGGCTCTGGGGCATGTCGGAAAGCGCGGCGACGTATCGCCGGCCGGCGCCTCTGCTCGGCGAGCACAACGCGGACGTGTTCGGCAACGATCTGGGGCTCGATGCGGCGCGGCTCGCGGACCTGGAGGCGAAAGGGGTAATCTAAGAAAAATAACTACGATAAACGGCCGCGCTCCGAAGTCGGGGCCCGCACGTTTGAATGAAAGGATACGTATGGACTTCGCATACACACCGGAACAGGAAGCGCTGCGGCGCGAGGTTCGACAGTTCATCCGCGAGAACGTCACGGAGGAAATCGTCGAAGAACTGGATCCGCACGCTTCGGCGCACCGTCCGCGCGGTACCGGGCCCGCGGCGACGGCGCTTTACCAGAAGATCTACGACCGCGGCTGGCTGGGGATCACTTATCCCACGGAATACGGCGGGCAGGGCGGCGATCGCATCACGCAGTACATCCTGGAGGAAGAGTTCACGCGTGCAGGCGTGCCCGTTTCGCTCGGCGGCAGCGGTGCGCCCGCGATCATGGCCGCTGGCACCGAAGAGCAGAAGAAGTACTACATCCCTCGTCTCATCAAGCGCGAGATCTCATTCTGTCTCGGCTTCACCGAGCCGCACGCCGGTGCGGATCTCGCGAATCTCCGTTGCAGCGCCGTGCGCGATGGCGATCACTACATCATCAACGGACAGAAGATGTACACCACGGCGGCGCACGCGTCGACGCACATCTATCTCATGGCGCGCACGAATCGCGACGTGCCCAAGCACGACGGCATCTCCATTTTCCTGTTCTCGATGGATACGCCCGGGATCACGGTCCGCCCGCTGTGGACGATTCAGAATAACCCGACCGCGCCGCACAGCACGACGTACGGCGCTTCGCGCACGAACGAGACCTTCTTCGATGACGTTCGCGTGCACAAGTCGTGTCTGCTGGGCGAGGAAAACAAGGGCTGGCGCGTGGGGTCCATGGGGCTCAATCTCGATCGCGTCGGCGCCTCGCGTTACCTGATCTCGGTCAGGCGCGACGAGGACATCGTGAACTGGGTGAAGCAGAACAGCTTCGACGGCTTCTCGCCCGGCAAGGATCCGGCGATCCGCGACAAGATCGCGGAGCTCTGGGTCGAGGCGCAGGTATGCAGGCTCATGACGATGCGCAGCATGTCGATCGTCGAACATGGCGGCAGTTTCACCTACGAAGGGTCCGCCGAAAAAGTGTGGGCGCCCGAGCATGGCGTGCGCGTCACCGAGGCGATCACGCAGATGCTGGGACCCTATGGGACGCTGCTCAACGGGTCACCGCATGCGATCGAGGAGGGCGTTTTTGGGCACAACGTGATGGGGGCTTTCCAGTCCGGCATCAATCACGGCAGTGTGCAGGTCATGCGCGATCAGGTCGCGCGGCGCGGGTTGGGTCTGCCATCCTCGCGCAGGTCCAAAAAACCGGAGGCGAAGTAAATGGATACGTTACCGAACGACGAAGAACGGCTGGTTGCCGAAAGCGCGCGTGAGTTCCTGGACGGCGAATGTCCCACGAGCCTGGTCCGCGAGATGGAGGCCGATGCGCTCGGCTATCCGCCTGCGTTGTGGCAGAAGGCTGCGGAGCTCGGATGGCAGGGCATGTGCCTGCCGGAGAATGTGGGCGGCTCGAACATGCCGCTCGTTTATCTCGGGCTCGTTCTGCGCGAAGCCGGACGCGCCATGGCGCCGTTGCCGTTGCACTGCACCGCGGTCGCGGCACTGGCGATCGCTCGCGACGGATCGGACGCGCAGCAGCAGGCCTATCTGCCTGCGGTCGTAGCCGGCAACTCCATTCTGACGTGGGCTTTCACCGAAGAGGACCCGCGCTTCGTCCCGAGTGCCATTCAGATGAGCGCGAAAGCCCAGGGCGACGATTTCGTACTGAATGGTCGGAAACTCTTCGTCGACAATTTCGGCGCTGCGAATCACTGCCTCGTGGTGGCGCGCACCGGTGCCGGGTCGAAGGATGCGCAGGGCCTGACGCTCTTCATCGTCGATACCAAGTCGGCGGGACTGAGCCACACACCGCTTGTCACGATCGCGAAAGACAAGCAGAGCGAGGTGACGTTCAAGGACGTGCGCGTGCCGAAAGCGAACGTGATCGGGCCGGTGGGCGAAGCGTGGCCGATCGTCGAACGCATGCTCGACCGGGGCACCGCGCTGCTGTGCGCACAGATGCTCGGCGCCGCGCGCAAGGATATCGAGATGGCGTTCGAATACGCGAAGTTCCGCGAAGCGTTCGGCCAGCCCATTGGCGCGTTCCAGTCGGTGCAGCACATGTGCGCCGACATGCAGATCTGGGTCGATGGCGGCGAACTGCTCACCTTCGAAGCCTTGTGGAAGATGGATCAGGGACTGCCGGCGTCGGTCGAAGTGTCGCAGGCGAAGGCGTTCTGCAACGAGAAGTGCGAAGCCGCGGTGCGCAACTCACAGTGCATCCACGGCGGCATCGGCTTCATGATGGAGTTCGATCTGCATCTGTGGTTCCGGCGCGTGTCGGCCTGGACCATGCGCATGGGCACGACCTACGAGCACCGCGCACGTATCGCGCACGCACTGATCGATCTGCCGGGAACCGTGATTCTCGGACAGCCGGTGCCGGTGGCAACCGAGGACGAATCGGCGTCGGCGGCGGCAACGAAGCCCGCGCCCGCGATGACAGCTTGAGAAGGAAGGACGTTTCGATATGGCGCAATGCCCGGTATGCCAGCGGCCGGTGGACGAGGCCGCTGCCAAGGCGCAGACGGGGATGACCCCCGGCGGCGCGAAGGAAGTCGACCCGAAGGCGGGAACCCGTCAGTTCCACGATGGGACGTGGTACTACTTCGACACGATCGAGTGCCGTAACCGCTTCACGCAGCGTCCCGACAACTACGTCAAAGGGTAGTCGGGATTACGAGTCTCTCTGAGTACGCCTCGCAGTAGTCGTGCGGTGTGGGTCGCACCGCTGCTGGTCTACTGCGAGGCGCCTCCGCCGCCGACCCATCGCGCGAGCTCCGCATTGACTGCATCGGCTTGCTCGAACTGAATCCAATGGCCACCGTTCGGCAACAGGCGGTAGTGTCGATTGGGCTTGTCGCGCAGGAGCGCTTCTGCCGCTGCGTCCGGCGTTGCGGTGACGTCGTGTTCGCCCCAGATGAAAAGCGCGGGTTCCGTGTACGGCGTGAGCATTTCGGCCAGCGTGCTGTTGCCTGTCGTTCCGCGACTGTGGAAACGGGTGGCCAGGATCGATTTGACGTAAACCTCGAAAGCGAGGGCGTTCACGCTCGCTTCATCGTACAGCATGTGCGCGAGCAGATTGTGGCGGAACGCGGCTTCCTGCGCCGCCGAGTCGGCTTTGCGCCACCGGATGAGTGCTGCGCGCGACCGTGTCGGTGTGCCGGTTCGGGCCGCACCGAGGAACGCGAGCCGTCGTACTGCTCCGCGCTTGGCCGCCACGCGTGCCGACACGGGCGCGCCGAACGAAAACGCGACGAGGTCGATGGCGGGACGACCGCCGAGCAACGAGTCGAGCGAAGCGATGAACGCATCGACGAGCGCCGGCAGCCCGGATTCCGGCGGCAGATCGTGCGACTCGCCGAAGCCCGGGAGATCGGGCACGAGCACCCGATGCGTGCGCGCGAGCGCTTCGACGTTGCGAATCCAGTGGAGCCAGCTGCCGTGACCGCCATGCACGAGCACTACGGGCTCGCCGTTTCCGAACGACCGCCATTTCATCATTCGCCCTGGCAGGAAGGGCATGGAGCGATGTTCGGCCAGCGCGTCGATACGGCTTATTTCCTGATGTGCGTCCGCTGCATTCATGGCGTGATTAACGGTCAAAGCTGCGGAGTGTAATCGACCGTCGCCATGGGCGTGTCTCGCTTTTGCGTAACACGCGGCGAAGGCAAGGTAGGGCGGCGAGGCCCGAGCGTTTAGGCGAGCGCCGCCCCCAGACCAAGGAGGAGATCGTGGGAACGTATCTGATCAGGCGGACGTTCTTGCTCGCGCTGACGGTGTTCGGCGTGTCGGTCCTCATCTTTGCGCTGATGCGGGTCGTCCCCGGCAACATCGCGGACATTCTGTTCGATTCGTCGGGATACATCGACGAGGCGCAGAAGGCGAAGATCGAAGCCGAGCTGGGGCTGGATCGGCCGCTTCCCGAGCAGTACTTCAAATGGATCGGCGGGCTCGCCCGCGGCGACCTCGGCTTTTCCTACATGTCCGAGCGCCCGGCCCTTTCTGAAATGCTGCCGCGCATACCGGTGACGCTGAAACTTGCGGCGCTCACCTTCTTTTTCACCATCGTGATCGGCATTCCGCTCGGTGTCTGGAGCGCGGTGAAACAGAACGGGCTCGTCGACAACACCGTTCGGGTCATCACATTGAGCGCATTATCGCTGCCTTCCTTCTGGTGCGGCCTGCTCGTGCTGATGATCGCTGTCCATACATTCGGAACCATCCCGATCTATTCGGACGAGCCGCGCGGATTGTGGCACGAGCTTGCGCTGCTCAGCATCCCCGCCCTCGTGGTGGGCTTTCGCAGCTCCGCGCTCATCGTGCGCCTCACGCGTTCGTCGATGCTGGAGGTGCTGCGACAGGATTACATCCGCACCGCGCGCGCCAAGGGGGCGGCGCCGAACATCATCAATTATAGGCACGCGCTCAAGAACGCGATTCTGCCGGTGATCACGCTGCTGGGAATCGAAGCCGCACAACTCATTGGCGGACTCGTCGTGATCGAGACCGTATTCAACATCCCCGGTCTCGGCCGTTATCTCGTGGACGCCATTCGCTGGCGCGACTACCCGATCGTGCAGAACCTCGTTCTGTTCAGCGCCCTCGCGGTCGTCGTCACGAATTTCCTGGTGGACATGTTGTACGCGGTGATCGATCCACGCATCAAGTACGCGGAATAGGGGGCGGCGCTTGCCTTCGGCCTCGCCGCCCTACGGAACAGAGAGGAAACCAATCGTTTCCCTCCGTAACCTCCTTTCCTTTCCTCGCGCGTCGGAGGCTAACTCCGACACGCAGCTCAGCCTATGAACGCACCCCTGCACAACGATACGCTGGCTGTCGTTACGAACAACGATCTCGATCCGGGACTTGCATCCAGGGAATTCGCCGCGGATCTCGCCAGGGCTGGCGCGCACGTCAACTCGCGCTGGGGAATGGTCTGGTTTCTCTCCCATCGCTATCCACTCGGCGCGGTGGGGCTCGCGATCGTGTTCACTTTCGTTCTGGTCGCGTTGCTTGCGCCGTACATCACGGCTCAGGATCCGCTCGCCACGAACCCGGCTATATCGCTCGCCACGCCGTCCGCTGCGCATCCGATGGGCGCCGATTTCATGGGTCGCGACCTCTACGCGCGGATCGTGTACGGCGCGCGGACCTCTCTCGCTGTCGCTTTCGGCGCGACTGCGCTCGGCGTGCTGCTCGGCGTCATGATCGGACTCGCCTCCGGCTATATCGGCGGCTGGGTGGACCTCACGCTGCAACGCTTCATCGACATGCTGCAGGCGCTGCCGACACTGATTCTGGCGATGGCAATGGCCGCCGCGTTGGGACCGTCGCTGACGAACACGATGATTGCTATCGCGATTCCCAAACTCCCGAGCATTGCGCGGGTGATCCGCGCGAACACGCTGTCCCTGCGCGAGATGCCGTTCATCGAAGCGGCGCGGGCGATGGGCATGAGCGAGCTGCGCATCGCACTGCGACACATTTTTCCGAATACGCTCGCACCGTTGATCGTGCTTGCGACCGCAGGTTTGGGTACCGCCATTCTCGTCGAGGCGTCGCTCTCGTTTCTGGGGCTGGGCGTTCCCGAGCCGCATCCGTCCTGGGGACGCATGCTTTCGGAATCCGCGGCGGAATATGCGCGCACGGCGCCGTGGCTCGTCATCTTCCCCGGACTCGCCATCACGTTTGCGGTGTTCGGCACGAACCTGCTCGGCGACGCGTTGCGTGACCTCCTCGATCCGCGCGAGCGCACCTCGAACTGAGGGCACCATGGCCGACCTCGTTCTGGAAAACAAGCAGATCATCGTGCCGCCGCAGGCGACGAGCCCGTTACTGGAGGTCGAAGGCCTGAAGACTTATTTTTTCGTGCGGCAAGGGATCGTCAAGGCGGTGGACGACGTGTCCTTCTCGCTCGAGGCGGGGGAGAAACTCGCCATCGTGGGTGAATCCGGCTGCGGCAAGAGCATGACCGCGCTCTCGATCCTGCGGCTGGTTCCGGACCCGCCCGGCCGCATCGTCGGCGGACACATACGCTTCGAAGGTAAGGACCTGCTGCAATTGCCCGAAGCGGAGATGCGCAAGGTACGGGGAAACCAGATCTCGATGATCTTCCAGGAACCGATGACCTCGCTCAATCCGCTGCTCTCGATTGGCCGTCAGATCGGCGAGGTGTTCATGTTTCACGAGCACGTCTCGCGCGCCACGGCTTTCGACAAAGCCGTCGAGCTTCTCAAGCTCGTCAGGATCCCCGAACCCGCGCGTCGCGCGCAGGAGTACCCGCACCAGCTCTCCGGAGGCATGCGCCAGCGCGCGATGACGGCGATGGCGCTCGCGTGCAACCCGAAGGTGCTGCTTGCCGACGAGCCCACGACAGCACTCGATGTCACGATTCAGGCGCAGATCCTCGACCTCATCGTCGAGTTGCAGGAGCGGCTCGGTACCGCGGTCGTGCTCATCACGCACGACCTCGGCGTGGTTGCCGAGACGGCGCAGCGCGTCATCGTGATGTACGGCGGCAGGAAGGTGGAGGAGGCGCGCGTGGACGATCTCTTCGACCGGCCGCGGCATCCGTACACACAGGGGTTGCTGGCGGCGGTGCCGCGCCTCGCGTCGATGTCGGCCGAACGCTCCGGGCGCGCGCGTCTCACCGAAATACCGGGGATGGTGCCGGCGCTCATCGATCTGCCGAAAGGCTGCACGTTTGCGCCCCGGTGTCCGTTCGCGACCGAGTTGTGCCACCGCGAGTTCCCGCCCTATGAGCTCAAGGCCCGCGACCATCGGGCCGCATGCTGGCACTCGGACAAAGTCGCGGGAGGCGCGACACATGCCTGACGGAGCAGCGCAAGCGCCAACGGCCACACCGGTGCTCGACGTGCGTGGCCTCAAGAAGCATTTTCCCGTCCGCAAAGGTCTGCTGCGCAGCGTGGCCGGTCACGTCTATGCGGTCGATGGCGTCAGCTTCTCGATCGCGCCTGGAGAAACGCTGGGGCTGGTCGGTGAAAGCGGTTGCGGCAAGTCGACGGTCGCGCGCGCAGTGATACGCCTGGTCGAACCGACGGCCGGCGAGGTGCGCATCCTCGGGCGTGACATCCTCCCGCTGACCCGGCGCGAGATGCGGCCCTATCGGCGTCAGGCACAGATCATCTTTCAGGATCCGTTCTCTTCACTGAACCCGCGCATGTCGGCAGGCGATATCGTAGGCGAGCCGCTGCGCGTGCATGAGCTTGCACATGCAAAGGAACGACGCGAGCGCGTTGCCGCGCTATTCGAGCGCGTCGGCCTGCGCGGCTCGCAGATGGACAGCCTGCCGCATCAGTTCTCGGGAGGGCAGCGGCAGCGCATCGGGATTGCCCGCGCGCTCGCGCTCGATCCGGCACTGATCATCGCGGACGAGCCGGTTTCCGCACTCGACGTATCGATTCAGGCGCAGGTCATCAATCTGCTGATGGACCTGCAGGACGAAAAGAAGCTCTCGTATCTCTTCATCGCGCACGATCTCGCCGTCGTCGAGCACATCAGCCATCGCGTCGCGGTGATGTACCTCGGGCGCATCGTCGAATACGCGGAAACGCGAGCGCTCTTCCGGAGTCCTCTGCACCCGTATACCGAAGCGCTGCTCGCTGCCGTACCGGTGCCGAATCCCCGGCTCAGGCGGCAGAAGCGCGTGCTGCAGGGTGACGTGCCGAGTCCGATCAATCCGCCGTCGGGCTGTCACTTTCACACGCGCTGCCCCTATGCGATGGAGCGCTGCAGGGTGGAAGCGCCGCGGCTGCTCGAAGTCACACCGGGTCACTGGGCGGCGTGCCACCTGCGTCACACGGCCGGGAGCGTGACCGGGCCCGCATGACGCGACTGCGCCGGCAGACGGTTGCCCGCCGGCCGGCGCAGATCGAACCAGACTCCGATAGCTACGGCAGCGCGCGCATCGCGGG
>Ga0207701_10003878_pt1 | contig 15298 bp, 14 predicted proteins | sample KBSSwiSSwithPhiX_FD_184294 | JGI IMG/M metagenome (GOLD analysis project Ga0207701, IMG submission 184294) | Switchgrass rhizosphere bulk soil microbial communities from Kellogg Biological Station, Michigan, USA, with PhiX - S5 (SPAdes) (version 2) | ecosystem: Environmental > Terrestrial >... | reverse complement strand
CGCAGGCGCCAGCTTCGCGACGTTGTTCGTGTTGATCTCATTGAGCGGTGAATACCGTGTGCCGGACATCGTGCGACTGTAGAGCGGCCAGTCGCCTGGGGCAGGCGCGGCTGCCGGCGCGCGTTGCGTGGACTGCGCGGAGACCACGATGGTGACGACGACGAGGACGAATGGAACGAATATGAATCGCTTCATGACAGCGGGAGTATATCGTCACCTCGTCGGCGCGGATAAGATCCTCCGGTGCCCCATCGCATTGCTGTGATCCCGGGCGACGGTATTGGACCTGAAGTGATCGCTCAGGCTGTCAAGGTGATCCAGGCGCTCGGCGGCGTCGAGCTGCATGAGTTGCCCTGGGGTGCCGATCACTATCTGGCCACTGGCCAGACGGTTCCCCCAAACGGCTATGACCTGTTACGTTCCTTCGACGCGATCCTCATCGGGGCACTCGGCGATCCGCGCGTGCCGGACAACCGTCACGCACGCGACATCCTGCTCGGTACTCGCTTCGAGCTCGATCTCTACGTCAACTACCGTCCCGTGCGTTTGCTCGATGCGCGTCTATGCCCGCTGAAGGACCGCAATCCGGGTGATGTTGATTTCGTCGTGCTTCGTGAAAACACCGAGGGCTTGTACGTCGGTATCGGTGGCCGCTTCAAAGCGGGCACGGTCGACGAGATCGCCGTGCAGGAAGAAATCAACACGTACAAAGGCGTGCACCGGATCATTCGACATGCGTTCGAGGTCGCGCGCACCCGCACGCGGCGCGCGGTCTGTATGGCGGACAAGAGCAACGCGATGCAAGAAGGGCACGCGTTGTGGCAACGAGTGTTTCGCGAGGTGAGCGCCGACTACACGGACGTCTTTACACGTCACCTCTATATCGACGCGTTGGCGATGATGCTGGTCCAGGATCCCCGCCAGTTCGATGTCATCGTCACGAACAACCTGTTCGGCGACATCATCACGGATATCGGTGGCGCGCTGCAGGGAGGGTTGGGAATGGCGGCCTCAGCCAACCTTCACCCGGGGCGCACATCGATGTTCGAGCCGGTGCACGGCTCGGCGCCACCGCTGGCGGGGCGCGATGTTGCGAACCCGATTGGCGCAATCCTGTCAGTGGCGCTGATGCTCGAGGCGCTGGGCCGTGTAGATGATGCACAGCGGATTGAGCGAGCGGTTGAGTCGGCTGTACGAGACGATGCCGTGACGGGCGACATCGGGGGAAAACTGGGGACAGCAGCAGCCGGCGACGCGATACGCACCCGCCTTGCGTGAGTGATATATTCCTTGGGCTTCACCCACAATTTTCGATGTAGGAGTGTGTTGCGATGGCAGCGGATTTCTTTCTGGGCGAGTCGCTGGTGGGCGATGGCAACGAAGTCGCTCACATTGACTTGATCATTGGCTCGAAGACGGGACCGGCGGGAGCAGCATTCTGCAACGCGCTGGCGAATAACAAGGACGGGTTCACGACGCTGCTGGCGGTGGTGGCACCGAACCTGCCGGCGAAGCCGGATACGCTCCTGTTCAACAAGGTGACGATCAAGGGAGCGAAGCAGGCAGTGCAGATGTTCGGGCCGGCGCAGGCAGCGGTGGCACGGGCGGTGGTCGACTCAGTCGAGAGCGGGGTGATTCCGCAGAGCAAGGCCGACGATCTGTGCATCCTGGTCGGCGTGTTCATCCACTGGGAAGCGGCCGACGACAAGAAGATCTACGACTACAACTACCAGGCGACGAAAGAGTCAATCGCGCGCGCGCTGGGCGGCAAGCCGGCGGTGAGCGAGGTGCTGGCTGGCGCCAAGACGGCGAAGCATCCGTTCAGCCCGAAGTAACTTTGGTAGCTGGGTAGGCTAAGCAGCTGGGTAGCTGGGTAACTCGGTAGCTGGGTGAGGCAATTACCTGGCAACCTGGCTACACAGCAACCTGGCAACCCAGCAGCCCACAGATTTCCGTGAAGAAACTACTCCTGCAACTCGATTCCTCTCCTCATCCCAGCGTGTTCGATCGCGTTGTCGCCTTTGATGCCGGCGCCGACGAGGTCATGAGCTATGGCGGCGTCACCGTCGACGCGGTCCGCGACCTCGTGCACGGAGCGATCTTCACGCGCGGGCCGAAACACCTGCACTCGACCGCCATCTTCATCGGGGGCAGCGATATGACGCAGGGCGAACAGCTGCTGAAGGCAGTGAAGAAAGCGTTCTTCGGTCCGCTTCGCGTGTCGGTCATGCTCGATTCGAACGGGTCGAACACGACCGCCGTTGCTGCTGTCGCGAAGATGCGGCAGGCCGCTGGTTCGCTCGACGGCCGTTCGGCGTTGGTTACGGCCGGGTCAGGACCGGTCGGCCTGCGCGCCGCGGGGCTGCTGGCGAAAGCGGGCGCGCGCGTGACCGTTACCTCGAGGCGGGCCGGCGACGGTTCTCTCTCCGAGAAGATCCGCCAGCGCTTCGGTGGCTCGGTTCGCGAGGTCGCGATGGCGGACGGTTCCGGTGCCGCGCAGGCGCTCGAAGGCGCCGAGATGTTTCTCAATGCGGGGCCTGCCGGCGTCTGCCTGATCCCACGTGCGGCCTGGGTCGGCCGAGCGGGCCTCCAGGTCGCTGCCGACGTCAACGCGGTTCCGCCGCTTGGCGTGGAAGGGATAGAGGTTGGTGACGACGGCGCAGTGCGAGATGGCGTGACGACGTTCGGCGCGCTCGGGATCGGTAACCTGAAGATGAAGATTCACAAGGCCTGCATCGCGAAGTTGTTCGAGAAGAACGATCTGATTCTTGATGCGGAATCGATAGCGGAACTGGCTGACAGCTTGTAATCACGATGCTCGACAGCGTAGGGCGGTAGACCCGCCAGGCTGACTTACGAGCAAAGTCCCAATGCCTCGCGTCATTGGTATCGATCCTGGAACCGTCAGTCTCGACCTCTGCGGCCTTGACGATGGTCGCGTCTTTCTCGACGAATCCATCGCGACGGAAGACGCGCTCGCTGATCCTTCCCTTGTGCTTGGTCTTCTCGATCGAGCCTCGCCGCTCGATCTCGTCGTCGGTCCTTCCGGCTACGGTCTTCCCCTCACGCACGCGCGTGAGCTGACCGAACGCGATCTGCGACTGGCGTGCCTCGCGCCACGCGGTGAAAGCGGTGGCATCGGCGGACTTTCATCGCTGATGCGCGCGCTGGCCACGGCATCGGTTCCTGTTCTCGTCACGCCCGGCGTTGTCCATCTCCAGTCGGTGCCAGCGCACAGAAAGGTCAACCGCGTGGACATGGGCACCGCAGACAAGGTCTGCGCAGCCGTGCTGGCGATTCATGATCAGGCGCGCCGCCGGAGCTGTGATGTACGCGATGTGTCGCTCATCCTTCTCGAATTGGGAGGTGCGTTCACCGCCGCACTCGCCGTCGAACAGGGGCGCATCGTTGATGGTCTCGGCGGATCGTCGGGACCGCTTGGCGCGACCGCGAGCGGAGCGCTCGACGGCGAGGTGGCGTTCCTGGCAGGACAGGTCACGAAACAGATGATGTTCTCAGGCGGGGCGCTGAGCGTTGCAGGCACTCCGGGCGCGCCAGCGGAAACGCTGGCGGAAGTGACAACACCCGAGCGGCAGAGGGCGCTCGAAGCGTATCTCGAGGGCGTCGTGAAGTCAGTCGCGGGTCTTACAGTCTCGGCGCCGTCGGCGCGCGCGGTCGTCTTGTCCGGAAGGCTCGCGCGAGTTGGTGCGATCCGTGGCGGGCTGATCACCCGATTGTCGCGCGTGGTGCAGGGAGGAACCGTCGAAGTGCTGTCGGGCTTCGGCGCCGTTGCGAAGCATGCAGCGCAGGGCGCCGCCCTTCTGGCCGACGGTCTCGCTGGTGGAAGCGCGGCGCCGCTCGTCGGCGCGCTCGGCATTCGCGAGGCAACGGGTACGGTGCTCGACCACCTCTATGTGATTTCGCCCGATGCTGCCCGCCGCCGACTGGGCATCGAGTAGTCGCGTGCGCGTGCTGATCGTTGGAGTGTCAACCCGCGCGGCGGCGGAGTCGGCTGCGCGTGCCGGCTTCGATGTGATCGCACTCGATGCGTACGCGGACCTCGATCAACATCCTTCCGTCCGCGCGCTGTCGTTGCCGAGAGACTTTGGAAAGGCATTCTCGGCGGAGGCGATTGCTGCCGTCGCTCCCGAGCTATCGAGCGATGCGATCGTCTACCTGTCGAACCTCGAGAACCATCCAAAGATGGTTGATGCCCTGTCCAGCGGCCGCACGCTGTGGGGGAATGGCTCAGACGTGCTGCGCCGCGTCCGAGATCCGCAGGCGCTTGCACACGCCTTCGCGGCGCGCGGCATCCGTGCGCCGCGAGTGGTCACATCGTTGCAAAGCGTGGAACAAAACCACGACGTGGAGCGATGGCTGATCAAACCTCGCGTATCAGGCGGTGGTCACGGCGTGAGGCATCGGCCGGCGAACGAGTGGCTCACCCGTGGTCAGTACCTTCAGGAATTCGTCGAGGGCACTGCCGGCTCGGTGGTGTTCGTGGCCGCGAATGGCGGCGGCGTTGCGCTCGGAACTTCGCGGCAGCTGGTTGGTGAGAGCGTCTTTGGCGCGTCAGGCTTCCAGTATTGCGGAAACATTTTGATCCCACACGTGAGCGAACGCTTTGCCGATGCTCTCCGCAAGCTGGTGGACGCCGTATGTGAAACGTTTCCTCTCACTGGTGTGGGCAGCATCGACTTCGTCAGGACAGACGCCGACTTGCGTCCGGTTGAGGTGAACCCACGCTGGTCCGCATCGATGGAGCTCGTCGAAGGCGCGTATGGCGTTTCACTATTCGCCATTCATGCGGATGCGTGTGCGCGAGCGGTACTGCCGCAGTTCGATCTCACTCAACATCCACTCGCCGGCGCCGCCCGCGGCAAGGCGATCGTCTTTGCCCGTCAGGATGTTGTTCCGCGAGACACTCGCAACTGGCTCGATGACCCGAGCGTTCGTGATGTCCCGCACCCCGGGGATCGCATCCTCGCGGGTCAGCCGATATGCACGGTCTTCGCGGAAGGCTCAGACGTTGCGGCGTGCCACGCGAAGCTCGTCGAGCGTGCCGAAAAGATCTACGGCGCGTTGATATAAGGCAAGACCCGGCCTACTTTCCGACATTCTCGCCCGCCAGGAAGCGGTTCACGATGCCTACGACCTCCTCGGTCTGCTCATCGCTCGGATAGTGGCCGACGTCGGGAATCGTGATCAGCTGCGCATTCGGCAATGTCTTCCGCAGTTCGTCCTGCGTCTCGGGAGGCACGATGTTGCTTCGCCCGCCCAGAATGTAGAGGATGGGCGACTTGATGTTGCGCACAAAGCGCCAGAGCTCGGTCGCCACGAAGCCTTTTACGAGTTGCGGATCGCGCTTCCATTCGATCCGGCCGTCGGCGCGCGTCTTCGTGCCATAGCGCACGTAGGGTTCGAGGACCGCCGGTGACATCCGCGGATTCGACTTTCGGAGTTGCGAGAGCAGTTCATCCTGCGACGCCCAGCCAGCCTGCTCCTGTTGAACCCGCTTTGCGTAGTTGTCGGCGATCTGCCGCGGCCGTTCGGGTCCGACGTCCTCCGAGATCACGCGCGACACGAGGTCGGGATGTTTGCCGGCGAAGACCTGGACGACGCGACCGCCGGTGGAATTGCCCCAGAGCACCAGATCGCGAAGCGACAGCTGCTGAACGACACCCTCGAGATCGCCGACGTGATCCTCGACGAGGTAACGTCCCTGCGGATCCCAGCCCGAGTCGCCGTGACCGCGCATGTCGATTGCCAGCACGCGGTACTTCGAGGTGAATCGCGTGGCGAGATGATCGAACGTGCGTGCGTTGCGATCGAGCCCGTGAACCATGACCATCGGAGGCTTTCCATCACCGCCCCAGTCGACGTAGTGAATGCGAAGACCATTCACGTCGAGAAAGCGATCCGCCGGCTGAGCTGACAACTGGGTCATGGCGCTCACAAGCGTCCCCGCCAGGCTCAGCGTCACGAGCGGCAGTAACACGTTTTTCATGGCGATCAGATTATCCTTACGGCCATGGCTCAGACCGTAGAGTTTCGCAGCAACGGAAATATGGCATCCGGCTACCTGGCAACGCCTTCGAGTGGCTCGGGACCGGGAGTGCTCGTCATCCAGGAATGGTGGGGGCTCGATTCCGGCATCAAGGAAATGGCGGATCGGCTTGCGATCGCCGGCTTTGTCGCGCTGGCGCCCGACTTGTATCACGGCGAGCTCGCCGCGCACGACGAAATGGACAAGGCATCGCACTTGATGCAGAGTCTACCGCCCGATCGCGCGGGACGCGACATGAGCGGGGCCGTCGACTACTTGTCCAGTCACCCCGCCGTGACGAGCAAAGGCATCGGCGTCGTCGGCTTCTGCATGGGCGGGATGCTTGCGTTCATCATCGCCGCCAACCGTCCCGATCGGGTGAAGGCGGTGGTACCGTTCTATGGCTTCCCACAAGGAGCCAGCGAGCCGGACTGGTCGAAGCTGACGGCGACAGTCAGCGGCCACATGGCTGAAAACGACAGCTTCTTCTCGCCGCCAGCGGCGCACGCGCTCGAGGCCAAGTTGCGCGGTATGGGCAAGAACGTCACCTTGACCGTGCATCCCGGCACTGGCCATGCCTTCATGGCTCCCCACAACGCGCTCGGAACATTCAACGCGGACGTCGCCGCGAAAGTGTGGCCGCAGGCGGTGTCGTTCTTGAAAGAGAACGTGACGTAAGAAACTCGTCAACTCCGAACTCGCAAAATCCCAACTCCCAAGAAACAGGTTTGGGAGGTGGGCGAGCGTCAGACGTTGGGAATCGGGAGTTAGCCGATTAACTGGTGCAGGTGGAAGTGATGCTTCCCGAGCTTGCCACCGTAGTTGCCTGCCGTGATCTCGACGACGCCGGGACGACACGCAGCATCCAGACCCGCGCGCATGGCATCTTCGATCGCGGTGCGGTCGAGGCCGTCAATCACGATCTCCAGAACTGAATTCGCCCCCGCGGGTATCTCGCTCGACACGTCGGGTCGTCCTCGCAGGGTTGGACAGTACGCGTCGTTGGTTGACGCGATCATGTTCTTGTATTTCTTCGCGCCCACCTTACTGCCCGCTCGCACGATCCCTCCAGGAAAAGGAAGAATCACGCCGCGGACTCTGCGCATCGCGACGACGGCCGCCTCCGCCGCCGCAAGCGCTGCCGCCTGATCTTTCGCGAGGATGAGAAAGTTGCCTCCACCGATGGCCTTCTGGATGCCGAAGGCCTCCTGAACGAGGAACTCGCCCTCCATGACGGGAATGCGCCAGTAGCGTTGACCATCGAGCATCTTGCTCGACTGGTATTTGTCGCCGAAGTGGCGCAACGCGCCGCCCACGGTGACGCGCTCAGGTGACTGCGGGAGGCCGTCGAAGCAGGCTGTCGTTGGGCAGGTGAGAATCGTCTGCCCGACTCGGTCGATGAGTTGTCGTCCCAGTCCCTCGGCATCGAAGGCAAACAGCAGCACGCTGATGCCGGGCCGTCCGTCGGGCGTGTCGTCCGGCGCGATCTCGGCTTCAATTCCCGCTTCGACCTTGCAGCCGATCACTGACGTGGCAAAACCGGTCATCGAGAGCGCCGCCGTTCTTGCCCATGCCGGCGATTGCGCCGTGATGACGACGCGGGCGCCGCGCATGCCGAAGGCTTCGGCGAAGGTGTCGACGATTCTGACGCCGTTGCGTTCGATGACTGTTGCCGGTGGTGCGGACTCTTGCTCGCGCGCCTGGATTTCGGACGTATCACCGCTCATGTCGACTTGTAGTGTACGTCGAGTGCAGCAATGAACGCAGAGAAGGGAGGGATTGAGAAGGACGAGCCTGTCAACTCCCAATCCCCAACTTCCAATTCCCAACGAGTCAGGCTGATTGGGAGTTGGGAGTTGGAGGTTGGGCGTTTAGAAAATCAAGGCGCCGCGCAGGCCCAGTTCTTCGCGTCTTTGAGATCGCCGGAGCCCTTGTATTTCGCGTACTGCGGATACGGGCACAGCGGCCGCGACAGACCCGATTGCGGGTTCGAGCCCATCATCTGCACAGGCGTCACACCCTGCTCGCGCCATTGCTCCATCGCCGTCAGCGTGTCGAACGTGTTCGGACCGTCGCCTCCGCGGCAGTGGGCCATGCCGGGCACCATGAAGAGCCGCGCGAAGTCTTTCTGATCGCCCATCTCTTTCACGAGCTTCTCGTAATAGAGCACGGTGTTCTCCGGCGTGATCGTCGTGTCCCTCCACCCGGCATACAGCAGGAACTTGCCACCGTGCGCCTTGAATTTCCGCAGGTCAGGGTCGACCGCGTCAACGAAACCGACCTTCTTGTTGATGATCGGCATGTCGCGATCGAGATCGAAGGTGTGCCAGTCGTAGTTGGCGTCCTGGAACCCCCAGATGCGGACGGTGTCGTATCCACCGCCCGGTGTGCCCGTCGCCCCACGCAGCGCCGGGATCGGATTGCCGACCGCCTGGCCCGAGAAAATCAGCTCGCCCTTGCTGTTCTTGAGGCCACCGTAAAAGGTCTCGACCGTCTTCATCTGTGCCGCAGTCAGGCAACTGGGCGAGTCGGCGCCGCTGCACGCCAGCTTCGACAGATCCACTTTGCACTCGCGCGGATTGTTGAGGAAGCCTTCCTTGAGCGTGTCGCACGCGTTCATCACTGTTTCGTTGACCAGCTTCGCTTTGTCCTCCGGGATCGCGCGCTCCGGGTGCCTCGCCAGCTCGATGCTCCTCGCCACGCCGGCCGTATGCATCTGGATGTGCCGATTGGCAAGCGCACCGCCGATGATGCCGTCGAAATCATCGGGGAACCGCTGCGCCGCCATCGCTGCCTGTCTGCCACCGGTCGAGCATCCCTTGAAATAGGAGAAGCGCGGCGCGCGCGCGTAAAACTCGTCGATGACCTGCTTCGATTTCACCGTCATCTCGTGTACGGCGCGGTACGCGAAGTCGACGATCTTTTCGGGATGGCCCAGACCAAACACTCCTCCCGGGCCGTCGGCATCAGAGTGACCGGTATCGGTGGCGGCCGTCGCGTAGCCACGCCGCAGCGCGATCTGCATGTCGCCGTATCCCTGGATCGATCCGGCGAACCCACCGTTTCCGACGGCGAGGAATCGTCCATTCCAGTTCGCCATCGGCATCCAGAGCTCGACGTTGATGTTCGAGTCTGGTGTGGGCTTGAGCACCATCTTCACGCGACAGTGCTCGGGGATCGGCTCGGCGGCCTCGGGCGGCGCGCCTTGACGACCGCGTCCCGCTGCCGGCTGCACGAACGGGCCCGACGGTACCACGACAGCGCTGGTGATCGTCGCCTGCGGGAGTTGGAGGGCTTTCAGACTGTCACAGCTATGTGGTGGTGGTGCTGCTGCTCCGAGAAGCGCGAGGCTGAGGATTCCGAGCATCGCTGGCCTCCTTCACTCAATACCGAATGCCAACAGGACGTTTCCAGCAGTGGCGCCAGTGCCGCCTGCGTCGCCGGATCCGACGTAAACCATGCCCTCGACGATCGCTGCGCCGGAATCAAGGGCGAGAGACGACGAGGGAAAAATTTCACGTGCGTAAAAATACCAGATTTCCACCTTCGCGCTCCGCGCTACGGTGGACGGGCCGGTGGACAGGCCCGCACTAGATAAGCGGCGTTACTGTCGCTCGAAGCCGGATGGCTTTATCCAGAAACTCTCCCTCCACGTTCCGCCCGGCGCAATTGTCTGCAGCTCCCGGTAGGCTCCACGATGAGCCATGTTGAGCGCGTTCGTAATGCTCGCCATCGGCTCGAAGCAGATGAAGTTCCGCTCCGCCGGAGGCGAATCGCCTTGCCCCCCGCGTCCCTTACCGGACGGGCTGGGCGCCCAGACGACCACCGATCGATACCTGGCGCCCACGGTGACGTCGAGCCGCTGCTTCTTGCCGATCACCGTCATCGTTGCGCGTCCGCCTGAATCCCGTACCAGATCGCCGAAGACATCGTCGAGGTTGTACTCACTGAGACGCGCCGCCGATGGAGTGGGGAACAGTTGTTCGATTGGCAGCGTTTGACCTGTCGGCACCTTGTTTCCGTCCAGGACCCAGCGAGTCCGCGCCCCGATGGCGATCGTCCAGTCGTCGCGCGCCGAATCCGTCAGCTGGAAGTACGGATGAAATCCGATCGCGACCGGCATCGCGTCCGCGCTCTGATTGGTGATCTCGGTGTCTACCTCCAACTGGCCGTTGGAGAGCCGATAGGTCATCTCGATTGTGTGTGCAAACGGCCACTGCTTCATCCAGAGCGGTTGGCGCGCAAACTCGAGTCGACTTGTGAGCCAGGCGCCCTCGCCCGACGCGCGCAACTCTTTCACGCGCCACTGATCTGTCGCGGTCACGAAACCGTGAATCGGAATCGCGCCGCGAACGTTGCCAAGACTCATGTCGAATGCGTATCGGCGCCCATTCGCGTAGAAGGCCTGTTCGTCCAGACGGTTCGCCCACGGGCCCATGAACGGGATGCCGGTTGCATTCGGCATCGCCTTGAAGTCGGCGAGCGACGCATGCGGGAAACGGAGCACGTTGTGCCCCTTGACCACCATTTCGAATGCAATGTTCCCGACCGATGGCAGGATCGAGACGGACGTGTCCGTCGTGCGATCGGTCAGCCTGACGATCTCACCGTCACGAACGGCGCTGTAACGCTGGGCGGCAACTGGCCTCGCCACCGTCAATGCCGCCACGAGCAGGACGCCGAGCCGCATGATCTTCATGGCAGGGAAAGTGTATGCTCCCCCGCATGAGAACTGCACTTTTTGCTGCTGCAATCGCCTTCGTGGTCGTGCTGCCGGAAACGAGTCACGCGCAGTTGTCGCCGTCGGCGGATTGGGCGGCCCATGCTGCGAACCAGTATCGCGTCGTGCCTGACGTGACCTACCTCACCGCGAGCAACTACGAATCCAAGCTGGACATCTACGCGCGGCGCGACGTCACGACACCGCAGCCGACGCTGGTGTACTTCCACGGCGGATTCTGGGCGGCCGGAACGAAGGAAGGGTCGCTGATGTCACTGGTGCCGTGGATGGAGATGGGCTGGAACGTGGTGAACGTGGAGTATCGACTTGCGCGTATTGCTCCAGCCCCTGCCGCGGTTGAAGACTGCCTGTGCGCGCTGCGATTTCTCGCAGCGCAGGCGAAGACCTACAACATCGACGTCAACCGGATCGTGACGATGGGTGAGTCGGCCGGAGGACACCTGGCGCTGACCAGCGCCATGATCCCGGAGAGCGCCGGCCTCGATCGGCAGTGCGCCGGCGCGACTCCGGTTCCGGCGGTCGCTGCTGCCATCAACTGGTTTGGCGTGACTGACGTGAACGACGTGATCGATGGTCCCAATCGAGCGAACGCGGCGATGACATGGCTCGGAAGTCTGCCGAACCGCGCTGAGATCGCCACGAGAGTTTCACCACTGACATACGTGCGCAAGGGACTGCCGCCGATCCTCTCGATCCACGGTGACGCGGATCGAGTGGTTCCGTATCAGCACGGTGTCCGCCTGCACGAGGCGCTGAACAAAGTCGGCGTTGTGAATCAGCTGATCACGATTCCCGGCGGCGGCCACGGTAATTTCACGCCGGAACAACGCACGATGATTTACACGACCATCCAGCAGTTCCTCAAGAAGAACGGGCTCATGACGGCTGAGTGATCGTGCTTCGACTGACGTCGAATCGTCTCCCGGCAAGTCTCGTCTACGTCGTTGCCGTCGCCGGAACGGCGGTCGCCGCGTTAATCCGCCATTTCGTGGGCGACCTTGGCGGCCGCGGCCCACTGGGGCCATTTTTCCTGGCGGTCCTGCTATCCGGATGGCTGGGTGGTTGGTGGCCGGGCCTCCTGGCCACGGTCCTCTGTACCGCCGTGACCGCGGTGTTCTTCGTCGAGCGAACCGGGTTCGTGATTTGCGATATCGGTGACGGAATCGCGGTCGCGCTCTTCTTCGTCTTCGGCGCGCTCACCAGTTGGCTCTGCGAAGTCAGCCGTCGCCGTCGTCTTCGCCTGCAGGCGCAAGAGCAGGATCTTCTGATCGGCCGCGCGCAGTTGCAGGAGAGCGAAGAGCGTTACCGGCTTCTCACCGAGGCCCAGCCAGGCATGGTATTCACGCTGCGGGCTGATCACACCGTCGACTATGTCAACTCCGCGTGGGTCGCTTTTACCGGGCGAACTCTTCAGCAGCTCGAGAACGACGGCTGGCGCGATCTGATCCACGCCGACGATCGAGCCGCGATGATCGCGACGATCAGCGCACCACTCGAGCGAGGTGAGCCGCATGAAGTCCAGGTCCGCTTTCGCCGGTACGACGGCATGTACCGCAGGGTTTTGACACGTGTCGTCCCCGTGAAGGACGCGACGGGGAAGGCGGTGAAATGGATCGGGACCACGACCGATATTCACGATCTCTGGGTGGCACGGGAAGGTCTTCGCGAGAGCGCGGTGAGATTGCAGGAGAGCGAAAAGAAATTCTCCACCGTGGCCTCTGTTCCGGTGCTGATCTGGAGTTCCGGCCCTGACAAACAGTGTGACTGGTTCAACGACGCATGGCTCACCTTCACCGGAAGGCAGATGGAGCAGGAGATTGGCGACGGGTGGCTCGACGGTGTGCATCCAGAGGACAGGCAACGCTGTCTCGATACTTATGTCAGGGCATTCGATGCGCGCGAGCCGTTCGCCATGGAATTCCGGCTGCGGCGTCACGACGGCCAGTTCCGTCAGGTCGTAGACGAAGGCGTTCCCCGTATAGTTGACGGCGCGTTTCGCGGGTACATCGGGTCCGCCCTCGATGTCACTGAACAGCGACTGCTGGAAGACCAGCTGTCGCAAGCCCGGACAATGGAGGCGGTCGGGCTGCTGGCCGGAGGTGTGGCGCACAACTTCAACAACATGTTGACCATCATCAACGGCTACACCGATCTCATGCTGGCTCGATTCGCGATTGAGGATCCGACGCGGCAGGATCTCGAAGCCGTGCGAGTCGCGGGAGAGCGTGCGGCGCTACTGACCAACCAACTGCTCGCCTTCGGCCGTCGACAGATGCGGCAGCCGACGATCGTCGATGTAGGAGCGGTGGTGGAGGAATCGGCGCAGGCGCTGCCCGGCGTGCTCGGCAGGCGTGTCGAAATCTCGGTGACAAGCGACCAGAGACCCGCTCGTACGAAGGCGGATCCCAATCAGCTCAGGCAGGTCCTCTTGAACCTGGCCATCAACGCGCAAGAGGCCATGCCGCGAGGCGGGCGGCTGACCTTTCACACCAGCGTCGTCGACTTCGATGACACGTCCACCGGCGGCAATCACCCGTCTTTGCCTGCGGGGCGATATGTTCGGCTGTCCGTCGATGACACGGGCGACGGTATGACGCCCGACGTCAAGGCACGCATTTTCGACCCGTTCTTCACGACGAAAGAATTCGGCAAGGGCAGCGGACTGGGCCTTGCCGTGGTCCACGGAATCGTTCTGCAAAGCGGCGGGCACATCGACGTCACGAGCGAACCCGGCCGTGGCACGACGTTCGTGATTTTCTTCCCGTATGTCGGCGACCTCGCTTGACCGACGGCGGGGGCAGGCATACGCTTGCCGCAGCGTTCACGCCCGGAGGTCTTCGATGCGCCACTGGACCGCTATGCCGTTCGTCGTGCTCGTCGCAACCGCCCTGGGGGTAATGGGCGCGTCATTGTCCGCGCATCATTCCGTCTCGGGTCAGTACGACGCATCCAAACCGCTGACGTTGACAGGCGTGATCACGAAAGTCGACTGGATCAACCCGCATGTCTATTTGCATCTCGACGTGAAAGAGAAGGACGGCGCCGTCACGGCCTGGACCTTGTCTACGCTGCCGACGGCGATGATGCGGCGCGCGGGTCTGACGAAAGAGTCGCTGCAGGGCATGCCCGGCGAAATGGTCACGATTACGGCAATCGCCGCGCGCGACGAGACGAAGAAGCTCGGGTGGATTTCCAAGATCACGTACGCAGACGGTCATCACGTACAGCTCGGCCGGGATTGAGGATAACTATGAAGAGATGTCTCCTCGCTGTTCTGGCATTCGCGGCAGTCGCCCCGCTCGCTGCGCAAGCGCCACGCATGACGGCGGATCGTCTTGCAGAGATGGCGAAGAAAGCCACACCGAAGCTGGCCGATGGCAAGCTGGATCTCAATGGCACCTGGGATCATCTCGGTGGGATCGAGTTCGTGAGACCGCAGTCGCTCGAAGGTGGCTCCGTGTGCGTCGTCGGCTGTCCGCCGGCGGTACCTGCGCCCGGACGAGGAGCAGGTGCAAGGGCAGGCGGGCCAGCACCAGCGCCGCCGGCAGCGAACTTCCCGAAGTACAAACCGGAGTTCCTCGCCAAAGTGAAAGACCTGAGCGAACGTCAGGTCGAGGTCGACACCGCACTCCAGTGTCAGCCGCCCGGTGTGCCGCGCATCGGGCCGCCCGCGAAGATCGTTCAGACCGCGCGCGAGGTCGTGTTTCTCTACGACGACATCAGCGGATCCTTCTTCCGCATCATCCCTACCGATGGGCGACCCCATCGCAAAGGTCTTCCCGCGACCTACCTGGGCGACTCGATTGGCCGATACGAGGGCGACACGCTGGTCATCGAAACGGTCAACTTCAACGAGGAGACCTGGTTGACCGACAACGGCGCCTTTCACTCGAAGGACCTCAAGGTGATCGAGCGCTTGCGCCGTGTCGGCGACACGATTCAGTACGAGGCCGTCGCGCAGGATCCGACTGTGCTCGTCGAGCCGTGGAAGGAGCGGACGCAGACGCTGTGGCTCACCGATCGCGAGATCGAGGAATCGCCGCGCTGCGAAGATCGCGACCTCGATCTGATCAAAGACGGCTCGCACCACGACAACCCGAGGTAATTGGGTAGCTGGGTAGCTGGGTAGCTGGGTCGATTTTGCCAACCGAGCTTCTGAGCAACCTAGCAACCTAGCAACCTAGCAACCCAGTTTTCCCGTCACTGAATCACAGGCGATCGACGATCATCGAGCGACTTCACGTATCGCAGTACGTTCGATCCGCCGTCGTGGCTACTTCTTCGTCGTGAGTCCACGGAACAGCACGATGTCGCTCGCCATTCGTGCGCGGGCCACAGCGAGCCGCTTGCCGTCCGCGGACCAGTCGAAGTCCGAGATCTCCTGTCCGTCGGCGGCGAAGTGCGTGAGCTGTCGAGTGCCGGTGTCGAGCCCCACGCCTACTTCTTGGGAGTCAATCGCACGATCGACGCGCCTTGCAGTATGTAGATCGATCCATCCGGAGCTTGCCGGA
>Ga0207701_10003877_pt1 | contig 15300 bp, 13 predicted proteins | sample KBSSwiSSwithPhiX_FD_184294 | JGI IMG/M metagenome (GOLD analysis project Ga0207701, IMG submission 184294) | Switchgrass rhizosphere bulk soil microbial communities from Kellogg Biological Station, Michigan, USA, with PhiX - S5 (SPAdes) (version 2) | ecosystem: Environmental > Terrestrial >... | reverse complement strand
CTCCAATTCGCTGATATCGTGCAGCAACAACTGTTGAGAACTTGAGAACTTCGGGTTCAAATGCGGCACCGGAATCACGGAGTTGCTAGTGTCGTTAACGATTCCGAAGTTTGTATGTGCGCCAGGAATGCTTGCGAACTTACGAATCGCGACAATAGCCGCGATGCTCGGCATCGCGGTCCTTGGGGGTGGCGCGCTTCTGCTGGTTCGGGCTGTTCCGGAAGATAAATTCGTCGAGTACCGCATGGGCGAGCCGCAGGATGCGCCGATTGCGATCGCGGCGGGCACTGACGGCAGCATCTGGTTCACTATCGACCATTCCGACGCGATCGGCCGTGTGCGCAACGGCCGCATCGAACGGCTGCCCACGCCGAGTCGCAACATCGAGCCCGTCGGGCTCGCGGTCGCGGCCGACGGCAGCGCCTGGTACACGGACCTCGCCTCGCGCGCCATTGCGCACATCAACAGCGCCGGCGAGATTGCCCGATTTGTGCTCGATACTCCGATTGCTCGACTCGGACGGCTGGCGATCGCGCCCGACGGCGCCGCCTGGTTTGCCGACCAGACTGGCTATGGCATAACCAGGCTGAAGGACGGCGTTTTTACCCGCCATCAGATCGAGTCCGCGCGCGGCGGCCCCTACGGGGTCGCAGTGACGGCCGATGGCGTCGTATGGGTGACGCTGCAGAACGGCAACCAGCTGCTCCGGCTCGCGGCCGACGGGAACAGCAGGACATTCGACCTTCCGCGTGCCGGCGCAGTCCCGACTGACGTCGGGGTCAGCTCCGACGGCTCGGTGTGGTTCCTGCAGTTCCGCGCCAATCGCATCGGTCGATTCAAGGAGGGACAATTCTCGGATGTCGAGGCGGGTCGGGAAAATGCCGGTCTCAGCGGCATTGCCCTGGCTCCTAATGACGATGTCTGGTTCGGCATGATGCGCCGCGCGAGCCTCGGGCGGCTGCGCAACGGCCGCATCGAGATCTTCCCGCTTCCCCGCGACAATGCCCGGCCGTTCAGCGTGGCGGTCGATCGCGATGGCAATGTCTGGTACGCCGACATCACCGGATTTGTCGGCATGCTGCCTGCGAGGCACGCGGGTGCGCGGTAAGGCAGTGCAGTGGATTTGAAGTTCCTACGGTACTCGCGGCCAAAGTTCCGTCAGGTGGTGCGCACTTCGGAATCGAACCACCAGACATTTAGCCGGCCGGCAACGTCGCCACCTCAGACACCGCGCGGGCCGTCAGCACCACGCCCATGCCGACGATCAGCAAGCTGGTGGAGATCTGTAGGCGGATCATCCAGATGCTGGCCAGCCAGTCGAGCACCTTTTCGCCAACCTTCGCGGCAACGATGCCGACCACCACCAGCGTCGCCGCAAAGCCGAGGCTGAACACCACGACAGTGACGAGGCCGAGTAGGACTTTTCCGCTCGACAGTGCGCCGAGCAGCAGCGCCAACGCAGCTGGATCGGGGAGCAGGCCACCCGCAATACCCAGCGCCAACAACACAGGCAGTTTCGGACGATTCTCGGCCACGACGTCCAATCGGTGAGCGTGGACCTTCCCGAATCCGTGGCTATGCCAGACCACAGGCTCGCCGTGCCCATGACCATGCAGGTGGTCGTGAGCATGGTGGTGATTGTGATCCTGCGCGCGATCGGTGCCCTCGCCCGGCTCACCGGCTTCGCCCATGGCGAGCGCCACAAGATCACGCTGCACCCACAGCATCCATAGACCGAGCCCGATCACCAGGACACCGACCGCGACCGCCAGGTAGGCTTCGATGCGCTGCGGCCGCAACCAGGTCGAACCGAGCGAAGCGAGGACGCCGACTAGCACAATGCCGCTGGTGTGCGACAGCGTGACGAAAATTCCGAGGATCACCGCATCGATCGGCTTGCCGCGCGCGCCAACGATGTAGGCGGCCGCGATCGTCTTGCCGTGCCCTGGCGTCGCCGCGTGCGCGGCGCCCGCCCAGAAGCTCGACGCGACGAAGAACAGGAATTCCTGCATTCAAGCAACCTCAGTTGGCCAGCCGGAGCCGTTTCTCGGCGTGGGCACGTAGCATGTCGGTTCCCGTATGGCGCTCGTCGCCAACAGCGAATATTGTCCGCCAATTTTGTGCCATGCGATGCAGCGGCCCTCAGTCAATCACCTATCTTTCATCTACTTATCTTCCTTCCGCAGGTCCGGAACTCGCACCACATTTTCGGTTACGTATCTGCATGTCAAGCACCTGCGCCCTTGGCGAACGAGGAGTGCAAAATGGCGGCGGACAGAATCTGAGATCGCGCAGATCTATGCTGACTTGCGCTTGGCCCGAGGCGGACCTTCGACAATGTGCGCCTTCGCGCCGCCAGCAGAGCGGACATTAAGCGCGCCATGATCCGGCGGTGCCCTGATCTCGGGCGCGCTGGTCGGAGGGTGGGAAATCGGCGTGACGATGGACGAGATACCATTCGCCGTCGATGCGGCGCGATAGATGTGCGTCACGCGGATCGTCATCGAGGTGGGAGCATTAGCTATTCAGCAGCGCGTCTCAACGGTGTATACTGGAATCCACAGCTTAACCCCGCGCCCGCACCAACCTGCATGCTCGAGTTCGGGAATATGGAGCAGTAACCGGTACCGGTACCTGATGCGATTCAATTCCGCATCACCACCCCGGTCCTCCCCCACCCTCGCCGCCCGCGCGCTTTTCCATCGTCGCTACGCGTCACCTTCGGCAATTGCCATTTGCCATGCATATGACGGACGGCATGTCATCTACCAGCAAGTGACGACTTAGAGGGTTCATGGAGCGCTTGGGGAAAGCACCCGCCGCAGATCATCTATGACAATTGCGGTTCGCGTGTCCTGAGTCATGTCTAACCCCACCTCGGCGATGACCGACGGCATTTACAGCCACTTCTTCCAGCGGAAGAACATATAAGGACCAACTGCCGCGAAAGCCATCAGCATGATCGCCAGGGGATAGCCCCATTGCCAATCGAGCTCCGGCATCGCCTTGAAGTTCATGCCGTAGATCGAGGCAATGACGGTCGGTGGCATAAAGATGACCGCGATCACCGAGAAGAGTTTGATGATGTCGTTCTGAACGAGGTTGATGCGGCCGAGCGTCGAGTCCAGCAGGAATTGCACTTTTTGCGCCTTGAAGCTCGCGTCCTGTTCCATCGTCTGCAGATCGCGCAACGCCGTCTTTATCGCCTCGCGCATGGCTTTCGGCGCATTTTCGGGGCGCCCTTCCGACATCAGGAAGAGCAGAAGGCGCTCGACCGACACCATGCTTTCGCGCAGGTTCGAGATCTTTTCGTCCTCGCGGCCGAGCGCATCGAGCGTGTCGGAATAAATTTGGTTGCGTTTGCTCTGATCGCCCTTGGCCCGTAAGACCGCGCTCGCGATCCGATCGAGGCTTTCGCCCGCCTTGCTGAGCGCGCGTGCAGATCGGTTGAGGCCGGTGTTGATCAGGCCGAGCGCCACCGCGTCCGGAACCAGCACCTGTGCTGGTGCCTTGCAGAGCTTCTGTGAGAATAAATCGAACGTTTCGACAGGATGATACCGCACGGTGACGAGCGCGGTCGGCGCGATGACGAAGGTGACACCGGTCACGTCGGGCGTATCCTCTGGCTCGCTGATGAAGAGCGCATGCAGGTAGTGCACACCGTTCTCCGAATAATGCGCCTCGGGCGGCTCGGTGTAGTCTGGATTGGCCTTGGTCGGCACAGACACGCCGACGAACTCCTGAACCGTCCGATCCTCCTCGACCGTCGGCTCGATCAGGTCGATCCAGATCGCGCACGGCGGGATCTGCAGTTCAGACGGTTCGAGCAGTTGGCGCCGGACGGTTGCGGACCCGTCGCTTACAGCCGCAGGGTTCACGATAGAATGGACAATGATCATGTCGGCCTCCTTGATACGGGGAACGCAGGCGCCGCATCCTTCGTCAGGAGTGTGCACGCCTTTTGTGTTAGATTGTTCTCGTGATCGTCGCCGCGCCGGATGGGGGCTCGATGCCCGCGCCAACAGGAGGGGGTAGACCCACCCCGTAAACCATTGCCCCGGAAGAAAATACCATCCGATTTGCGGTCGCTGGCGCGGGGGCACACCGAGCTATGCATCAAGGTGCTCGCCGGGATCGTCAGCCAGGAGGCCAGCCCAGCGGCGGCCCGTATGTCGGCGGCTGGCATTTTGCTAGACCGTGGCTGGGGCAAGGCGCCTCAAGCCCTCAGCGGCGAGGATGGCGGCGGCATTCAGGTCATCATTCGCTCGATCGTCGATTCCAGCTGTGCCTGAGTTAAATCAAATCCGGCTATATTGATGGTGCAGTCCGCCCAGGATCGGGCGGCGGACGACATTCCCGGCCCACTCAACGCCGCGATGGACGGGGGCATCCTTGTTCAATGACAAATGAGTGCGCGTGGCGTTGTAGTAATCTTTGTAAGACAGCAGAACGTGGCGCAGATGGCGTTCGCCGAAGACTACGACATGATCAATGCATTCCCTTCGGATTGAACCAATCAACCGTTCTGCGTAGGCGTTTTGCCAAGGTGAGCGGGAAGACGTCGGGCGGTCTCGAATGCCGATCGACCGAACCCGGCGGACAAAGATCTCGCCATAAGCTCGATCTCGGTCCCTGATTAGGTAACGAGGGATTTGCTCCCAGCCACAGGCTTCAGTAAGCTGATTGGCGATCCATTCGGCCGTCGGGTGCGCGGTCACCCCAAACCACAGGATCTGCCGCCGGCCATGGCCCATGATCAGCAAACCATAGAGCAGCCGGAACGAGATTGTCGGCACGACGAAGAGGTCCATTGCGACAATGCCAGCCGCATGGTTGCGAAGGAACGTCTTCCATCCCTGCGAGGGAGGGCCCCTCCTCCGCGCCATATACTTGGCGACGCTGGTCTGGCCGATCACGATGCCAAGCTTGAGAAGCTCTCCATGGATTCTCGGCGCTCCCCACAACGGGTTGGCGATGCTCATCTCGCGGATCAGCCGGCGAATTTCCAACGGTGCAATTGGTCGGCCGCAGCGGTGCCGCGATTTCCAGCGCCAATATGATCTGAAACCGGCACGGTGCCAACGGATGACAGTATCCGGCTTCACAATCGTCGGCGCCTTGACGGTATCTGGCACCAACCGATACAGCCCAACAAAGATCAGGCGATCCATCGCACTGAAGGCCAGTCTCTTCGGCAGATGCCGGCGCTGGATGTTAAGTTGATGACGAAGGATCAGGATCTCAGCTTCCAGCGAGACCCGCGACCGGAACAATAAGACCAGCACCGACCAGACCAGGCTGTAAACTTCTCTCATAAGACAGAAGCATTGCGCGATTCGGCCTCACGTGCCAGCCGGGTTAGGTTTCCGATAGGGACAGGAATCGAACCCCTGTTTCAGCCTTGAGAGGGCGACGTCTTTAAAACCTAGCGCATATCGCGGCCTGGCGGCACCACCATATCGATCATGGTGGTCGGCTGCGATGTTCGCGCGGCTCGATGTTCACTTGGGGGCAGGCGAGTCGGAGTCGCGCCGCGTGTCGTGCGGGGTGAAGCGACCCAATATTACGTCGCGATGGCCGAGTGCAAGGGAATAACTCCGAAGGAAGCCATGCGATTGATCAGAGCCGCCGAGTAACGCGGCAAGGCCTTAAGCAGAATCGATTCAACGGGAAGGCTGCGCTGGTATTGGCGCGAGGAGTGAGAATTCACTCCGATCACTCTCACTCCGAAAAAGAAGGTGCCGCGATCACGGCGGGGTGCAGGCGCCGCGTCGAATAGAAGGCCTTGCCGGCGATGCGGACCCCTTGCGCATGGGCCGCGCCGCGAGGTTGATCTGGGTTCCTGATGGGTTCCGGACGCAAAAACCCCCGCCTGGGCATCTTTGAAAATCCACCTAAGTATTTGAAATGATTGGAGGCCACGTCCGGAATTGAACCGGAGTACACGGTTTTGCAGACCGTTGCGTAACCACTCCGCCACGTGGCCCCATCGAGGCGGATCAATATAGTGCCTCAAGCACTTAGGCAACCTTCCCCAATGGAGCCGGCTCGAAGTTCTGAAACTCCATTTCCGTCGCGTTTCTGAAACTGCTGTCCGCCATCTGTTCTTCGCCGGATACCGGTATGGTATCAAACAAATCGCTAAGAAAACTTCCTCTTAGTCAAAGCCGTCAAATCGTCGAGGTTTTATATCTTCGCCCATCATTGCTCCCGTTGTCTGGGGAACGCCGTGAGCAAGCTGGCGATAAATAGTTCCGTATTTGCGCATCGTCTCCACGAATGAGCAATCGGGAGCACAATGTTCTTTCCCCTAAAACGGTACTCATTTCGCAAAAGCCGACGATTGTAAAAGACCATAAAATCCGCAAGCTGGATTGCCCTGCAATGAGCTTTCGGGATTACAGATATCGAGCGTAAAGTGCCTTCAAATACATCCATTCTCGCCATGCGATGAAAGTACTGCTCTATTTCAGCATTATTGTTGTTTCCGGTCTCCAAGAGGAATGAGACGCCGTCCAGCTTGATTGCGGGAGCAATGGAGGGATGGGTTACCAATCGAGTCATGATGGCGCCAAAGGCCACCCCTATAGGGGACATTCTATCAAATGCTCCCGGCGTCCTTAGTTTCCCTTTCTTAAGGCCTTCTTTTTCGACGCCGATGGCAACGCCAGCTATTGCACCCTGAGCGGTTGAAAAAACTTCTTCGGTGAAGCTTAGTTTTCGAACCTTGCTCCAGCCTTCGAATGGAGCGTCCGTATCGTGGAATTGCTTGGCGTGGAAAACCCCGACGCCGTGGCTATTCATCACCTCGTCAACCAGGGGCTCCACTCGTTCCCACGAAGCCACCGAGGGTCACAATTGGCAGGCCGCTAGTGCCACTGTCATCTAGGTAGCATTGGAACACGCAGACCAACCTTTCGGCGGGTGATCGACGCAAAGCGCGAGGCCCTCGGACAATCCGGAGGGCGTCCCCTCGATAGTACGACTCTCCAGCACTACTCACAGTAGCACCGGCGACGAGTATAACATCGCCGATCCGGTTGGCGGGACAGTTGTTCACCGGCTGTTCTCGTGGCTATGTTGCGCCATGCCCGACCTCACCCAACGCGAAGACCCAAACCGCCGCGACTCCTGGCTGATCTATTTCGGCGACGTTCATGTTGGCACGATCGCCAAAAGCGTCGGCAACCCCGGCGCCGTCGAGCAATGGCAATGGCTGTGCGGCTTCTATCCCGGCAGCAATCCCGGCGAACAACGCGGCGGCACCGCTGGCGATTTCGAACAGGCCCGCGACGCCTTCGAGGCCGCCTGGCGCATCTTCTCGGCCAGACGAACCGAGGCCGACTACCAGGCGTGGCGCGACCAGCGCGACTGGACTGCCTGTAAATACGAGATGCAGGACCGCGGCGAGAAATTCCCGTGGCAGATATGAAGTACACCGCCGACCGCCCCTACGCCGACCCGGAAAAGGCCCCACGCTGCATCCTCGAAATCGCCAATCAGATCGAGCCGATACAAGGCCGCATCCATGTCGAGAAGATCAACGGCCCGTTTTTGTTTCGCGACGGCGGCAGCCCCGCCGAATATGCCGCCGGCATGGAACGCGCGATCGATCGGGGCTGGCTCCTGATGCACGATTCGGGAACCTTCGTAAGGTTCACGCCAGCCGGCGCCGAGTTGTTCGCGTGACGACGTGCTACCGCTGCGAGGATACCGGGTGGGTCTGCGAAGACCATCCAGAGCGCCCGTGGGACGGCCCCCACGCGTGCGGCTGTGGCGGGAGCCGGTGATTAATTCACATTGGCGCGTGCGTCGCGCAGAATTTCGTCAACCCGCTCGATCACTGGCGCGAAGAACTGTAATGCATGCTCGTAGCAGGGCAAAGCGAAAGCGATTTCATTCAGGTGCTCGCCGAGAAGCACCGACAACAAGCCGCCGCTTGTCTGGTTGACCTTCGCCAACTTCAGCAACATCGCATCATCGACCTCACCCATTGTCGCGGCGATCTTCTGCAGGCTGACGGCGGCATGGTGGTAGCGATGATCGTGCTCCGCCTCTAGTGCGCGCGCTTTCGCCGTCAGCCGGAACATCTCGGCAAACTCTGCCCGTTCGGCTTCGAGCAGTGTGGCGAGTTCGGTGTCGTCGCCGGTCATTCGGTTTATCCACACAAGGCAGCGACGCCAAGGCAGTGTGAGAGACCGACGCTCCCGACATGCACATCGTCTATCAGCCAGCTATCGCGGCGGTTCGGATCAAGGCGGCGGGTCAGTTCGGGCATACGCTATTGAAGCGCGATGGGGTAGTCATGGGCAAGCCGCTAGGTATTGCGGGTCAAGAGTTCACTGCCCCCGGTCTAGTGCAGCCCGATCCCTTCGGATTTGATCGCACGCTTCACCCAAGTCGTGATGGCCTGCCCTAAGGGGACGTTTTCCTTTTCGGCGCGTTGCTTGATCTCGTGAAGCACTGCCGGTGTCATGCTGATTTTGACAGTATTGTCCGGCCCGCGAACTATGGAAAAAGGCCGATCACGATGAGAGGTACTTTGTCGGCTGGCGGGATCGTCGTCCTTATGAAGGGCGCTGTCCGCTAAGAACGAAAGCGATCGAGCGACCTCGAAAAATCGAGCTCTATCGGGACCTGGGGGAAGCAGGTCAGCGAACTCTAGAGCACCCTCAATCAACTTTTTACGCTGCTCATCCGTGGGGAACGTATAGCGACTGACGCCGCACTTTGGCTTGTTCATTTTGTTCCCCCATCTTTGCGAGAAAACCCCCAACACGCGACCTTGTTCCTCAAAATGTGTCGGAATGCAGTTTAGAACAGGTCAAGGTCATGTGAGTCGACGGTGTCCCGAATTGGATCAGTTCGAGGCGAGTTCTCAACTTGGAGCCGCTTGGCATACGCTACGACAAAGTTACACCGACGCTGACTTCGCCCTACCGCCGCGCGCGCGCCTGGACGGCATGGAAGCAGACGATGTGGGAAACGGGCCGCAAGCTTCCGACCCAAACCCAGGAAGGCCGCGCACGGTGCTTCAACGGTGCGGAGATTGACATCGCGAGTATGGATGGGCACGTCGCAGCAGCCCACATGACCGAAACTGCTGACGTGTAACCTCTATTCGATTACCACCAATCAAAGCGCGATCGCCGCCCTCTTCCGCGTCATGAACCGCTATGTCGGCAACCTGCCGCCGATGCCGGGCGTTTTTCCAGATTATCCCGCGCCAGTCGTGCGGAACGTCGGCACCGAAGTGGATTTCCAATAAGACCGCATTTGAATGGATGTCTGGTATCAGACAGTGCAGCGCTGCATTGCACCGCGACGAAGCTCTCCGGCGTGGCGTTGTGACGCACATCGGAATGCGGAAGCCGCGATGCAGGTTGGGGTTTCCATATAATCACACAACGATCGTGAGGCCATAAGAGGGCGCTGTCTCGGTCTGTGTGAGGGGCCCGGGGGTTTCAAAACCCGGAGCATGATCATGGCTGACCTCGATGGCACGAACGGCGATGGCATTTTGTTCGGCACGGACGAAGACGACGCGATCCGCGGCTTTGCGGGCAACGATTTTCTGAGCGGCGCGGGTGGTAATAACCTAATCCCTGCTTGCTCCGAAGATGTCGGCATCCGCTTTGCGCCGGTCGCTCATGCAACAACAGACTGTGTTTCGTTCGCTGTCAGGAGAAAACCTCTGACAGCAGATCATATCGGTCGCACCGGTGGATACCTCGGGATAGCGATGCTGGTCGTGCTGCCCCTGATCCTGGCGGCGGGTCGAGCAGATGCTGCGAGTTCCGCAGGTTGCGAGGGTGGCGGGTTCATCGTGATGGGGCGCACGATGCCTCAGGGCGTTACCTCGGTCCCCGCCAGTACCGTCCCAGCTAGCTTTCGTGTGCAAGGCAGATTTGTCCAGTTCGATGTCGATTCAGCTACCTTGGGCATCCGCAATTACACAATGACCGGTGCGCCGAATGCACTCGACATAACGGGCGGAGTGCCAACGCCAGTATTTGCCAGCAAGCTCCCTGATCATCAGGGGCTGACGTTGAACAGTGCTCTCGTGGTTGAACTTAAAGACACCGACGTTGAATTAGGCCGCACGGGCCCCGGTGTCACCATGAAGATCCAAGCCAAGGACTGTGCCAATGGCGGTATCTTCCAGATGGAGGTTGAGCGCGAAGATGGAGTACCGACGCTGTTCACCCACATATTGGCGGACAAGGTGTTCTACTTCGACAATCGCAATTTCAGAAATCGTGAAGGCGATTCGGTCCCCTTCAAAGATACCACGATTGTTGTTGCGCCACGCATCAACTTCGCCAACAATACTTCACGCAAGTTTGTCGGCAGAGACAGCGCGCAAGTTGCGATACGGCGCGCAGAACCTGGGTGTGTGAATCAGATCGCCACTCGCTTTCCAGATCGTCCTTTTGATACGGTGCGCCACTGCGGTGGTATTTCACGTTGGGACGTGGCTAGCGGTGGCCGCATGGGACAGGTCATGGGCGAGGATGCTGTCGAGGTCGCGCCGCCGCCGACAGTTTGCACCCATCAATGTCAGGCACAGAACAGGGTTCGTGGTCAGTCTACTGTTCTTGGCTTCCCGTTTCCTGTTGCTCTAGCTGATCAACTCAAACCGCGGTTCCCAGTGCAGCCGCTCGTCCCAAGTGCGGCCGCCCTGTCCGTTCCAGAAAGTGCACTGAGTCAGCGTTGATTTGCTCTGGGTCGGCCATGGGCGTCCTCCCGTGGGGGTCACGCGCCCCTGCATTATCGGGGAACGGCCGGGCCGGCCCAGCGCATCCTCGCTCGCTCTCGCATGGGCACCAAGTCACGAGAGACCATTTACGGCGCATGGGTTCGGGCGGCGGCCGACCGGGCGACGGGGCACGCAGGATCGCCGATGGGTTCGCCTATCCTACCTTTGAATGGCACCCGTCAGCGCACAACGGCAGCGACGAGCGGCGTAGGTTGGCGTGGTTTGAAAAATCCATCCGCCTCGTACTGGTTTCTCAACGCTCTAATTTGAGCAAGCGCCCACTTGTACTCAAGAGAGCGTCCGATTGGCTTCACCGAATGAATGAACTTCCAATCGATTCCGAGTTTGCTGATGTCCTTCGCAAATTCGGCCGCGTCCGATTTGGCATAAAAATCAAAAGTCAGCACGTGTCCCCATGGGTAGAGCGAAACGCGCCAGTCAGAACCGTTTTCTAGATTGGGCTGCTGGATGCAAACGTGGTCATCGACAAGCCACCCCTCCAAAATGAGGATCGGCGGCATTCGCCGCCCGGCAAAAGCCAGTTCAAGGGAGAGGCTGTTGTCGAATTTGACCTTCTTCATTGCGTCGTCCCCCGCAATGTGTGTGGAACACCTCTTGGAATGAACTTATTCCACAATCCGCTGTCTCCTCATGGAGGGTCTCAGGAAAAACTGGCAAGTGCAACCTGTGCGGTGCTAAATTTTTGGGTTCCATCGCGGACGGTCCAGCGTCCATCAACGAGCGACCTTACTTTCCAACCGATTTCACGATGACCGCGAGGCTCTCAAGTTGGTGCGCTAGTGCTGTCCAGCTACGGGAAATGTTCTTATGCACGGCAGACGGAATGGCGGAATACAAAGCCGGGCCGCGGAAGCGGAAACCAACGCACCCCGGCCAGGTGCTGAAGACGCAGCTCGAGGCCCTCGGCCTCACCGCCTATGCGGCCGATTCGCTTCTCGGCGTGTCGCAGGCGACGCTCGGCTAGATCATCGCAGGCAAGGCCGCGTGACGCCCGCGATGGTGCTGCGGTTAGGAAAGTTCTTTGGCAACGGCCCGGAACTGTGGATGGGCCTGCAGGCCGATTTCGACCTGCGGGAAGCGCGGGAGAAAATGTCGGCCGAACTGGCGAAGATCAAGCCGGCGAACAAGGTCACGTAGCGGCCAACCTCACGGGCATTGGCTGGCTTTCACCTTGTCCTGTTCGATGCAGCCGGCGACATCGCCCTCGTGCTACGCCCGGCCCCGGATAGGCAACCAACCCGGCGTCGCCGTTTTATCTGACTGGCGTGCCCGACGCGAACGGCGTTCTGCTCTGAAAACGCCCGATTCACCCCCGCTTTCGCCGGCGGTAGTCCCGCTTCTTCGGCTTGGGCGCGAGCTCCGGCATTTCGGCCTGCACTTCCCGATACCGCGCCAGCATCCGGTCAAAGCTTTCGTTGAGCGTCTCGGCGATATCCGGCCGCTTCTCGAGCCCCGCCAGCAGCAGGCCTGCAGCCTCGATCGTGGCAAGCCCGTCGCCACGCGGCTCCTTGCGGAGCTTGCCGTAGCGCGAGGGGCGCTTCGGACCGAGAATGATTCGCTGGCACTTCAGCATCCACGCATTCCGCCACCACAGCGCCTTGGCCTGGCTCCAGGTTCCGTCGAGCAGCACGATGCCTTCGATGTCGCTCAGGATGGCGCGCTGATGCGGCTCGATTTCGCCCTTGCGGTTGATCGCCACGATCTCGGCCTCGGTATCGAGATCGCTGACCTTGGCGGAGCCGAGATAGAGCACGGCCCAGCGCGAGGGATCGTCCACCTTCCGCCCCAGCGCCTTGGACAGGCTCGGCCACGACAGGCCGATCTTGACCACCGCATCCCCAAAATGCAGCGCGGTCAGCCGCGCGGTGCCAAGCGCCCTGTCCTGCTCCTGCGGATGCTGCAGGATCAGCAGCGAGATTTTGCTTTCGATCGGGGTGATGCTGTCGCAAATGCAGAGCGGCAGCGGTTTGCCGCAACGCGGGCATTCAGCGATCACCTCTTCGGCGGGGCCGGCCTTGGATTTGGATTGTTCTGACATCCGCCCGCTATACGCTTCGTGGCGGGTAATTCAACTACTCGGCGGGCGCCGGCGCCGCGAAACAGGAGTTGGTGATGAGGTGGTCCGAGGCTCATATCGAACAGGTTGTCCAGTCGATTGCACGGCTATTGGTTGTGGTGATAAGCAATCCAGACTGCAACTGGAGATTACTGGAATGTCAGCAAGTGAAATGGACAAGACGGCAGCAAAGTCAGCGCCTGGGCCTTCGTCCTTGAACGCGTTTTTCGTAAAGCTCGCCGCAATCACTTGTGCGTCGCTCGTGTTCTTTTATGTAGCCTTCAGTCTTGTGACGGGCTTCATTCAAGAGAAGGCGGATGAACTGGCGATACTGAAAGGTGGTCCGGCATTTTGGGGAGCGATGGAAGGCAAATTGTATAAACTTGCCAGCGCTCCGGATTTGCCGCCTGAGAAGAAAGAAAAAATCGTCAATGCTCTGCGAACCCTCTCCCTTCGCTATAAGCCGTATGTCGATGCCATTGCAGGGGATGTGAAAAGCCCGCAGCAGCGCTGAGGTCTGCAGCAAGCGCCTCGCATATCCTATTCGGCCGGCGCCGGGATCGCTGCCGGCCGGAATCGCTGCCGCAGGCGGTCGATCAGCAGATAGATCACCGGCGTCGTGTACAGCGTCAGGATCTGCGAAACCAGCAATCCGCCGATGATGGTGATGCCAAGCGGCCGGCGCAGCTCGGTGCCGGGGCCGGTCGCAATGACCAGCGGAATCCCGGCGAACAGCGCCGCCAGTGTCGTCATCAAGATTGGGCGGAAACGGGCGCTGCATGCCTCGAAGATTGCTTCCGCCGACGACAGGCCGCGGTGGCGCTCGGCATCCAGCGCGAAATCGACCATCATGATGCCGTTCTTCTTGACGATGCCGATCAGAAGAATGATGCCGACGAAGGCGATCACTGTCAGCGGCGTATTGGTCACCTGCAGCGCGAGCAGTGCGCCGAGACCCGCGGAGGGCAATGTCGAGATGATCGTGATCGGATGCGCCAGGCTCTCATAGAGCACGCCGAGCACGATATACATCGCGACCAAGGCGCCGAGGATCAACAGCGGCTGCCGCCCGCTGGTCTTGTTGAAATCGCCGGCATTGCCGTCAAAACTGCCACGGATGCCTTCCGGCATATGCAATTCGTCGACCGCGCGCTGGATGTTCGATGTCGCGACCTCCAGCGGCACGTCGGGCAGAAGATTGAACGAGACCGTCGTCGAGGGGAACGATTGCGAGTGGAATACCGCCAGCGGCGACAGGCCGCGCTCGTAACGCACCACCGCCGATAACGGCACCTGGGCGTCGTTGGCGCCGGCGACGAAGATGCGTTCCAGGTTGGACGGGTCAGCCTGGAACTTCGGGTCGATCTCGAGCACCACCATGTACTGGTTGCGCTGGGTATAGATGATCGAAATCTGCCGCTGCGCGAAGGCGTTGTTCAGGGCGTTGTCGATGTCCTGGACGCGAACACCGAGGCTCGAGGCGGTCTTGCGGTCGATCACCAGCGACAATTGCAGCCCGCCGGGATCGCGGTCGCTCGAAACGTCGGTAATGCCTTCGACGGTCTCCATGCGCTTCGCTACCAGCGGCGCCCATTTCTGCAACAGATCGAGGTCGGTGCTCGACAGCGTATACTGATAATCGGAATCGCTCTGCCGTCCGCCGGTGCGGATATCCTGCGCCGCGAACATGAACAGGCGGATGCCGGGGACCCGGTAGAGACTCCGGCGCAGGCGATCGATCACCTGCGCCGTCGACATGCCCGCCCGCTCCTCGGGCGGCTTCAGGCTGATGAACATGGTGCCGCGGTTCGAGCCCCCGCCGCCCGGACCGGCGCTGCCGCCAAGGGACGAGCCGATGCTGGCGACCGCCGGATCGGCCATGACGATGTCGGCCAGTTGCTGCTGCAGTCCGAGCATCGCCTGGAATGAAATGTCGGGGGAAGCGCGCGTCGAGCCGATCACGAAGCCGCTGTCGTCGGTCGGGAAATAGCCCTTCGGGGTCTTGATATAGAGCACCACGGTCAATGCGATGGTCGCAAAGAACACGATCAGCGTCAGGAACGGGAAGCCCAGCACCGCCCGCAGCGTCCAGGTATAGAACGAGACGATGCGCGACAGCGTGCCCTCGACCAGGCGGTCGAACCAGGTCGCGTGGTCGGAAGTCGCCTCCTTGATGTAATGCGCGCAGATCATCGGCGTCACCGTGAGCGACACCACGGTCGAAACCACGATGGCAAAGGTCAGCGTCAGCGAGAATTCGCGCAACAGCCGGCCGACGATCCCGTCCATGAAAATCAGCGGCGTGAAGGCCGCGATCAGCGACAGGCTGATCGACAGCACGGTAAAGCCGATCTGTTTGGCACCCTCGAGCGCCGCCGGATAAGGCGCCATGCCGCGTTCGAGGTTGCGGTACATGTTCTCGATCATGACGATGGCGTCGTCGACCACGAAGCCGACCGAGATC
>Ga0207701_10003875_pt1 | contig 15308 bp, 12 predicted proteins | sample KBSSwiSSwithPhiX_FD_184294 | JGI IMG/M metagenome (GOLD analysis project Ga0207701, IMG submission 184294) | Switchgrass rhizosphere bulk soil microbial communities from Kellogg Biological Station, Michigan, USA, with PhiX - S5 (SPAdes) (version 2) | ecosystem: Environmental > Terrestrial >... | reverse complement strand
CACGAACAAACTATTTGAACCGCTTGAACTGGTTGAACGGTTTGAAACGATTTTAACCTCTAGTAACGGAGTCATCATGGCCGAAACAAAATTCCTCAACGCGAATATCGATGAGAACACCGGCATTGCCTGGCTAACGCTCAATCGGCCGGAAAAGAAAAACGCCCTGAGCATCGCGCTTCTCACTGAGGTTGCCGCAATTCTTCGCTCCCTGGCCGAAAACGAAAAAATTCGCTGTATTGTGACCACCGGCGCCGGTGACTCGTATTCCTCCGGTCGCGATCTTTACGATATGCGCGGCCAGGACAATCGTCGCCGCACCCGCGGCTTCGGCGGAGTTGCCGAGATCGTCGACCTCATGCGCAAGCTGCCGCAAATCACGGTTGCCAAAGTGCGGGGCTGGTGTCTCGGCGGCGGTCTAGCGCTGATCAATGGCCACGATTTGGTGGTCTCGGCGGACACTGCAAATTTTGGTATGCCCGAAGTCATTCGCGGCAGCTATGGCGCCACTGCGACGCCGTCGCTTTTTCATGCCGGAATTCCGTTCAAAAAAGCTTTCTACATTTCTCTCACGGGAAGAAATTTGACCGGCATCGAAGCCGAACGCGTCGGCTTGGTTTCGCAGGTTGTTCCGGAAAAAGAGCTAGACGGCTTCGTCGAGACTCTCGCGAAGGAACTGGCCAGCCGTAATGGCGCCACTTTGGAGAATGCGAAAATTGCCGCCTATATGCAGAAAGATTTGCCTTTTGATATGGCGCTTCGCGCCGATGACCTCGTGCAACATCGATTGCGCTACTACACGAACCCGCTGAGCGACGTCGAAGGCTATCTTCACTCCCAAAAAGGCGGCGGCACAGTCAGATATGTCAAACCGGAAGACCGGAAGTGAGCTTCAGCTCAACCGATGTCATGGTTGCGCCGTTTCGTTTCGACCGGCCCCGAGTTAATAATCAACTAGAGATTCGATGAGAGGCAACTTGACGGTGGGCGCTCTACCCTTCTAGCGCAGCACCTGCCGATCCATGAGATCGCGAATCTCCGCGCTCGACATACCGAGGAGTTCGCCCAAGACCGCTTCATTGTCTTGAGCGGCAGCATGGGCTTTCCCGCTCGGCGCGAAGCCAGCCTCGGTCATCCGAACCGACGGTCCAACGCGGGTCAGCCACCCCACTTGGGGATGAAACACCTCTCGAGCAAAGCCGCGCTCACGCAGGTGCGGATCGCGATAAAGATCCTCGGCGGTCTGAACCACCGCTGCAGCGATTCCTTCGCGCTGCAACATGATCATGACTTGGTGCGGCGTGTAGTTCGAAGTCCAGTGTTCGATCCAGTAGTCGAGCTCTTGCCGATAGACAATCCGCGCAGGAAGATCTGCGAAGCGATGATCCGTCAGCCACTCACGATGATCGGCTAACTCACAGAACCGCGTCCACTCCTCTTGCGTTTGTACGGCGATAACGCACCAGCGATCGTCGCCTTTGCAGCGATAGACGCCGTGCGGCGCGGCGCTGGCGCTAAAATTCCCTTGTGGCTCGGGCTCGCGACCATTGACGAAATATTCCAGATAAGCCGCTCCCAGCATAGAGGCTGCGCTCTCAGCTTGGGAAATATCGATATATTGACCTTTACCGGTTCGCGCCCGATAGTGCAGCGCAGCGAGAATCGCCAGGGCGCCGTAGGACGGTGCGACATAATCCGGAAATGCTGTCTGGCATGCCGCGCCCGGACGGTCGATCTCCGGGTCGCGCCACAGATATGCCATGCCGGAATAGGACATCAGGATTGGCCCGAAACTGACATAATCTCTTCGCGGTCCTGTCTGGCCGAAGGCCTGGAGGCTCGCCATGATAATGTCCGGACGAACTTCTCGCATCCGCGAATAATCGAGACCCCAGCTCGCCATCACCCGGGCACTGAAGTTTTCCACCACCACGTCTGATTTGGCGATAAGTTGCTTGACCAGTCGCACGCCTTCGGGATGCTTCATGTCGACGGCGATCCGTTTGCGATCGCGGTTGCTTTCGAGGTCCGAAGCGATCTGGAATTTTTGGCCTCGTTGAGGGCTCCGCGGCGCTCGCCCCGCTTCGATCGCGATCACTTCCGCGCCGTGCTCGGCAAGGAGACCGGCGAGCGCTGGACCGACCACGCCGGTTGGAAAACTAATCACCCGCACGGCTTCAAACAGACCGCGGCTCGACGTTGAGGCTGCGCGGCCGTTTTCAGATTCGAGCCAAGCCGAGGGGCGGCTCCAATCGCCGGGAACACGGTCCTGGTGTTCACGAAACAGCGGAGCGCTGCGGCGAATATTCCAAGGGCTTTCGGAAAATTTGTAGGGATCGCCGGGGAACTGATGAGAGCCAAGCCGCGGGTGCTCAACGCTGGTCAGATATTTTCGTTCTCGGGTCTGCGTGTCGGCGAGAAAAGCGCTTGGCGGATTGATGGGCGCCGCGGCGAGACGCAGTCCTTGAAATTCTTCGAAGAATTTTTGGGTCTCGTAATTCAGCGTACGCGCTTCCACCAGCCGATCGATCGTCTGGCGCAGCGGGAACCGATTTTGTACCGCTTCGTATTTCGGGTCGAGCAATTCAGGCGGCCGGCCAAGCCATTCGAGAAAGCGCCGCCAATGGTCTGTTTGGTTGACGAAAATTCGCGCATAGCCGTCTTTACACTGGTATGTTTCGGCTACCGTGGTGGACTGGCTGTGCCCGGTTCGTGCGGTAATTTCGCCGGTCACACTATAGCGTGTTATTAGGCGCAAGAATGGGTCGGCAACGAGCACCTCTTGGAGCGACACTTCAACGTGCTCGCCACGTCCCGACTCCCGGCGGTTGAAAAGCGCCACCAGCGTGCCGAAGGCGGCGTGAACCGACGCCAAATGGTAGGCGACGTCACACGGGCCCATGAGCGGCGCGCGGCCGGGATGGCCGCAGACGCTCATTAAGCCGCCCATTGCGAATGCGACGATGCTTGGAGCTTTGAAATCCCGATAGGGTCCGGATTGTCCGAAGCCGGTAATCGAGGTGACGATCAATTTTGGATTAAGCTCTCGGAGAGCTGAAAAGCCGACATGTTGCCGGTCAAGAAATCTTACGGGCCTATCTTCCAGTAAGACATCGGCGCCCCGCGCCAGCATCCGCAAGGTTTCCTGGCCATCGCCAGTCTCCAGGTCCAACACGATGCCGTTTTTATTCGTATGATAGGCGGCGAAGGACAGGCTTTTTTCCGGGTCCGGCTCATCGTCCTTGAAGGGTCCCTCACGGCGCATCGAGTCACCCTCGGGACTTTCTATAAGAATGACTTCCGCCCCTAGATTGGCGAGCAACAATCCACAGTAGCCGCCCATTCGCCCGGTAAGATCCAGGACTCGGAAGCCGGCTAGTGCTCCGGGTGGGGTAGGGTCAGGCACCATGCTTTAACTCCGGGGGAGAGCATCGCGGCAGTATCTGAAGAGAGCAGACACCGAACAACAGATTTGCGCTGCAAGATTTCGTGCACATCCCTGACGCTCAAGAGTTCGCCGGCGCTACGGTTGAGCCCCCTCGAGACCGACACCCGTAGTGTCGAAAAGTTCAACTTTGCCGTACTTTGTCAAAATCGGCTCGATTTTCGCCGCATCACCCACCGCAACCACTTGCATAGCTTCTGGATCTAAATATTTACGCGCGACCCGCTGTACGTCCGCAGCACTTATCGCCATAATCTTTGCTGGATATTTATCCCAATAGTCGGCCGGAAGGTGATACCGCTTCAGGGTGATCGCGAATCCGAGGGAGCGCACCGGTTGCTCCAGCGAGAGGGCAAAGCTCGCGACGATGGCGCGCTTGCTGGCTTCCAGCTCAGCCCCTGAAACCGGTTCCTCTCTGATCCGTCGCAGCTCGTGAAAAAATTCCTCCAGTGCGCCCTCGGTCACTTCGGTGCGCATATTGCCGCCCGCGCGCCATGCACCGGGATAATGCAGCGCGCTAAAATCACTGTAGATGCCATACGTGTAGCCCTTCTCCTCGCGTAAATTGAGAAACAGCCGCGAAGAAGCGCCGCCGCCAATCACATGATTCATGACGACCATTGAGAAATAATCCGGACTCAGCCGGTTGATGGCGATATTGCCGAGCGCGAGCGTGGTTTGGACGGAATTCGGGCGGTTGACCAGCACGATTTTGCGCGCTTTTGCCGCGACAGGATCAGCCGGCCAGGTTTCTTTGACTTCGTTTCTCTTCCAGCTCGCCAGAATTTTTTCCAGTTTGCTAATAAATTCCTTTGCGCGGACATCGCCCGCTACTCCCAAAATCGCGTTCTGCGGAGCGTAGTGCTGCCGATGCCATTCAATCAGCGCCTCTCGGTTCAGCTGATCGATGGATTCGTTGTTAGGCGAAATGATCGCGGCAGGGTGTTGGCCGTACACCACTCGATTGAATCGTTCGTTCAGAAGAAAACCCGACGCGGAGCGTTGCTCGCGTAATTGCGCGCGCTGGCGTTGTTTCAGTTTTTCCAGCTCTTCAACGGGAAAACTCGGCCGCAGCAGAACGTCTGCCGCGATCGCAAACCATTCATCAAAATTGTGACTCAATCCGGAGGCGCTTAATACCGTGTCCGGCGAGCCGAAGGATGCGCCGGCGCTGAGCGCAGCGCCGAGCCGGTCGATCTGCTCGGCAATTTGGATACTGCTCCGCGATGACGTTCCTTCGCGCAGCATTTGTGCAGTAGCATTCGCCAGTCCGGCCATACTACGCGGTTCGAAAAGCGCGCCCGCGCCGTCGATGTGAAGCTGCAAATTGATAAATGGCGCCCGATGATCTTCCAGGATCAGCACGGTCAAACCGTTGCTCAACTTGGCCTCGGTGGGCTTGGGCAGTTTAACCCGCAAGATTTCACGTGAGACGGGGGCCCTGTTTTTGCGCTCCACCTTGCTTTGCGGTGTGCCGCTCGCATCCTGCGCACGAACCGGCTCGGAGAGCAGCGCCCAGCATGCGCCAAGACAAACGACAGCGCCGAGGCGACACCAGATGCGAGTTTTTGCGGCGCTAATCTTCATCGAGACTTCTCGGCGGGCGCGGCCGGCTTCGGCAAAGTGGTGACAACCGTGCGGCGCATCTCTTTGAAATAACTACGGGCGACCCGCTGCAGGTCGGTTGGGGTCACCTGTTCATACTTGTCCCAAATCGTATTGATCAGCTCGGGCTGGTTGTAGTAAACGGCGAAATGCCCCAGAGCGTTGGCGCGTGAGCGGGTACTGTAGAGTTGCTGAGCGCGCTGACGCCGTATTTGCATCTGAACCTTCTCGATCTCTTCAGGGCTGACAAGCTCGTTCTGCAGAAGCGCGATCGCGTCGTAAATGAGTTTTTCCAGCTCGCTCAGATCAGCATTCGGCCGAGCCACGACACTGAACCAGAAAAGCGACGGACCGCGCTGCTCGTTGGCGTCGGCGTAGACGTTCAAGGCGATTTCCTTTTGCTTAACGAGTTTTTGATACAGTCGTGACGACACCCCGTTCGATAAAACATGTCCCAAAAAATCGAGCGCGTACCAGTCGGGCGTGTTCGCCGGCGGAATTTTGTAAACAATATCGAGTTTGGCTGTCTGCGCAAAACTATCATCGATCACTTTTCGCCGTTCAGTTTTTTGCTCAGGCTCGCTCATATCCGGCGCGCTCGGTGCCGCCTGCGCCGGAATTTTTTCAAAATATTTTTTGATCAAAGCAAGCGCCGCATCGGTTTTAAAATCTCCGACGAGCGCCAGCACCGCGTTATTCGGCGCATAATAGGTTTTAAAGAAAGCTTCGGCATCTTCTATGGTTGCCGCGTTGAGATCTTCCATGGAGCCAATCGTGGAGTGCTTGTAGCCGAAATTATCGTATGCCAAGCCAATCACGGCTTCGTAGGTTTTCCCATAGGGACGATTGTCGTAGCTTTGCCTGCGCTCCTCCTGAACCGTTAAGCGTTGGTTGTTGAAATTCGCCTGGGTAATAGCCGGTGCGCGCATGCGATCCGCTTCCAAAAAAATGCCCAGCTCGAGCTGATTGACCGGCAACGTTTCGAAATAATTGGTACGGTCGATGTTGGTCGTGCCGTTGGCGCTACCGCCGTTGTTTTGAACCAGGATGAAATGCTCGCCTTTGCCGACGTTCTCCGAGCCCTGAAACAGCATGTGCTCGAACAAATGAGCGAAACCGGTTCGGCCCGGACGCTCGTCGCGCGAGCCGACGTTATAAGTGACACAAATGGAATAGGTGGGCGCGCTGTGATCTTCAGCGAGCAGTACACGGAGACCATTCTTGAGGCGGAATTCTTTGAAGTCGACTGCGTAGCTTTTATTCAGCTGAGTCGCTGGCGTAATCCGATCATTATTCTCCTGAACGCTCGAGGAAGTTCCGGCTTGACGGCTGAGCGTTTTCGATTGCGCCGCATCGATCTTGCTCGTGCCCGAATAAATGCCGATAGCGAAAAGCGCAAAGATGCTGACGCAGGGCAATAGCGAAACTCTTTTTAATGATGACACGGGGAGCTCGGAATAGATTTTGGCTGTTGGGAATTTAACATCATTCGGACTCTCAAGGAAACGGTCGGGCCAATCAAGAAAGTATTCGGCATTGACAGAAATAGCTTAAGAGAATAATGGAATGACAAATTCCATAGACGGAATGGGAGAATTCTATGAGCAGCTCATGGGAAACGGTCAGCGTCGATCAGAGTTCGATGGGGCTTTATATTGCTCAACCGGACGGATCAGGGCCGTTTCCAGCCATTATTGTTGGGCAGAACCAGGACGGCGTTGGCGCGTTCACTCAAGAAATGACGCGGCGGATTGCTGCGGCCGGTTACGTCGGAATTGCACCGCAATTCTACCACCGTGAGGGCGAACCCAAGACACCAGAAGACATAGCGAACTTTAAGCACACTCGCCGGGACATCAATGTCCTCAATGATATCGGCGCCACGATCAATTTTCTCAAAGGCTGCGCCACGGTTGATCGCTCAAGGCTCGGCATCGTCGGGTTTTGCATGGGCGGGCGCATCGCGTTTCTCGCCGCCGCAGCAACAAAATCTTTCAAGGCCGCCGTCGATTTCTATGGCGGCGGAACCAACCAGAAATGGGGTGATCGTCCTGCTCCGGCGGCACTTGCGACCGATGTGTCTTGCCCGATCCAAGGCCATTTCGGTGAGCTCGATAAAAACCCGCCACCCGATGAAATGCGCCAGCTCGACGCCGAGCTGACGCGGCTCGGCAAACCCCATCAGTTTTTCTTCTACGAAAATGCGCCGCATGGTTTTAATCGCAGCGGCTGGAACGGCTACAGACCTGAAGCGGATTCGACCTCCTGGGCGCGCACCCTGGAGTTTTTTGCGGCGCATCTCGGCAGCGCAGCGACGGAGCGAATTGCCGCAGCGCGCTGAGTAGAAACAACCAAGTGAAACTACGCTCCCGATTCACAATTGCCCTCGTCGTGGTTGCTTACTTGACGGCATGGTTCGCGCCGCTCCAAGGTGCTGAGCTCAAGGCCATTAACATTGGTTGGACCGGCGGCTCCGCATGGACGGCCCTTCCCGACCGAATCGCGAGCGAGCGCGGCTTTTTCGAAAAAGAAGGACTGCGGGTTCGCTACATCCAGTTTCAGGGAACCAACCTGATGCTGAGCGCCCTCATGGCCAATGAGCTGGATTATGTGACCATTCTGCCTTTTATCGCCGGAGCCGCAACCCGAGGATTGCCCGTAAAAATTGTTGGCTCGACGACCAAAGCCAGCGGTTACGCGATCATTTCCCGGCCCGACATCGACAGCATCAAAGCGCTCAAAGGCAAGCGGATCGCGATCAACACGTTCGGCAGCTCCGCGGATTTTGCGATCTATCAACTGCTCAGCCGCAATGGTCTCGATCCAAACAAAGACGTGATCCTGCAAGCCGTGGCAGGCAGCCCGGACGCGCGCTTCGCGGCGCTAGTTGGCGGCTCGGTGGACGCCACTGTGGTGAATAGTCCTTTCGAGTATCGGGCCGAGCAAAGGGGGTTCAAGACTTTGTTATCGGTCAAGGAAACGGCGGAATTTGTCCGCATTCCCATCGTTGGATTGAGCACCACTCAGCGAAAAATCGAGAAAGAACCTGATGAAATCGTGCATGTGCTTCGCGGCCAACGCGGCGCTATCCTGTTTCTGCAAAACCAGCGCGACATTGGCGTAGGCCTACTTGAAAAACTCCTGAAGCTCGACCATGCCGCGGCAGAGAGATTCTACGGCATCTATCGCGACCAATATAATCCCGACCTGACCGCGCCCGACTCAGTCGTCGAAGAATGGATTGCCGTTGGCACTTTTCGCGCCAAAGAAAAAATCGCCGTCAAACCGCATGTCGTCTACGACTGGTCCTTCGCCGAGCGCGCGCGACGTTGAACTGCACTCACGCGACAACTTCGACCTAGTATATCGGTCGTGAACATTCGTTCTTCTTAAGAAATTTCAATAAATGCTCGAATGAACTTCTCTTGTTGAGCATTCGGCGTGTTGTTCGCGCCGGTCAACCCGACATACCCTCTGCGGGGCTTTGGTTCATTTCCTCTTCATCAAAATCATTTGGCGATGCGCAATGCCGGCTTCATCGAAAACCGGACCGACGCAGCGAAAACCCATCTTTTCGTAGAATTCGATCACCGGCACTTGCGCGTGTAAAAATATTTTTCGCGCTCCTCGACTCTTGGCTGCGGCGATCCCACGCTTGAGCAAGGCAGCGCCAATCCCTTTACGTCGATATTTCTTTAAGACGGCCATGCGCCCAATCTTCGCCTTCTTGCCATGCATCACCAGTCGCGCAGTTCCTACGGGCCGGCCGCTGGTCGTCGCCAGGAAATGAATCGCGTGCTCATCATCGTCATCGAGCTCGACGTCTCTCGGCACCCCTTGCTCACTCACGAACACGCGCAGGCGAATCGCAAAAGCGTGCGCCTTTGCTTCGTCAGAGGAAATCTGTTTTACCTGGAGCGTCATATTTTGGAATTATCAGAAACGTAAAGGATTGCCAGTCATGAGCGCGAACGCCAACTCGGACAAGCGTGTTACCTTCGGCATCAGAGTTCCCAACTCGGGCCCGCTCGCGAGTTCGGAGTCGATGGTGGAAGTCGCTTTCGAAGCGGAGTCTCTCGGCTACGACTCGGTTTGGGTTCATGATCATCTGACTTGGTCGGACGAGATCCACCGCACGCACATTTCTTCGGGAGCGGATCACTCGAACGAACGCAATGACAGTCCCGATTTTTACGAGGCGATGACTTCGCTCGCTTATCTCGCGGGCTTGGTTCATTCCGTCCGCCTTGGAGTTGCATGTGTAGTCGTCCCGTGCCGCAATCCTTTACTCGCCGCGAAGCAGCTCGCCACCCTCGACGTGCTAAGCAAAGGTCGACTCGATATCGGTGTCGGCATCGGTTCACCCTCGACGCTGAAATCGCGCGAATACGAAGTCTTGGGGATCAATCAAAAACTGCGCGGCAAAATCGCCGACGATCACCTCCGCGCGATGAAGACGATTTGGACCACGCAGCCGTCAAGCTACCAAGGACAATTCGTGGAATTTGAAAACGCCGAGATTTGCCCGAAGCCGCTGCAAAAACCTCATCCACCGCTCTGGGTGGGCGGCTGGACCGAAGCAGCAATGAAACGAGCCGCTGCGCTCGGCGACGCTTGGCTCCCCGCCTGGCTGCTGCCGGAGGATATTGGTAGGCGCTTTCACCAGCTGAGAGAATCCGCCGAGCGGCAAGGCCGCGATCCGGAAAAGATTCACCTCGGGATTGAAGTCTACGGCTGCATTGATAACGACGCTGTCAAAGCGCGATGCGACGGCTTCGGCACTCTGGCGATCGGGCAAAGCACATTTGAAAGATTGATGACTGTGGAACAATTGGCCGAAGTGAGTCTAATCGGCTCACCGGAAGAGATTCGCCGCCGCGTCCAGGCTTACAGCGACGCCGGTGTGTCGCATTTCGAAATTAAATTTATCTATCCGACCCTCGCGCGCCATTCACAGATGCTGCAACTCTTCGCCCGGGAGATCTTGCCGGCTTTTCGCTAGCGGCAGGTTCGTAGTGTCATCAGAAATTCTGTGCGTCGTGGACGCAAATCTCGCCGCTTCAATTGACCACATACCCGACATCTACTTGAACTCGCTCAGCAGCCGGCCATACCCGGCGATTGGCTTGCCCATATTCATCAGCCGTAGTGCCTCCCACACCCAAGCCTGAGTATTCGTGACAACCGGTTTTTGATTATCTTGTTCTATACGTTCGATTACCGAGATCGTACGCCATTTGTTGCATGGCAGGTACACGCCGTCCACGTCTGGATGTTCGCGCAGCAGCGAACTCGCGAGTTCGTAACCGCTCGCCGGCGGCAATTCCCAAATCACGTCGGCATTGGGACAACCGAGGCCGCGAAAGGCTACGACCTCAATGTCATAGTGCGCCAGGAACTTTACTAAACGCTCGTCCTGATCTTCGGGAAAGGGTGAGGCCATCACGATGCGCTTGAGATCGAGGGCGCGGCAGCCGCGCACGACCGCGGTGAGAACCGTCGAAGCGGGCACAGCAGTAATTTGCTTGACCAGGTCGAGAATTTCTAAATCGGACCCCGGTCCTTTGAATGAAAGAAACAATTCGCCCGTGATCATGAGGAAATCGAGAGGCTGGCGCGCCAGATCGCGTACGAGATCGGCGAAGGCCAGCTCGGCGCGATGAAATTCGTCGTCGGTGTATTTACCGACTTTCAAAGTGCGTCCTTCGATGCGAATATCGGGCGGAAAAACTTCGTAAACATCGATCAAGGTGTCTTCGCTCAGGTTGGGTGAAATAAGCCCGATGAGTTTCATATAGGCTCCTTTTTGTTTGCCGAATTCTCAATCGAAACTCGGCGAGCGCCTACAATAGAGCTAACCTAAACGGCGGCGCAATCCATTCGACCGATTTTCCTCTTGACCCTCGTGCCTAGACTCGAATAGCTTTAGCCAGTCCGCCAAGGGAATAGCTCATGTTGAAACAGACCATCCTTCGCGTTGACGTTTTAAAATCGTTCGCAAAATGTGGCTGGCTCATCTGGCCCATTTGCGGCTTTTTTTTGCTATGGGTTCCGCCGGCAGCGATCGGGCAGGAACACATCTAAGTTATCTATAGCCAATTCACGATGACCAACTCTGCTACGTGGTTTGCACGCGAAGCAGGACTATTCGAGCGCCATGGACTTGGCGCGGACCTCATCTACGTCGACTCAGCGCCGGCCGTACAAGCGCTTACTGCGGGTGCGGCGCCACTCGCCACTATGTCGGGCGGCTTGGCGGTGGGTCCCTATTTGAACGGCTTGGATTTAGTGATGCTCGCGGGCTGGTGCAATTTGAATTCCTACCAGCTCATCACCCGTCCCGAGATTCGTCGGGTAGAGGATCTCCGAGGTAAAATCATCGGCATCGGCCGATACGGTGCCGCCGCCGATTGGGGCCTCCGTCTGATTCTTAGGAAGCTCGGGATCAACGAGAACAAAGATGTCCAGATCGTTCAGGCCGGCGGCGGTGGACCGTCGACTCGGCTCGCCGCGATGGAAGCGAAAAAACTCGATGCCACCGTGCTCGACTCGCCGCAAACTGTCCAAGCGCGCCGCTTGGGATTTCGCGTTCTGGCCGACGGCGTGGAATTGGGCATTCCTTTTCTGCAGGGCGGGCTCGTCACCCGGCGCGCTTACATCAAGTCGAACGAAGACACTGTGCGACGCGTGGTGCGGGTGATTGTCGAAGCGATTCACTACGCTAAAACCAATCGGAAAGCTGCGCTCAAAGTTATGCAAAAGTATCTTCGGGTTCGGGACCGCGACGCACTGGAAGACGCGTATGAATCCTTCGTCGTGAAACAATTTCCCCGGGTTCCCTATGCGAACCCCGCGGCGATCCAAGCGATTTTCGATCTCGCCGCAGCACGCGACCCGCGCGCCAAGACCGCCGATCCGCAGGGATTCATCGACATGCGCTTTGTCCGCGAGCTCGAGCAGAGCGGAGCGATCGACCAGATCTATAGTCAGAATCGCTAAGCAAGTTCGCGCGCTGACTTCACAACTATTTCCACAGGAGAACCCAATGGAAACCGTGAGCCGACGACGACGTATGCTATTCCCACAATCCTTCGGGCAGCGGTAGACCGGCAAGATCCTCACTGCTCAATCGCTCGTCCGGTTCGATCCCGAATCGCTCGAGCACCGCAATGAGTTGGCGGGTATGTTGCGCCGAGTGCCACGTCGAGCGCTCAAACAATTGATGCATTGGCGGAGTGCCGTAGAAGGTTTTGATCTTTCGCCCGCATGATTTGTCTTCGACCCGCTCCCACCAATTTTCGATCCGACGGATGATGCTTTCGCCGTACCCGATGATCTCAGTACTCGTTGTGCACGTCCCGTCAGCAGGCGGCACATTGGCGTTGTTGACACGGTATTCCACATCATCGATGGCGGTTTCGAGAAATGCTTCGCCGATCCGAAAAATGTGATGGCTCATGAGCCTGATCGAGCGATCGCGATTATCGATGACGCGCTCCACCAGCCGTGAATCGGGAATCTGCCGAATGTAACGCTGCGCAGCGCGCAAGACTTTGACCCATTTCACCAAAAGCACCGGTGCAGGAAGCGGCGTGTGTCCCGTGCCTTGCACGCCGACAAACTCGGCGACATCTTCGAGGTTCTGACAAAAAATGTACTGCCCCGCACGCGCAAGCACCGGCACCGTGCTGACCCCTAGCTCCAAAAGACGCTCGCGTCCGGCGCCATCGTTCATGACGTCGACGGTGTTGAACGGGATCTGTTTTTTCGAAAGAAACTCTTTCGTCCTGAGGCAGCTGCTTCAGCCCGGCTGGGTGAACAAAACAAGCGGATCTGCGAAGTTTTCCATCTTCTATCGATCCACCGGCTTAACCGAGCCGGTAAAATCGCCTGGCATTGTCATACATCATGTTCTTCTTGGCCACGTCGGATAAGTCGGTACGTTCGCGAACTTTACTGATAGTGTGCGGCCAGTCGCCGTCCCAGTGCGGATAATCGGAGGAATAAAGCAGAGTATGTTCCAGACCCCAGCGGATTCCATCCGGAATGGTTTTTTCGCCGCATTCAACACCGAAGAAAACCCGTCCGCTCGCCACATATTCGCTCGGCAGCTTGGTGAGGTAGGGAGTTTCATCGGCACCGCGTTTTTCGACTTCTTCGTCGAGGCGATCCATCATGTACGGCACCCATCCAATGCCTGACTCGAGATAAGCGACGCTGAGCTTGGGAAACCGTTCGAATACGCCGCCGACAATGGTCGCGATCATCGCCATCATCTGTTCTGCGGGGTGATCGATCGTGTGCGCAGAGAGAAATTTGCGAAAGCGCTGGCCGCCCAATGAGTCGGCTGACGTCCCCGTGTGAAAGCCAAGACCGACGCCCAACTGTTCCGCCGCTGCGTAGATGGGGTCATACCAGGAGTCGCCGAAGTCGGGGCGCTGGGGAATGAACGTCGGCAACACTCCCGCTACCGCGCCGCGTTCGGTAACTGCCCGAGTTAACTCCTCGGCCGCAGCTTTGGGATCCTGCGCTGCCAAGAGCGCTACGAATTTCAGCCGCCGGGAATCCGTCTTGCAAAAATGAAACAGCCATTCGTTATAGGCTTTACTCACCGCGGTCGCGAAATCGAGCTCGTGCAGCACGCCGATATGCAAAGCCGCCGTAGGATACAAGACCATTATGTCTATGCCATCCTTGTCCATGGCCGCGATCTGGTCGCGCGGGCCTTCGGGTTTGGCGCCGAGCTTCCCGCGCAAATCGCGATCCCAAGAGTCGTTGGGAAACAAGTTGCGCCGCTGCCAGCGCGGCTCCAAAAATTCGCGCATGCCGGCCAACGACTCGCGTACGTGGCCGTCGGCATCGATGATCGGATAGTTTTCCATAAACTCCTCCGTGCAATCTGCCTCGGGAGCAGTTCTCTAGTGGTCTAGCACCGTCAAAACACTGCCGTCAACTCGCGTTGCTAAAGATAATTTTCAATTGCTGCCGTGTTATCGTCCAAAACGCCGCGAGATCCAGTCGAAACCGGAAAACAGCTCTGTTACAATCTCCGGCCAATGAAAGCGGTTCGCAAAGCGCTCACCATCGCCGGCTCGGATTCGGGCGCCGGCGCGGGGATCCAAGCCGACCTGAAGACATTCGCTGCGCTCGGTGTTTATGGCACGTCAGCGGTTACCGCGATTACCGCACAGAACACGGTCGGTGTCAGTCAAATCCTGGCGCTGAAGCCCGAGCTTGTGGCGGGACAGATAGATGCGGTGATGGAAGATATCGGCGCGCATGCGGTCAAGACCGGCATGCTCGCCAATGCGGCGATCATCGAAGCGGTCGCGGCAAAGATCCAGCAGCACCGGTTTAAAAATGTCGTCGTCGACCCGGTCATGGTGGCGACTTCCGGAGACTTGCTGATTAAGAAAAATGCTGTCGCCACTCTTCGCACCCTTCTGGTTCCGCTCGCGACCGTGCTGACGCCCAATTTGCCGGAAGCGGAAGAGCTGACCGGAATGAACCTGCGCACTCCTCATGATCTTGAAGAAGCGGCGCGCCGAATCATCGCCATGGGAGCAAAGACCGTGGTCATTAAAGGCGGCCATCGCAAGGGCGCTGCCTTGGATCTGTTCTTTGATGGCAAAAAATTCCGGGTGCTGCGGGCGGCGCGCATCCATAGCAGAAATACCCATGGCACCGGCTGCACGTTTTCTGCCGCTATCGCCGCTTATCTGGCCCGTGGTGAAGTGCTCGAAAGAGCGGTATCGCTGGCCAAAGAATATATTACGGGAGCGATTCGCGCCGGCTTTGTCATTGGCGCCGGACACAGTCCGGTACACCATTTTTACCGGCTCTGGAGCGGGAAAAAATAGCATTCCACGTGACCCGCCGCGAAAAGCCGTCCGGTCAGCTTGAACTTTGTCAAAACCGAGCAGCTTATTTCAAGCCCTCTTCCATTTCGGCAACAATTGCACGCGCCGCCATGACCGGATTTTGTGCTTCGAGAATCGGCCGGCCCACGACAATATAATCGACGCCCGCGCGCACGGCATCGGCGGGCGTCATTACGCGCTGTTGATCATTACGTTGGCTCTCGGCGGGTCTGATGCCGGGGGTGACGATCACAAAACGTTGACCGCAGGCATAGCGAATGTCGGCCACTTCGTGAGGAGAAGCAACCACTCCATCCATTCCCGCCTCTTTCGTCAGAAGCGCCAATCGAACTACCTGGTCGGCGATCTTGTGTTCGACCCCAAGCCGCTGCAAATCC
>Ga0207701_10003874_pt1 | contig 15311 bp, 12 predicted proteins | sample KBSSwiSSwithPhiX_FD_184294 | JGI IMG/M metagenome (GOLD analysis project Ga0207701, IMG submission 184294) | Switchgrass rhizosphere bulk soil microbial communities from Kellogg Biological Station, Michigan, USA, with PhiX - S5 (SPAdes) (version 2) | ecosystem: Environmental > Terrestrial >... | reverse complement strand
ATTGACATGGACAGCTACCGCGTCGAGAAACAGGCGGCAGTGCGTATACAGCTCCCCGACGCCAACGCCGAAATCGAACCCGTGCCGACGTATGGCGGCGGGCGTAAGCCGGAGCCGGAACTTGATCATCTCTCGAACATTCTCAAGACGTTCAACGATCAGTTCGGAAACATCCAATGGACCGACGCCGACCGGGTGAGAAAATTGATCACGGAGGAAATCCCAGCACGGGTCTCTGCGGATACCGCGTACCAAAACGCCAAGAAAAACTCGGATAGACAAAACGCCCGCATCGAACACGACAAGGCGCTCGCTCGCGTGATTGTTAGCTTGATGAAAGACGACACCGAGCTTTTTAAACAGTTCAGCGACAACGAATCGTTCAAAAAATGGCTGACAGATACTGTGTTCACGGCGACCTACGAGCCGCGGCCGAAGACATGAGTCGGCTGGCGGCGCTGAGGCGCTAACTTTCCTTACCGTAAGGAGGCCACATGACGATTACAGAGCGTATCGAAGTCAATCCGAAAGTGATGATGGGCAAACCTGTGATAAGGGGAACACGGATACCTGTCGAGCTGATTCTTCGGAAGTGCAGCGAGGGTGCTACTCTAGATGATTTGCTCGACGCCTATCCTCGCCTCGAAGTGGAGGATATTCACGCTGCCATGGCGTATGCTGCCGATACCTTGGCGCACGAAGAGACTATTATCGTGACGCCGCCGAAAAAGCGTGCGAAGCGCTGATCGATGCGGTTTTTAGCTGATGAGAGTTGCGATTTCTCGGTCGTGCGAGCCCTTCGTTCTGCGGAGCACGACGTCGTTGCAATTACTGAAGTGTCTCCTCGCGCGGACGATGATGACGTTAGAGAAAGAGCCGTTCGCGACGAGAGAATCTTGGTTACGGAAGACAAGGATTTCGGGCAGCTGGTCTATGCGAGTATGCGGCGAACAGGCGGGGTAATCTTTATCCGATTTCCGGCGCGTGCGCGGCGGGAACTTGCTCAGACGGAGGTCGACCTCGTACGCGAACGAGGCGAACGGCTGGTCGGAAGTTTTACAGTTATGCAACCTGGTCGCATTCGAACAGGCCGAAATACGAGACGCTGAAGACTAAAGGTATTTCGCGGTGTGTCATACAATGTGTTTTGTTGAGTAGGGTCGAAAGCTGACCGTTTAGCCCTGGCACGTGATCCACTGGCGCGGGTAAGCGTTCAGGCTTTCACAGCCGTTTTTCTTCACGACCAAAGTTTCCCCGAATTGCAGCCCCATCTTTTCATCGTAGGTCATGAGATTGGGCTGAATGACGATCACCATATTTTCGTGAAACGTCATTTCGCGGGATTCGTGGCGTTTGCGCGTTTTGGTCTGAAAGATCGGCGGATACTGATTCACGCCGTGCACGAGATCATCATAGGTGCTGTAGCCGCGCCGATGAACAACCTCGGCGGCTTCTTCTGCCTCCATCGTGGTCGCGCCGTCTTTAATGACTTTGGACAGAATTTCGAACACTTCGATTGCAGCGTCGTGCATCTTCTGCCATTCCGGCGTCGCTCCCTCGCCGATAGAAAACGTCCGGTGAATCTGCCCGCTATAACCCGCATAAGCGCCGCTGATCTCGGTAATCAACGCGTCGCCTTTTTCCAGCTTACGCTTGGAATGAAACTGCGACGGCACAGGAAAATCAGGAGCGCGCATCGGCATGCTGCTCATAAAATGAATGCCGGCATAGCCACCGGCCTTTAGATACACGGACTCGATGATCGCTGGGATTTCATCTTCGCGCATGCCTGCTCGCAGTCCTTCGGCCAGCGCCTGGATCGACCGGTCGGTAAGCTCGGAGGCAAATCGAATGCGCTCGATCTCTTCCGCGCTTCTCACGGTGCGCATGATGCGCATTTTGGCGCTGAGGTCGACAAACGTTGCGCCGGAATAGCTTTCACGCAGCTGGTTATAAACTTGATAAGAAATCGAGCCGACCAGGCCGATCTTTTTTGATGCCAAACCGCGCTCAGCAAAAAGCTCAACGACGCTGCGCGTCGTGTTCGCTCCGGCCCAACGCACATCGTGAATCCATGACATCACCCGCGCCATCGGGTAATGATTGAATAACTGCATTAAAATCACCGGATCTTTGCCGGTTTGCATGAGCAGATAGGCCTCTCGGCTGCTTGGCCAATCGCTTAACCAGTAAATATCCGACGCATAGCGACCGCTGCCGTAGAAAAGCAGCGCGTCAACGCCTTCGTCGGCCATGAGTCGGTACACGGCTGCGTGTCTGCGTTGGATTTCCGCATCGGAAAATGTCGGGTAATCGGATCTTTGCCGCATGGACTTTGCCTCCGGGAAAATTCGATGAGATCCACGGCTTGGGTTCGGCCGTAGTTTGCTGGTTCTCTGTATCATCCGAAACAGCACCGGGCAACGCTCGGTGACTCGATCTTGCCCCGCGACCAGCCTGGACATTTTGCTGCCTGCGTGCGAGTCTCGAGTGATTGATTTCCACCAGCAGGAGGCTTACATGACGGCATCTCTCAGCGTCCGCGGATTATTCCTTGCCTTACTTTTTTCGCTCATTTTTCCGAGCAGTGGCGTTTCGGCGCAATCCGGGAAAAGCGACTATCAACCGCAGGTCGGTCAAGAAGGTAAGGATGTCATTTGGGTGCCGACGCCGCAGGCGCTGGTTGAGAAGATGCTCGATATGGCGAAGGTCACGGCCAAGGACTACGTCATTGATCTTGGATCCGGCGATGGCCGAACCGTGATTACCGCCGCAAAGCGGGGCGCTAAAGCACTCGGCATCGAATACAATCCCGATATGGTCGAACTTTCCAAACGCAATGCCGCCAAAGCAGGAGTGACTGACAAAGCGAGCTTCATGAAGGCGGATCTGTTCGAAGCTGATCTGTCTCCGGCGACGGTGATCACGATGTTTCTGCTGCCGGATATCAATTTGAAGCTGCGTCCGAAAATCCTCAATTTAAAACCGGGGACGCGAATCGTTTCCAATTCATTCACAATGGGTGATTGGAACGCGGATGATACAGCCGTGGTCAAAGAGGGCTGCGTTTCCTACTGCACGGCGTATCTCTGGATTGTGCCGGCCAAGGTGGAAGGAAACTGGCAGCTTGGCGACGGGACGCTCACTTTGAAGCAAACCTATCAGATGGTTTCCGGGACGCTCAACCGTGGCGGTAATGCCGTTCAAATCACCAATGGCAAGCTCGACGGCGATCGCATCTCTTTCAGTGCGGGAGAAGCGCTCTACACGGGTCGCGTTACAAGTAATGGCATAGAGGGGACGATCAGCACGGGCGGCGAATGGAAAGCCGCTCATGCGAACCGATAGGTGCAATCGCGGCATGTTTGATTTTTCGCCGTGTCGATTATTCCCGAGACATTGATGCTGATCCGCCGCGCGCTTTCAACGGGCTCGATCGCCATTATCTTCTCGTTGAGCATTATCGCGCCAATTTTTGGACAATCTTCAACGCGCGAATACGCGCCCAAATCCGGGCAGCCCGGTAAAGACGTCGTCTGGGTGCCCAACCCGGACGCGATGGTGCAGAAGATGCTCGATATGGCGCACATCACACGGGATGATTATGTCGTGGATCTCGGTTCGGGCGATGGACGCAACGTGATCGCTGCGGCCAAGCGTGGCGCTCGCGCTCATGGTATCGAATATGATCCCGACCTTGTCGAGCTTGCGAAGCGGCTCGCAGCCAAGGAAGGAGTCCGCGATCGAGCGACTTTCGAGCGCGGCGATGTCTTCGTTACAGATTTCTCCAAAGCGAGCGTGATTATTTTATTTTTGACGCCGGAAATGAACATTCGCCTGCGGCCGAAATTGCTCAGCCTCAAACCGGGTTCCCGGGTGGTGGCCAACTATTTCGCCATCGGTGATTGGAGCCCCGACGAGATCGCTACCAACATCGAGCATTGTGAGCGTTTCTGCACCGCACGTTTGTGGATCGTCCCTGCCCAGGTTGCAGGGAAATGGCAAATGCCCCAAGGCGAGCTAACGTTGGCGCAAAATTACCAGACGTTTTCTGGAACCTTGCGAGCGGCTGACGGGACATTTCCAGTCAGAGGCAAATTGCGTGGAGCAGAAATTTTTTTCGGCAACCAAAAGAGCCAGTACACCGGACGGGTGGATGGCGATGTCATCGAGGGCATCGCGCGAACTGCGGGTGTCGATCACAAATTTCGTGCGCAGCGCCTGGCGCCGTGAACGTTAGCGCGAAAGAGCGATGATGGCGCTGTTTACCACTGGGGAATTATTCACTGCGTTACTCGGCGCTGACTGATTTGAGCTCGTCGTAGTTCTGCAGGTCCAGCTTCCTCGTACCTTGCTCCAACTCGTGAATCATAGCCAAAACTTTTCGGCAGAGCGGTGTCGCGATTTGTCGCTTCTCGCCTTCGCGCACCACGTAGGCGAGGGTGAAATCGACTTCGGTTTTGATGCCTTTTTGAATCTGCCGGAGCGGGCCTTTACGATCATCGATTTTCCAGGACTTGGCGAATTGATCGACCGCAGCGAGCCGCTTTTCAAACGGGATACTCGGGTGAAAATCCAGCGGATTATATTCGGCGAGTGAGATAAAGCGGGCACCGCTAGCCTTTCCCACCGCGACGACTTCAGCAAAAAAGTTTGTCAGATTGCGCCGGCACGCTTCGCCAGCGCAGCTTGTGACGAGCGAAGCATCGGCGAGGGAGCCGTAGTATCCCAAGCAGGTGTAAGTGAGTTTGCTCCAGAGCACGCCGAGAATATTATCAGTAACCTCCGTATCCATGACTTGATTGAGCGTGCGCTGGAGATCTTCAAGCTGCGGCGTGGTCTTGCCGTGCAAATGGCCAAGATAAAGATGGCCCGGGATCGCCGTCTGCACGTGTCCGGGCGCGACTTTCCGACACCCCATGCGAATCGCCATGCCGATGGTTCGATCGACGCCGACTTTTTCCGCGAGCAGCGGCGGGTTGATGCCGTTTTGCATCGATACCAGTAAACCATTGTCCGTAAGATGCGGCAGCACGGTGCGCAGCGCGTCGGGTGTATAGTTCGAGCGCACCGCGATCAATCCGATATCGTATTTGCCTTCGATCTCCTCAGGCAACGCAATCTTCACTTTAACGTTGAAAGCACCGTCAGGGACGTCCACCCGGAGGCCATGTTCGCGGATCGCGGCGACGTGCTCTTTATCGATATCGACGAAGCTTATGTCGTGACCGGCGCGCGCCAGCCTGCCACCAATGATCCCGCCAATAGGCCCGGCGCCGATCACAACCATGCGATTGCTCATTTTTTACCTCCACTGTGGAACGCGGCCAACATATTGAATGCGCGGAATGGGGTCAACCGATCACCGCGGCGCGATACTCTTGAACAAACCAGGTCGGTAACATAGTTTCTGTGCATGCAGTCTCACGTCATCGGAAAGGGGCAGCTATGAAACTACGGTGCTTGGCACTTTTGAGTTTTCTGGTTCTCTGCGCGGGTGAAGTCTTCGCCGCCGACCGCGTGCGCATCGGCTACAGCTCCATCAGCGGAGCCTACACGCCGATCTGGGTGGCGCACGACGCCGGCTACTTCGTCAAGGAAGGCTTGCAGGACGACATCATTCTCATACCCAGCGGCACCCAGCTCGCGCAGGTGACGGTGGCGGGCGAGATCGACATCGGCTCGCTCAACGGCAGCTCGGCGATCGCCGCGGCCCTGCAGGGCGCGGATCTCAAGATCATCGGCAATTCGGGCAACAAGATGGTGTTCTCGCTTTTCGTGCGGCCGGAAATCAAAAGCGTCGAGCAGTTGAAGGGCAAGAAGATCGGCGTTACCCGGTTCGGCTCGGCGCCGGATATCTCGGTGCGTTACGCGCTCAGAAAATACAACATCAATCCCGACAAGGATCTCACGTTGATCCAGCTCGGTTTCATGGCGACGGTTGCCGGGGGATTGCAGGGCGGTTCCATCGAGGGCGGCGTGGTTTCGCCGCCGACCCAGTTCGCGGTCGAAAAAGCGGGCTTCAAGGAATTGATCAACATCACCGATATGGATTTCGCCTTTCCCAATCCGGCACTCGTGGCGGTGGGTTCGATCATCCGCAGCAAGCCGGACGTGATCAACCGCTTCATGCGCGCCTACGTGCGAGGCATGCACCGCGCTCGCACCGATCCGGCGTTCACCTACAAGTCGATGGCAAAATACACCAAGATCGAAGACGCAGCAGTGTTGAAGAAAGCGTACGAGTTTTACATGAGCAAGGTCCTGGAAAAGGCGCCCTACATCAACATGGTCGGCGTGCAAAACGTACTGGACGATCTGGTGAAAACCGTACCCGCCGCCAAGAACGCCAAGCCGGAGCAGTTCGTCGACATGCACTTTCTCGACACGCTGGAGAAGGGCGGCTTGTTGAAGGAACTCTATCAATAAAATTCTTTTAGCCGGCGCATGATGAAATTTCATTGGCTCTTACTCATCCTCGCCCGACTTACGCTCGGGCTCGGTGCTGATGCTCATGCCCAGCAGAAAGTCGCGGCGAGTTACCCGGGCATTGCCGGCTACAATATTCCTTTCTGGGTCGCCCTCGACGGTGGCGAATTCAAAAAAGCCGGATTAGCAGTCGATCCGGTCATGATCTCGGGCGGCTCGAAGAGCATGCAAGCGCTCTTATCGGGCGGGCTCGATTTCGCGCACGTGAGCGGCGGTGTTTCCGTGCAGGCCAACTTGAGCGGCGCTGATGTGACGATCCTTGCGACCGCGGCGAACTCGATGTCAGCCGGTGTTATCGCCGCCAAGGACGTTAAAACTTTTCATGATCTGCGCGGCAAAAAAATCGGTATCGCAAGCTTCGGTGGCAATAACGATATCGGACTACGCTTCGCATTCAAGAAGAACGGCATCAATCCCGACAAGGAAGTGACGTTCTTGCAGATGGGCGGCGAGCGCAATCGCTTGACCGCACTGGAGCGCGGCGCAATTGCAGCAACGATTATGTCGCCGCCGGGCTTGTTTGTCGCGGAGGCGCAGGGTTACAGCCGGCTTGGTGATCTACGCGCCATGGGCATGCGCTATCCGGAGTTGTCGATCGTCGGCCGGAAACGAGATTTAAAAGAGCGGCGCGATCTGGTGCGGCGCTATTTGCGCGCCTATCTGGAATCGGTACGGGTGATGAAGGGCAACCGTGATTTGACCGTGCGCGTGATCGAGAAATACATTCACGTCGGTTCCAAGGCGGAAGCGTTGAAGACCTACGATTACTTCGTCAAAAGCATTTCCGATGCGTTGCGCACCGAGCGCGAAGGAATCACTGAGTTCCTGGCCACTTTGGAAACAAAAATGCCGGGAGTGTCGAAACGCAATCCCAACGAATTTATCGACGAGTCGGTGTTGGAAGAGATGTTGAAGGTCCCATAGCCGGGATGAGGATATCTAATTATTTATACTGCGATCGATTGTGTCGAAAATGTCATTCTGAGGCGGAGCCGAAGAATCTCGCCTTCGGAAATGACCCAAAGAGTACAGATGCTTCGCTGTGCTCAGCATGACAGGAATTCATTCGCTCCAGCGTCTCTCGAGAGCTAGAGGATCGGTCCTTACCCGGAGGAATCAGACGAATGACTGTTGATCAATCAACCTATGACACGCTCCTGAAGCTGGTGAAAACGCGCCAGAGCGTTCGCAAGTTCCGGCCCGATCCCATTCCCGAAGATACGATCAACAAGATTCTCGAGGTTGCGCGCTGGGCGATGTCGGGAGCCAATTCGCAGCCCTGGGAATTTGTCGTTGTCACAGATCGGGAGATCAAAAAGCAATTGCGCGATGCTTACTCGGAATACAACACCGACTTTATCTTCTGGATGGAACAGCAGCGCGAGTACAACTTGCGCCATCCGTCATACCAGGTGAAGAACGATCCGCACGAATCGCTTCGCTTTAACAAGGCGAAAGCCAATTGGCACCAGGCCCCCGCGGTCATCGTCGTGCTCGGCGACGGTCGGCGCCAGTGGGGGACGGTCATGGGCGCGCATACCTTCGGGCGGGAGCAGTCGCACTTGACCGATAGCCTCGCCAACGCTTCGTTTCTGATTCACCTCGCTGTGGCGTCTTTGGGTCTCACTTCAGAGTGGGTTTCGATTCACATCGAAGAACCGCACAAACGGATTCTCGGCGTGCCCGACTTGTTGAAGCTCTATCTGATTATTCCCATCGGTTATCCCGACGTGCCCGCACACGAAGGCGTACGCCGGCCGCTCGAGGATTTTGTCCATCGCGAGCGCTACGACATGGCGAAGTACATGTCCAATGAAGACGTGGTGAAATATCTTTATTCGCTGCGTGAAGGCACGGTGTCCGGCTACTCCGCGTCGCGCGCGGTCAGTGCCGAAGAGAAAAAATAATGACTCGACAAAACTTTTACCACCGAGGCACAGAGGTGGAGCAGGAGTAAGATAAAGACCTCCGTGCCTCCGTGTCCCTGTGGTGAATACTCTTTCACCGCAAACTGAAATGCCTAATTCCACCGTCAATCCGATCACGGTTGAGGTCGTGCGCAATGGCTTGGCGCATATCGCTAACGAAATGGCCACCGTGCTGCGTAAGACTTCCTACAATATGATGATCTACGAGGTGCGCGATTACTGCGTTGGCATCGTCGATCCGGACGGCAATATTCTTTCGCAGAACTTCGGCGCGCTGCCGATTTTTCTCGCCGATTTGGGGCCCGCGATCGTCGATGGCGTGCGCACCCATGGCCGGGACGGTTTCCAGCCCGGTGACGTGCTGATCATGAACCATCCGTATGTGTGCGGCCAACACCTCAACAACGTCGTGGTCTACACACCATTTTTTCACGAAGGTGAACTCGTGGCGTTTCTGGCGGTGCGCGCTCATTGGATCGACATCGGCGGCACCCGGGTCGGCTTCGGCTTCAGCGGCACGCGGGAAATTTACGAAGAAGGATTACAGTTTCGTTCGCTGAAGCTTTATCGCGGCGCCGAACCCAATCAGGATATTTTTCAAATTATCACCGATAACGTGCGTTTCGCCGAATCCTGCCTTGGCGATCTGCGCGCGCAAATCGCCGCGTGCCGCATTGGCGACCGCGGCCTCGCCGCGCTGGTCAGTCGTTACGGTCGGAAAGCTTTTTTGCAGTGTCTGGAAACGATCTGGCGACAATCCGAGCTGCTGGCCCGCGACAAGGTCGCCCGCATCAAGCCCGGCCGGTACGAAGCCGAAGCCTTATTTGACAGTGACGGCGTCGATTTGGAAAAAGCGGTGCCGCTCAAGGTTCGAGTCGAAGTCGCCGGCAGTGAAATGACCATCGACTTCTCCGAGATCAGCGAGCAAGTGCCGGGGTCGATTAACTCCGGGGAATCGGGCGCGGTGGCAGCGGCGCGAGTTGCGTTCAAATCGCTCGTGGCGCCTGACTCGGTCATCGATGAAGGGTGCTTTCGCCCGTTAAAAATTGTTATTCCTCCGGGAAAGATTTTGAGCGCTGAGCCGCCCGCACCCGTAGGAAACTGGAGCCGAACCCTACCGACCGTGATCGATTTGATTCTGCGAGCTTTGGCCCCCGCCATGCCCGATCGAGTTGCTGCGGGTCACAAGGGTGACATGGGCGGTTATGCATTTTTCGGAATCAACCCCAAGACCGGCAGGCGATTTCTCTGTCAAACCATCATGGGCGGCGGTTGGGGTGGCCGCGCGCATGAGGATGGCGAAAACGCGACCGTATCGATGTGCCAGGGCGATGTACAGAATGCGCCGGTGGAGCTGCAGGAATTGTATTACCCGGTGCTGATCGAGCGTCAGCAACTACGGGAAGGCAGCGGCGGCGCCGGGAAATTTCGCGGCGGCTTGGGGATTGAGATCGCGGTCCGCGTGCTCTGCGATGCCTTCACCAACATCAACATCGAACGGCAACGTACCGCGCCGTGGGGAATTTTCGGTGGCGTGTGCGGCGCGAAAGCGAAAGCGTTGGTGAAGCGAACGGCCGATGATCCGGGAAGCTGGCTCACTAAGAAGCCCAACTACCCCTTGAAAAAGAACGCTAGTGTCGTTTTCTTCACTGCCGGCGGCGGCGGTTACGGTCTACCGAGTGAGCGCGCGCCGGAGCTGATTGAACGGGATTGGCGGCTAGGTTATGTAAGAAATTCCCCTTCATCCCCCGTTGCCAAAGGGGGAAGTTAAAAACAAAAATGAATTCCTCTCTTTGAAAAAGAGGGGCAAGGGGAGATTTGAGCGTGGCGAGGTGACTATGGATGCGCAAGAAGAATTCGACAGACGATTGTCACGCGTGCGGCAATCAATGCGGGAGAAAGGATTGCAGACGCTGCTCGTTTATGAAGGCGGGCGGCACAATTTTCTGCGCATGAATTACGTCGCTTATCTGACGGATTTTATCAGCGTCGGGCCGGAGACGATGCTGCTCGTTCCTTTAGAAGATGCGCCGGTTCTCTATCTCTCGCCGGTGTGGGACATCCCGCGTGCGCAGGAAGAATCTTTTGTTCGAGAGGTGCGAGCATTCAAAGAATTCTGGTCACGGTTGGCCGCGCTTTCCGGCAACGCGGGACTGATCGGACGTGAAGCGATGTCGGTCGGCCTGCACGACCAGATTACGAAAGCGCTCGGCCGAACGGCTGTCAACGCCAAAGACATTATCGAGAACTTGGCGCGTTCGAAGACGCCGTTCGAGTTGGAGCGGCTCCGGCGCGCGGCCGAGATCGCCGATGCGGGCGTCAAAGCGCTGCACGAAGATGCACGTCTTGGTTTGAAGGAATACGAGCTTGCCGCGATCGTCGAATATCGCATGCGCTCGCTCGGCGCTGAAGACAACTTTGGCATGGTCGTCGCCAATCATCACAATCAGGCGCTCCATCCGCCCACGGATCGGATCACGCAAAAAGGAGATATCATTATCGGTGAGATTACGCCCTGCGTCGGCGGTTTGTTCGTGCAGATTTGCCGCACGATGGTTCTCGGTGAACCGGCGCCGGTCGTGCGCGAGAAATACGCCATCCTTAAAAAAGCCATGGGCTTGGGCATGGAAGCCGCGACAACCGGTGCGCCGGCGAGCGCGGTGGCGGCGGCGATCAACGACACCTTTATCGAGTACGGTTACGAGCAATACTGCCGGCCGCCTTTCATGCGCGTGCGCGGCCACGGCCTTGGCTGCGGCTCGTTCGCGCCAGGAAGCCTGGAAGACGCGAACCAGACACGGCTCGAAGAAGGCATGACCTATATCATCCACCCCAACCAGTATTTGCCCGAGACCGGTTATCTGACGCTTGGCGATACCGTGGTGATGACAAAAACCAAGGCCGAATCGCTGATGAAATCGTCCTGGGATATCTTCATCAAAGAATAAAACCGCCGATGAATTCAATGGCTTGAACGTTGTCGTTCAAATCGTTCGATCCGTTCAACTCGTTCAAGCTGCCGGATCAGCCGGCGCCATGAGGTAGAAAATGATTTTTGGGCGACATTCGGTTCTGAAGCGAGGCTGCTCGACTTGGGACCCGAACGAAGTGCCGCAGGCTGAGTTTCAAGCGCGCCTCGATAACGTGCGCAGTGAAATGGCGCGGCAAAATTTCGACGCACTGGTGATTTATGGTGACAATTATTCGTTCGCTGACCTTTGCTATTTGACGAATTATTTTCCCAAGGTGCGGGGCGGCATCGCCGTCGTGCCGCGCGACGGAGCGATTTCGTTGCTGCTCAACATCGGCAGCCGCGACGTGCCGTTTGCCAAGACGCTGACCTGGGTTGAGGACGTTCGCGCTTCGAACAATGTCGGTGCCGACGGCGCGAAGCTGCTGAAAGAGAGAGGGCTTGAAAGGGCGAAAATCGGCTTGACGGATTCCGGCAAAGGGTTTCCTTTGCTGCAGCTCGAAGAAATGAAGGCCGCTCTGCCAACTGTGACCTGGCACGCGTGCGACCCGCTCATGGTGTCTGATCGCCTAGCGAAAACTCCTCTGGAACTTGAGGCGATGCGTGCTGCGGGGCGGTTGCTGAACACGATATGCAGCGAAGCCGGGCGATTGATCAAGCCCGGACGCAAAGAATACGAGATCATCGCCGATATCGATCGGTTGGCGCGCGATCAAGGCGCCGAGGATATTCGTATTCTCGCCGGTGAGACGCGCCTCAATCCGCCGAGCTTCAAACGAGCCGCAGCCGTCAGCAATCATTGGGCGGTTTACCTGGCAGTCCAACATGAACGTTATTGGTCCGAGGCAGGGCGGACTTTCATTTTGGATAATGACACGAAGCGGCGAAGTGCATACGACCAGGCGCAAGCAGCCGTTGCGCAAATGGCGCGCGAGCTGAAAACTGGTGGCGCGGTGGCGGCAATCGGGGAGACCGGGCGCCGGGCGCTCGGGGACTTCTACGCGACCGCATTGGTATACGGCATTGCCAACGGGATTGGGCTCAATCAGTGGGAAGCGCCGTTTCTGAACGAGAGCGATGCGCAAGAGGTCGGCGCGCCGGCTATCGGCCCGACGATTTTAGCCGAGCATATGACCCTGGCGCTACGCGCCGCATTTCAGACGGAAGGCAAGATGATTATTTTCGGCGATAGTTTCGAGGTGACCGCGGATGGGGCAAAGTCGCTGCTCATTAGTTAGTTAAGAAAAGAAAGATTCCTCATCGCTTCGCTCTGTCGGAATGACAACAGAGGCTGTCATTTCGACCCCGTTCGAAGCTCAGGGTAAACACCGGGAGAAATCTTTCTTAGACGATCGGATCAGAAGACACTTACACTCAGCAAAACCCTTCATGAGAATTGCGGTTGATATCGGCGGCACGTTCACTGACTTGGTGGCGGTGGATGACAATGGGGAGATTTTCCGCAGTAAATCGCTGACCACGCCTGACGATTTGGCGCGCGGCATCAACGATTGCCTAGCTGGCGCCAAGATCGATGTAGGTGATGCGACTTTTTTCGTGCATGGGTCGACGGTTACGATCAATGCCGTGCTCGAGCGCAAGGGCGCACGCACGGGTTTGATCACAACCAAAGGGTTTCGCGATGTTTACGAGATCGGCCGCGGCAATCGGCCCGAGGGTTATAATCTTTTTTTCAAACGGCCGGTGCCCCTAGTCCAGCGCGACCTGCGGCTCGAAGTCGACGAGCGCCTGTACGCGACGGGCGAAGTGTTGACGCCCTTGAACGAGGAATCCGCCGCTGCGACGATCGATGCGCTCAAATCTGCGGGCGTGGAGAGTATCGCCGTGTGTCTGTTGCATGCCTACGCCAACGCGGCGCATGAGCAACGGCTTGGTGAACTGCTGCGCGAGCGATTTCCCGCCGTCTATGTTTCGCTATCGCATGAAATTTTACGCGAATTTCGCGAATATGAGCGAACCTCGACAACGGTGTTGAATTCGTACGTCGGACCGCTGGTGAGCCGTTACCTCGTTTCACTGGAAAAAATGCTCGGCCAAGCCGGATTTCGCGGTACGTTTCGCGTCATGCAATCCAATGGCGGAGTGATGGCCGCGGAAACCGCCAAGAAGCTCCCGGTCACCATGATGGAATCGGGTCCCGTCGCGGGCGTCATCGCCGCGGCGCAGTTGGGCGAGACGCTCGGCTGCCGCCACGTCATTTCTTTCGACATGGGCGGCACCACGGCCAAATCGAGCCTGATCAAAGATTTCCATCCTGAAGTAACCAGCAGCTACTATGTTGGCGGTTATGTTGCCGGCCATCCGATGATGCTGCCGGTGGTCGATATTGTCGAGGTCGGCAACGGCGGCGGCAGCATCGCATGGATCGATCCCGCGGGCGGATTGAAAGTCGGTCCGCAAAGCGCGGGCGCTTCGCCCGGGCCTGCCTGCTACGGTCAGGGAGGAACCGAACCGACCGTGAGCGACGCCAATCTCATCGCAGGGCGCATCGATCCGGAATTTTTTCTCGGCAGCGGCATCCGCTTGCAGCGCGAGAAAGCGGCGCAAGCGATTCTAGAGAAGATCGGCAAACCGCTCGGCTTGTCGCTGGACGAAGCGGCGTTGGGCATTCTCACCATCGCCAATTTCAACATGTCGCTTTCGGTGCGCGCCGTCTCGGTGGAAAAGGGTTACGATCCCCGCGACTGCGCTCTGGTGCCGAGCGGCGGTGGCGGCGCTTTGCACGCTATGGCGATTGCGCGGGAATTATCCGTGCCGCGCGTCATCATACCGCCCATGCCGGCGCATTTTTCTGCGCTCGGGATGCTGATGGCCGATTTGAAGCACGATTACGTGCAAACCTTCGTGCGTGAATTGGCGGAAACAAGCGGTAATCGGATCGCCGACGCATTTTCACTTTTGGAAAAATCCGCCATCGACACGCTCTCGGAAGAAGGCGCTAAGCCTGAGGACATCATCCTGCGCCGGTTTTTGGATATGCGTTATCGCGGACAGGAATACACGTTGCCGGTTCCCGTGACGGAAGATCTACGCGCGCTGAGCGACTTCGGAGCGATTCGCGCGCGCTTCGATCAGTTGCATCAAGAACACTATGGCCACTCGGCTCCAAACGAGCCCGTGATGATGGTCAATCTGCGCCTTTCGGCGCTGGGAAAATTCGACAACAAATTACCTTTGACTGCGATGGCGCACGATGCAGACCGCGGCGAGCGTGGCCGGCGCCGGGTGATTTTCGAGAGCGAGCCTGTGGATTGCCCAATTTATTTAAGGACTGGATTTCGCGCTGGCGACCGGCTCGAAGGAGCCGCGGTGATCGAGGAAGTCGGCGCAACGATTCTTCTCTATCCCGGCGATCGCATGCAAGTGAACGAGTTCGGCCATCTGGTCATCGAGGTGACGGCCGGGGCATGAAGACAAATTTCGGTCGGATTAATTTAATTCAAGATCTCTCACGTTCTTCGACACGACAGAAAACGGCCGTCATCCTGAGCGCAAGCGAAGGATCTCAATCACGCAGCGACTCTCACAAATTGCATGGCTGACGAAACTCTTAGCGAAACCCTCGCAGAATACGTTGCATCTCTTTCGTTCGAGACGGTGCCCGCCGATATCATCGATTCCGCCAAGCTGCACATAATCGATTCCCTCGGCTGTTTACTTGCCGGGTCGCGTCTTCACGCGGGTAAGCTTGCGTATGAGCTGGCGGTCGCGAACAACGGCGCAAACGCAAATTCGAGACTTTTGGGATCTCAACGGCACAGTTCTTTGCTCGATGCTGTCGAAGCGATGTCCGTTGCAGCGCACTGCGGCGAGATGGACGACATTCATAGTGGCGCGGGAACATGCGTCGGCGGGCTGGTGATTCCAGCGCTGATCGGAATGGCAGAAAAATACGGCGGTGG
>Ga0207701_10003872_pt1 | contig 15314 bp, 15 predicted proteins | sample KBSSwiSSwithPhiX_FD_184294 | JGI IMG/M metagenome (GOLD analysis project Ga0207701, IMG submission 184294) | Switchgrass rhizosphere bulk soil microbial communities from Kellogg Biological Station, Michigan, USA, with PhiX - S5 (SPAdes) (version 2) | ecosystem: Environmental > Terrestrial >... | reverse complement strand
TGGGCCGGATGCCGCCGAAGCCTGGAGCCGGCGCAGGCGGACCCGGCGACGCACGCTGGCTCGTGCCGGGGCGCGCCGCGGTGCTCACTGACGGCGAGAAGACCGTCGGCCACGTCGGACTGCTTGCACCTGAGGTGGCCGAGCAGCATGGACTGGCTGCAGTCGATGCTGTGTTCGTCGTCGAACTGGATCTCGAGATCGCCGAATCCATCGTCGCCGAGCGGACGACGACAGTCGAGGGACTGCCGCGGTTCCCGTCGGTCTCCAGGGACATCTCCATACTCGTTGACGAGTCGCTTCGCGCCGAGGACGTACGCCAGACCATTCGCCAGTCCGCACCGCCGACGCTGGTTCGCATCCGCGAGTTCGATCGCTATCAGGGCAAAGGGATCGCCGAAGGCAAGGTGAGCCTCTCGCTGCGTCTGACGTTCCGCTCGCCCGACCGTACGCTGACCGACGCAGAGGTCCAGAAGGCGATGGACGATGTGCTGACGGCACTGCGAGCACGGTACGACGCAGTGCAACGGTGATCTCCCAGCCTGGAACCCTGGAGCAAGCGCCAGATTCCCTGTGACGGTCAACGGATTCCCTGATCACCACCCAACCCCCGTGTGATCCGGATACAGATGGCGTGTGATCGTATTCAGATGCCGTGCGATCGTCGTCCGCTCCGCTGACGGAGGTCGATGCGACGCGCATCAGGCAGTCGACTTCACGTCGCGGCCCGCGCCACCGGCCGCGACCTGCTCAGATGCCTCGCGAACGGTGTGATCTGGCGGGCGTTGCCCTGTGCATCGACGTGGATTCCTTCTAGTGGCCTGCGATCCGCAAGGAATCCTGAGCGATTCCTTTCTTGCGTTGGGCAATTCCTTTTCCTGCTGTCCTGATCCGGGCGACCAGCGCCGCAGTCTCGTCCATGCCGGGTGCGCTCAGCCTGAGTGTCTGTCGTTTCCCGGTGCCGCCGAAGACGAACGACGTCCGCTGCGCCTTCAAAGAGGACGCCATGTTCTTCGAGTCGAAGCAACCATGCGCTTTGCAGGCCCGTCCGATCTCCGCGAAGAGCGCGGTGTCGCGCTGCTTCAGCGCCTGCAGTCCATAGAGGTACAACTTCGCAACATTCACGGCCCGCTCCGCTTTCGTCGAGCCAGGGACCGCCCTCAACACCTGCACGCCGGTCCCGGTCGCGGCAAAGATGTCGTTGAACGCGACTTCGGGGGAAGGTGGCGCGCTGGCGACGGAAGCCACGCGCGCAGCGGCGTGCTGGGCTCCGCCGGCGAGCGCAGTCTGAATCACAGCGGTGAACTTCTCAACCAGATCCAGGACCAGCTTCTCAGGCAGTTCGACGTCGAGCACCCCGTCCGTCAGCGACACGCGAACTCTGGCTTCACTCATACGCGCCTCGCCAGAAGTTTAGGAGAGGACACCGCGACCGGAGCGGTGCGCTTGCACGCTTTCTTGGGAGTTGGGCTGTTGGATTTTGGGGTTGGAAATCGGGATTTGGGAGTTGAATGACTCCGCCGTTCGTGGCACCATCTCTCGCAACTTCCACAACATCAGGTCCGGCTCAAGCCGGACACTACGTATCACCACAGAAGGAACGCACGGGAATGATCAAGTCGGCTGCAGCGCGGACCTCCCAGACCGAGCTCGACCCCATCGATCGCCTCGAGGAAAAAGTAAGGCGGCTGGTCGATCTGATTGCGCAGATGCGCGCTGACCAGGAGAAGGCGGCCGAGGTGAACGCACGCCTGGGTCAGGAAATCACGGCGCTGCGCGCGAGGCTCGCCGACGCCGAGTCCGCGGCCACGGAAATCAGCGCCCTCCGCGACGAGCGCGAAATGATTCGCACGCGCGTCGCCGACATGCTGGAGCAGCTGGAGGCGATCTGAGCCGCGTCGTCACCGTCGAAATCGCCGGCCAGCGCTACCCGATTCGGAGCGAGCTCGAGGAGCGCTACGTCGCTGAGCTCGCCGCGTACGTCGATCTGAAGATGCGGGCGGCGTCAGACGCAGCCCCGGCCAGCGACATTCTCGGCCTTGCTGTGCTCGTCGCGCTCAACCTGGCCGACGAGTGTTTTCGCGCCCGGGCCGACCGCTCCGACGCCAACGGCGAGATGCAGCAGCGTGCAATCCAGCTTGAGCGAATCGTCGATCAGGTTCTCGCGCAAATAGCTGAAACCAAAGCCGGTTAAGGCTCGTCGCCTTGACCCTCCACACTCCGCACGCTAAGATCCTCTAGCTCCTGCTTTGCTCGTGATGGTTTCGGAGGCTCGATTGAGCCAACGTTTCATCAAGTGATCCGCGGGGCCGGGCGTTGTGCATGCCTCTGAACCGAGGAAGCCTGAAGCGCGGCCGATAACAGCGGGTCCACCTGCTTTCGCAGGTTCATTCGACCTCCCCACACGGCAAAGCGGGGCTTTTGTTTTTTTGCGACATTCCACGGTCTCCTCCCTCGGCGAGCGCGCGCTGATTGCCCGGATTACATCGCGCCTCGCTATGCCGCCGTGGGTCGCCGTGGGCCCTGGCGATGACGCCGCGGTCATCGAACCGGCTCGCGGTGCGCTCGACGTACTGACGACCGACGCGCTCGTCGACGGCATCCATTTCGATCTCCGGTTCGTTCCGCCCGACGCGGCGGGCTACCGGGCGCTGGCAGTCAACCTGAGTGACCTGGCAGCGATGGGGGCAGAACCACGAGCGGCGCTCTTGTCGCTACTCGTCCCCGACCATCTGGATGTGACAACGGTCGACGGGATCGTTGACGGATTGCTCGCTCTCGCCGCGCGATACCGCGTGGCGCTGGTTGGCGGAAACATCAGCCGGACCACAGGTCCGCTGACGATCGACGTAACGGCCGTGGGCAGCGTGCGGCCGCGCCGGGTGCTGACGCGCACGGGCGCGAAAGCCGGCGATGCGGTCTACGTCACGGGAACGCTTGGAAGCGCGGCGACCGGTCTGGAACTGTTGAAGGGCGGCGTGACGATCGACAGCAGTCTTCAGCCAAGTGTCGAACGCTACCTGCGGCCCGAGCCACGAGTGCGGGCCGGACTGCTGCTTGGTCGCAACCGCGCAGCATCGAGTTGCATGGACCTCAGCGACGGTCTCGCCGATGCGGTGCACCAGATCGCGGAGGCGTCGGGGGTCGGGATTACGATCGATGCGGACGAGCTGCCGGTCGCTGACGAGGTTCGCGCCTGGCACAGCGAGACCGCTCGAGACCTGTTACCGACGGTGCTGGCGGCGGGCGACGACTACGAGCTGGTATTTACGACACGCCAGTCGCAACGCGGACGGTTTCGTAGTGTGACGCAGCAAATCGGGCCGCTGCGGCTCACGCGGATCGGCATAGTGACCAAGGCACGGGATGTGCTGTTGAGGCATGAAGGCAGGACGGTTGAGCTTTCGCGCGGATATGAGCACTGGGATCGTAATTTCCGCCTGAAGGTGGCCACACAGGAGAACTCGTAGCTTCCGCCTCAGGCGGAAGACGAACTGATGAGAGTCATTTCCGGATCGCTCTGGCGAAAACTGGTGGCACTGATCATCGCCGTCACAGGATTCGTGTTTCTCTACGAGACGCGGAGCATCGACTCGACGGCGCTGCAGGCGCTGATGGGCGATCGCAAACCTGACGGCGGATCACGTCTGCCCTACAGCGCGACGGCTTACTGCAAGGGGCAGACGACCGCTTCAGGCGTCGGAGTACGAACGGGTATTGCGGCTGCAGACGCCGGACTGCTTCCCGTCGGCAGCGTGCTCAACGTGGCCACCGGAGACGCACGCTACAGCGGCGTGTACACGGTGATGGATACGGGGCCGAAGGTACAGGGCAGGCTGCTCGATCTCTATATGTGGAGCTGCCACGAGGCGCTGCGTTTCGGCAGACGACAGGTTCAGGTCACGGTGTTGCGCCTGGGCTGGGATCCGAAAGCCAGCTCACCCTCGCTGATCGATCGGCTGTTCCGCGGCCGCGAAGCCAAGCGGCGAGGGGCCGACCTGGAGACGCCGCCGCCTGCCGGCGTGCCGCCAACCGAGAATCCGACCGACGGCCCGGCAGTCACGGAGGCCTCACGGATCCAGGTGTCGGACGCGGCGTTCCCCACCTCCGGCGCATCCGACACCGCGCGCTAGCGCGAGCTACTTCTTCCCTTCCTCCGCACTGCCGGAGATGTCGAGCCGGCGACCACGCCGCGTTTCGGAGGACGGCGCCTGCATCACGATTTCCAGAACACCGTTATCGAACGACGCTTTGGCTGAATCGGTGATGGCGCCGGGCGGCAGCGGAATCATGCGCGTGAAGCTGCCGTAGCTGCGCTCCGTCCAGAACGTACCGTCGCGCTCCTCCTGACGATCCTGCCGCCGCTCGCCGTGAATCGTCACCGCCTCGTCGCCGACTTCCACCTGGATGTCCTGGCGATTCATGCCCGGCACATCGGCGCGGATGACGAACTCGTTGCCTCGCTGAAACGCCTCGATCGCGGGTGACCAGTCACCGAGGCGCGAGAATGCGCCGCCGCCCGACGGCGACATCCAGCCCCGGCCCCAGTGGCCGAACCAGCGCTCCATTTCGTCGAGTCCCTGCCGCATGATGCCGAGGGGACCGGCCGAGGAACGCTCCCACTCGCGTCGCCCACTCGTCGTCTGATCGCGCGCGCTCGTTCGCGTCGCTGATTGATCGGTCGCCTGTCGTTCCTGCTTCTGGCGAGTCTCACTTGCCATGTGGTTGCCTCCGATCTTCGACTCCCAATAACCCAAGTCCCAAGTTCCAAGTCCCAAGTCCCAAGTGGTACGCCTTGGGAGTTGGGAATTGGATGCTTCGAGTTCTACCCGACGTTCACCGACTGATCGAGACGGATGCGAATGATCGCGCCCGCTGGCAGGTTGATGTCTTTGCCCTCTGTGGCTGCGACTGCGCCGCCCGCGCCGATTACCGCGCCCAGCACCGCCCCTTTGAGTCCGCCCAGCAGGCCACCGACGATCACGCCGGCTCCGGCGCCGACCCCTGCGGTCCCCGCCTCGTCCCTGATGCCGCCGCTCTCGAACACCTGCGTCGCCATTCCGCGAACGGGATAGGTGCGGCCGCGGACTTCGATCTGATCGAACGACAGCGTCAGACTGCCGACGCGATCGATCCGCCCCGGTCGCTTCACGTCGGTAACGACGCCGCGCACGCGCGAGCCCGCGGGAATGAGAACCCTTCCATCCTGCGTCACGTCAACGGCCGTCACCGCGTCGAAGCGCATCTCGCGCGTCGCCGTCTCCGAGCTCAAGGGTGCCTGTAGACGGACGTCGAGCTCCTGTCCGGCCGGAATGACGCCGCGACGGCTCGTGTTTACCTCGGTGGGACCGGCCGGCGGCGTGGTCGTGATGGGTGTGGCTTTTTGCGTGGCGCCGCATCCACCGGCGCTCACCGCCGCAGCCAGCGCCACAACCTGAATCAATCGATACATGTGCCTTCCTCCCTCATAAGGTCGCGCTTGTCTCACCGTAGCGTCCGGCAAACGCGGATGCCTGAACAGACGAGCGCCTTCCTGTGTGAAGAAAAGCAATGCATGGGCCGATGTCGAAAGGCCGACCTGACGGTCGGCCTCTACCGTGTTGTTGGTAGCGGCCGATCTTCATGTCGGCCCGCCGCGTCGAGCAGCGCGATCACTTCCTCATCTGTGGTCTGCGAGAAGTCGCCATACCACTGGCCAACCGCTGAGAACGCGGTCGGTGTCCGCGCGCAGATGACCTCGTCGGCGAGCTCCCGAAGGGCGCGGCAGGTTTCCGGCGCACCCACAGGCACAGCAACGATCACGCGCGCCGGACTGTGCTGTTTCACTGCCTGAACGGCAGCCTTCATCGTCGATCCTGTCGCCAGGCCGTCGTCCACCAGAATCACGGTGCGATGCGCGAGCGGTGTCAGCGGCCGACCACGTCGATAGGCCAGGTCGCGCCGCTCCAGTTCCGCCTGTTCACGGCTGGCGACCGCATCGATGTGCCGCTCCGGGATGTGCAACGCCTGCACAACATCCTCGTTGATCACGCGTGTGCCACCCGATGCGATGGCGCCCATGGCCAGCTCGGAATGACCTGGCGTGCCGAGTTTGCGTACGACAAAGACGTCGAGCGCTGCATCGAGCGCACTGGCAATTTCAAACGCCACCGGCACGCCGCCGCGCGGCAGCCCGAGGACGACCACCTCGTCGTCTGAGCGCTGGACGTGTTGCAACAGTCTCGCGAGCTCTCGGCCTGCTTCCCGCCGATCGGCGAAGACGCGCTCGTTGTCTGACGTCATTGCGTGCTACCAAGATGTTGCGCGAACCAGTCCCGGGCAAGTCGCGATACCTGATCCAGGGCGCCCGGTTCCTCAAATAGATGAGTAGCGCCCGGAATGATCTCGAGGCGTACGGTGGCCGACATACGCTGCCTGGCGTTCTCGTTTAACTCGATCACCGGCTCGTCGGCGCCTCCCACAATCAGCAGAGTTGGAGCGACGACCCGGGACAGCGCGTCCGCCGCCAGGTCTGGACGGCCGCCACGAGAGACTACCGCCCGTACGAATTGCGGCCGCTCAGCTGCCGCGATCAGCGCCGCCGCTGCGCCAGTGCTGGCGCCGAAACAGCCGATGCGCAGGTGATTCAGATCGTGCTGGTCGGCAGCCCAGTCGACGGCGGCAACGACCCTCCGACCGAGCCGCGAGATATCGAAACGAAACTGGTGCGTGAACTGATCGATGGACTCTTCATGTGCCGTCAGCAGATCCAGCAGCAGCGTTGTGAAGCCGGCAGCCGTGAGTGCCTCGGCGACTTCGCGGTTCCGGGTACTGTGTCTGCTGCTTCCGCTCCCATGCGCAAACACAATCAGTCCTGCGGGCGTGGACGACAGCCGCAGATCCGCTTCGAGCTGAACGTTGCCATCGGCAATCTGGACCGCACGGATCATCGTCGCAGGAGGCATTCCTGATCTCGAACGTGCAATTGAGGTGCCTCGAGGGTCCGCCTGGAGGCGGACACTACAACACGTCGGTAGACACTACGAAGCGTTTTCCAGGGCCTCAGCCCGTTCCTTGAACTGCAGCTGATAGAGACGGTGGTAAATGCCGCGGCGGGCAAGCAGTTCCTGATGTGTGCCGGTCTCGCGGAGTTCGCCCTTGTGCAGAACCAGGATGCGATCCATGTCCTGGATGGTCGAGAGCCGATGCGCGATGGCGATCGTGGTTCGGCCTCGCATGACCACCTTGAGGGCGTCCCGAATCAGGAACTCCGTTTCCGTATCGACGCTCGACGTCGCCTCGTCAAGGACCAGCACGCGCGGATTGAATGCCAGGGCGCGCGCAAACGACAGCAGCTGCTTCTGTCCCACGGACAGAGTGGCTCCCCGTTCCGCAACCGGTGCGGACAAACCGCCGGGCAATTGGCTCACAAACCCCCACGCATGGACGGACTCCAGAGCGTGCCGCACCTGCGCGTCGTCGATCTCGCTGTGCCCGAGCCGTACATTCGCCGCAATCGTGCCCGAGAACAAATGGACGTCCTGCAGAACGAGGCCGAACGTCGCCCGCAGCTCGGCAAGATCCATCTCGCGGATGTCGACGCCGTCGATCGTGATGCGTCCCTCCTGGACGTCGTAGAAGCGCAGAAGCAGGTTGACGATCGTCGTTTTGCCGGAACCGGTGGCGCCGACCAGCGCCATACGCTGGCCCGGCTCGACGCGAAACGAGACGTTCTTCAAGACCGCTTCGCCGGGCACGTAGGCGAACGATACGTTCTCGAACTCGATGACACCGCCCGCAGTGCCCGGCGCTCCCGTAGTGTCCGGCCCTCCTGTAGTGTCCGGCTCTCCTGTAGTGTCCGGCTCTCCTGTAGTGTCCGGCTTTAGCCGGACCAACGGCGCAGTGTCCAACTCGCGCCGGACCTCCGGCGACCTCACCTCCACCGGCGTATCGAGCAACGCAAAAATCCGCTCGGACGACGCCATCGCGCCTTGCAGTACGTTGAACTTCTCGGACATATCGCTGATCGGCCTGAAGAAGCGCTGCGAGTACTGCAGAAACGCGACGAGCGACCCGAGCGTCAGGACATCGGCCATCACCCGGCCGCCCCCGTACCAGATGATCAGCGACGCAGCCAGCGCGCTCACGAGCTCAACGGCCGGGTAGAAGACCGCGTAGTAGAAGATGGACTGGACGTTCGCGTCTCGGTGCGCCCGATCGATGTCATCGAACGCCGCGAAGTCGCGCTCCTCGCGACGGAACAGCTGCACGGTGGACATGCCCGTGATGCGTTCCTGCAGGTAGGCGTTGATCCGGGCGATCCAGGCGCGCACGGTGCGATAGGAATCACGAACGTTGCGTCGGAACCACTGCGTGATCAGCGCGATCAGCGGCAGCACCGAAAACGCGACGATGGCGAGGCGCCAGTCCATCCAGACGAGCACGGCCATGATGCCAAACAGTGTGAAGACGTCGCCAAAGATCGAGACCACGCCCGACGTGAACAATTCGTTCAGCACGTCGACGTCGGTGGTCACCCGCGTCATCAGACGGCCGACCGGATTGCGGTCGTAAAACTTAAGGTCGAGCCTCTGCAGGTGCGTGAACACCTGCATGCGCAGGTCGAACATCACCCGCTGTCCAGTCACCTGCATCGTCCAGGTCTGTGCGTACTCGAATGCGAACGACGCCACCAGCGTCGTCAGATAGAGCACGGCGATCACCGTCAGTCCGGAGAGATCGCGCGCGGGGATGTACTGATCGATGACGGTCTTGGTCAGGTACGGCGGCGCCAGCTGCAGGGCGGAGTTGCCAACGATCGTGGCGATCGCGAAGGTGACCTGCCGCCCGTATGGGCGCAGGTAGCCGACCAGACGTCGCATCAGCCGGCTGTCGTAGGCCTTCCCGAGCACCTCTTCTTCGTGGATCACCCCGCTCATGACGCCGCCAGCTCCTCCTCCAGGAGCTGTTTCCGGTACAGGTCGGCATAGAACCCGCCGCGCCGCACCAGCTCGTCATGACTGCCACGTTCGGCGATGCGACCCTCGACCAGGACAAGGATTTGATCGGCGTCGCGAACGGTGGAGACGCGATGCGAGACGATCAGCGACGTACGCTGGTTCATCACGTCGCGAAGGCGATGCAGAATCTCCTCCTCGGTGTAGGTGTCCACCGCAGATAGTGCGTCGTCCAGAATCAGAATCCGCGGATCGACCATCAGCGCACGCGCAATCGCCGTTCGCTGTTTCTGCCCACCCGAGAGCGTGATTCCGCGCTCCCCGACCATCGTGTCGAAGCCCTTCGGGAAGCTCTCGACGTCTTTGTCGAGTCGCGCGACTGCCGCAACGGCCCGCACAGCGTCTACGGTTGCCGCACGGTCGTTGACACCGAACGCGATGTTCTCCGCAACCGTCGTGCTGAACAGGAACGGCTCCTGAGGCACAAATCCAATGGCGCCGCGCAGCGCGCGCAGCGGAATATCGCGCACATCGACGCCGTCGATGAACACGGTGCCGGGCGGTGCATCGGCAAGCCGCGGCAGACACGCCAGCAATGTCGACTTTCCTGAACCCGTCGGGCCGACGATCGCGGTGGTCGTTCCGGCCGGAATCGTTGCCGACACGTCGGACAGGACCACGTGGTCGCCGTACGCCAGGGTCAGGCCGCGGAATTCGATCGCGCCCGTGATCGCGGCGGCGTCGCGAATCGAGCCTGGCGTGGGCGAATCGGCAATCGCCGGAATCGCGTCGAGCACTTCCAGCATCCGTTTCCAGGACGCCATCCCTCGCTGGAGGAGGTTCGTGACCCAGCCGAACGCGATCATCGGCCAGCCGAGCATCATCAGATAGGTATTGAAGGCGACCAATGCGCCAATCGTCATCCGTCCTGCAATCACCTCGCGGCTACCGAGCCAGAGGACCAAGAGCGCGCCGATACCCATCAGCAGGCCCATGCTCGGGTAGTACGCGCCCTGAAGCCGGATTAATGCCTTGTTGCGGCGGACATACTCGTCGTTGGCGGCGCGGAACCGGCTGATCTCTGCCGATTCCTGACGATAGGCGCGGACGACGCGGACACCAGCGAGGGACTCCTGCGTGACCGCGCTGATCTCCGAGAACTGCTCCTGAATCTTCTCGAACCGCTCGTGAATCGCAGTGCCGAAGTACCGCACCACTACCGACACCAACGGAAGTGGAATCAGTGCGATCAACGTCAGCTTTGAATCGATCGAGAGCATCAGAGCGATCGCGATCACGAACGTGAGCGCGGTGCTCGAGGTGTACATGACCGCCGGGCCGATCATCATGCGAACGGCGCTGAGGTCGTTGGTGGCGCGGGACATGAGATCACCGGTACGGTGTTGCTGGAAATAACCGGTGTGCTGCCGCTGCAGCGCGGCGAAGAAATCGTTGCGGAGGTCGTACTCGAAGTCGCGTGAAGCGCCGACGATAATCCGGCGCATCAGGAAACGGAAGAGCCCGCCGACCACCGCCAATCCCAGGAGAACAGCCGCATACAGCCGCACTTTCTCAGCGGTGACGCCGCGGTTCAGGTCATCGATTGCGTACTTCATCACCCACGGCGCCGTCAGCGCAATCGTCGTGGTGGTGACGACGCAGGCGAATCCGATCAGGAACGAGCGGCGGTATCGCCCCATGTAGGCGAGCAGCCGGCGCGCGGGGGACATCTACTGAGTATAGCGGTCGGTGCGATCGGGCTTCGTACCGGTCCAGTGAGTTTTACCGGAGGTGCAAGGCGCCGTCGCCGTCGGTGTCATCAGGGCTTGCGCGCGACGACGACGAGCGAGGTGCCGACCGGCATCGGGACATAGCGCGACAACGCGGCTTCGCCATCCAGTAACAGAATGAGCGCCGAATTCACAGGTGCCCATGGCACCTCGATATCCGAATGTGACGGACGGTCGCGGAACGGGCGCATCACCCGCTGTGTGGTGCGCACCGCAAACATGATCGGGAACAGCGACGCGAACAGGAACGACACGCGATCAACGATGAGCCCAGCGCTCTCCGCGAGCGCCCGAGCCGCTCGCGGCGTGTACCGGCGGCACTCGTTCCAGACTTCCGAATGGTCGCCTGACAGGATGTCGAAGGCCGCCATCGTCAGGACGACGCGTCCGCCGGGTCGGACCACGCGCGCCATCTCGCGAACAGCAGCGAGGTCGGGTTCGATGACCTGCAGAACGTCGAACGACACAGCGAGATCGAAGGCGTGATCGGAAAACGGGATGCGAGTGATGTCGGCGCAGGCAATCGGCCGGCCGAACTCACGGCCGGCTGCTGCGGCCACCGGCTCGAGCTCCAGGCCGACGGAGTGCCCATAGCGGGCCAGCATCGGCAGATTCTGCCCGACGCCGCAGCCGCAATCGAGAATGCGGAGATTCGTCCTGCCGTCGGCCACCTCTTCGAGGACCGGCGTGATGAAACGGCGGAAGCCGTGATACCAGAAGTGCGCGTCGGCGGCACGCCTGGTCTTCGCGAAACGCTCGTCCATCAGCGGCGCGATCGAGTCGATCGAGACGGCGGCGTCCGGGGCGTCGCTGTTTTCACGGCGGGCGCCGTTGCAGCCGCCGCTTCAGCGGTGAGACTGCTCGTGACGTCGAGAATTCCGGATCCGTAGAGCCGGCGGTAGTCCTCGGCCGTCCCGAGAATGCGCTTCACATACCCCTGCGTCTCGGTGAACGGGATGTTGTCGACGAACTCGTCCTGGTCGAGACCCGGCGCGTCACGCCGCCACGTGACGACGCGGTCGGGGCCGGCGTTGTAGGCGGCCAGGGCGTAATGCACGCCGCCGAACTTCTCCACCAGGTCCTTGAAGTACTTGGTACCCATCCGAACGTTGGTTTCGGCCTGAGTCAGCATCGACGTCGTGAACCGCCCGAGTCCGAGTTGGCGCGCCAGCATGCGACCGGTTGGCGGGGTGATCTGCAGCAGGCCGTACGCATTCGCGTCGGATCTGATTTCCGGAGTGAACGTGGATTCCTGCGCCATCAGCGCGGCGATCAGATACGGGTCCAGGCCATTGGCCTCGGAGTACTTGGTGATCAGCGGCCAGAAGTCGAGCGGAAAGATGATGCGCAGCACTTCCGGCGGCAGACGCTCGCCACCAGCGGCCAGGAACTGCGGATACGCTCGCCGCATGGTCGTGATCGCGCCGCGGAGCGCCGTGAACCGCTCCATGGCCTTCAGTGTGAGTCCCTGACGGTGGCGAATCCAGGCAGCGGTCGCTTGCAGCTGCGATGAATCGGTCCACACCTTCTGCGCATACACCACTTCCTTCAGCGCATCGTCGTAGAGCCCGGCGGCCGTGAGCGCACGAATGAGCTCGTCGGTCGGAAACGCAGACTTGGTGGTGACAGCGACTGTCGTCACCGCGGCTACCTGGGGCTGGCGCCGCGCATCCAGCACCCTTGTCGCCAGCCGGCCGTAATACGAATTCTGATAGTCGGCAACGATCAATCGATAGCGGGCATTTGCGGTATCGGCGTCGCCGAGCTGATCGTTGGCGCGAGCGGACCAATAGAGCCACGACGGCCGGTAGTCCGACCGAGGGAACGTGACCGCAGCGCTGTCGAACAGTTCGGTCGTCTCGCTGTATTTATCCTGCCGGTAGGCCCACCAGCCGCTCTTCCAGGCCGCACGCTCAGCGTAGCGGTGCCGGGGAAACCGCCGCAGCAGTTCGCGGAAGACCGTATCCGCGTCGTCGTCGCGGTCGGCGACGATGTAGTACGAAGCCAGGTTATTGAGCGTTTCGGCAGCCCATTCCGAGTCTGGATGATCCTCGACAAACTTCCGCGCCAGCGCGATGTAGGCGTCCGAGTCGCCAGAGCCACGAACAGATGCGAGATAGAAGTAGCCGGCCTCGGCCTCGCGGCGGGATCCATCGATGTATGGCTGAAGAAGCTTCCGGGCCTCGCTGAAGCGATCGAGGTAATAGGCGCACTCCCCGAGCCGCAGCGAGATCAGCTCTTTATCGTCACCGCTGGCGACACGAAGAAGCGGGTCGAAGCCGGCGCGCGCCTGGGCCCAGCGCCGGCCATCGAACAGCAACTGCGCCCTGGACAACTCGCGCTGAAACTTATCGGGCGCGACGAGCGCAATTGTTTCGACACGGGCGATTCCATCCTGCGCATCCACTGCCTGTGTACTCAGCGGGTACTCGTAGTACACACGGCGGTATGCCTTCAGCGCGTGCTCGGCGTGACCACGCGCTTCTTCGGCCCGTCCGAGCGCGATGAACACGTCTTCAGGACGACTCAGCTTGCGGCCGCTCAGGTCCTCGAGCAGATCTTCCGCGCGGCCGGAATCGCCGCGCTTCAACGCAACGTCGGCCAGAGCCAGGGTCGCCGACTCTTTCAGTGCTCCTTCGAGCTTCGACGTCACGAGCGCCTTCAGCGTCGCATCGGCCTCATCGAAGCGAGCGAGTCCGACCTGCGCGATGGCCGTGTAGTAGCGCGCGTAGGGCGTCAGCACCGACGCTTCGAGATCGCGGGCGCTGACGAGCGGCAGAGCAGCAGCAAAATCTCCCGACGCAATCAGCTCGACGCCGCGCGCAAACCGCGCGACGGCCGCGTCGCGTCGCGCCGTGACCGGGGAAAGCGCTGTCTCCCCTACGTACCAGAACTGCGATCGCTGGGCAGGAAGCGGTGGATGCGTTGTCGGGGCAAGACGATCAGCGTCGCCTCGCCGAGGCGTTTCGCGCGAAGGTGGGCGGTCCTGTGCCGGGATCGCTGCTACGCAGACAGTGGCCAGCGCGAAAGCCGCCAGCGCCCGCTTCACGGCACACGATCTCCCGCGGACGCTTGGCGACGGACGGGCCGCAGTCCCGCCGCCTGCTGCACTGTCAGCGTCTCGAGCATCCGTCCGGCATGCCTGGTGAGTGCATCGAGCGCGTCCTTGCAGATGCGCCGTTGGGGCGACAGCGCATCGCCGACTTCGGCATACAGCACCGCCACGACGTCCCCGCCAACGGTGACGGGAAACGCGAGCGCCGACTCGGACTCGACGCGACGACGCTCTCCGGCGGCACTCGATGCAATGGATATCCCGCGCTCGCCGACGCCGGGCTGGCCATCAAAACCGGCGTGCGCCCACTCACGCAGTTGATTGTCGCGGACAAGAAGCACCGCCGCCCGATTTGAGTGAGGCCGGGCGCCTTCGAGCAGCCGCTCGAGTACCGCCGTCAACGATTCGGCCTCGTCCACCGTGTGCAGGCCGCGCACCAGTTCCGTCAGTGATGCAGCGGATGCGCCACGCGCTGAATCGAGCTCCTGCCGCCGGGCTGCTGCCTCGCGGCGGCTCTCATCGAGCTCCCTCGTCATCGCCGACAGTCGATCGCCCATCGTCCGCTGGACTTCCTCGACCTGTGTGCGGCCGATCCTGCGGACATCTTCCACCTGCGCCTCAGCGCGGGTACGGGCCGCCGCTTCGGCCTGGGCTGAGCGTCTGGCGGCCTCTAGCTGTTCCTGGCCGGAGCGCCTGGCAGCGTCGATCTGTTCCTGCGCGGTTCGGCGGATGTGTTCAAGCTGTTCCTGGGATTCCTTGCGGGCGGCTTCGGCCGCCTGACGGATAGCCGCCTCGCGTTCGGCTGCCGTCCGTTCAGCGATCTCAGCGGCGTGTTGCTGAAAGGCTGCACCCAGCTGGGTACGGAGCGTCGCCACAATACGCTCGAGGTTTGATTCGAACTGATCTGTCGCCACGAGGCCTCGTCCGATTATACGGCTCACCCCTATAAGTCGTTGACACAACTTGTGTTGCCTTCACGAAACCGCTGAAGAGAACAATGGCTTCACCGGCGAGGCACGTGCTACCCTCGACACCTCGTCAGCCGAGAAAGTCGGCGGCGAACAAGACCATCGTCTCGCGCGTAATCTGATCCGAACGGAGAGGAAGAGATGAAGCGATTACTGAAGTGGACCGGTGGGTTACTCCTGGCGCTGACCGTCGTTGGCGGGACGGCTCATGCGGCGACAAGCGTGGAAGCCCACGAAAACGGCGAGTGCGTGGTGTGCAATTTCATCGGGTGCCTGCACGCGGCCGTGTTCGAAGCGTTTCACAACTCCTGAGCAGGGCGCCCCTTTAGGGGTGCCTGCTTCGTGCCGTAAACTGAAAGAACGCGACTCACCCGCCTTCGCTCGTCAGCGAGCTTGGGCGGGGTGAACCCTCTACGGGGGCGAAATTGGCTTCGACGGGGGTACAGAATCGCGGGATGCATGCCGAGCTCCATTGACTCGTTAATCCGATGGGACATCCGTTAACTGCGGACAATCAGTACGCTCTCGCTGCTTAATTAAGCAGTGACGTCTGCCCTGACCTCGCCTG
>Ga0207701_10003869_pt1 | contig 15327 bp, 14 predicted proteins | sample KBSSwiSSwithPhiX_FD_184294 | JGI IMG/M metagenome (GOLD analysis project Ga0207701, IMG submission 184294) | Switchgrass rhizosphere bulk soil microbial communities from Kellogg Biological Station, Michigan, USA, with PhiX - S5 (SPAdes) (version 2) | ecosystem: Environmental > Terrestrial >... | reverse complement strand
CAGGCCGGCGGGTGCCACTCCTATCTGCTCGAGCGGCCCGATATGCTGCGCGAGTTGCTGACGCGCGGCGGCCTCGATCCGAATTACCCAACGGTCGAGGGAGTGACGCTACTCCACGAGTTGTGCCACAAGGACATTCGCGGGCGCACGATGGCCCATCGGACGGAGTGTGCCGCGATTCTGTTGGAGTTCGGCGCCGATCTGTCACCGAAGGACACGCATGGCGAGACGCCCGTAATGTGGGCGACGAAGCACGCGCTTACCGACATCGCGGGTTTCCTGAAAGCCCGCGGCGCAACCTAGATAGACGAAGCGTGGCGTGACTGAGCCCACAGCTGGAAGTGATTCGTCAGTGATCATCGCGGTGTTGGAGTCCCTCCCTGGTAGTACTTCCGCGATCGGTCTCGCGTGAAATACGAGTCCGGCAATTCTCCGCCGTTGACGAGCCGGAAACGCCGCCATGTACAGATAGGCGTCCGCCAGATCTTCGAGCTTGAGCCCGAGATAGGCGTTGACCTTTGCGCGCGCGACCGTGCCATCAGGGAATCCGCGTTCGGCTGAAGTTTGCATCAACGGCTCAGTGCTTCTCAGTCCAAGCCAGGTCCCTTCCAGCCTTGCCATCGCAGGGGCTTTCCACGCCTTGAGCCGGCTCTCGAGGTCCACATCTCGCTCGACGAACGCATGCATCATGATGACGAACACGGATCCTCGAGCCTTCTGGTCGAGGAGGTCGATCAGGTTTGGTGGTGTCGATCCGTTCGCAAAGGGGGATCCGCGGCGACGACCCGAAGCCGACGGTCCGGCGGCCGCGTCTGATTGACCTCTCTCACGACATCGAAGAACCGCTCGTACACCGGCGCGTCCCATGGTGCGAGCGGGGAAAATCCCGTGTTGCGCCAGGCACGGCTCACGAGCGCCTTGGGCTCGTCCTCGCCAGCCACATATCGATCGACCGAGTCCTGATACAACGCGTTCGCCCACTCCACGACGATCGTCGGCACGGCATCAGCAAATCGAGGATCGCGGATCAGGCGAACGATCAGGTCGTGTTCCGGAGCAGGGCAAGACGCTTGCGGCCGGCGCGCGATCCGCTCTATGATAAGGCACGCTACATATAGTGAGCCTTACCATTATGTTCAGCGCGGAACTGAAGAAGGGCAGTAGCGAGATGCTCATCCTCTCGCTGCTCGACGCTCGCCCCAGGCACGGCTACGAGATCGGCAAGCTCATCGAGGCACGCTCGGGTGGGCGGCTGACCTTCGCGCTCCCCACGCTCTACCCGACGCTCCTCCGCCTTGAAAACCGTGGGTGGATCAAGGGCCGCTGGGTCGAGAGGCCGGGCGAGCGGCGGCGATGTTTTTACCGGCTCACCCCGGAGGGGCGCCGGAAGCTGGCCGAGCAGCGTGAGACGTGGAAAGCCTTCATTGACACCGTGAAAGCGGTGATGGGGCCGTCGCGTGCGTGACTGGGCACGATACGTTCACGCACATTTGTCGTTGCCGGGCCTCGTCCGCGCGCGCGAGGCCCGTATCGTGCGCGAACTGTCGTCGCAGCTCGAAGACTTCTATCGCGAGGGGCTCGCGCGCGGCATGACGGAGTCCGATGCCGACGCCTACGCCCGCGCGCAGATCACGGACTGGACACAGCTCGCCGCGACGCTCTCGGACGTCGATCGGCCTCACGCCCGCGGGCACGTCGATCGCTGGTCGGAGACCCTCGACGATCACGCGCGAGAGAGACGAGGTTGGTGGCTCATGGTGGCTGATCGTTGGCAGGACTTCCGGTACGCGAGCCGTCGGCTCGCCGGCCAGCCTGGCTTCACGATCGTGATGGTCCTCACGCTCGCGCTTGGCATCGGTGCGAACACCGCGATCTTCAGCATCATCGACACGCTGCTGCTCGAGTCTCTGCCGGTGGATCACCCTCGCGAGCTGGCTCTCCTGAACCCCACTGGATTGCGCAACGGGTGGACGACCGGGAACCTGACCTGGTCGTACCCGGCGTACCGCGGCCTTCGCGACGCTCAGCACGTGTTTTCCGGCCTGATCGCCGAACGGACCGACACCGTGAATCTGACGATCGATGGCGCCACCGAACGGGCGACCGCGAGCATCGTCAGTGGGAACTACTTCGACGTGCTCGGGGTACGGCCGCTGAAGGGCCGGCTGCTCTCGGACGCCGATGATCTCACGCGGAGCGGCCATCCAGTGGTCGTGCTCAGCTACGGGTTCTGGATCGAACGCTTCGGCATGGAATCGGAGATCGTGGGACGGGACGTGCGCATCGGGGGACACCCGTTCACCGTCATCGGTATCGCCGACAAACGTTTCAACGGCCTGGAGGTTGGCGGGACGGTCGACCTCTTCCTGCCCTCGATGATGCTGCCAGACGTCGTGACCTACCGCGGAGCGCTCGACACGCGAACCGCCTACATCTTCAATGTGTACGGACGTCTCGAGCCGGGCGTCGCCCGCGAGCAGGCCGAGGCCCAGCTCCAGCCGTTGTATCGCGCCCAACTCGAGCAGGACGTCGCGGCGATGAGCGGCCAGCGCCCTTCGGATGATCGCTGGAGGCAGGGCCGGGTCGTGGTGGAAGACGGTCATCGCGGCACATCCGACTTGCGGCGGGATCTTCAAACGCCGCTCTCAGCGGTCATGGCGATGACTGTCCTCCTGCTCGCGATTGCCTGCGCGAACATCGCGGGCCTGCAAATCGCGCAGGCGTCCGCGCGCGTGAAGGAGATCTCCATTCGGTTGTCGATAGGCGCGTCGCGCGGCCGCGTCGTACTGCAGCTGCTGACCGAAAGCGCGCTGCTCGTCAGTCTCGGTACGCTGGCCGCTCTCATCGTCGCCCACGTCACTGTGCGCTGGCTCCTCGCGGAAACGGGGGACGTCGCGCACCGGCTCCAGCTCGTCACGACATTCCTGGATTCGCGGATGCTCGTCTTCACTGTCGCACTGGCAGGGGTGACGACGGTGCTCGTCGGGCTGGTGCCAGCGCTGCTGGCCACCCGGCCGGGGGTATGGCCGGCGCTCAGGGCCGGGGTCGCGGCTGAGATCGGCGGGCAGCTCCGTTGGCGGCGGGTGCTCGTCGCCGCGCAACTCGCGTTGAGCCTCGTGCTCGTGACGGCGTCGGGCCTGTTCGGCCGGACCGTCTACAACCTTCGCCACACAGACACCGGATTCCAGACCGACCGCCTCGTGCAATTCCGGGTGAACCCTGGCGCCGCCGGGTACGACCGGCAGCGCTCCGAGGCAGTCCTGGGCCAGGCACTCGAGGCGATTCGAGTGCTCCCCGGCGTTGAAACCGCCACACTGTCCGTCGCGCCCCTGCTCGCCAACGGGCTGCTCGGGTTCGGTCTGGATGTGGAGGGCTATTCGAGCCGCGACGGCACCCGCGCGCTGGCCGGCGGCAATGTCGTCGCGCCAGGCTATTTTCGAATGGTGGGGACTCAGCTCGTGCGCGGCCGCGACTTCTCGGAGACCGATACGGCGCGCTCCCCGCGTGTGGCGATCGTGAGCGAAACGTTCGTGCAACGCTACCTGCCGAACCTCGATCCCATCGGCCGGACGATCACCTTTGCACTCGGCGGCCCGCAACGCTTTCAGCACACGATCGTCGGCGTTTCGAAGGACGCCCGGCTCAACAACCTGCGCAACGCGCCGAGACCGACGTTCTATCTGCCGTACACCCAGTTCGACGTCCTCAACGCCTCGTTCTTCCTGGTGCGGGGTGTCAGCGACGCGAGCCCGCTCCGGCGTTCCATCGAGGAGACGGTACGGCGCCTCGACCCGGAACTACCGGTGATCGGCTACATCAGCCTCGACGAACAGATCGATCGCGTGCTGCAGTCGGAGCGGCTCCTCGCCTCGCTGTCGCTGTGGTTCGGCGTGCTGGCGACGGGACTCGGCGCGATCGGATTGTACGGCGTCACGGCGTTCGCCGTCGCTCGCCGGACCCGCGAGATCGGTCTGCGCATCGCGCTCGGCGCCGACCGCCGCGCCGTAGTCCAGATGATCCTGCGCGGCGCAGCCGCCATGGCCGCGATCGGTATCGGTCTGGGCGCCGTGCTGGTACTGGCTCTCAGCCGCTACGTCGAATCGCAGCTCTACGGGATTCGCGGTGCGGACCTCGTCACCCTCGCCGGCGCCGGTGCCGTTCTCGTGGCCGTAGTTCTCACCTCGGGCTGGCTACCTGCCCGCCGTGCCAGCCGCGTCGATCCGATGGTGGCGCTCCGATACGAGTAGCTGATCGCGCCGTTGACTAAACCTAGCGGTAGGTTTACGATCGCAAGGTGACCTGGGCCGCGGTGATCCGCAAGCTGAAGGCCGCGGGATTCGTCGAACTCCGGTCTGGGAAGGGCAGCCATCTGCTGCTGAAGCACCCCACAACCGGCAAGGAAGTATGGGTGGCCGTTCACACCAGGAAAGATGCGGGGCGGCTCGGTAATCGCATCCTGCGTGAGGCAGGTGTCGAATGACAATGCTCTATCCGATTGTCTTTGAAACCGAAGAAAGCGGGGCGGTGAGCGCCTACGTGCCTGGACTACCCGTCTATGCGGCGGCCGATACCCACGCGAAGACCGAGCGCGCTATTCGCGCTGTGCTCACGGACTACCTCAACGCGCACCCCGACAGCCAGCCAGATGCTCGTGTCCGGGTCGCACGCTTCTCCGACAAAGAACGGAAGGTCGATATCGTCGGCGTCGCCGCGTTGGTGGGCGCCCGTCGAAGCAAGGCGAAGGCACGCGCCTCGAGAGCCAATGGCCGGCTCGGTGGGCGTCCTCCCAAGGACACGGGCATGGGAGCGAGTCGCTCGAAGGCGTCGCGCTGACGCCCGCTCATCAGCTAAATCCACTGACTTCAGCAAATTGCTGGAACTTTGCGAACCGGGAACTTCCCCCCGGTATGCCTGGTTACGCTGCGAGTGTGCGGCATCTGAAGTGGAACTACTTTACGTGTTCCCGCAGATACTTCGCGACGTCTGTAATGAGGCGATGGACCGACGCCTGCGCGATGCGGTGCCCCACCGTCGCATCGAGCGCATCGCCGACGATTCCCATCGGCGGCTCGTAGCGTCCCACGAACTCGAGCTGGGTTTCCGTTGCCGTGAGCGGATAAACCGACAATTCGGCTTTCATGACCGGAAACAGCGCTGCACGCTGGGCGGCCGACCATTCGATCGGGATGCGCGTGACTCGTGAAATCGGCGCTGTGTAGCTCTGCTCGCTGATCTCGCCTACCGTGACGGCAATCTCCGCGCCGATATCGAGGGGCCCGATGTTCACGTGCAGCGCGGCGGCGACGTCTCTCGCGCGCGCGGCCGCAGCATTGGTGGCTGCGCTCAGTACGGCCGCCGGATCCTTGACGAGCGCGTCACGTACCGCCGCATACGGGTGGTTGACGTAGTCATGGCTTCGGATCTCGTTCATGGGCCCGACCTTGCGATCGATCGTAAACACCGTTGAGCGTGCACCTATCATAGACCATCGCTAGTTCCGAGTTCGCACGATAGCCGTCTCGCGGCAGGCCTTGCAGGGATCGCCGCATTGTGGGCGTCGTGGGCAAGGGCTTCCAATACCTCTCCTGTCGCGGCGCTGTGGGAGTAGCATTGCCCACATGTCGACGTCCATCACTCGTCGTGAGGCCCTGAAGCTCGCAAGCCTCGCGCTCGTCGGGCAACCGGGTCTGCAGCGCGGCGTCAAGAAGGTCATCGTTGCAGGCGCCGGCATAGGTGGATTGAGCTGCGCCTGGGAGCTGATGCGACGCGGTCACGACGTGACCGTGCTGGAAGCGTCCGCGCGGACGGGCGGGCATGTCTTCACATTTCGCGAAGGGCTCGACGACGGCCTTTACGCGGATGGGGGCGCCGAGCACTTCACACAGCCCGGATATGAGCAGTTCTGGTCCTACGTGCGTGAGTTCAATCTGCCCTTTCTGTACTACCCGCGCCGCGAGCATCTGCTGCGATGGATCGATGGCCGGATGTACACGCCAGAAATGCTCGCCGACCCGAAGGCGCTTGGCGAGCTCGGGCTGAACCGGCGCGAAATCGAATTTCTGGGTCAGCATCCTTTTGCGGAGCTCTCCTCGCTGTACCTCGGGCCGTATCTCGATAACTTCGCGGATGAATATCGGCCCTTCGACGCGGGACTCAACGCGCTCGATCAGATCAGCTCCGCCGATCTCTTTCGAAAAGACGGTGCGTCGGCCGGTGCTCTGCGCTTCATCGGCGGTCGTGGATCCGCTCTTCAGGCCGTGTGGCACGCCGCCATCCTGAAACGGCGCGGCGTTCCACTCTTTCCGCCCAAAGTGTTCCGTCTGGTCGGTGGCAATCAGACGCTTCCCGATACGTTCGCCGCTCGACTCGGCACAGCCATCAAGGTGCACTCTCCGATCACGGCGATCGAACACGGCAATTCGGGTGTACGGGTCAACTATCTCGAAAAAGAAACGCCCGCGAGGATGGAGGGCGACTACCTGGTTTGCGCGATGTCGGCGCGAATGCTTGCAAAGCTACCGGTCACGCCCGCGTGGCCCGAGGACAAGGCGTTTGCGATTGGCAACGTGCCGTACTATCACGACACGCGTGTCATTTTTCAATCGCGCAGCCGATTCTGGCAGCGCGACGGCATCAGTCCGAACATGCAGTTCGGCGACACCTCGCTCGGTTCAGCATGGAGCGCTTCGGAGGAGGTGAAGACGACGCGTGGCCTGCTGGCGGGCACGGCCTCCGGCGCCGGGACCGCTGAGCGGGCGCTCGCGACCTACAAGAAGTACTATCCCGGTCGGTCCGAGGACATCGAGAAGGCGCACGTCGTGGTGTGGGCTCTGGATCCGTGGGCATCCGCCTGTGAGCGAACATCGTATGCCCCTGGACAACTCGGAAAATTCTGGCCAATCCTCATCGAACCACACGGCCGGATTCACTTCGTCGGCGCCTACGCCGACAACCTGAACTGGGGAATGGAAGCCGCGACGCGTTCCGCGAATCGCGTCGCCGAGGCCATTCACAAATTGTGAACTCGGGTTCTTGAATTGTTGCGCGTGCTAACGGGCGCGTACTAACGAGCGGATTGTCGGCCGAAAGACAGCCATGATCTTCTTACAGACCCAACGGAATCGGAACCCCGAGTGGCACCGTTGGCGAGATCTGCAGCACGCGCTTGCTGTCGACGTTCACGCCGAAGTGCAGGCGCAGAAAAGGGGTCTGGTCTGTCGGAGTGTATGAGCAAACGTAGTCCCAATCCGTCGGTCTCGGCTCACAGCGAAGCCGGGCATCGGCGAAATAGCGGCTCGATTGAATCAATTGTGATTCGAGTTCCTGCGCACTGATCTTTTTGCTGCGCCCTTCGGTCGACAATCCGGTCAGCGGAGCGTATTGCCGGATTGCAGCGTGCGGGACCTGAACGACCAGCGGGGCCCGAGTCTTGAAAGCAGCGACGCGGCTCGTGATGAAGACCAGCACGGCGGCGACCAGGACGACCAGCGCAACCGTCATCCACCGATTGACACCCTCGACGTCCACCATCCAGCGATCGACGTTCTGATTCATGCGACGGCTGGCATCGCCGAGTTCGGTGTCGTCCCGTGCGATCGTGGGATCTGACGCCTTGCTCACCTGGTGATATCGCAGCGGCGCCCTGCGAATGAGCCCGTAGGCGTCGTTGATTGCCGCCATGTGCGCGGTTGCCTGTTGCTGTTCCGCCGAGCCCACCGGAAACCTGTCCGGATGATGTTGTTTGGCAAGATGCTTGTGCGCCTGGCGGATAGCGGCCGGATCGGCCGAGTAGTCGACGCCGAGGACCTTGTATGCGTTCATGAACGCCAACAGATCGGGCCGGGCCGCCGTGGGCATGCGTCGGGGTCTGCCGATTGTGTGCCAGTGTCGCGACGCACTGTAGCCCCCGAAACGTCTCGATGTTGACCATGGTCTGTGCCGGAGCAACGCTCAGCGGAACCAAGCTCGCGTGTCCTGAGTTGGCCATGCGGCGCACCAAAGCGTCGTCGCCGCCTTCAGTTCTGTAATGGTGACGCCAATCCTGTTTGTCCAGTGATGGAGTAGCGCGCCCCCAAGGCAAATCTTCTTCTGTCAGACGCCTTCGAGACCTCGCTGCCAGTCGAACCCGATCGCGGTGAGAAAGGCACGGGCAATCAGGGCGGACCCGGTGTTATTGGGGTGCACGCGGTCCCAGTTGATCGTCGCCGGATAGTAGGTCGTGAGCAGTCGATCGAAAGCGGCCTGCACGTCGACGAACACGCTCCCCGCTGTCGCAGTGGCGACCTTCTTCACAACGGCGCCGTATCTGTCCATCGTCGCGCGCATCGCGTCTTGCCGGTTCGGCTCGATGTAGTACGGCGTCATCAGCACCAGGCCCTTGACCAACGGCTTTGTGGACGAGACCAGCTCGCCGAGGTTGCGCTCGTATTCGTCAATGAGCACGTGACCCTCTGTCTGCTTCGGCGAGTCGTACTGGCGCCAGACGTCGTTGGCGCCAATCATGATCGACAGCCAGTCCGGCTTCAGATCCAGCACATCCTTCTGCCATCGCGCCTTGAGATCGCGGGTCGTGTTTCCGCTGACTCCCATGTTGATGACGCGGATCAGGCGATCGGGATACACCGCGCCGAGCAGCGCGTCGACCATCATCACGTAACCTCGCCCCAGCGCATCGTCGGCTCGCCCCTCACCGATCGGCCTGGCGCGGCCGACGTCGGTGATCGAGTCGCCGATCATCACCAGCTTCTCACCCTTCTGCAGTCGCAGATCGGGCCGGCGACCCGGCGTCTGAGCAGCGGCAACCGGAATCCCGAGCGTCGCGAGCCCGGAAATGCCCGCGAGGGCGGAAACAACTTCTCGTCGTGTGACCATGACTCCCCTTTCACGTTGCCAGTGGCGGTCCGCTCGTTATCGCAGGACGTCAGCGTCCCGTCAGCTTCCGGATCAGATCCACCTCGTCGGCCTTGTACGGCGTTCCGTCCTGCTTGAAAATCTCGTGGAACCACACCGTCGGTTCACGATCGACGTAGGGCTTCTGCCACGAATCCCACGGCAGATACGTCTGCGTCTTGCCGGCGACGAAACCCCAGTTGATCGCAGCCACCTTGTACTTCTTCGCGATCGGCAGTGAGCCGTCGAACGTGCTGCCGTTGCCGCGCGCCATGTACTCAGTGCAAAGAATGGGACGATGGAAGCGCTGCAACCACTGGATGCGCTTCTCGAATTCCGCTGCCTTGTCGTAGTTGTGGAACGAGATGACGTCCGAGTGCTCGAGCTGCACGCGTTCCATCGGCGAGAGCTTGTCGTCGCTCGACCAATCGCCCTTCCACACGCCCGACGTCAACGGTTGCTCGGCGCCCGCTTCGCGCGTCCAGGCGAACACCTGCGGCAGCAGTTTCAGGACGAGATCGACCTTATTCTTTGGCTCCTGGCTGCCGTAGCTGTTCGTGTTCATGTTGTCGGGTTCATTCCAGACGTCCCAGCCGAGCACGCGCGAGTCCTTGCCGAAGGCGCCGACAACACCCGTCACGTACGTCTTGAGCCGCGGATACTCCTTCGGATCCTGCAGGGCCTTCGCGCCGGGTGCCTGTAGCCAGCCAGAGTTGTGCACGCCGGGTGTCGGATCGTGCTGCTTGCCGAGATGGGGATTGGGATCCCAGCACGAATCGAAGAGCACGAGCAGGGGTTTGATCTTGTGCTTCGCGGCGATATCGAGGAACTGATTGATTCGCGCCTGATACCCCTTGGCGTCCTGCTGCCACGGCAAATCATGCAGAAACACTCTCATCGTAGTCATGCCGAGCCCTTCGGCCCAGCCGAGCTCCTTGTCGATCGTCTTCGGATCGAACGTCTCGGCCTGCCACATCTCGAGCTCGTTGATCGCGTTTGCCGGAATGTAGTTGCTGCCGACCAGCCAAGGTTGCTTCGCGTACCAGTCGTTGGCCTTCGCCTCGGACCAGCGGCCAGCGGGCGCCTGCGACAGGGCGAGCGTGCAGACACAGCCGATCAGCAATGTCATGAACAGGCGGGGCGTTTTCATGCCGCAGACCTTAGCATGAACTCGTCCTGACGACCCTTGATGAACAGATTGCGGCGGAACTTGCCGAGGGGCTACACTCGCGTTCGTTCATGAACAAGCAAGGAGTCGTCATGACCCGTGTTAATCACATACGTCTTATGGTGTCCGCGATCGGTGTTGCGGCCATTGCATTGCTGGCTGCCAACGCTGCGCACCTGATCGGCGCGCCGGCATTCAAGGTGGACAAGTACGACATCAAAGGTGAAGGCGGTACTGACTATGTGACCGTTGAATCCGCGACAGGCCGCGTGTTCGTTTCGCGGAGCACGCACATGATGGTGGTCGATGGGGCCACCGGCAAGGTCGTCGGAGACATTGCGGATACTCCCGGTGTTCACGGCGCAGGCCTCGTCACCAAGGTGGGCCACGGATTCACGACGAACAGCGGTGATCAAACAGTCACCATGTTCGACCTCAAGACGCTGGCACCGATCAAGAAGATCAAGATTGGCCCGGGTCTCGACGGCATCATGTACGACGAGCCCGACAACAAGATCATCCTGACGAATCACAGTCGTCCCGGCACGCTCACCGCGATCGATCCGGACAGCGGCGACGTTGTCGTTACGGTAGAACTCGAGGACAACGCGCCCGAGGGAGCCGCCACCGACGGCAAAGGTCACATCTTCGTCAATAACGAAGGCAAGAGCACCATTCAGGTCATCGACGTGAAGACCTGGAAGGCCACGGCGTCATGGCCTCTGGCGCCATGCGACGGGCCGACCGGCATCGCCTACGACCGCACGACCAATCGAATCTTTTCGGGTTGCAGCAAGACGTCAGTCGTGGTCGATGCAAGCACCGGAAAGGTCGTGGCATCGATTGCAAACGGGACGCGTGTGGATGCACTCGGATGGGATCCGTCAGAAAAGCTGATTTACATCCCGAACGGTGGCGAAGGCAACGTCACGGTTGTCCACCAGGATGCCGCGGACAAGTACAGCGTTGTCGCCACGGTCGCGACGTTCGCTGGCGCAAAAACGATCACCGTCGACCCCAAGACGCATCGCGCGTATCTGTTTCAACCTGAGCGCGGTCCCGCACCTCCGCCGGCAGCCGGCGCAACGCCGCCAGCGGCCGGTCAGCGCGGAAGAGGGCCGCAGGGACCGATCATCGCCGCGTGGTTCATGGCGGTTAGTCACTGACGTTGATCGATTAGGTCGGTCTCCGTGGCACCAACGCGTTCACCGTCTCGTTCCCCACGCGGCAAGCACGCTCGCAGACGCACGTGAACCGGGCAGCCATTGCGGCCGACGAAACGCATGTGACCGCCGTCACGCAATCACTGCGTTGACGACCTTCCCGCTGACGTCGGTGAGCCTGAAGCGTCGGCCCCGGTACAGAGACGTCAATCGCTCGTGCTGGGATGTAGTTGATCGATTCGACCGGGACGGGCCCGCCCCTCCTTTGACGAACGTCTAGGCATCGTGTATATTCAATGTAGATACAGAGTCGCACATGACAACTTCACTGGCGAAATGGGGAAACAGCCTCGGGCTGCGGATTCCAAAGTCAATCGCCGCCGAACTCGACATCCGCGACGGCGACGCCGTCGATGTCGCCGTGCAGGACGGCGCAATTGTCGTGCGACCGGCGAGAAGACGATACACGATTGAAGAACTGGTCGCTGACATGACGCCCGACGATCGCGGAGAGACGGATTGGGGGCGACCCGTAGGCAACGAGGTGTGGTGAAACGCGCCTACGTTCCAGAGCCTGGCGATCTCATCTGGCTCACATTTGATCCCCAAACCGGACGCGAGCAGCGAGGGCGTCGTCCGGCCCTCGTCCTGTCGCCGCGAATCTACAACGAGCGCTCCGAACTCGCGATTGTGTGCCCGATCACCTCCAAGGTGAAGCGGCGCATGTTCGAAGTATCCCTGCCGCCGGGCGGACGCATCGAAGGCGCCGTGCTGGTGAACCACTTGAAAAGCCTCGACTGGAAACAGCGACGCGCCGAGTTGGCAGGAAAGACGGACGCATCCGTGCTTGAAGAGGTGCGGGAACGAATCCGCCCACTGGTGGGCCTCTGAGAGGCGCGTCGTCATAAGGCACGACGTCACGCTTGTCGTGGTCGACCTCCCGCTGCGGTAGCCGCCGTCACGCAATCACTGCGTTGACGACCTTCCCGCTGACGTCGGTGAGCCTGAAGCGTCGGCCCTGGTACAGATACGTCAATCGCTCGTGATCGATGCCGAGCAGGTGCAGTAGTGTCGCGTGGAAATCGTGCACATGAACCGGCTGGTCGACGACGTTGTAGCTGAAATCGTCGGTGGCGCCGAAGACGAGCCCCGGCTTCACCCCACCGCCGGCCATCCAGACGCTGAAGCACCGCGGGTGGTGGTCGCGCCCGTAGTTGGTGGCGGTCAGCTTGCCCTGCGAGTAGCTGGTCCGTCCAAACTCGCCACCCCAGACGACGAGCGTGTCGTCGAGCAGGCCGCGCCGTTTGAGATCGATGACGAGCGCCGCGCTCGCCTGGTCTGTCTCGCGGCATTGCCGTTCGATGTCCCGCGGCAGGTTGTCGTGCTGATCCCAGCCCTGGTGATAGAGCTGCACGAACTTGACGCCGCGCTCGGCGAGACGGCGCGCGAGCAGGCAGTTTGCCGCGAAGGTCCCGGGCGTCCGCGAGTCCTTGCCGTACAGATCGAAGGTTTCCTCGGTCTCGTTCGAGAGATCCATCACGCCCGGTACGCTCGCCTGCATCCGGTATGACATCTCGTACTGCGCGATGCGCGCGTCGACCTCGCGATCGCCGAGCTGCTCGGCGGCATGGGTGTGGAGTTCGCGCAGCCGATCGAGCAGCAGCCGCCGGCTCTCACGCGACACGCCGTCGGGGCTGGAGAGGTAGAGGACGGCGTCTTTGCCGCTCCTGAACTGCACGCCCTGGTGTTCCGGGGGCAGGAAGCCGCTGCCCCAGAGGCGCGCGTACAGCGGCTGATCGACCTTGCCCGGCGTGATCAGCACGACGAACGCCGGCAGGTCCTCGTTGTCGCTGCCGAGACCATAGTGAATCCACGCGCCGATGCTCGGCCGGCCCGCGATCTGCGACCCGCTCTGGAAGAAAGTGATCGCCGGGTCGTGATTGATGGCGTCGGTGGACATCGAGCGGATGATGCACAGGTTGTCGACGATCTTCGCGGTGTGAGGCAGCAGGCTGCTGACCCAGGTGCCGGCAGCGCCATGCTGAGAGAACTCGAACAGCGATCCGGCGAGCGGCAGCGACGACTGGTTGCCCGACATGCCGGTGAGCCGCTGTCCTTGCCGCACAGAGTCGGGCAGCTGCTCGCCATTGCGGGCCCTGAGAATCGGTTTGTAGTCGAAGGTCTCCATCTGCGACGGCCCGCCGGCCATGAACAGATAAATGATCCGCTTCGCCTTGGGCGGCACGTGGAACTGCCCGTTGAGCACGCCGCGATCCTGTCCATCGCTGCCAGAGGCGAACAGCCCCGCGGGGTTGATCAGGTTGGCGACCGCAATGCCACCGAGGCCCATGCCGAAGCGATTCAGCACGGCGCGCCTGGACAGGCCCGCGAGGGGTGCTGCACCCACGCACTTCGCGCAGCTCATGATCGCCTCCTCACCGCAACACCACGAACTCGTCGAAATTCATGATCGCGCTCACGACCGTGGTCATCGCCGCCAGTTCGGCGGCCGGCAGCGCGGGATCCCGCTGCGATTCGCCGACCGCGAGCAGCTTCGCCGCCGCATCGGGATGGCTGCTGAATTCGGCGTCCTCTTCCCGGAACAATCGTTCGAGAATCGCAGCCTCGGACGTGTCCGGCGACCGGCCGACGAGGGCGCGAAAGGCCAGTCGGTTCCGCGCCGGGCCATCGGCAGGAAATCGCTGCCACGCGTGTTCGGCCAGGACGCGCGCCGCCTCCACGAATTGCGGATCGTTGAGCAGCACCAGCGACTGGAGCGGCGTCGTCGTGACGTCTCGCTTCGCCGTGCAGACTTCGCGCGACATCGCGCCGAAGGTGACCATCGACGGGGGCGGTGACGTGCGCCGCCAGAACGTGTACAGGCTGCGCCGGTAGAGATCGCCGCCGGAGTCCTGCTTGTAGGTCTTGCCGGTGCCCGACTGTTCCCAGAGGCCGGCCGGCTGATAAGGCTTGACGCTCCGTCCGCCGATGGTCGCGTTGAGCAGGCCGCTCGCCGCGAGCGCGCTGTCGCGGATTGATTCGGCGGCGAGCCGCCGCTTCGGCCCGCGCGCGAGCAGCTGATTGTCGGGATCTCGCGCCGCCAGCGCCGGCGTCACCACCGATGATTGCCGGAAGGTCTGCGACGTGACGATCAGGCGATGGAGCGCCTTCACGTCCCATCCCTCAGCCATGAAGCGCGCCGCCAGATAGTCGAGCAGCTCCGGGTGCGTCGGCAGGCGTCCCTGGCTGCCGAAATCTTCCTGCGTCGCGACAATGCCTTGCGCGAAGTGCATCCGCCAGATGCGATTGACCACGACCCGCGACGCGAGCGGGTTCTTCGCGTCCGTCAGCCAGCGCGCAAGGCCGAGACGATTGCGGGGCTGATCGGCGGGGAACGGCGGCAGGCTCGCCGGGGTATTGGGACGCACGACTTCCCGCGGGGCGTCGTAGGCGCCGCGCTCGAGACGACGCGCCGGGCGCTCTGTCCGCATCTCCTCCATCACCATGATTTCGGGCACGCGGGCAATCAGCGCGTTTTCCTCGGCGCGCCGCGTCTTCAGGTCAGCGCGCGCGTCGAGGGACGGCTGATACCGCCGTGCCAGAAAGTGATCGAACGCTGCGTTGGCCGGCGGGCGTGTCCCCGCGAGTTCGGCGACTTCGACGCCGGTCAACTCGATGTCGAAGATCTGCAGATCGTCGATCAGCCCGTTCTTGAAGCCGCTGTCCCGGAAGCGCGCGCCGATCGTCAACCGCGGCTGTTCGGTGACGTTGTCTCCCGCAGCACGGTCGTAGGTGATGTCCTTGTAGAGATGATCGCGAACGACCTCGGTCTCGATCGCGACGCCATTCACGTACAGTCTGATGCCTGCGGCGCGGCTCGAGCCGTCGTAAGTGATCGCCACGGTCGACCACGCTCCGAGCGGCAGCGGTTGTCGCGATCGGACCGCGACCGCATTGCCGGGCCAGAAATGAATCAGGCCGAAAAAGACGCGGCCATGATCGAGCGTCAGCTCGAATCCGCGGCTGCCGGCGTCGGTCCATGCCCGTGACTGGTGGACAACCACGGCGCGATCCTGCGGCTCGGTGCGCTGCAGGCGCATCGACAGG
>Ga0207701_10003867_pt1 | contig 15329 bp, 11 predicted proteins | sample KBSSwiSSwithPhiX_FD_184294 | JGI IMG/M metagenome (GOLD analysis project Ga0207701, IMG submission 184294) | Switchgrass rhizosphere bulk soil microbial communities from Kellogg Biological Station, Michigan, USA, with PhiX - S5 (SPAdes) (version 2) | ecosystem: Environmental > Terrestrial >... | reverse complement strand
CCACCATGCGGTAGAATTCGCCTCGAGGTTGTTGTTTTGCGACGATGCCCCCGCGATGGGGCGTTTTCGTTTGGGGGGCGAGCTCACGCCGCGGCCTTGCTGAGCGCTCGTCGCCGCAGAATATCGACTACGGCCTTCGGAAAACTCTCAACCGAAATGAGCGAACCGCTGTGTCCCTCGCGCGGGATGAGGGCACCGATCTCGACGAGTTCCCGGCGATTGCGTTTGATGAACCAGTCAAGGCTCGAGCGCGTTTCGAAAAATGGCCCAGCGTGGTGGTCGAGCCGATCCCCCACACTCGTGTAGTCAGTCAGTCCATCGGTATCCACGTCAAACTCCTTCGTTGCGCCACCACGGCGACGAAGGAATTTTCGGATGCGCTGCTACCGAGCGGCTATAGCGCGACGGCGCGATTCCGTTGCCGAGCGCCGCTCAACAACGGATTTGTAATCGCTATGCGGGTGGTTTGCGTGGTTTGCTCAACCCATCGAGATATTGCTGGGCGCGGTAGGGGTTGATCTCGTCGCGCTTCTTTGGGTCTTCGACAACGCGCTTGATGCCGTCAGGATCGATGACGCCAAACGCGGCCAGGCGTCGCGCTTCCCGCGAGAGCTTGTCCCTCCCGTAGCGCGGCTTGGCAGCATGAGCGAGCGCGAGCCAGTAATACGCGAAATGCTCGGCGCTCGCTTTGGCGCGGTTCTCTGCTGATTTAGCCGTGCGCGCGGCCCAATCGCGCTTGCGTTTCGCGTCCGCGCACCTCGCGTCAAATTCCACGGTCGCGGCGAGCGCTACTAGTCGCTCGTGATCGGGGTCGTCGGGGCGTTGCAAGGCGGCGGTCGCGTATAAGGGTTGTCCATCCGCGTCCACATGTACGCGCACGGGAACGCCCTTGACCTGCACGTCGATGGCGCGCGCCTTCTTGCTCATCCGAACACGCGGGCGACGACCGCCCTTTTGTCGGCGATGTTGGCGTGCGCGTATCTGGCGCTCGCGCTGAGCGCGCGGTGCCCCATGCTCATCATGATGATTTGCTGACTAACGCCGGCCTGCGCGAGCCGGTAGCCGTGGCCATGGCGCAACTCGTGAAAGACGCGTCCGGGCAGTCGCGCTTCTTCGGCGATGCGCTTCCATAGCGGCATGTAGGTAAAGGGCTTGCCGGCCCGGTTGCCGAACACAAGCTCGTCAGCACCCGCCTTGGGCAGCCGCTTCAATTCGTCGAGCGCGGCGCTCGACAGCGCAACAGTGATCGGGTCGCCGTTTTTCGTGCGGTTGACGGTGAGCGTGGCGGCGTCGAGATCGAGATCGCGACCACGCAGGCCCAGGATCGAGCCCACGCGTAGCCCGCTGTGATAGGCCAGTGTGATTAACGCTGCCATCCTGCCCCATTGGCGATCGAGCACCCGCGCCACGGCGAGCGCACGCTCGACCTCTTCGGGCCGTAGATATCGCTCCGGGTCCGGTGGCTCGGGGGCGCGCTCGACGCCCCGGGTGGGAGCCACGAACGCGGGGCACGAGACGCAGGCGCTTCGCGTGCTTGAACACGCTGCCGGCCTGAGTGAGATAGCGATTGATCGTGCTGCCGGCGAGTGGCTTGCCGCTACGCGCGGTGTCACGCTTGCCGGCGACGAGCCGACCGCGCTCGGCAAGGCGCAGGAGCGCCGCGTCGATATCGTCCGCGTTGATCGCGGCGATCTCCTTCTCGCCCAGTTCGTCGCACCAAAAGCCAAGCCGCGAAAGGCTCGCTTGATCCAGCTCCCGCGAGGCCACGAAGGCCTCGACCACAACCTTAAAGAGTGCCATTTCGGTTCTCCTTCACTGCCGTCGACCACAACCCTTTTCAGGGACCGTTGTCGCCGTGGTGGCGCAGTTTCAGGATTCCGGGTCAAGCACTTACCGAAATCTGGAGCGGGAAAGGAGTCTCGAACTCCCGACCTCAACCTTGGCAAGGTTGCGCTCTACCAACTGAGCTATTCCCGCAGGGGATAACCTTGAATTATAGAGGAAATCGCGAGCCTGTCAAAACGCGCGGCCACGCGCGGCCGATGCGAATCGAGGCTCGATCCCTTGTATCCAGGCGGCCGACTTCGTTAGCGCACGACCTTGGCGATTGCCTTCGCAACGATTTCGACGTTGCGCCGATTGAGCGCCGCCACGCAGATGCGGCCGGTGTCGATCGCGTAGATGGAAAACTGGTCGCGCAGTGCGAGCACCTGCGGCTTGGTGAGGCCCGAGTAGGAGAACATCCCGCGCTGGGTGAGGATGGAGCGGAAATCGGCGCCGCGAACTTCTTCGTGGAGCCGCTCGACCAAAAGCGCGCGCATGAGCTTGATCCGGTTGCGCATCGTCGCGAGCTCCGCTTCCCACAGCGCGCGGAGCTCTGGTGAGCACAACACCGTCGCGACGACCTGTCCGCCATGGGTGGGCGGATTCGAGTAGTTGGCACGGATGATCCGCTTCACCTGCGACAGCACGCGAGCGGCTTCCTCCTTGTCCGCCGCCACGATCGACAGCGCGCCCACGCGCTCGCCGTAGATCGAAAACGACTTGGAGAAGGAGCTCGATACGAGTACCGGGCCCGGCGTCGCCGCGAACGCCCGCACCACCGCGCCGTCGTCGTCGATGCCGTCACCGAATCCCTGGTACGCAAGGTCTAGAAACGGCACGAGACCGCGCCGGCGCACGATTTCAATGATGCGCGGCCAATGGGATGGCGTCGGATCGACGCCCGTGGGGTTGTGACAGCACGCGTGCAGCACGACGACGGAGCCTGACGGGATTTTCTCCAGCGCGCCGACCACGCCGGCGAAGTCGAATCCCCGCGTCGCTGCATCATAGTAAGCGTACGTGTTGACGACGAAGCCGGCGCCTTCGAACAGCGCGCGATGATTCTCCCAGCTGGGATCGCTGATCCAGACTTGCGCGCCCGGCGCGAACCGGCGCAGGAAGTCGGCGCCCACCTTGAGCGCACCGGTGCCACCCAGCGCCTGGACCGCAATCGCGCGTCCGGAGGTGACGATCTCCGAATCGCGGCCGAACAACAGCGCCCGCACTTCCCGGTCGTACGCCGGTATGCCGTCGATCGGAAGATACGAACGAGGCGCCGCCTGGTCGGCGAGCTCACGCTCCGCGCGCTTGACGCACTCGAGAAGGGGCACCTTGCCGTTCTCGTCGCAGTACACGCCGACGCCCAGATTGACCTTGTCGGGATTCGTATCGGCGTTGAACGCCTCGGTCACGCCAAGGATGGGATCGCGTGGAGCAAGCTCGACGGCGGAAAGAAGCGAGAGCGGGGCGGGTGCGTTCATGAAGGGTCGGCTCGAGAGGATCACTTGACGAAGACAAGTTGCGAAGACACTGCGGCGGTGAGGTTTGTCGCGATCTTGTCACCACAACCGCCGTGCATTGTACCGCCGCGCTCACGCTCGACAATCCCGGCCACGACGGCTAACGTCCGTGCCTGCCGCTTTCACGTCATGACACCGCAAACCGCTGCCCCGCTTCCGCCCGTCACTGCGCTCCGAACGCTTGCACGTGTCTGGGTGTTCGTCCGTCCGTATCGGCGACAGGTCGTCTTCGCCGCGATCGCGCTCGTCGTCGCCGCCGCGTCGGTGCTGGCGATCGGGCAGGGGCTCAAGGGCGTCGTCGACCGCGGCTTCGGCGCGGGCAACGCCGGGGAGCTCGATCGGGCACTTGCGCTTATGCTCGTCGTCGTGACCGTGATGGCAGGCGCGACATTCGCCCGTTTCTATTTCGTATCCTGGATCGGCGAGCGCGTCACCGCCGACTTGCGCCGCGTGGTCTTCGACCATCTGCTGACGCTGCCGCCCGTGTTTTACGAATCGACACGCACCGGTGACGTCATTTCGCGCCTGATCAACGATACCGCGATGCTCGATACGGTGATCGGCTCCAGCGTCTCGATGGCAATCCGCAACCTGCTGTTGCTGGCCGGCGGCCTGACGATGCTCGCGATCACCAGCGCGAAGCTCACGTTGCTGGTGCTGGCGGGCGTGCCCGTCGTCGTCGTCCCCATCGTGCTCTTTGGCCGCAAGGTGCGAAAGCTCGCGCGGGCGAGCCAGGATCGCGTCGGCGACGTCGGCGCGTACGTCGACGAAGCGCTGCACGAGGTTCGCACCGTTCAGGCATATGGTCACGAGCCGGAAGACCGGCGCCGCTTCGCGGAACGGGCCGAAGCGGCATTTCTGGCGGCGCTCATGCGAATTCGTCAGCGCGCGATGCTGGTTGCGTCCGTGATCCTGCTCGTATTCGGCGCCATCGGCGTCATCCTTTGGATCGGCGGGCACGACGTTGTCGCCGGCAAGCTGAGTGCGGGTCAGCTGTCCGCGTTCGTGTTCTATGCAGCGATCGTCGCGGGCGCGGTCGGGACGATCAGCGAAGTGATCGGCGATGTACAGCGCGCGGCCGGCGCCACCGAGCGCCTGTTCGAGCTCCTCGGCATCGAGCCCGAGATACGCACGCCGGAGCATCCGCTCTCGCTGCCTCATCCGGCGCGCGGAAGCGCGACCTTCGAAAGCGTGCGCTTCCATTATCCGTCGCGGGGCGAGTTGGCCGCGCTCGACGGCTTCAGTCTCGACGTGAGACCCGGCGAGAAGGTTGCCCTCGTCGGCCCGTCGGGCGCCGGCAAGACGACGGTGTTCCAGCTGCTGCTGCGGTTTTACGATCCACAGCAGGGCGCCGTGAAGATCGACGGCGTCGACCTGCGGCACGCCGACCCGCGCGAGGTGCGGTCGAGGGTAGCGGTGGTGCCGCAGGATCCGGTGATCTTCGCCACGAGCGTCCTCGAGAACGTGCGCTATGGACGGCTCGACGCAACCGATGCCGAGGTCCGCGAAGCCTGCAACGCTGCGTTCGCCACCGAGTTCGTCGACCAGTTGCCGCAGCGCTTCGACAGCAACCTCGGCGAGCGCGGCGTTCGACTGTCCGGAGGTCAACGGCAGCGACTCGCGATAGCGCGGGCGATCTTGGCGGATCGACCGATCTTGCTGCTGGACGAAGCGACGAGCGCGCTCGATGCGGAGAGCGAGCAAATGGTCCAGCGTGCGCTCGAGCGCCTGATGTCGGGACGGACGGTGCTGATCATCGCGCATCGGCTGGCGACCGTCCGCCACGCGGACCGCATCGCTGTGATGGAGGCGGGTCGGCTGGTCGCCGTCGGCACGCATGACGAGCTTCTGGGAACAAGCCCGCTCTACTCGCGCCTCGCGGCCCTGCAGTTCGCAGGGGTAATGGACAAGGACAAAGAGGGCTGGAGCCGGCCACTCGAAACGCAGTAAAATACTCGGTTCCGCACGATTTTGCCGGCGAGTTTCCCGATGCCTTTGTCGAGATCTATTGCCGAGATATTTGTTGAAGTCCTTTGTGAAGATGGCTCGCGACTCCGGCACTCTCATCACGTATCCGAACAGCCCGTACCAGTTGCACAAGCCGTTCGAGCCGGCCGGCGATCAGCCCGCGGCGATCGCCGGCCTGGTCGACGGCCTCGGGGACGGCCTCTCGTTCCAGACGCTCCTCGGGGTCACGGGTTCGGGCAAGACGTACACGATGGCCAATGTGATCGCGCAGACCGGCCGGCCGGCGCTCGTGCTCGCGCCGAACAAGACGCTGGCCGCGCAGCTTTACTCGGAGTTCCGGGAGTTCTTCCCGAACAACGCCGTCGAGTACTTCGTCTCGTACTACGACTATTACCAGCCCGAGGCCTACGTGCCGTCGCGCGATCTCTACATCGAGAAGGACAGCTCGATCAACGAGCACATCGAGCAGATGCGGCTCTCGGCGACGAAGGCGATCCTGGAACGCCCTGACTGCGTGATCGTCGCGACCGTGTCCGCCATCTACGGCATCGGCGACCCGTCCGAATACCACAGCATGATCCTGCACCTGCGCGAAGGCGATGCGCTGACGCAGCGCGACGCGATCCGCCGCCTGACGGAGATGCAGTACACCCGCAACGAAGCGGATTTCCGCCGCGGCACGTTCCGCGTCAGGGGCGACGTGATCGACATCTTTCCGGCGGAGCATGCCGAGAACGCGGTGCGCGTCTCGCTGTTCGACGATGAGGTGGAGTCGCTGCAGCTCTTCGATCCGCTGACCGGGCACATTCGCCAGCGGATCGGCCGTTTCACCGTCTTTCCGTCGAGCCACTATGTCACGGGGCGGCAGAAGGTGCTCGACGCGATCGAGGCCATCAAGGCCGAGCTCACGCTGCAGAAGCAGCACTTCGTCTCCGGCGCGAAGCTGATCGAGGCGCAGCGGATCGAGCAGCGGACGCGCTTCGATCTCGAGATGATGACCGAGATCGGCTTCTGCAAGGGAATCGAGAACTACTCGCGCCATCTATCGGGACGATCCGCCGGCGAGCCGCCGCCGACGCTGCTCGATTACATGCCGCCTCGGTCGCTCGTCTTCATCGACGAAAGCCATGTGACGATCCCGCAGGTGGGCGGGATGTACAAAGGCGATCGCGCACGGAAGGAAAACCTCGTCAACTACGGGTTCCGGCTGCCGTCGGCGCTCGACAACCGGCCGCTGCGCTTCGACGAGTTCGAGCGACTCTTGCCGCAGACGATGTTCGTGTCGGCGACTCCGGCCGATTACGAGAAGAAGCACGCGGGGCAGGTGGTCGAGCAGGTGGTGCGGCCGACCGGCCTCGTCGATCCCGCGCTGGAAGTTCGCCCGGCGCAAACGCAGGTCGACGATCTCCTGTCGGAGATCAACGCGCGAACGGCGCTGAATGAGCGCGTGCTCGTCACGACGCTGACGAAGCGGATGGCGGAGGACCTGACCGACTACCTGAACGAGCACGGCGTGAAGGTGCGTTATCTGCATTCGGACATCGATACGGTCGAGCGGGTGGAGATCATCCGCGACCTGCGCCTTGGCGAGTTCGACGTGCTGGTCGGCATCAACCTGCTGCGCGAGGGCCTCGACATTCCGGAGGTCTCGCTGGTCGCGATTCTCGACGCCGACAAGGAAGGCTTCCTGCGCGCCGAGCGCTCGCTGATCCAGACGATCGGCCGAGCGGCGCGGCACATCAACGGCAAGGCGATTCTGTATGCCGACAGGATGACCGATTCGATGCAAGCCGCAATCGGCGAGACGACCCGCCGCCGCAACAAGCAGATCGCGTGGAACGCGAAGATGGGCATCACTCCGCAAGGCGTACAGAAGCGGATCAAGGACCTGATCGACGGCGTGTACGATGCCGAGGAAGGGCGCAAGAAGCTGCGCAGCGAGCAGACGCGCGCGAAGTACGAGGCGATGCCCGAGAAGGACATGGAGAAGGAACTGAAGCATCTCGAGCGCGACATGCTGGAAGCCGCGAAGAACCTCGAGTTCGAGAAGGCGGCGCAGCTGCGCGACCGTCTCCTCGAGCTCAAGGAGGCGATGTTCGGCGTGGCATTGCCGGCGGATGGGGGAATGGGCTGATGCGAATCGGACGCTGGCTCGCGGCGAACGACGCCGAGGTCGAGAAGACTTCCGAGGACGACTCCAGCGCCGCCGTCGCAGTGCTGTTCGTGTGTCTCGGCAACATCTGTCGCTCGCCCACCGCCGAAGGCGTGTTCCGGGCCGCGCTCAATCGCGCAGGCATCGCCAGCCGCGTGCGTACCGACTCGGCGGGACTCGGCGATTGGCACATCGGCGCGCCGCCCGACAAGCGCGCCATCGACGCCGCACGCCGGCGCGGCTACGACCTCTCCCCATTGCGCGGGCGCAGGGTCGAGAAGGAGGATTTCACGCGCTTCGACTGGATCCTCTGCATGGACGAGTCGAACCTGAAGACGCTCCACGGAATGAAGCCCGACGACTTCACGGGCTATCTCGGGCTCCTGCTCGACTTCGCTCCCGAGCAGGGCGTTCGCGAAGTTCCCGACCCTTACTTCGGGGGGGCCGAGGGCTTCGACCGTGTGCTGGATCTGATTGAAGCGTCGGCCGCTGGTCTCGTCGCCAAGCTGCAGCCGATGGTCGATCCCGGCTAGACGCTGCGCCTTGGGGTCCTCCGCTTTGCGCGGTCAGTAGATCCCGGCCGCCACCGCCGCGGCCAGGGTCGCGCCGATTTCACGGCACCGAGCGAGCACATCGTCCGGCACGACGATCCGCTGCGCGGTCACCCCGCTCTTGAAGACGAGCTCCGGATGCACCTTGCGCAGATGCCAGCCTGCCGCCAACCGTTCGACGTCGCGCACGGCGCCGGTGCCGTCCGTGCCGGCGCAGACGAGGAGCGCATAGGGGCGGCCCTCGAGCTTCCCCTCGCACGGATAGAACGTGCGCTCGAAGAAGTCCTTGATCATTCCCGCCATGCCGCCGAAATTCTCGGACGTAGCGACGACCAACGCGCTTGCCGTCTCGAGGTCCGCGACACCCGCCTCGGCCGCGCGCTTCATCACGGTATCGATGTCGTCGATCGAGCGAGCGCCGTCGAGCGCCGCGTGCGCCATCTGGGAGGTGGCGCCGAACTGCGTGTGGTAGACGATCAACAGCCGGCGAATCGGCAGCGCGCGTGGCTGCGCGCCCTCGGCAGGGGCCGGCACGATCCCGCTATCGTCTTTCGCTCGCCGCCCTCGGTTTCCAGCTGCTCGTCAAGTGATGCGCCTCCGCAATCTGCGAAGGCGTCAGCCGGGCAGCGACCAAGTGGCAGTTGTTGAGCGCGCGCTCGATGTTCGCGGTCATGGCCGGCGGAAACCGCGCCGCGGACAGCGCAAACCACTTGTGCGCCTCGACGAAATCCTGCTGGACCCCGCGCCCATAGTAGTACATCGTGCCCAGGTTGAACTGCGCGGTGGGGTCTCCCTGGTCGGCGGCGAGCCGATACCACTTGGCCGCTTCTGCGAAGTCCCTCGGCGCGCCGCGGCCGATTTCATAGGCGCGGCCGAGATTGAACTGGCTCGCCGCGACACCCTGGTCGGCCGCGCGCCGGAACCATTTTACAGCCTCGGAAAAGTCCGCCCGAACCCCGCGCCCGTCCTCATACATGCGAGCGAGGTTGTTCTGCGCCTTCGCGTTGCCGCGCTCGGCCGCGCGGCGATACCACGCGATCGCTTCGGCGGAGTCCTGGCGCACGCCTTCGCCGGTATCGTAGCGGAGTCCGATGCTGAACTGCGCGGCGTCATTGCCCTGGTGCGCCGCTTTCTCGTACCACTTCATCGCCTCGCCGTAATTCTTCGTCACGCCTTGCCCGTTCTCGTACATCACGGCGAGGTTGTGCTGCGCGTACGAGTTGCCCTGATCGGCGGCCTTGCGATACCACTTCGCCGCCTCGACGAAGTCCTGCCGAATCCCGCGATGGCAGTAGTACATGGTGCCGACATTGAACTGCGCCGCGGCGTGGTTCTGGTGCGCCGCCTTGGCATACCAGCGCATGGCCTCGACGTAGTTCTGCTGCACGCCCAGGCCGTTCTCGTACGCGGCCCCGAGGTTGAATTGCGCGAGCGCATTGCCGGCTTCCGCTGCGAGCCGATACCAGTGGATCGCCTCGGCGGGATTCTGCTTCACGCCGTGGCCGGTTTCGCACATCGCCGCCAGGTTGTTCTGCGCCTGCGCGTTGCCTTGCTCGGCCGCCAACCGATACCACTTCGCGGCCTCCGCGTAGTTCTGCGCCGCGCCGCGACCGGCGTGAAAAAGGTTGCCCAGGTTGAGCTGCGCGGCGGCGTCGCCCTGCTCGGCGGCCTTGCGGTACCACTGCATCGCCGTGACGTAATCCTGCCGCACGCCGCGCGCGTTCTCGTACATGACACCCAGTGTGTCCTGCGCGCGGACGTCACCTTCGCCCGCCATGTGGCGATACAGCTTCAGGGCGGTCGTGTAATCGCCTCGATCGTAGGCGGCCTTCGCGGTCGCCCAATCGTTGTATCCCCCCCGTGGCGGAACACGTGGCGCATTGCTTCTGAGATTGGCTTCCATGCCTTCGCCCGTTTCTGTGATTCGGCAATCTGCGCCCCGGTCATCATAGTCGACCAGGAACAGTTCTGGATTGCTGGGGTGCGCTGCTCGTCCGACGCGCCAAGCGCGAGGCGGGAAGCGACAGCCAGTGATACGCCTCGTCGTGGTTCGTGGCAACCCCCCGTCCGCTGCCGTACATAGTCCGGAGGTCGAATTGCGCGGCGCGTCAACCCCAGGGTCGCCCCACGACGACGGTTCTCATCGGCTCGCTCGCTATGCCGCATCGACGTCCGGAGAAAAGGACATGAAGTGGGGAAGCTTGGTCGCTGCGTTGCTTGTGCCAGAACTTCGCGACGCTGCAGGCGCAGGGACATCCGAAGCGGAAGGAAGTCGAGCTCGCTAGGCCCGACCACGGCGAAGGGTGGAGCTACTATCTGCAGACTGCGCAGGAGCTGCAAAGGTGCACCGCAGGCAGGTCGAAGCCCAAGCCGAAATGCACGCTCGAGAACCCCGCCCTCAGGTTGTGCGCAGAAAAGGAGCGGGGTCCGCGCCCGCTCTTTCGCGAGCTTCTGCGCCTCCGCGGCAGTCGGCGTCAACGCGAGGAGCGGAACAACGTGCGTCAGACGTCGAACGTTCCCGGGTCGAAATCGCCGCCGACGTCGTCGAACCCGCCCGCGACGTCGCTACCATCCTGCGGAGCTTCCGCATCCGGCCAGCTCTCCCCCGGAGGTGCTTCGGCCAGGCTGCCTTGCGCGAAGGCGTGGTCCGCAAGAAAGTGCTGCGCGATCATCGTGCCGAGGACGGTTCCCGCCATGCTGCCTAGCAGGCTGCTCGCCATGATTCCGCCGAAGCCGGGTGCAGCCGCGGGCATGCGGCCGAACAATCCTTCCAGCGTTCCAGGCCGGCGCACTTCGGCGCGCGTGGCCATTCGCGCGAGCGCTTGTGGCGTGTCGGTCGCGGCGTAAGCGCGTTCGGCGTCGGGCATCTCGTTGCGAAGCTGCTCGAGCAGCATCCGCCGCTGCTCCGGCGTGAGCTTTGCGAATGCCTCCACATGCGCCTGCTCGATGGTCTCGGGCGGCGCCGTCTTTAGCATGTAACGGTAGCGCGCGAGGGCCTGCTCGTCCTCGGAGAGCTCGGCGCGCCGACCTTCGTAAGTGCGTCCCCGCGGTTCGCCCGCCGGGCGGAAGCGATCGAAGATGCCCATGTTGCGACCTCCTTTCGAGGGTGATCAAGCGCCGCTTCGAGGCCGTGAAGCGCGCAGCGATGGATTGGATGCCGCTTGGTTGGACTCGCGATGCCGCGTCGCGTTCGCGAGCGAGATGGGGCCGATGCCGCGGCACTCAACCAGTGCGTACGATTTCGCGAGGATCAAGGCCGTCGCACGGCCGCTCCATGCGAGCAAAAGAAATGCGTATGGCTCAAATGAGAAGGCGGGCTTTCGGCCCGCCTCCTCATTGGTTCGTACGTCGAGAATGATCAGCCAGGCGGCGGTGAGCTGTCCTTCCGGGTCTCGATGATTTGCAGCGGCTCTTCGGCAACCGCGACGCGGGGCGCACGGGCGCGCCGAGGCCCCGCGGCCGGCGCAACTTCCGGCTCGGGCAGCGGGGCGGCCTTCGAGCGCGTCTCGACCATCTCGAGACCGGAATCCGGCGAAAGCGTCATGGCGACCGGCGGCAACGGCTCGGTCGGCCGCGCTGGCGGCGCAACAGCGGGCTGCGTCGGCACGCGCGGCTCCGGCGCGGCACGCGGCGGCGTGTAAGCCACGGCTTCTACCGCAGCAGGCGCCGCCATGCGTTCCGGTTCGATCGCGCGAGGCATCGACGGAGGTGGCGTATCCCCAAGCGGGAGATGCGTAACGTCGACCATGGGGGCGAGCGTTGCCGGTGGCGGTGCATCACCGTGCTCCGCACCCGATTCTCCTTGCCCGCTGCGGTCATGACGGTCGCCACGATCGCCGCGGCGATGGCGGTCGCGACGGCGGCGATTGCCTTCGCCGCCTTCGCGCGGCGCGCCCGTGTGCTCCGTCCCGCGCGTCTCGGCCTGTTCTGTGTGCTCGACAGGCGGTGCGGCACCATCGGCGCCTGCGGGCGCCGCACGCTGCTCGCGCGGCGGACGTTCGCGTTGCGGCTGCCCTTCGCGTGACTCGCGTGGCGAGCGCTCGCGCGGCGGCTGACCGTCGCGGGCCTCGCGCGGCGCGCGGGGCTCGCGAGGCTCGCGGGCGGGCTGTCCTTCGCGGGGCTCTCGCGGAGGACGCGCTTCGCGCGGCTCGCGTGGGGGACGTTCACGCTGCGACTGACCGTCGCGTGGCTCGCGTGGCTGCTGCGCGTCGCGGGGCTGCTGCGCGTCGCGGGGCTGCTGCGGGTCGCGCGCCAGCTGGCCGTCACGGCGCTGCTGCGGTTGTTGTCCCTGCGGCTGGCGTCCTTCGCCGCGTCCGCCGCGCTGATCGCGGCTATCTCCACGACCCTCGCCGCGCCGGCCGTCGCGGCGGTCCTGGCCTCGACCGCGGTCGCGATCTCCGCGTCCTTCATTGCGTCCGTCGCCGCGCGACTCACGCCGCGACTCGGCGGCCGGTTGGGGCGCTTGCGCCTGCGGGCGAGGTGCCGGAATCGCCGGCTTAGGACGGAACCAGCTCAGCATCTCGGAAAGCCAACCGCCGGACGGCTGAGGCTCCGGGGCGGCGGCGGGCGCAGGCGCAGCCTCGGCAGGCGCGGGCATCGGCGGACGCTCGGGCGGCGTAATGCCCTTGACCGCCGCTTCCTGGCGCGGCTCCTTCGCCTCTTCCTTGATCTGCTGCACCCGATCGGGCTCCTCGGGCTGCATGACCAGGTTGAAGGAGAGCGGCAGCGGCTCGCTCTGGTTCAAGTCGTCGTGACGCAAGCGCTCGATGTTGTAGTTCGGCGTCTCGAGATGCCGGTTCGGGACGAGCAGGATGTTCACCTTGAACCGCGTCTCGATCGACAGCACTTCGGTGCGCTTTTCGTTGAGCAGGAACGTCGCGACGTCGACCGGCACCTGCGCGACCACCTGTGCGGTGTTCTCCTTCATCGCCTCTTCCTGCAGGATCCGCAGGATGTGCAGTGCGCTCGACTCGGTACCGCGGATGTGGCCGATGCCGTGGCAGCGCGGGCAGGGGATGTACGCCGATTCCGCGAGCGCCGGGCGCAGCCGCTGACGCGAGAGCTCCATCAGCCCGAAGCGCGAGATCTTGCCGAGCTGGACGCGGGCACGGTCGTACCGCAGCGCGTCCTTGAGGCGCGTCTCCACCTCGCGCTGGTTGCGCGAGCTCTCCATGTCGATGAAGTCGATCACGATGAGCCCGCCAAGGTCGCGCAGCCGCAACTGCCGCGCGATCTCATCGGCCGCCTCTAGGTTCGTGTTGAATGCCGTCGTCTCGATGTCACCGGCCTTGGTCGCGCGCGCCGAGTTGACGTCGACCGAGACGAGCGCCTCGGTGTGGTCGATGACGATCGCGCCGCCCGACGGCAGCGGCACCTGCCGCGCGTACGCGGTCTCGATCTGGTGCTCGATCTGGAAGCGAGAAAAGAGCGGAACGTCGTCCTTGTAAAGCTTCACCCGATGCACCGTCGCCGGCATCACGTGGCTCATGAACTGCTGCGCCTGCTCGAAGATCGCCTCGGTGTCGATCAGGAGCTCGCCGATGTCCGGATGGAAGTAGTCGCGGATCGCGCGAATGACGAGGCTCGACTCCTGGTAGATCAGGAACGCGCCCGATTGCAGCTTCGACGCGTCCTCGATGGCGCGCCACAGCTGCATGAGGTAGTTCAGGTCCCACTGCAGCTCTTCGCTACCGCGACCGATGCCGGCCGTGCGCGCGATCACGCTCATTCCCTGGGGAACGTCGAGCTCACTGATCGCATCGCGAAGCTCGTTGCGTTCCTCGCCTTCGACGCGCCGCGACACGCCGCCGCCGCGCGGGTTGTTCGGCATCAGCACGAGATAGCGGCCGGCGAGCGAGATGTACGTCGTCAGAGCCGCGCCCTTGTTGCCCCGCTCGTCCTTGTCGACCTGGACGATCAGCTCCATGCCTTCCTTGAGCTGGTCCTGGATGCGGCCGCGACCGCCGCCGTCGCCGTCATCGTTTTCTCCGCCGTCGCCGCCCGGGTCGGCATTCGCGCGACCGCGGCCCTTGAGGAACTGGCGCGCGATTTCCTTGAACGGCAGGAAGCCGTGGCGTTCGGTGCCGTAATCGACGAAACACGCTTCGAGGCTCGGCTCGACGCGCGTGATGACGGCTTTGTAGATGTTGCTCTTGCGTTGCTCCTTGTTTGCGGACTCGATGTCGAGGTCGATCAGCTTCTGGCCGTCGACGATGGCCACCCGGAGCTCTTCCGCCTGGGTGGCGTTGAACAGCATGCGCTTCATAGTGTTTTCCCGGCGCGAATCCAGCCGGGCATGCGGCGTATTGCGAAACGGTGACCGCGCTCCTCGCGCGGCGGTACGCTATCGGGCGGCGGAGGACGACGGTGCCCACCGGCCCGGCCGTGAGGGCCAAGGGCAAGCGAGACGGGCAAAGCGAGGACTAGGGGCGGGCCCGGTGTGGGCCGCCGCGTCGTCGTGGCGATGTGTTCTCGTGGGTCGGGTGGGTTTCACGGTATTCAAGCGTTTACCCTCATGGCGACCGGAGGTCGGAGCAGGCATTCGCGAGCTATCGCGAATCCGGACCGGGAAGCCTGAGGCAAGAATCGTCGCCAAGTGCGCCGCGCAATGCGCCGCTTCGAACCGGCCGCAAGCCGGGTGCGGAGACTGCGCTTTCCTTTTACCATCCCTAGTTTTCCGGGGCGCAACGTCCGGACGGTCAGTGGATTTAACCGGCGGCCGATCTGCTCGACCGGGCACCGGATCAGGCACCTCGCGTGAGCATGCATCGGGCGCAACTGCGCCCAACCTGCAACGACCGTCTTTGCCCCGATCCGGGGCCACTCGCCTGATCGGGCGCTCGCCATCCTTCGATGTGCGAATCCGCCGCTGTTCCAGTCGAGCGTGCTGCAGTGGATAATTATTAGCCATATGAACACTTTAAGCAAGGATGCTGTGAATTGGCTTGCAGTGGGCGACGACGGGCAGGGCCAGCGCATCGACAACTACCTCGTCAAAATCCTCAAAGGCGTCCCGAAAAGTCACATTTACCGAATCCTTCGCAGCGGCGAGGTGCGGGTGAACCGACGCAAGGTCGGGCCCGAGGCACGGCTCGAAACGGGCGACGAGCTCAGGATTCCTCCGATCCGCGCAGCGGCGCCCCGGCACAAGCCCGGGACGGCCGCCGCGGTCGGGCGGGTCGCGCTGCCGCCGATCCTCTTCGAGGACGAGGCGCTGATCGCCTTAAACAAACCGGCCGGCCTCGCGGTGCACGGCGGCAGCGGGATCTCGTACGGCGCGATCGAGCGGCTCCGGCAGGCGCGACCCGAGGCCCC
>Ga0207701_10003865_pt1 | contig 15336 bp, 14 predicted proteins | sample KBSSwiSSwithPhiX_FD_184294 | JGI IMG/M metagenome (GOLD analysis project Ga0207701, IMG submission 184294) | Switchgrass rhizosphere bulk soil microbial communities from Kellogg Biological Station, Michigan, USA, with PhiX - S5 (SPAdes) (version 2) | ecosystem: Environmental > Terrestrial >... | reverse complement strand
CTGACGGTGATAGTTGGCTGTGATCGCGGGATATTTTTCGTTGAAGTGTTTGATCAACGCGTGCATATGGTCAATTTGCGTCGTCCCATAGATCATCAGGCTGGCTTCTTTGGTCGCCGCTTTCACCAACTCGTCCGAGGCGCCGCGTGCGCGCGTCTCGCAAAGCAGCGCGACCAATACCACGAATACCCAAAGCGATATCTTCTTAAATGAAAGCGACACCGCGCCTGCTCCTTCGTGTCTGCCCTTAGAGCAGCCAATCCATGCCGTAGAGCCTGACCGCGTTGGCGAACGTAAGCTTCCGGCGCAAATCATCGTCGAGATGGCCCATGGTATCGCGGATGAAACTCTGCGAGTCGGGGAAAATACCGTCGGCATGGGGATAATCGGACGCCCAGCAGAAGCTCTCGGCGCCGTAGTCTTTTGCCAAGAGCGCGCCGACTCTGTCGTCTTGAAACGTCGCCCACATTTGGCGCTTGAATAGCTCGCTCGGTTTCGTGCTGATCAAATCGTCATACATGCCTTCTTTGTATTTCATCTCGAGGCGTTCGAGCACATAGGGAATCCAGCCGATGTGGCTCTCCGCCATCACCACCTTGAGGCCCGGATGCCGCTCCAAGGCGCCGCACAAAAGTATCGCCACGAGGCACTCGTCGGCCTGCATGGCGACAACCGCCTGATGCGTCGCTTGAGAAACTCGCGGCAAATCTCCCTTGAGCTTCTGTTCGACGCTGATCGGCCCGCAGGTGGTGGTGCCGTGCCCGACGCCGATGTGGAACGACAAGGCCACCTCGTTTTCCTCGGCCGCCGTCCACATGGGCTCCCACATGGCGTGCCAAATCGGCTCAGGGCCGTTGAACCAATCGATCATCGCGCCGCGCAAGCCCAAGCCTTGCTTGCCGACCCGGCGCAGCTCTGCGCTCGCCGACTCGGCCGAGGACGCCGGGATATTGGCGATACCGATGAAGCGTTTTGGATTGTAAGAACAAAACTCCGCAATGAAATCGTTATAGGCCCGATAGGTGGCGGCAATCACCTCGGGGTCTTTGATGCTGTCTTCGATGAAGCGAATGCCGTAGATCACTTCGGCTTCGACGCCGTCCATCTCGAGATCCGCGAGTCTCAGTTTGGGATCGGGCGGATGACTCGGTTGCCAGCCTGCTTCGGCCATGCGCCGACCGCGGTGAGTTGTCATTTGTCCCCGTCCCATCCAGGCGGCGTGCGCGCCCATCTTCGCGCCATCTCCTACCCAGGTCGGCTTGCCGTCGATATCGATCACCCTGGGCACCCGATCTCGCATCTGAGTAGACACGCGCGAGGTAAACGTATCGGCAGGAAGATAGAATAAGTCCATATGCCCATCAGCCGACACAATTTTGTTTGCCATTTGCATTCTTCCTTTCTGGATTGAGCTCAAATCACCCATGAGAGAATCGCAAGCAGACGCGGATTAGTTGGCCGGAGCATAGGTCCAATCAACATAAATCGTCAAGAGAAACTCGCGCGGTAAATTTTTTCGATGATCGTTCTGCCCGGCTGTGTCTCGGTTTGTCGTTGAGCCACCTTTGATATAAGAACACGGCAACGCGTGTTCAGCGTAGGATTGAAGGGCCGAAGCGCAAAGCCGCGACTGGTTCTGAGATATGCCCGATCCATCGTCTGTCGTCGCGTCGATTTATCGAACTATGAATGACGACAAGAGCCGGCTTTCGCTGCTGCGTCATCGCGACTTTTGTGTGTTCTGGACCGGCTCGTTTCTGTCCAGCATCGGCACGCAGTTCACTACGGTGGCGATGGCCTGGCAAATCTATGAATTGACCAACTCGGCCCTGCAGATCGGTCTGCTCGGCGTCGCGCGCGCGTTGCCGCAAATCGCGCTGTTGCTCGTCGGCGGGTTGCTCGCCGACGCGATGAATCGGCGCAAGCTGATGATGTGCACCCAGTTGGGCTTGTTCTGCGTTTCGACGCTTCTGGCTCTGTTGACTTTTGCCGGTAAGGCCTCGCCGCATATGCTCTACGTCGCGACCGTGTTCTTGGCATTTTTCACTTCGCTCGAACAGCCTTCGCGCCAATCGATGATCCCGAGCTTGGTGCCGCGCGCGCAATTGGTGCAGGCTCTGGCGCTGCAAGGTACGCAACGTTACGTTCCGATCATCGCCGGTCCGTCCTTGGCTGGCGTGGTCTTGGCTCTGTGGGGACCGGCCGCGTGCTACGCCGTCGACGCCTGCTCGTGGTTGGCGATGCTTGCCGCGCTCAGGTTGTTGCGAACCAAGATACCGGAAGGCGGAGGATGGAAGACGATTTCCGTCGATTCGCTCCGCGAAGGATTGCAGTTCGTCTGGTCGCACGGCGTGATTTTTCCACTCATGATCTTGGACTTCAGCGCGACGTTTTTTGGCAACGTGCGCGGCTTATTCCCCATCTACGCGCGCGACATTCTATCCGTCGGGCCCAAAGGACTCGGACTTTTATACGCATCGCGCGCCGTCGGCTCATTGCTGGCCGCCGGCGCCATGGCGCTATTCGGCCCGGCAAAACACAGCGGCCGCTGGATTTTTCTCGGTATCGCCATTTACGGAGTCGCCACGATGTTGTTCGCCGGCTCCCAGGTCTTCTGGTTTTCGTTTCTCATGCTGGCGCTTACCGGCGCGGGCGACACGATCAGTTCGATTCTTAGATCGACGATCAACCAGTTGAGCACGCCCGACGAGTTGCGCGGCCGCATGTCGTCGATCAACAGCATTTTCACCAGCAGCGGCCCCCAACTCGGTCAGTTTGAATCCGGCCTCGTCGCCGCTTGGCTCGGCGCGCAAATGTCCGCCTTGACCGGCGGCTTGGCAACGTTGCTTATATTGGCCGTCGTCGCCGCGACTTTTCCAAGAGTGCACAGGTTTAAGAATCCACATTTTTTTAGTTAAATGAGCCTTGCCGCGGCGCCAGACAGGAAAGGCCAAATTCTATGACAAGACGAATCACGCGAAGCCTGATCGGCGCCTTGCTTTTGCTTGTGAGCCTCGCAAAGATTTCGCCGCTCGCCGCCGCGTCGCTGGAAAAAGTCAATGCCAGCTACGGCGCCATCTCGGGCTCGATGGCACAAACCTGGGTAGCCAAAGAAGCGCGCCTCTACGAAAAGTACGGCTTGGATTTAAATCTCGTCTACATCTCCGGCGGGCCGCGCAGCATCATGTCCCTGATCGGCGGCAGCGTGCAATTCGTCAATCACTCCGGCATGCCCGCGTTGGAAGCCTACCAGCGCGGCGCCGACACCGCGCTGATCGCCTCGCCGATGAATCAGCTCGAGCACTCGCTGGTCGTGCAAAAAAATATTACGAGCGCCGAGCAGTTGCGCGGCAAAGTGTTGGGCATGAGCACCGCGGGCTCGCTGACCGATATCCTGCTACGCGAAGGGCTGCGCCTAAATGGCATCGCCGAGAAAGAAGTGACCATCGTCCCCGTCGGCGATCTCGGTGCGCGCCTGAGCGGTCTGCAAACCGGTCGCATCCACGGCGCGATCATCGCCGGCATCCAGACGCTAACGGCAAACAAACTGGGCTTTCGCACGCTCATCGACTACTCCAAGCTACCGCTGGAAATTTCCGGTTCCGGGATCCTCGTGCGCCGCTCTTACGTGAGTAAGAATCCGGACATTACCCTTAAGTTCCTCAAAGCCTGGATGGAAGGATTGTACTTGTTTCGCGCCAAACCTGAGTTCGCCTTGGCCACATTAAGAAAATATGTCGCGACTCAAGACGCTGAAGTTCTGAACACGATCTATAATCTTTACAGAGAAAGACTGATGACCAAACCCATGCCGACGGCGCGGGTGGCCAAATCGATGCTTTACTTGTTGTCCCGCTCGAGCCCGGAAGTCGCCGGCGTCAATCCGGATGGATTCATCGAAGCGCGCTACATCAACGAATTGGAAAACTCCGGTTTCTTCGACGAGATGAACCGACTGTATGCCAAGTAGAGATTGCCCTAGGGCTATTAGGGCAGAACTCTACGCGTCCGGCAATGCTTTCGCCATTAGCTCCAAGTGATTGGCGATGGTTGCCACGCCGAGAACGTTGGTGGGATGCTGATAAATCGGCAGGATATCTTTCTGACGCATGCGTTGGGGCACGCGACGGTAGAGCTCATCGAGCAGCAGGATGGCGTCGGCCCAGTAGGTTTCTTTATAGCGCCGCATCGTCGCATCGTGAACCGAATCGGACTGCCGCATCCACTGCTCTCGCATGGCTTTACGCTCGTCGGTGCGATATTCGGGCCGATTCTTCTTGTCGTAATCGGCCATGAGCTCTCGATCTTTTTGATTGTACGACTCGACCATATCCCGAATGTCTTTAACCAGCCGGAGGGTTCGCTGTTTGAGTTCCTTGTTCGAAATTTGCGAATAGACGGATTTTTCGGATTTTTCGGGGGCCGCGCCAAGACAGGTGACGGCCAGGAACAGGAGCAGCCAAACACGGTAGTGCTTGCCAAGATGTAACGACATTTGCATCGCTGGACTTGCTCGACTCGCTGTTTAGCTTACTACCTTTTCACAGCGCATCAACCCGGCTCTGTAGGCACGGTGGATGAACAAATCCCAGGCGCCAGCGTGCGCACATCATGAGTTTTTTTTGCCGCGAAACAGGGGAACGATCAAAAACAGGATTGTCAGCGCCAGCAGGATGGCGCAAATCGGCCGAGTGTAAAAGATCGCGAAACTGCCGCGCGAGATCAGCAACGTTTGGCGCAGCGACGTTTCCATCACCGGGCCGAGCACCATCGCGAGGATAAACGGCGCCCCTTCGAAGCCAAGGCGCCTCAAGAAAAAGCCGGCGATGCCGAAGCTGAGCATGATGAGGATTTCCGTCGTGTTGGAATTAAGCGTGTAGACGCCAATCAGGCAAAACAGCAAAATCAATGGAAATAAAATCGTGTACGGCGTCTTGAGCAGGCGCACCCAAATACCGATCAAGGGCAAATTCAACACCAGCAGCATCGCGTTGCCGATGTACATGCTGGCGATGAAGCCCCAGAACAGTTCCGGATACTTGCTGATAAAGAGCGGGCCGGGCTGGATGCCGTGAATCATCAGGGCGCCCATGAAGAGCGCCATGATCGCGCTGGTCGGGATGCCGAGCGAGAGCAAAGGAATGAACGATCCGGCCGTGGCGGAATTGTTGGCCGCTTCGGGTCCGGCGACCCCTTCTATTACACCGGTGCCGAATTTTTCCGGATAGCGCGACATGCGTTTTTCCATGGCATAAGAAACAAACGACGCGATTACCGGACCAGGGCCGGGCAAAATGCCCAAGAGAAAGCCGATGACGGAGCCGCGCGCGATCGGCCAGCCGCTGTCGCGCCAATCTTTCGCGTTGGGCAGCAATCCTTTGATCTTTGTTTGGTAAATCGATTGCGTGCCCGTGGCGCCCAAGTTCTCCAGAACCTCGGCGATACCGAAAAGCCCCATAGCCACGGGCACAAGACCCAAACCATCGCGCAAGGTCAGACTGCCAAAGGTAAAGCGCTCTTCGCCCGAAATCGGATCCATGCCGACGCTGCCGGCGAGCAGCCCCAGCGTAGTCATGATCAACGCCTTGAGCATCGATCCCTGCGTAAGATAGGCGACCAGAGTCAAACCGGTGAGCGTCAGCGCAAAATATTCCGGCGGCCCGAAGCGGAGCGCCGCTCGTCCAAGCATCGGCGCGAGAAACATGAGCCCGATCACTCCGAAAGTTCCAGCGATAAACGAGCCGAAAGCGGAGATGCCCAACGCCGCGCCCGCGCGGCCTTGGCGCGCCATACGGTAACCGTCGAGACAAGTGACTACCGACGCGGTCTCGCCCGGGATATTGACTAGAATCGACGTCGTCGAGCCGCCGTACATGGCGCCGTAATAAATGCCGGCGAGCATGATGATCGCGGTCGCCGGCTCCATTTTGAACGTCAATGACAGCAAAAACGCGATCGCGCCGACTGGACCCAAGCCCGGCAGTACGCCGACCAGCGTGCCGACCAGGGATCCGAGAAAGCAAAAGAGCAAATTTGTCGGCGTGAGTGCGACCGAAAAGCCGAGCGCGACATTGGTGAAGAGATCCACCTCAGATTCCCAAGATGCCGGTGGGGAGAGGAATACCGAGAAGCCAGCCAAAAATGGCGTAGGAGATCAGCGCCGTCGCCACAGCGATGCCGATGACTTTGGACCACCTCTGAGCCTCTATCGCACGCAGCAGCAAGATCATCAAAAGAAATGTCGTTAGAAAAAACCCGGCGTGCTCGAGCAGGAAAGCAAAACCAACCATCGTCGCCAAAGTCGCGCCGATTCTTGTCCAGCCTTCGGCGGTGAGCGGGTCAGAGCGGCTTGCGACTTGGGGTCCGATGATTGCCTGGAGCAACGCGATGCCGGAAAATATCAGCAACAATACCGCTAGAATCTTCGGAAAAAATGCGGTCTGCGGCACGCGCATGGTGCCGAACGAAAGTTGGCGGCTTTCCAGGAGGATAAATCCAGCCAATCCGATTAGGATCACGGACACTGCGGCATCGGACCGTTTCATCGATTTAAGACAAAGATGAATTCAAAGCACGCTCAGTTGCCGATCTTAGCAACGCGCGTTACCTCGGACCACTTGCGTTCTTCCTCGGTGTAAAACTTCGCCGCTTCCTGGGGGCCGAGATTTTCGATCAGCGCTTGCGCCTTTTCGATATGGGCGGCGACTTCCGTATCTTTCAGGCTTTCGCTGAGCGCCGCAGCCAGCCGTTTTACGATCGCCGGCGGCGTTTTTGCCGGCACAAAAAAACCCACCCAGATTTTCAAGTTGAGCTCGGGGAAACCTTTTTCTACCGTCGTCGGTATATTGGGAAAGTCTTTAAGTCGTCGATTGGAAGCCACTGCCAACGCCCGCATGGTGCCGGCTTCGATGTGGCTGCGCGTCGTACCCAAAGTCAAAAAAGCAATATTCACATGACCGCCGAGCACGGCGGTGGCCGCCGCCGATTCCGAGCCAAGGGGAACATGGGTGAGATCGATCTTGGTTTTGAGCTTCACCAGCTCGCCGATAAAATGCGGCGTGGTGCCGGGCCCGGCCGAACCGTAAGTCAGCGCCCCGGGGTTTTTCGCCGCCTCGGCGATGAATTCTTCGAGCGTCTTCCACGGCGCATCCGCTTTCACTACGGTGGTGTTCGGGCTGCTGGTCGCGAGATTCAGCGGCGTGAAATCCTTCATCGCGAAACCGGAATTCTTATTGACGAGCGGGATCAGCAGGATCGGCGGCGGCGTGACGAGAATCGTGTAACCGTCCGGCGCAGCGTCCTTGGCGGCCTGAATACCGACGGCGCCGCCACCACCGGCTTTGTTGACGATAATCACCTGCTGACCGAGAAGCGCGGTCATCTTCGGCGCGACGATGCGCGCGACGATGTCGGTCACGGCTCCCGGCGGAAAAGGATTGATGATCTGCATGGTCTTGGTCGGATACTCTGCCGCCTCGGAAATCGCCGCAGCGGCGAAGATGCACGCCAAGAAAAGCAGCGCAACGGCGCGTTCATAGAGCGACTCCCGAGCCACATGCAAAAATTTCACAGGCCGCACCTCCGATGGTTGAATCGCTATCTCTGCTAACAGAATCGACTAACGAGTGTCAAACCAACCTGCATCTTGCTTGACACGACGGGCGATAATTTCTAGAAGGAGAGAGCGCTGAAATAGGACGACGCGGCGCGTGTGAGGCGCGCAAGCGGACTTTTCGAGGGATTGTCGATATGGGAACCATCACGGGAGCTCAGCAGATTCTCGCAGGGTTGAAAGAAGCCGGCATCGATCTCGTATCGAGCGTTCCCGATATCAATATGATGCAGCTCATCAATCTGCTTTACGAAGATAAAGATATCGCTCATGTCCCCGTCGGGCGCGAAGAAGAGGGGATCGGCGTCTGCGCCGGCGCGCATCTGGGCGGCAAGAAAACCGCCATGCTAATGCAAAACGGCGGTTTGCTGAACAGTTGCAATGGTCTCACGACGACGGCGCTTCAGTTCGGTGTGCCCATTCTGCTTTTGATTTATTATGCCGGCGATATCGGCGACAGCGCCTTTCACATGGTCGGCCTCGTCACCGAGCCGGTGCTGCAAGGATTAGGCATCAAATACGTCGTGCTGCGCGATCCGGCGAAAGTGAAGCAGGACATCGGCGGCGCCGTCGTGCTGGCGAACAGCTCCAAACGACCGGTCGCTTTGCTCCTCACCCGCGCGGTCTTATAAGGTTCATCATGAAACGCTTCGAATGCTTGCAAGCGATTGCCCCGCTGATCGATAAAGAACTGTTCGTCACCACCGCGGGCGGCGCTACCGCCGAGTGGAATGCGCTGCGGCCGAGCGACGGCAATATTCAAGTCAAAACCCTCGGCCTGTGCTCCTCCATCGGTCTCGGCCTTGCCATCGCACTTCCCCAGCGCAAAGTTTTCATCTTCGACGGCGATGGCGCTCTGTGGATGAATCTGGGCTCGCTCGCGACCATCGGCCTGCATCAGCCGAAAAATCTCATTCACATTTGCTGGGACAACCAGCAATACGAATCTTCCGGCGGCGAACCGACGGTTGCAACCGCGGGTAAGATCGATTTCGCCGGTGTGGCGCGCAACGCCGGCATCCAAAGTTCCAGCGCTGCGGCCACCGTCGATGAACTGGAACAGGCAGTGAGTCACGCCCTGGGCCACGACGGACCGCATTTTATCTGGGCGCGCATCGAAGCCGGCCGCGCCGAAGCGCCGCCGCTGCGCTACGACGAGCTGGAAAATAAATATCGCTTCATCCGCTACATCGAAGACAGTGAGGGCATCAATATTCTCCGCGTGCCTATGCCTGCGAGCTACTTACAAAAATAACCGAAGCTCGCTCCGATATTCATAATCCCATTGTCTTCTTTTCCGGTCGCCTGCGCAGGCCAAGCAAGGCCCGGCAATGGGCACGCATGCAAAAGCCGCAAATTCAGGTCGATCGAGTCAGCGAGAGGATTGTCGATGATTAAAAAATTGAATCTCCCGGCTGCTCTAGTCGTGCTTTTATCCGTTTGCTGGAATGCACCTGCGTCGGCGCAAGCAACCAAAGTAGCCATTGGCTACAGCGGCATCAGCGCCGATCAACTGGTGATCTGGGTCGCCAAGGATACCGGTATCTTCGCAAAGAATAATCTCGATGCGCAGCTGATATATTTCACGGGCGGAACGCTGTCCGTCACCGCGATGGTTTCAGGCGATACGCCGCTGATTCAAGCCTCAGGGCCTGGCATCGTCAGCGCCGGGCTAGCAGGAGCCGACCCAGTCTACGTGGTCGGCGGCATCGTCAGTTTGGATTATTGGCTGATGACACAGCCTGAAATCAGAACCCCGGAGCAATTAAAGAGCGGCACGATCGCGGTCGCCCGTTTCGGCGGTGCGGCGGACTTTGTCGCGCGCTACGCCCTCGCCCGGCTCGGACTCAATCCTGGAAAAGACGTCACGATCGTGCAAACCGGCAGCACGCCGGAACGCCTGGCCGCCATGGAAGGGCGGCGCGTTTCGGGCAGCACTCTAGTTCCACCTGCGACCTTCGTCGCGCAAAAAAGAGGCTTTCATCTCTTGGCCGATGTCGCCGCTCTAGGCCTCGCCTATCAGCATCAAGGCGGGGTGACAACGCGAAAATATTTACGCGAGCATCCGGACGTGGTGCGAAATTTCGTTAAATCGTACATCGAGGCGGTGCACCGCTTGAAAACCGACCGCGCCACGGGACTCAAGATCGCGGCGAAATACCTGCGTTTAGAAGATCCGGAGTTGTTACGGAAAACCTACGAAAGCTCGATTGATGAGAACAAGCTGCCGATGAAGCAATATCCGACGGTGGAAGGGCTAAAGACGATCGTCGACCAGCTTGCGCTCACCAACCCGAAGGCAAAAACCGCAAAACCGCAAGACTTCATCGATGCCCGTTTCGTCGAAGAGTTCGACAAGAGCGGCTACATCGACGGGCTTTATGGCAGGAAAAAATAAGCGACGGCCTGCTGCGGAAACTTTCAGTGCGCGGCGAGCGACGATGCTAGGGTTAGTAGGCGATGTGGCATTCGTCGCGATCGCACAAGCGCGGCGAAGTATTCAGTCCTTGATTCGAATGCCGATTTTGGAGAGCCGGTGTTTCCAGGCTTCGCGCCGTTCGATTTTCTGCCAGACCTCGATCTCCTGTCTGGCCAGTTGGGTTTTCTTTTCCCTAAGCTCGGTCATTAAGTTTTGAATTAATTTGTCGCGCGCCTGGAGCAGTTGTTCTCTTTCGCTCAACAAGGTTTCCAGGCCATGCGCTTCGCCATTGACCTCGCCGTGGCTTTCCGCCGTTTCCATAACCATGAGCGTTTTGTTATTTTTGCCGCGTTCCTCTTCGAGTAGACCTTCCAAAGCCACCTTCGCAGCTTCAGCTTCATTGAGGCGCTCGGTGATGGCGTAGAATTGCGCGCTCAGCTCGCCGATCTCGACGCCGCTAGCTTCCAAGAGTCTATGCTTCTCCACGACCTGACGCTCGAGAGCTTCCACTCGGCCTTTCAATTGATCTTCTAACTCATCGATGGATGACTCTCGAGACTGCAAGAGCGCGCTCTTTTCGCGCAACTCTTCTTGAAGGAGGCGATCCGAACGATCCTGCTCGGCACCCATTTCGCTGAGCCTTTGGGTAAGCTCGCTGACCTTCATCATTAGCGCGTCGAGCTCCGTATCGCGGGCCGCGAGCAGCTCTTGCTTTTGACTCAATTGACTTTCCAGAGAACGCGCTTTGGCGTTCAAGCGCTCCTCCAGATCTGACATGGCGGACTCTTTGGCGTCGAGCATGTCCGTTCTGTGCTTCAAGTCTTCTTGGAGCGAACGTAGCGCCTGGTCTTTTGAGGTCCCAAGCTCGGCCAGGTCGCCGGACAGCGCGTTGGCTTTGGCCAGGAGTTCTCTAAGTTCCTGCTCCCGCGCTTCGAGAAGATTCTGCTTCTCGCCGAGCTCGCTCTCCAGCGTGTGGATGCGCGTGCCGAAACGCTCCTCGAGCGCATGGATCGCGGCGTCTTTCTCGTCGAGCAGCGTGTTTTTCTCCCTGAGATTTTCACCGAGGGAGCGCGCCGCTTGCTCCTTCGCCGTCGCCACCTCGGCGAGCTGATTTTTGAGCTCGCTCAGCTCCGATTCGCGACGATTAAGCAGGTCGTCATTTTCACGAAGCCGGCTTTCCATTTCGCGAATCCGCTCGCTCAGATCGGCTTCAAGCTTTTCAACGGCCGCATCCTTCGACTGTAAGAGCTCGGTTCTCTCTCTGACGGCATCTTCGAACAAATTTTGCGCTTGTTTATGCGTCGCCGCGAGGTCCGCCATCTTTTGATTCAGCGATGCGAGCTCGGACTTGAGCGCTGCTACTTCGGTATCGCGACTGCCGACAAGGTCCTGCTTGGCCGCCAGTTGTTGCTCGAGCGCGTTGATCTTGGCCGTAAAACTCGTTTCGAGCTCCCGTACCGCGGAATCGTTTGCTTGGAGTCCTTGCTTTTCCGCCTTGAGCTTTTGCTGGAGCAGGCTCGCCGCCCGCTCTTTCGCCGAGCCGACTTTTGTCAATTGCTCGGCAAGCGAGGCGACCTGTGTTTTAAGCGATTTGATTTCGTCGCCGCGGCTTCTGAGCGACTCTTCCTTTTCGCCGAGCTGGCTTTTGAGCGCCTGGATCTCTAGGCCGTAACGCTGTTCCAATTCACGGCCGGCGGTCTCTTTCGACTCGCGTTGAGCTTTCTCCTTGTTGAGCTGGTCGCGCAGCGCCTTCTCGGTTTGTTCCTTGGCGACGCTCGATTCGCGCAATCGCAGCGCCACCGCATCGACTTCCTGCTTGAGCTTTTGGATTTCGCCGTCGCGGCGTTTGAAAGATTCTTCCTGTTCGGCGCGTTGGGCGACAAGTAGCTTGATTTCTTTGCCGGTGCGCTCTTCGAGCTCTTGATAGGCGATTCGGGCGTTCTCGTGCTGCTGCCTCTCCTTCTTAAGCTCCTCTTGCAGATTTTCCTCGGCGCGCACTTTGGCCGCCGCCATTTCGCTCAAGCGTAGTGAGATCGATTTGACTTCAGACTGGAGCGATTTTAGTTCGGCGGCGCGCGCCTGCAATAACAGATCCTTCTCGCCAACCTCGGTCTTTAGAGCCTGCAGGTTCGCGCTCACGCGCTGCTCCAGATCCTTGATGACCTGGTCTTTCGCGCGCCGGTCTTGCTCGGATTTTCCAAGCTCCTCTTGGAGCCGGCTTTGCATTTGCTCTTTGGCCGATTCGAACTCGTCCAACTGGCGGCGAAAACCACTGAGCTCCGTGTCGCGAGTTCTCAGCAGTTTATCCTTCTCGCCCACATGGTTTTCCAGAGCTCTAATTCTTTCGGTTAAGCGCTTCTCTTCTGACCGAACCGCCAGATCGTTGGCTTCGAGAACTTCCTTCTTCTTGCGCAATTCCTCCTGCAGTAGATCTTCGGCGCGTTTTTTTGCACTCGTTAAATCGTTGAGCTGTCCATTGAGATCGGAGATTTCTACCCGTAGGCTTTCCAGCTCGCTGTTGCGGCCGTTTAATAGTCCGTCTTTTTCCCGTAGCTGACTCTCCCACAGCCGGGTCTTCGCGCTTAACCGCTGTTCGAGTTCTCGAATCGCTGAGTCCTTCGTCTGCAGAATCTCATTCTTTTTGTTGATCTCTTCCCGCAGCAGGCGTTCCGATGAAGGTCTCGCGGGCGTGGAATCGGATTCCCCGAGGGCGCTTGTCTTCAGCGACACCAGTTGCACGTCGCGCGCTTTTAGCTCCTGTTCCTTTTCGTTGAGCTCGCCGAGCAATGTTTCGATCTTGTCGATGCTCGTCTCGAGATCGCGCATCGCCGAATCCTTCGACTGCCGCTCGTGCTTGCCTTTCCAAACCTCCTCTTGCAGCAAGCTCTCGGTCTGATGCTTTTCCGACCGCAAGTCGATCAACCGTCTTCGCAGCGCTTGGATTTCGCCGTCGCGCGTCATCTTCAAGAAAACCACGGTCATCACCACGGCGAAGATCGTCAAACCGCCGTAAAATACCGTGCCGGACGGCAACTCATCGGATAGAAATTTTGCCGGGGAAGAAAGAAGGTTCTGGAGATTGGTGGTAAACAGCCAGCGCGAATAATTTGCCTCGACTTCATTGTCTTGAAAGGCAACAAAGATCAGGCCGCCTAGAATGAGGCTGGCCACGATGAGAACAACAACGACTTTATCACGAGTCCGCATAGCGAATTATAGTTGGATCGGACCGGGCCGACCGAGACTCACGCATTTTACCTTTCCACGCGTCATTTGCCAAAGAAATTCATGATGAAAAATTTTACGTTAAATGACGACCAATTTGAAGAATTGGCCAAGGAGCGGCACTGTGCCCGCACAATTGCCGTGAAACCGGGGTGTCCAACCGGATAGCGCGCTCCAATGCCGATCGGTTCTATCACCAGTCGAGCCAAATAGCATCCTCCGCCTCTTCACCCAATGGCGATGGCGCTTTCCGTTTCTTCTCCCTTGCCAAGCCGGCCGCAGTTGGATAGGAACAAAGCCACATCACAGACCCCTTGGAGAGATCATGAAACGTCTTTTATTGATTTATTCGATGTTGCCGGCGTTTTTCTTGGGTGCAGCGCTTTGCTCGAATGGCGCCGGTCAAACGGCCCCTCCCCCCACTTCAAAGAGCCTCGCCCTGGGGCTCGTGGCGACCTCCCATCAGCGCGAGATCGAAGAACATTTTCGCGATTTTGTTTTCTACCTATCGCGTCAATACCACTCGGCTGCGGATGCCGAAGGCAAAGTCGTCGTCGCCGCGTCGGTGCCCGATCTGGCCAAGCTGCTCGAACAGAGCAAGGTCGATTTTTTTCTGGAGAGTCCCTACCCGACCTACGTCGTCAATCAGGTTCACGGCGCCGGCCGGTTATTGCTGCGGCGCTGGAAGAGCGGCATGGCCGAGTATCGAAGTTTGATCGCTACCCGCAAAGACAGCGGCATCAGCCGTCTGGAGGGCCTGCGCGGTAAAATCATCGCCTTCAAAGATCCCGAGTCGACGTCGGGTTATTTTCTGCCGAAGTTTTTCCTCCAGAGAAACGGCTTCAAGCTCAAGCAGATGGCGTCGATGAACGCGCAAGTTCCAGCAACCGAGGTGGGCTATATCTTTGCCGACGATAGCGAGAAGCTCTTCGATTTGATTTTTGCGAAGCAGGTGGCTGCCGGCGCGATCAGTGATGACGATTTCGCCAGGCTCGACGACCAAAAGAAAGCGAGCCTCACCATCCTCGGCCAAACCGACTTGCTACCACGCCACTTGGTGTCTGTGCGCAAGGACTTGCCGACAGCGGCCTCTGAACGACTCAGCCGGATTTTACAATCGATGCATGAAAACAGCGAAGGCGGGAAGATTCTTCAAAAAACCGACCAAACTTCGAAGTTCGACGCTTTGCCAGGAGGCGAAGAAGCAATGCGACGCAGGCTTTTGGAGACTTTTTACGCCCCGGATCGAAAGTAACCGACTGTCAAACCCAGTCGGGTCGCGCACTCCATCAGTCAAGAGTTATACAACAAATAGTCAACAGCGAGCGCCGCATAGCACTGAGCAAAATAGCGACATCTCAGCGGCGGAAATCAATGCGCCGCGATTTCAGCGCTCATTGTCGATCGCCCGCACTGGCGCCGATTGTTTGACTTTTAGTTGTTGATCATTTTCTTTGAGAAATTCTTTGATTTCTTCAGTCTGCTCGAGCAGCCGGATCCACTGCTCCTTGTATAGAGTAACAGGAAACCTGCCTAGCCCGTAGACGGAGAGTCCGCCTTTTTCGCTGATTTTCAAGCGCAGTTGTCCGGTTCGGCGCTGCTCCACCTGTTCTTTGAGGGCGCGATTTTCTGCCTCGAGGCGAGCTACTTTTTGCTCCGCTGTTTCTTCCGCCATTTCCCCCTCCGCGGCTTGATGAGCTTCTGTTTGTAATTCTATGCCTTATAAAAATTTACAGTACCCTATTCATATTAGACTGAAAAAACAAGCCAATTCTAGGCGGCGACAAAAATAGACAGGAGCGCATTTTAAACACGCGGCGATCAGCCCCGATGCCGGGACAGGTACCCTGCTTGATCCGCAAACACAAGTCAGATTATAAAGAAGGCACGTCTTTCGGGACATTCGTACATAATAAGGCACAAAAAAAGGCAGATTCTCAATTAACTAGGAGGTTTAGAAATGTCAGCCACGCTTGGGACGCGAATTATTGACGGCGACGGCCATATCATGGAGGACAACGCGGCAATCATCTCTCACATGGAAGGCGCTTACCGCGAGATCGCGGGGCGCAAGGGAATT
>Ga0207701_10003862_pt1 | contig 15339 bp, 3 predicted proteins | sample KBSSwiSSwithPhiX_FD_184294 | JGI IMG/M metagenome (GOLD analysis project Ga0207701, IMG submission 184294) | Switchgrass rhizosphere bulk soil microbial communities from Kellogg Biological Station, Michigan, USA, with PhiX - S5 (SPAdes) (version 2) | ecosystem: Environmental > Terrestrial > Soil... | reverse complement strand
GCTCGACACTTTCGGGCACTACTGCGTCGGAATCCAGCAGGTACGCACTTGCTGGTTGCAGCAACTTCGGGCGAGGAGTGATCCTGAATGAACTGCACCCAGTGGATATTGAGGTTTGTTGCCGATGTCGGGAGTCGTACGTCGACACCTTCTTATTACGGCCGTCGCTTCGATTGTGGGCCTGGCCGGAGCGATCGCCGGCTGGATGCGCGTCGTGGACGCCCAGGAGCCCGGGGGATGGGAGTTCTGTGCGAATGAGAACGAGACCTGCGCCTTCACTGGGACGAGGCAGGTCCGGTACGGCGCCGCTGGGCTCTACGCTTACCGCAATGCGACCGATGGCACCGCCTGTACGAATGCAGTTTTCGGCGACCCGGCGCCCAACATGGCGAAGCACTGCGATTCCACGGAGACACTAGCCCCGCCACCTCCTCCCCCACCCCCGCCCACGGACTGGGTGTTCTGTGCGAACGAAAACGAAACCTGCGCCTTCACAGGGACGAGGGATGTTCGGTATGGCGCCAACGGGCTCTACACGTATGACACCGCTACCGATGGCATCCCTTGTACGAATGCGGTCTTCGGCGATCCGGCCCCTAACACGGCCAAGCACTGCGATTCCAAAGGGACAGCGGTAACGCCCCCGTCGGATCCCACGCAGGTGGGGTCCTGGTCCGCGCTTCAGGATTGGCCGGAGGTTGCCGTCCACGCGGCGCTGCTTCCGACTGGCAGGGTGATGCTCTATGGGTATTCGGACGATCCGCACGTGTTTGACCCTTCGACTTCGACGGTCACCGCGACAACAAAAATCGGCTACAACCCCTTCTGCTCGGGACTCACGCTGCTCGCGAACGGTCGTCTGTTCCTCGCGGGCGGTCACATCAGCAACAACGTGGGACTGAACCATGTCAGCACCTATGACCCGGTCACGAGCACATGGTCGCGACAGCCGGACATGAACGCGGGGCGTTGGTACCCGACCACAACGATGCTCGCCGACGGAAGCGTGCTGGTCGTTTCGGGTGATGTCGACAACACCTTCGGCGTCAATCGTCTGCCGCAGGTGTGGACGGATGGAAACTGGCGAGATCTCACTGATGCCCAGATCCAGATGGATCTCTACCCGATGATGTTGCTGGCGCCCGACGGCAGGGTGTTCAACCCGGGACCGCAGCAGAGGGCGCGGTATATCGACACCAGCGGCACCGGGCGGTGGACCGACGGCGCAAGCAGCAGTGTTCCATTCCGCGGTTACGGCACCGCCGTCATGTACGAGCCCGGCAAGGTGCTGCTGGTCGGTGGCGGCGATCCGCCGGTCGCCTCGGCCGAGAAGATCGATCTGAACAATTCGTCGCCCCAGTGGCAATCGGCGGGCGCGATGAATATGCCACGACGTCAGCTCAATGCGACTGTTCTTCCGGACGGCACCGTCCTGGTGACCGGCGGGAGCAGTGCTCCCGGGTTCGACAACGCGGCTGGGGCGGTGCTCAACGGCGAACTCTGGGACCCGTCCGCCAACTCGTTCACGCAGCTAGCCACGGCGCCTCGATATCGCGGCTATCACTCGACCGCTCTGCTGTTGCCCGATGGTCGCGTGCTGTCGGCGGGCGGCGATATCAATTCGCATAACGCCGAACTGTTTTCGCCGCCCTACTTGTTCAAGGGGCCAAGGCCGACCGTGACGGCGCCACCTTCGAACATCACATATGGGCAACCCTTCGTGGTCCAGACGCCGGACGCGGCGTCGATCAGCGCCGTCACGCTCGTGCGCTTGTCCACCGTCACGCACGCGAACAACATGAACCAACGGTTTGTTCGGCTGGCATTTTCAGCCGGCGCCGGCCGGCTGACGGTAACGCCACCTTCGGGCGGCGAGATTGCGCCGCCGGGCCATTACATGCTGTTCCTGTTGAACGGCGCGGGTGTGCCATCGGTCGCTCCGATCATTCGTCTCAGCGCCGACATCGTGCCCTCGCCACCAACGGCGCCCACGAATCTGTCGGCGAGCGCCGTCTCGAGCAGCCAGATCGATCTGAGTTGGACCGACACCGCGAACAACGAAACCGGGTTCCGCATCGAGCGGTCGCCCGATGGGACCGCGTTCGCCGAGATCGCCACCGTCGGCGCCAACGTCACCAGCTATGCGAACACCGGGCTCACGGCAGCCACGCAATACTGGTATCGGGTCCGCGCCTACAACACCACTGGCGCGTCCGGTTACGCCGGTCCGGCCAGCGCGACCACGCTCGCGGCCGCCGTGGCGCCAACGGCGCCGACGAATCTGACGGCGAGCGCCGTCTCGAGCAGCCAGATCAATCTGACTTGGACCGACACCGCGAACAACGAAACCGGGTTCCGCATCGAGCGTTCGCCCGACGGGACCACGTTCGCCGAGATCGCCACCGTCGGCACCAACGTCACCACCTACGCGAACACGGGGCTGACGGCGGCCACGCAATACTGGTATCGAGTCCGCGCCTACAACACCACCGGCACGTCCAGTTATGCCGGTCCGACCAGCGCAACCACGCTGGCGGCCACCGTGTTGCTGACAGCGCCGACGAATCTGACGGCCACGGCGGCGTCGAGCAGCCAGATCACTCTGAGTTGGACTGACAACGCGAGCGACGAAACCGGGTTCCGCATCGAGCGGTCGCCCGATGGAACCACGTTCGCCGAGATCGCCACTGTCGGCGCCAACGTCACGGCTTACGCGGACGCGGCGCTGACGGCAGCCACGCAATACTGGTATCGCGTCCGCGCCTACAACACCACCGGCCCGTCCACGTACGCCGGTCCGACCAGCGCGACGACGCTCGTGGCCGCCGTGGCGCCAACAGCGCCGACGAATCTGTCGGCGAACGCGGCGTCGAGCAGTCAAATCAATCTGAACTGGATCGACAGTGCGAGCAACGAGTCCGGGTTCCGCATCGAGCGCTCGCCCGATGGGACCGCGTTCACCGAGATCGCGACCGTCGGCGCCAACGTCACGGCCTACGCGGATGCGGGCCTGACGGCGGCCACGCAATACTGGTATCGCGTTCGTGCATACAACACCACCGGCGCGTCCACGTACGCCGGTCCAACGAGCGCGACGACGCTCGTGCCCGCACCAGCGGCGCCGACGAATTTGACGGCTACGGCGACGTCGAGCAGCCAGATCAATCTGAGTTGGACTGACACGGCGAACAACGAGTCGGGGTTCCGCATCGAGCGCTCGCCCGACGGCACGGCCTTCGCCGAGATTGGCACCGTCGGCGCCAACGTCACCAGCTACGCAAACCCGGGACTGGCGGCGGCCACGCAATACTGGTATCGGATCCGCGCCTACAACACCACCGGCACGTCCACTTACGCCGGCCCGACCAGCGCGACCACGCTCGCGGCCGCCGTGCCGCCAACGGCGCCCGCGAACTTGACGGCGACGGCGGCCTCGAGCGGTCAGATCAATCTGAGTTGGGCTGACACCGCGAACAACGAGGCCGGGTTCCGCATCGAGCGCTCGCCCGATGGCACCACGTTCGCCGAGATCGCCACCGCCGGCGCCAATGTCACCAGCTACGCGAACACGACGGGGCTGACAGCGGCCACCCAATACTGGTATCGGGTCCGTGCCTACAACACCACCGGCACGTCCAGCTACGCCGGTCCGGCGAGCGCGACCACGCTCGCCCCGGAGCCGCAACCGCCATCTGCGCCGACAGCGTTGATCGTGACTTCAAGGAGCGACGGCATGGCGCTCACCTGGACAGACACGTCCAGCAACGAGACGGGATTCGCGATTTTCCGCTCGACCGACGATGGCAGGACGTATACGCAAATCGCGACTGTGGCTCAGAACGTTTCGACGTACGTCGACTCCAGCCCGGGAGCGACGAAGTTCGTGTACTACCGCGTGCGAGCGTTCAACACATTTGGCAATTCCGCTTTTTCCACCGCGGTGAAGATGCGGAACCGCTGATGGGCAGCAGAAAGGGTGTTATGCGACACACATCGTTTGCGGGCGCCGCGTGCATCGCGCTCTACCTGTTGGTCAAGGGCGCAGGAGCGTCCGCGGTTACGCCAACCTATACGATCACCGATCTCGGTTCGCTCGGCGGTCGGCAAACCACACCGATGGGCATCAACAACCGCGGCGCGGTTGTCGGATTCGCGTCAACGGGTGACGGGTTCACGCGAGGCTTCCTGTATACGGGCGGATCACTTCTCGATCTCGGCACGCTCGGAGGGGAGGACAGCTTTGCCTATCGCGTGAGCGACAGCGGAATCATCGTCGGCCGCGCGCAGGACATGACAGGGCGCTTTCACGCGTTTGTGACGACGATCACGGGCGGAACAATCGAACTCGCTGCACTCGATCCACACATGGCCGGCGACTTCGGCACCGCTGTCGCGATCAACAGTCTCGGCGATGTCATTGGCTACTACACCACTGCCGGCGAGCACATGTCGGCTCGCAATCGCGTCTTTCGCTACCGCGACTTTCAGGTCGAAGACCTTGGCACGTTTGGAGGCGAGGATGGCGTTGCCGTTGCGGTAAACGACCGCGGCAGCGTGGCCGGTTATTTCAGCTCGGAACCTCACGCCGACTATGCGCAGCACCGCTCATTCCTGTTTAGCAGCGGCACATTAGTGGCAATCGGATCATTGGGGGGACAGCTGACGACGGCACGCGATCTCAACAACCGCGACGACGTGGTCGGTGATGGCGATGTGGGTGATGGTGAGCATCACGCCTTCCTGTTCTCGGGTGGCCGCATGCGGGATCTCGGCACGTTGCCGGGGGGAAGGCAAAGCTCGGCGTACGCCATAAACGAGCGCGGTGACATCGTTGGCTCCTCGGAAGGCAGTAACCGTTCGGCGCGCGCCGTGATCATCATGGATGGTGTCATGCGCGATCTCAACGGGCTCATTTCCGCCGGATCGGGTTGGGTCTTGACGGAGGCGCGTGACATCAACGACTCCGGACGCATCGTCGGTACCGGCTGGCGCAACGGCGAGCAACGCGGCTTCCTGCTCACGCCGTCGTAGGGTGCGGACGCGCACATACGTGCAGTCGCGAGCCGCCCGCTCGCGATGCGATCAAAAGCGTAATCGTTCCTGTCCCCCGGGTATTCACGCGGGGAGGCAGGAACGTTATCATCTCGAGAGAGTTGCTAGACTTGACGTTGGGAATTCGGGCGCATGTGCCGGTAGCACGCCGCGGCCGTGCGCGTGTTCGGAGTCGACTCGTCACGACGGCATCGGCTTCTCATGACGACGCTTTCACACGAATGCATCCTCGTTGGTGCCGAATCGCTAACGCTTCAATGCGGTAAGCTCCTCGTCGAGCGCGGCCATCGACTGTTGGCCGTGGTCACGTCCGACAACTCCCTGCGGATGTGGGCCGAATCACTCGGGATTCCAATATTCGACGGCCCTGCGGCGCTTCTCGAGCGCGACGATCTGGGATGTGACTATCTGTTCTCGATCGGCAATCGGTTGGTGCTGCCGTCAGGCGTCCTTCGCCTGGCTCGACGTGCGGCAATCAACTTCCACGACGGTCCGCTCCCTCGCCATGCGGGCCTGTTCGCCCCGGTGTGGGCGCTCATCGCGCGCGAGCTCTCGCATGGGATCACCTGGCACGTGATGACCGATGCGATCGACGCGGGGAACGTGCTGAAGCAGCGCCTGTTCGAGGTGAGCGAGGGCGAGACCGCACTGACGCTGAATACCAAGTGCTACGAGGTGGGACTCGATACCTTCGAGGAGCTCGTCCTCGAGTTGGAGCGTGGCGAGACCGTGGCGACGTCGCAAGCCCCCGACCCATCCCAGTTCCATCGCCAGTCGGATCGGCCGCCCGCAGCATGCTCCATCGATTGGCGGCGGAGTGCGGACGACATTGCCGCGCTGGTGCGAGCGCTCGATTTCGGCGACAAGTACCCCAATCCCGTTGGGCGTGCCAAGACCGTCGCTGGCGGCACGGTGTGGGTGGTGCCGGTTGCCGAGGTGTTGAACGAGCGGAGCGGCAATGCGCCCGGGACCATCGTGCGCCAGGACGGCGCCGGTTTCGTGGTGGCCACAGGCTCGAGCGACGTCCTCCTGCCTCGCCTGATGCAGCCCGACGGAACGCCCGCGAATCCTGAAGAGCCTGGTCTCAAGGGCGGTCAGAGTTTCGAAATTGTCGACGAGGCGCTTGGTGCACGCCTGACGACGCTCAACCGCGCTGTTGCACGCCACGAGACGTTTTGGGTCGGCCGTCTCGCGACCGCGGAACCCTTCGACTTCGGGGCGCTCGCCTCCTCGGTGCCCGAGGGTCCGCCGGCCTTCGCGCATGTGGACGTCCCGGTCCAGGACCTGACAGACCGAGCCTCGGCCATCACAGGGCATTTAGACGAATGCCTTCTCGCGGGCGTGCAGGCGTACTTTGCACGATGGAGCGACCGTCCTGCGTTCGCGTGTGCCTACACCGACGCGCACATCTCGGACACCGTGGCCGGGGTGGAGCGATGGTTCTCCGCGTACGTGCCCATGCGCGCAGACCTCATCATGGATGAGGGTCTTCGATCGGCATGCGAGCGCATCCAAACGGAGCTCAGACAGCTGCGAACCAAAGGCACGTTCGCGACCGACGTCTTCAGTCGATACCCACAGCTCAAAGGCAGCCCGGCGACCGTGGCGCTGGGGTTCGTGCTCGTGCCCGATGTCTCGATGGCAGCGCCCGCACCCGGCTGTGCGTTGACCGTCGTCATCGGCGATCGTCTGCGATGGATTTACGACACGACCCGGCTGTCAGTGGAAGTCGTGTCGAGAATGATCGAACAGTTCCGTGTGTTGTTCGTGGCCGGACTGGACGATCCGGACGATCCAGTCGCGACGCTCCCGCTGCTGCCCGAGCAGGAATGGCGTACGAGCATCGAGGATTGGAACGCAACGCAACGTGCGTATGACACGACGTGTTGTGTGCACCAGCTGTTCGAGGCGCAGGCCGCTCGTACGCCGGACGCCCTCGCGGTCGTCGCCTCGGACGGAGCACTCACGTATCGCACGCTCGACGCGCGAGCCAACCAGCTCGCTCACCGGTTGCAGGCGCTAGGAGTGGGACCCGACTGCCTGGTGGGCTTGTCAACCGATCGATCGTCGTCGATGCTCGTCGGGCTGCTGGGGATCCTCAAAGCAGGCGGCGCGTATGTGCCGCTCGATCCGGGCTACCCGAGGGAACGGCTCGACTTCATGGTCAGGGACGCGGGACTGACCGCGCTGGTGACGCGACACGAGCGAACCCTCTCGCTGTTGGAGGCGGCGGCGCCCGTCGTGACCATCGACAGCGTATTCGATGAGCCGGTCACGGCCTCCTTCCGTCGGGACGTCGCCTCGCATCACCTCGCATACGTCATTTACACGTCGGGATCCACCGGCACGCCTAAGGGCGTGATGGTCGAGCACCGGAACGTAGTGAACTTCTTCGCCGCGATGGACGATTCCATCGGGACGCGTCAGGGCGTCTGGCTGGCGGTCACCAGCCTCTCATTCGACATCTCCGTGCTCGAACTGTTGTGGACCCTGTCGCGAGGCTTCAAGGTTGTGATGTATGAAGGTCAGCACGGAGTGCGACGCCAACGTCTGCTTCATCGCTCGACCCCGATAGATTTCAGCCTCTTCTACTTCTCGAGCGACGAGTCGGCCACCGACGCACAGAACAAATATCGGCTGCTCCTCGACGGCGCGCGATTCGCCGACGAGAACGGATTCGCAGCCGTGTGGACGCCCGAGCGTCATTTTCACGCCTTCGGGGGCCTGTACCCGAATCCCGCCGTCACGAGCGCGGCGATCGCCACCATCACCAAACGTGTGCAGCTCCGCGCCGGGAGTTGCGTCCTCCCCTTGCACCATCCGCTGCGGGTCGCGGAGGAATGGTCGGTCGTCGACAACCTCTCAGGTGGACGAGCGGCCATTTCGTTCGCCTCGGGTTGGCAGCCCAACGACTTCGTGCTGCGGCCAGAGAACCACGCTCACGCGAAGCAGATCATGCTTCGCGACATCGAGACGGTGCGCGAGCTCTGGCGGGGACGCAAGATCGCGTTCCCCAACTCCAAAGGCGAGATGATCGAGGTCGGCATCGTTCCGCGACCCGTCCAGAAGGAGTTACCGGTCTGGCTGACGACTGCGGGGAACCCCGAAACATTTGCCGCGGCGGGGCGTATTGGCGCCAGAGTGCTCACACATCTGCTCGGCCAGAGCGTCGATTCGCTGTCGTCCAACCTCGCGGTCTACCGTGCCGCCTGGCGTGAGGCCGGCCATCCGGGCAACGGCTTCGTGTCGTTGATGCTGCACACCTTCATCGGCACCGACGATGATCAGGTGAAGCGCACGGTACGGCAGCCGCTCATCGAATACCTGCGGAGCTCGGTCAGTCTCATCAAGCAATATGCCTCGGCGTTTCCCGCCTTCAAGAAGCGCGACGGCGAGGCGGACCTGGGCTTGTCGAACCTCTCCGGTGAGGAGATGGATGCTCTGCTTGAATACTCGTTCGAGCGCTACTACGAAACGAGTGGATTGTTCGGCACACCGCAGGGGGTCCTGGCCTTCGTCGACACGCTCAAGGCGATCGGTGTCGACGACATTGCTTGCCTGATTGATTTCGGGGTGGACACAGAGACGGTGCTGGCGCACCTCCACTTCCTTGCCCAGTTGCGGGAGCTCGCAACGCCCAACGCGTCGGTGGACGCCGGCGACGGCACGATTGCGGAGCTCATCGAGAACCATCGCGTCACACATCTGCAATGCACCCCGTCGATGGCGACGATGCTGCTTCAAGATGAGGCCACACGTGACGCTCTCGGTTCACTCCAGACCTTGCTGGTCGGTGGCGAAGCGTGTTCCGATGATCTGTCGCGTGAGCTGTTGGGTGCGGTTCGCGGCACGATCATGAACATGTACGGCCCGACGGAGACCTGTGTCTGGTCGACGTCCGCGACCATTGGGCGGCATGGTCCCGTTAGTCCGGCTAAAGCCGGACACTACGAGCACGTGTCAATTGGAAAGCCTGTTGCGAACACCAGCGTATACGTGCTCGATCGCAACCGCCAACCCCGCCCGATTGGCCTGCCGGGCGAGCTCTACATCGGAGGCGACGGAACGACGAGAGGCTATTGGAATCGCGCTGAGTTGAGCGCCGATCGGTTCGTGCCCGATCCGTATCGCGGCGGCCGCATGTATCGAACGGGCGATCTCGTGAGATGGCGTGACGAGGGAGTGCTCGAGTTCCTGGGCCGTATCGATCATCAGGTCAAGATTCGAGGACACCGCATCGAGCTCGGAGAAATCGAGCGCGCCATCGCCGAGACTCCGGCGGTTCGAGAGGTCGTCGTCGTGGCGCGCGAGGACGTGCCCGGTGACAAACGCCTCGCGGCTTACATCGTGCCGCGCGCCGAGGCCGTTGACGTCGAGGCCATGCGGAGCCACCTGCAGGCGCGTCTGCCTGACGTGATGGTGCCCACGTACTTCGTCACCCTGTCGTCCTTTCCGCTTACGCCCAACGGAAAGCTCGATCGGAAATCGCTGCCGCCTCCTACCACGCTGATAACGGCCGCGCCGCCGGCACAAGCCGAACTTCCGGCCGGCGAGATAGAAGAGATGATCGCAGGAATCTGGCGAGACGTTTTGCAACTTCAGGAGGTGGGCACGCAGGACAACTTCTTCGACCTCGGGGGGCATTCCTTGTTGGCGGTGCAGGCGCACCGACGCTTGAAGAAGGCATTCGACCGGTCAATCTCGATGACCGATCTGTTCCGCTTCCCGACGATCCGTTCGCTTGCACAGTTCCTGAGCGGCGGCGGGAGCGAGCAGCAAGCGCGGGCCGCTGCCGCCGATCGTGCCGAGATGCGGCGACGATCCGTGACGATGAGAGCGCGGCGCGCTCACGCGGGCCGTGCGGCCGGGGACCCCGACAGCGTCGAGCAGGATGCCTGATTCCTGGTCGATGCAGATGCACACTTCATGAGCACACCAGCCGAAGCGCTTCTCACCGATATCGCGGTGATCGGGATGGCCGGGCGCTTTCCAGGCGCGCGAACGGTCGACGAGTTCTGGCGGAACGTGCGCGACGGAGTCGAGTCCATCCAGCAGTACGCGGATGCCGACTTGTTGGCCGCTGGTGTCGATCCGGAACTGCTCGAGGATCCCCACTACGTGAAGGCCGGCTCGCCCCTGCCGGACATGGAGCTCTTCGACGGCTCGTTCTTCGGTTTCTCGCCGCTCGAGTCGTCCATTCTCGATCCGCAGCACCGGATCTTTCTCGAGGTGTCGTGGGAGGCGCTCGAGCGTGCGGGACATGTGCCGGAGGGCTTCCCTGGAGCGATTGGAATTTTCGCAGGCTCCGGTCATCACTCGTACCTGGCCGATCACCTCCTGACCAACAAGTCGCTCGTTCGCTCGGTGGGGCGGTTCCTGCTCCACCATACCGGCAACGACAAGGACTTCATGGTCACGCGGGTGTCGTACCTCCTCGACCTGCGCGGTCCCAGCATCAACATCCAGACCGCGTGTTCGACCTCGCTCGTCGCGATCCACGCGGCCTGTCAGAGCCTGTTGAACGGCGAGTGCGACATGGCCCTGGCCGGCGGCGTCACCGTCGAGCTGCCGCATCGGCAGGGCTACAAATACGAAGAGGGCGAAATACTCTCTCCCGACGGACATTGCCGCGCCTTCGATGCCGGCGCGCAGGGCACCGTGTTTGGCAGCGGCGCTGGAGTCGTGGTGCTCCGGCGCCTGCGCGATGCGATCCGAGACCGCGACTCCATACTTGCCGTCGTCAAAGGGTCGGCCATCAACAACGACGGCGCGCAGAAGGTGGGGTATCTGGCGCCGAGTGTCGATGGCGTGGCGCGCTGCATCTCCGAGGCATTGGCGGTCGGCAGCATCGATCCCGCCACAGTCTCCTACGTCGAAGCGCATGGGACAGGCACGTCGGTCGGCGACCCAATCGAGGTCAGTGCGCTGAAGCAGGCATTTCAATCGGTCGCATGCAAACGGAGCTGCGGGATCGGCTCGGTGAAGACCAACATCGGTCACCTCGACACGGCGGCTGGCGTGGCGAGCTTCATCAAAGTCGTCGAGGCCCTCCGGCATCGGCAGCTTCCTCCCTCGTTGAACTTCGCGCAGCCGAACCCGGCCTGCGAACTCGACGAAGGCCCGTTCTACGTGCAGAGCACGTTGGCCGATTGGAAATCTCCCGGTCCTCGTCGCGCGGGTGTTACGTCGTTAGGCGTCGGAGGCACCAATGCGCATGTGGTACTCGAAGAAGCGCCCCCGCGTGATTGGTCCCACCCGTCGCGCGAGCACCAGCTCCTTCTCGTCTCTGCGCGGACGCACGACCAGCTCGATCAGGTCACCGAGAACCTGGCGGCCCACCTGAGTGCGTGTCCGACGCTGAGTCTTGCGGACGTGGCGCATACGCTGCGCGCGGGGCGGCGCGCGATGAAGTATCGACGCGCCGTTGTGACGGCATCTACCTGCGAGGCACCTTCCGCTCTGCGCCGTTCCATGGAGCGCGACGAGGATGTCGTGCCGGCTGCCGACAAGCCTCGACCCGTCGTGTTCATGTTCGCGGGGGGCGGAGCCCAGTACGTCAACATGGCCGCGGATCTGTACAAGAGCGAGCCCGCCTTCAGCGCCGCGATGGACGAGTGTCTGAAGAGCCTCGCACAGAGGGCGCCCTGCGAATGGAAATCGCTGATTTATCCCAAACCGGGCGGGGAGGCCGATGCTGCGGAGGCTCTGGAGCGACCTTCGGTGGGCCTGCCGGCTCTGTTTGCCGTGCAGTACGCCCAGGCACGCATGTGGATGGCGTGGGGCATCAAGCCGTCCGCACTCATCGGCCACAGTATGGGCGAGTACACCGCAGCACATCTCTCCGGCGTGCTCACGCTCGAGGAGGCCCTGCACCTGGTGTTGCTCCGAGGACAGCTGTTCGAAACCTTGCCGGCCGGCGCGATGTTGAGTGTGGCCATGGATCCCAACGAGCTTCGGACGCTGATGAGTCCGGGGCTGGACATTGCTGCCATCAACGCCCCGATGTTGTGCGTGGCATCGGGTCCGGTCGCGCTCGTCGACGAGCTTCAGCGAACGCTCGCCGCGCGCGGCGTCGATACGCGGCATGTGCGAGTGGCCGTGGCTGCCCATTCCCGCATGGTCGATCCGATTCTCGAGGAGTTCCGTGCGTTCTTTTCGCGTGTGACACTCAGGCCGCCGCAAGTTCCCCTCCTGTCGAACGTCACAGGCGCGTGGCTGACGTCCGCGGAGGCCGTCGACCCGGAGTACTGGGTGGGCCACCTTCGCCATACGGTGCGATTCGCGGAAGGCTTGCGCGAGCTGTTCCGACGTCCCTGGGATGGCAGCGTGCTGCTCGAAGTCGGGCCAGGACGCACGCTCGCGTCGCTGGCACAGGTACACCCGGATCGGCCCCCGCTTCAGCCCGTCCTGACGTCGGCCCGTCATCCCGACGAGGCCGGATCGGACGTGGCGACCATGCTCGGCACGCTCGGACGCCTGTGGTCGCATGGCGTCTCCATCGATTGGACGGCATTTACTGGGAACGAGCGGCCACACAAGGTGCCGCTTCCCACATATCCCTTTGCGCGAACGCGTCACTGGATTGAGGCGGTCAACGGCCGAGGCCTCGCGATCGATCCCGCGCCCGCATCCGGAGAGGGCGGGAAGCGTGCAGACATTGGCAGCTGGTTCTACCGACCTCAGTGGCAGCGGCGGCGTCTGCTTCAGTCTGCAACCGAGACCCGCGGTGGCGTGATCATTTTCGCCGACGAAAACGGAGTGGGCGATGCGCTCGCGGAGCGCCTTCGAGACTCGCGCGTGCGAATCGTTCGTTCGGGAAGGGTATTTGCGCGCGAGGACCGCGGCTTCACCGTGCCGCTCGACGACAGCGCGGCATACGTGGAGTTGCTTCGCCTCGTCGTGCAGGAGGATGGGGCGCCGGAGTCCATCATCCACCTCCTCAACCTTTCACCACCCGCCGCCGATTCCCCGCGCTCCCGTCTCGGTGAGACGATGTCGCGCGCGTTTTTGAGTCTCCTGCATCTGGCGCAGGCGATCGGAGAGCTTCAACTCACGTCACCGCTGCAGCTCACGGTGGTGTCCTCGACGCTGCAATGGGTCTCCCGCGACGATACGGTGGAAGCCGAGAAGGCTCTGCTGCTCGGCCCGGTGCGTGTCATCCCGCGCGAGTACCCGAACGTGCGATGTCAATCGATCGACGTGGAGTATCCGCAGAACGATGGTGAGCGCGACCGCATCTTGACGCAACTGGTGGCCGAGATCGGCGTTCGCGATTTGGATCCGGTGGTCGCATATCGTGGAGCGGATCGCTACGTTCAGACGTTTTCGTCCGTTCGTATCGAGGAGCCGCTGCGAGCGGCGTCGCGCCTTCGCCGTCGAGGCGTCTATTTGATCACGGGTGGGCTCGGCGGGGTCGGGCTGACCTTGGCTGACCACCTCGCTCGTTCGTTCCAGGCCCGGTTGATCCTGGTCGGCCGCTCCGCCCTGCCATGGCGCGAGCAATGGGACAACTGGTTGTCCCTCCGGCCAACACACGACAGAACCAGCCAAATGATCCGCCGCGTGCGCGCGATGGAGGCCCGCGGCGCAGAGGTTCTGGTGGCGAGCGCAGACGTGGCCAATCCGGACGACGTCCACACCGTCGTGAACCTCGCGCGGAAGCGTTTCGGACGCATTGATGGCGTTTTCCATACGGCAGGTGTGCTGCAGGATGGGATCATCCAGCTGAAAGATCGCGGGACCGCCGGGCGCGTCCTGGACCCCAAGGTCGCCGGGACGTTGGTGTTGGATGAGGCGCTGACCGATCCGCTCGACTTCATGGTGCTCTTCTCCTCGGTCTCCGCGCTCAATGGCCTCCCGGGACAGGTCGACTACGCCTCGGCCAACGCGTTTCTCGACGCATTCGCGCATCGCTCATCCACGATCGGCAACAGGTGGACGCTCTCCGTCAACTGGAGCGCATGGCAGGAAGTGGGCATGGCAGCCGCGATGGCTCGAGAGCTTGGTCTCGTGCTCACGCCGGATGCTAACGGGAAAAGTGAGCCCATCGCGCATCCGCTGCTGGTGAGACGCACGCACGAGGCAGACGCCGAGGTATACGCCGCGAATCTGACGCTCGAACGCACGTGGATCCTGAATGAGCATCGTGCTCGCGACCGCGGCGTCCTTCCGGGCACAGGATATCTGGAGCTCGTTCGGGCGGCAGTCGCTCAGCGTCGCAAATCGCACACCGGCGGCACTGGAACCGATGGCACCGTGGAATTCCGCGACGTCGTGTTTCTTCGGCCGTTCGTGGTCGGCCCGGGCGAGGCCAGAGACCTGCAGGTGCGGCTCGGTCCTGCGCTGGAGTTCAGCGTTCTGAGCACGAGCCCTGCCCAGGAGAGCGGTCTCCTGGACGGCGTCGAGCATGCCAAAGAGCACGCCCGGGGACGGGTCGAGTGGCGGCCCGCTGGGGTGCCCGCGGCGCTGCCACTCTCGGCGATCAAGGAACGCTGCGGACGCCGCGTCGAGATCGTCGCCGGCATCGACCGCGAACGACACATGCAGTTCGGTGCACGCTGGAACAACCTGCGCACGGTGCACTATGGGACAGGCGAGGCGCTGGCGATGTTGCAGCTTCCTGAAGAGTTCGTCGGCGACCTCGACGACTACTTGCTGCATCCCGCCCTGCTCGACATGGCGACGGCCGGAGCGCAGCCGCTGATCGAAGGCTTCGACGCGGACCAGCACTTCTACGTGCCCTTCTCGTACGGTCGCCTCGTCATGCACGCGGCGCTCAAACCGAATTGCGTCAGCCACATCACCTACAAGGCCACCGGGACGTTGCCCGACATCCCGGCATTCGATGTGACGATTGCCGACGAGAGCGGGATGCCGCTCGTGACGATCTCAGACTTCGTGATGAAGCGCGTTCACGACACCCGCGTGCTGGCCGACGATGCCCGGCCAGTGAACACGGCCAATCGAATCCTCGAACACAGCCTCCAGTACGGTATTGCACCCTCCGAAGGGATGAGTGTCCTGGAGCGTATTCTCGGATCCGGCGTCGGACCGCAGATCATCGTCTCTCCCCAGGACTTGCAGACCTTCCTGTCGCTCCATGAGGCGGCAGGCGCGGGATCGGAAACGAGCGACCGCCGGCCGGAACAGCGCCGCCAGGAGGGACCGGCGTACGAAGCGCCGCAGACCCCGACCGAGCGGCGGATTTGTAAGCTGCTGCAAGACCTCCTGGGAATCGAACAAGTCGGCGTGCGCGACAATTTCTTCGAGCTTGGTGGCCATTCCCTG
>Ga0207701_10003860_pt1 | contig 15340 bp, 13 predicted proteins | sample KBSSwiSSwithPhiX_FD_184294 | JGI IMG/M metagenome (GOLD analysis project Ga0207701, IMG submission 184294) | Switchgrass rhizosphere bulk soil microbial communities from Kellogg Biological Station, Michigan, USA, with PhiX - S5 (SPAdes) (version 2) | ecosystem: Environmental > Terrestrial >... | reverse complement strand
GGCGGCGCCGTATGCGTCAACTTCGGGTCGGCGTTCCTCGACGACGCCTTCCACACGGCCGAGGGCGCCGTGTGGGCGAAGAAGCGGTCGGGACCGCCCTGGGAGACCTGGAAGGAGATCCGCGCCGACGCGCGCGCGATCCAGCCGCCCGTACCGCTCGCCCGCCTGCTGGATCACATCCAGCACGTTGCGAAGGTCGCCGGCGTCGACCACACCTGCCTGGGCAGCGACTTCGACGGCGTGCCCGTGACGCCGGTCGGGATGGAGGACGCGAGCAAGCTGCCCGCCATCGCCGCCGGCCTGCGCGCGCGCGGATTGTCGCCCGCCGACGTCGAGAAGATCCTGGGCGGCAATGTCCTCCGCGTGCTGGAAGCCAACGAAAAGCATTAGCACGCGTCGCCCGAAAGCGGCCTGCCCTCACCCCGGCCCTCTCCCGCAAGCGGGAGAGGGAGATCGGATCAGGTCCCCTCTCCCGCGGAGCGGGAGAGGGTTAGGGTGAGGGGCCGACCACCTTCAGCATCTCGTCGGACCAGTCGCGGATCGCGTACTTCTTGACCAGGCCCTCGAGCACGAACGGATCCCGGCTGACGAACGCTTCGGCCGACGCGCGATCCTTGAAGATGCCCATCGACCCCTCGGCGCCGCCCGCGAACGCGCCGATGCCCAGGATCTCGCCGCGTCCCGCGAACTCGTCGATCAGGACCTTGTGTCGCGGGAACACCGCCATGATCGCGTCGCGGGGCGTGCCACTCGGTTCATAAATGACGACGGCTTTCATGCGCCTCTCCTTGTTTGGGTCCTGAATGTACAATGCAGCGCCATGGGACGCCCGGCGCTGGTCGCGTTTCTGACGTCGCTCGCAACCACCGTCGCGGCGTTCGCCGCGCTGACCGTCGCCGACCGGCGCGGAGCGCTGGAGTTCCTGCACGGCAAGCGCGGCGACGTCGAGGTTCCGTCGATCAACGGCGTCTCGGTCGAGCAAGCCCGCGATCTCCTGCGCGCGCGCGATCTGCTGCTGACGCTGCAGGCGGAGCGGCCCGATCCCACCATCCCGGCCGGGAAGATCGCGGGCCAGGTCCCGCTCGCCGGCTCGCGGACGCCGCGCGGCGCGGCGATCCAGGCGTTCGTCTCGACGGGCGCGAGCGCGGTGGCGATCCCGACGCTGGCAGGCGCGCGCCCCGACGACGCCATCGAGCAGCTTCGCAACCGCAAGCTCGCCTCCGGCCACCGCCGCGACGAGCCGAGCGACACCATCGCCGCCGGTCTGGTGATCCGCACCGAGCCCGCCGCCGGCCTGTCGGTCGCCCCGGACACCGACGTGACGCTGATCGTTTCGACGGGGCGCGTCCTGAAACCGATCCCCAAGGTGCTCGGGTTCCGCATGAGCAAGGCCAAGAAGACGCTGGAAGAAGCCGGCTTCAAGGTCGGCACCACGCGCACCGGATCGTCCGACTATTACGACGAAGAAGTGATCATCAAGCAGGATCCGGCCGCGGACACGCAGGCGGCGCCGGGCAGCCCGGTGAACCTCGTCGTCAACGAGTAGTCGTGCGGGCGGTGGCGGTCCTGACCCTCGCGGCGGCCGCGTGCGCGTCGGTGTCCGCGCGCGAGAACGACAAGGCGACGCCGGTCGCCCGGAACGTCGAGGACGACCAGCCCGCGCGCTTGCCCGACGCCCCCGCGGCGGAGACGGCCGAGCGGTTGATCGACACTTGTTCGAGCGCGGCACGAGACGTGACCGACTGCCTGATGGTCGTCGACGTCAACCTGCAGTCCGCCGACAACCAGCGGGTGAAGAAGGCTCTGGCCGTCCTCGATGCGATGGCCTCGTCGATCGACGCGAGAAACCGCAAGTGGAGCGCCGACCAGGATTACATCTTCGTGCGGCCCCTCGAGTACATCGTCGATCACGTACGGTCGGCGATCGACGATCGGCTGAAGACCGCGCCTTGCTCGCTGATCTTCGCCGTCGAGAACATCGCGGGCCGGTTCGCGCGCTTGCCCGGTTTCGTCCCGCCGCGCGCGCACCACTCGCCGTTCGAAGACCATCGCCTGTCGTTGCGGACGCTGTGGTGCGGACTGGAAACAATCAACGACAAGGTCGCCGCTTGCGGCGCCACGCACAAGGGTTCCGACAGATCGTACGTCGACGTCGGCGTCGGCACCGACGGGACCGTGACCTCGGCGGTCGTGAGGGGCACGCTCGCGAATACCCCGGTCGGCAATTGCGTCAGCGCGGCGGCCAGGACGGCGACGTTTCCGCCCTCGCTCGGCGGCAGCTTCGATTATCCCTTCGGATTGAGATGAATCGCGGCGGCGGCCGCCTCACTCCGCCGGCGGCACATCGAAGGTGTGGTAGCCCATCTGCTCGTCGACGATCTGCCAGGTGTGAGGGGAGAACGCGTAGCCGGGCGCCGCTTGCATGAGTCCGTGGCTCTTCAGCTCCCTGACCTTCTTGAGGTAGTCGGAGAACTGCGTCCGCCGCTCCAGGCGAGCGCTCGCGCGGTCGGCGGCCGCGCGCCAGATCTCGGTCTCGAAGGTCGACCCGCCCTTGTAGTAGTAGCTGATGACGTCTTCCATCTCCTGCACGGCCTTCACGAACATTCCGTTGCAGTGCGCGGCGGTCTGGCCGCCCTGGACGTAGTCGTAGATCAAGCGAGCCGCGAAGATGTAGAGGAACATCGAGTTCGCGAGCAGCGGCTCGAAGAACAGCGCCCGGTTGCCGTTCTTGATGACGCGCCCGGAGACGAGCTCGTTCGCGTAGTAGCAGCGGAAGTCGTAGCGCGCGTTGTACGCGCCCGCCTCCAGGCTCTTGGCCCCGAGCAACCGCTTCATCTCCGCCTCGGCGGCGGCGGTCTCGGTGAACGCGCGGCTGTAGAGGTAGCCGTACGTCTTGTACCCCTTGAGCGGCACGCCGAACATCCAGCCGTCGCGGGTCGCGATGTGGTCGGTGAACGGCTCGTACTCGTAGTCCTTGATCATGTGGACGAGGCAGCTGTCCATGAGCGTGCAGTCACTCATCGTGTAGCCGTCGAAGCTGGCCGGCGTGCCGGTGCAGTCGACGACGTAGTCGAAGTCGCGCGGTCCCTGGTCGGTGCGCAGGGTGACGTGGTCCGCGAAGTTCTGGATCTCCTGCACGTCCGCCTCGACGACGCTGAACTGCCGCGGCCAGATCGCGCTCAGGCGCTCGACCACGAAGTCCTTCAGGCGGCGGTTGTTGAAGTGGATGGCGATGTTTCCGCTGAGCAGCGGATTCACCCACCCCTGCTTTCGCCAGTTCGTGAACTTGCTGCCGTACTTGATGGTCGCGTCGAGGGCCGCGAGATCCTCGGGGTAGGCCAGGGAGAAGTTCGTCGCGCGCTCGAGCACGCTGATGACGCCGCCGTTCGTGCTCTCGCCGATTCCCAGGATCGGTTTCTTCGGGTTGTAGACGCAGCAGATCTGCCAGTCGTCACCCAGCCACGTGCACAGGTGCGCCGCGGTCAGAAGCCCCGCCGAACCGGTTCCGATGACCGCGATCTTCTTCTGCATGACGGCGCCGCGAATCCCGATCGGGAAAGCGATCAGGCCGGCGTTGTGCAGGTGATCGAGACGGTGTGTTTGTGCGCGTTCGTCTCGGTCGAGTCGATCACGCGCGCCGTGCCCGCCTGGAGGTACAGGAAGTCGTACGCGGTGACCGTGAGCATGTGCATGTGACCCGTTCCGCCGGCATCGAGCGGGTACGTCTTGTCGAGTCCGACCGTGACGTCCTCGCCGCAGATCGTCAGGGGATGCATGTGGTCGCCGGTCATCGTGTTCCCGCACGTGAACCCACCGACGCCGCCGTCTGCGCCCGTCTTGCACGCGACGCCTCCCGTCGCGTTGTCGCTGCAGCCGCTCAACGTCGCCGCCGCCCAGGCGAGGGTGGCGCTCAGGATGGTCCTGCGGTCGATGTTGGAGTCGCTCATGGTGTGAAGCATTAGTAGTCGGCTTGGAACGCCTCCGTCAACCTTTCGCTGAACGCCGCGCGTCGCAACGCGCAAACGATGCCAGACGGCACGAACGAGCGGATCCAGGAATGGCTCATGCGTTTTTTGGTCCATATTTTTTCGCGCCACGCGCATTTTCCTGAGCCGTGGAATCCGTGTTGTTTTTTTGATCGCCACCGACGGATAGTGACCCAAACGAGGGTCGGCCGAGACGAGGCCCCGTGGAGGTTCACCTGATGATCCGCGTCTTGTTCAAACTTTCTTGCCTGCTGGCGCTGCTCGCCGGCGGCGCCTGCGTCGGAACCGTGGGTGACACGGAAAAGTCGTCGGCAGGGGGAGCGACGGGCGCCGCGGGCGCGAATGCGACCGCCGGCACGACGGGCGCCGCGGGCTCGCTCGCGACCGCCGGCACCACCGGAACGGCAGGCTCGAACGACATGGCGGGGACATCCGGCACGGCAGGCACGACGGGCGTCGCCGGCACCACGGGCACCGCGGGCACCACCGGAAGCGCGGGACGCGGGGGCACGCTGGGCGGCGCCGGTACGACCGGCGCCGCGGGACGCGGCGGCACCACGGGCACCGCAGGCACCACCGGCGCCGCGGGACGGGGCGGCACGACCGGCACCGCGGGCACCGGCATCGTGACAGGCGGCGGCGGCATGGGCGGTTGCACCATCACCGCCACCTCGACGATGGGCACAATCCCGACGGTCGGGATCGTCACCTTCACGACGACGGCCACCAGCCCCACCGCCGCCGAGATCCGCTTCGGCCCCTCGGCGAACAGCCTGACGATGACGGCGCCCGTCGACCTGACGAAGGCGAACTACCGGACGCTGCTCCTCGGCATGAAGGGCAGCACCAATTACGTCTACCGGATCCTCGTCACCTCGAGCGCCGGCACCTGCACCAGCCAGGACTACACGTTCATGACCGGCGCCGTGCCCAGCAGCGTGCCGAAACCGACTGTCACGATCTCGAACGCCAGCGCGCACGCCAAGGGGTTCATCGTCACCAGCAGTGGTCTCAGCGGGACCGGCGCGTACATCTACGATTCGGACGGCGCGCCCGTCTGGTGGGCGACGGGACCCACCGGCGTCAGCCGGATCCAGATGAGCTGGGACGGCAGCAAGATGTATATGACGTCGCTCAACGTCCAGAACTCGGGCGGCCAGGTCAAGATCGTCGACATGGACGGCAGCAACGCCACCACCGTGTCGGGGCTGACCACGGCGCATCACGACCTGACGGCGATTCCGGGCGGCTTCGCGACGGTCACATGGACCACGACGGGCATGGACGTTCCCTGCTCGCTCATCGAACGCGCCGACGACGGAACGATGAAGACGGTGATCGCCAACATGAACACCGTCTACAACTCGAACACGTGGCACACGAACTCGCTCCACTACTACCCGTCCGACAACACGTACACGCTCGGCGATCGGAACCCGAACATGTACGTGAAGGTCTCGCGCACTGGCCAGCTGATCTGGCAGCTGGGCGGCAGCAATCCCAAGGACCAGAGCAAGTTCTTCTCGGGCACCGGGACCTGGTCCGTCAACCACGGCCACCACCTGCTCCCCGACGGAACGTTCTACCTGTTCAACAACGGCCAGAGCGGGGGCTCGACCATCCGCGGCTTCAAGCTGAACACGACCAACATGACAGCAACCAGTTCGTTCACGTACACAGGGTTCACCAGCACGGTGCTGGGTGACGTCCAGGCCCTTCCGAACGGCAACATCCTGGTGACCGCCTCGACGTCGGGGACGATCATCGAGGTGACCACCGGCAGCCAGGTGGTCGCGAACTTCAAGTGGAGCGCGCTCGGCTACTCCGAGTACCGCGACTCGCTGTACGGGCCGCCGCCTCGGTAGGGCAGCTCCTCACCTGACCATCGAAGCTGCTTTTTTTTTAATCGCGCCCGACGGATAGTGGCCCCAACGGGGTCGGTCCACTCAGCCGCAACCCCGTGGAGGTGCTCCCCTATGGTACGTAGCTTATGCAGAGGCTCGTCCGTGCTCGCGCTGCTGACCATCGGCGCTTGCGCGGGATCGACGGACATCGGACCGTCGGGCGCGGGCGGCAGCTCGTCGGGGAGCGCGGGGACGTCGGGTGCCGCGGGCACCAGCGGCGTCGCCGGCACGATGGGCGTAGCGGGCACCGGCGGCGCGAGCGCCGGCACGACCGGTTCGGCGGGCTCGACAACGACCGGAACGGCCGGGGCCAGCGGGACCACGGGCAGCGCGGGAACGACCGGGGCCGCCGGGCGCGGCGGGACGACCGGCACCGCCGGCGTCGGTGGCCGAGGCGGCACGACCGGCACCGCGGGCACGTCGGGAACCGCCGGCGCAGGCGGCCGCGGCGGCACGACCGGCATGGCGGGCACCACGGGACGCGGCGGGACGACCGGCACCGCGGGCGTGATGGGCGGCGGCGGCGCGGGCGGCTGCACGATCACCGCGACGTCGATGCTCGGGATGATCCCGACGGTCGGCATCGTCACGTTCACGACCAACCTCACCGGGATCACCGGCGCCGAGATCCGGTTCGGTCAGCAAGCGACCGGCACGACGATGACCGCGCCGGTCGATCTGGCGCAGACGAACTACCGCACGCTGCTGCTCGGCATGAAAGGCAGCACCAGCTACGTGTACCGGATCGTGGCGACGTCCAGCGCCGGCACATGCACCAGCCCGGACTTCACGATCATGACGGGCGCGGTGCCGACCAGCGTCGCCACGCCGACCACGACGATCATGAACACGGCGGCGCACTTCAAGGGCTTCATGGTGACCAGCAGCGGCGTCAACGGCACCGGGGCCTGGATCTACGACGCCGACGGCGCGCCCGTGTGGTGGTCGACCGGGCCCAGCGGCACCAGCCGCATCCAGATGAGCTGGGACGGCAGCAAGATGTACCTGATGTCGCTGAACGTGCAGAACAGCGGCGCCGGCGCGGTCAAGATCATGGGTATGGACGGCAGCGGCGCCACGATGGCGTCCGGCATGGCCGCGTCGCACCACGACATGACCGCCATTCCCGGCGGCTTCGCGACGCTGCTCTGGAACACGACCGGAACGGACGCTCCGTGCTCGCTCGTCGAGCGCATGGAGAACGCCACGACGAACACCGTCATCGTCGCCGACATGAACAGCGTCTACAACACGTCGAACGGCCGGTATCACACCAACTCGGTCCACTACTATCCGTCCGACAACACGTACACGCTGGGCGATCGCAACCCGAACGCGTACGTCCACATCACGCGCACCGGCCAGCTGCTGTGGCAGCTGGGCGGCGGCACGCCGAAGGACATGAGCAAGTTCTTCAGCGGCGTCCCGACGTGGATGGTCAACCACGGCCACCACATGCTGGCGGACGGGTCATTCATCCTGTTCAACAACGGATCGATGTCGGGCGGCTCGTCGGCCGCGCGCGCGTTCAAGCTGAACACCACCAACATGACCGCGACCAGCTCGCTGACGTACATGGCCAGCGGCGTCAGCAGCAACGTGATGGGCGACGCCCAGTTCCTGCCCAACGGGAACATCCTGGTGACGTTCTCGCAGTCGGGAACGATCCACGAGGTCTCCTCGAGCGGTCAGCTGATCGCGTCGTACAAGTCGACGTCGAACCCCGCGTCGTTCGGTTACACCGAGTACCGCGATTCGCTGTACGGGCCGCCGCCGCGGTAGCGCACGTCGCCCGAAAGCGGCTTGCCCTCACCCTAACCCTCTCCCGCAAAGCGGGAGAGGGGATCGATCAGGCGCTGCCGGCTTTGCGGGCTTGCTGCATGGGCGGGAGGAAGGTGTCGTAGAAGAAAGCGCAGTCGCGGCGGATCTGCGCCTCGGTGAGGCCGAACTTCTCGAGGTCGTACTTGTGCTCGGACTCGTACTTGCGCTGCTTCTCGCCGCGCTTGGCGACGGTGGCCCGCAGCGCGGGCGTCATCTCGTGGCCGAGGAACGCGCACATCTCGTCCATCACGCCCTCGAAGTCCGCCATCATCCGGTCGTAGCGGACGATGTAGACGCGCTTCTTGTCGATGAGGCCGCCCGTCCAGTCCTCGTGGAACTTCTGCAGCAGCAGGATCCACGCCTTGTACATGCGGTCCAGCCAGCGCTTGCGCGTCGTCTCGGGCAGCGACCAGAAGCCGAACCCGCGATCGAGCACGCCGACCACCAGGCTCATCGCGCTGGGAATGATCGACAGCGGATCGCGCGCCATGTACAGGATCTGCGCCTCGGGGAAGCGCTGCATGAACTGCGGCAGCCGGACCGCCAGCGAGAACAGCTTGGCGATGTTGCGGTCGGCCTTGTGCAGCACCAGGCTCCGCCGCCACAGCTTGTCCAGCCATTCATAGTCGCGCGCCGACGTGTCGCGCACGCGCGGATCGAAGTACGGCAGCATGTCCTCGTCCTCGAACGACAGGAAGAAGCCGTAGAGGAAGAAGCCGTCCAGGTGGCGGAACAGCACGGCGACGTCGTCGGTCTCGACGGACGACAGGCTGGTCTGGTGCGCGTCGGTCGTGTGGAACTTGGCGGGGCTCACCTTCTCCAGCAGCGGCAGCAGCGGCCGCAGCAGCTTCTGCAGCGTCAGCGACGGGTACAGCATCAGGAACAGCTCCATCCCCGATCCGAAGCCCTCGTCTGAAAGAAAACGCTGCAGGAACGTCGTGCCCGTGCGCGGGTTGCCGACCAGCACGATGGGCCGAGTGGCGCGCGTCTTCGCCAGCTTCGCGAAGAACACGTGGTCCAGCGCCATCGCGATCGCGACGACGGTCCGCACGAAGCCGAAGAACACGGCTACAAACAGCGGGATGACCTTCACGCCGAAGGTACGCCGCAGAACGCGGTAGATGGCGCCCATCCTGGAGAAGATGCTGTTCATGTCGAGGCTCCCGCTCGGAATTGCTGTTCGAACGCCGTCGCGAAGGTTTCCAGTTCCTCGCTGGGCAGGTGGTTGATACCCGCCGCCGTCTTCCGCCCACCACCAGTAGGAAACCTACGACAGAACGTCTCCGCCGAGACGGAGAAATCTTTCGGAACGCGCACGGAAACCAGAAAACCGCCGTCCGTTTTTGGAGAAACGATTGCAACGGCGCTGCCGCCATGCGCCTTGGCCTTATCGTTGGCCAATGTTCCGCTGGCGCGGCGCGCCCACGCGGCGTCGGGCAGCATGAAGACGACGGCCCCCGGCACCGCGCGCGCGGGCGTGAGCCGTTTCGCCAGCTCCATGTCGTCTTTGAAACCGTCGGCCAGTCGTTTACACGCCGCCGACTGGTCCGCGAACGCCAGCGGGTCCGAGAACGGCAGCATCTCCGCCGCCAGCTCGACCGGGGGAACGTGCAGATCGGTGATGGTCTCGCCGTAGGCGTTGTAGTTGATGGCGATCCCCAGCGCCTTCAGCCGTTCGGCGGCCTTGGGCGCGATCCCTGCCGCGCGCGCGAGCGCGTCCGCCTCGGCGGTCAGGCTGTCCCCGTACGCGCCGGTGATCGCCCACGCGCGGTGGCGGCCGTCGAGGTACTTGTCGACCAGCAGACTGGTGCAGACGTTCGGGCTGAGATCGATGTGCGCGTCCAGCCCGGCGTGCGCGGGGATGTCGCCCGCGAAGTGGTGGTCGAAGTAGCGAATCGACACGCCCGCGGCGAGCAACCTTTCCAGCCCGGCGCGGTTCACGTCCAGCGAGATGTCGAGGACGGTGCACGCGTCGCCCGCGGCTGCCGTCACGCGATCCAGCAGCGCGATGTCGCGCTTGACGCCGGTCACCAGCGTCTCGCGCGCGTCCGTCACGCGCGGCCCCGCCAGGCGCAGCTGCTGCAGCGCGCACAGTCCGTCGGCGTCGCCGTTGAACGCGTAGGTCGTGGCGGGGCTCATGTGTCCCCACCGATGGTCACGATCCCGCGCTGCTGCAAGTACGCCACCACCGCCTCCGCGGCCTGCTCGGGCGAGTGCATGGTCGTATCGATCGTCAGCTCGGGCGCCTCGGGTTTCTCGTAGGGCGAATCGATGCCCGTGAAGTTCTTCAGATCGCCGCGGCGGGCTTTCTTGTACAGCCCCTTCGGATCGCGCTCCTCGGCGATTCCCAGCGGCGTGTCGATGAAGATCTCGATGAATTCACCGTCGGCGACCAGCGCGCGCGCCATCTGACGTTCCGCGCGGAACGGCGAGATGAACGCGGTGCTGACGATCAACCCGGCGTCGACCATCAGCTTCGCCACCTCGGCGATGCGGCGGATGTTCTCGACGCGATCGGCGTCGGTGAAGCCGAGGTCGCGGTTCAGCCCGTGGCGGACGTTGTCGCCGTCCAGCAGATAGGTGTGCCGGTTGGACGCGTGCAAGCGCTTGTCGACCATGTTCGCGATCGTCGACTTGCCCGCGCCCGACAGACCCGTGTACCAGAGCACGCACGGCTTCTGTCCCTTCAGCTTCGCGCGCGCGCCCTTGTTCACGTCCAGCGCCTGCCAGTGAACGTTCTGCGCGCGCCGCAGCGCGAAGTGCAGCATGCCGGCGCCGACCGCCGCGCCCGACACCTTGTCGACCAGCACGAAGCCACCGGTGGTGCGGTTCGCCTTGTAGGGATCGAACGGCAGCGCGCGATCGACCTGCAGGTTGCAGACGCCGATCTCCTTCTGCACCAGCGTGGTCGCCGCGATGCGATCCAGGGTGCTCAGGTTGATCTTGTACTTCAGCGGGTTGATCGCCGCGGTGGCGGTCGCGGTCCCGACGCGGAGGATGTAGCTGCGGCCGGGCAGCAGCGGCGCTTCCGCCAGCCAGACCACCGTCGCCTCGAACTGATTGGCGATCTCGGCGGGCGCATTGACGGCGACGATCAGGTCGCCCGGCGACACGTCGACCGTGCCCTCCAGCGCGATGGTGACCGCCTGGCCCGCCACCGCCTCCGCCAGATCGCCCTCGCTGCCGGAGATGCGCGTCACCCGGCTCAGCTCACCCGACGGCTGCACGCGGACGGCGTCGCCCGTCCGCACCCGGCCGGCAACGACGGTACCTTCCAGGCCGCCGGGATCGCCCGCGCGGTTCACGGTGCGGATCGGCAACCGCAGCGGCTGCTCGCGCAGGCGCGTCTGCTCGGGCTCGACGCGATCGAGCAGCTCGACCAGCGTCGGCCCCTGGTACCACGGCATGGCCGCCGAGCGCGTGCGGACGTTGGCGCCGCTCTCCGCCGCGATCGGCACGCAGCTGACGCCCGACGCCGCCAGCCCGAGCTGCGCGGCCAGCTTCTTGAAGTCGTCGTCGATGCGGGCGAACGCCCCCTCGGGATCGCTGACCAGATCCATCTTGTTGACCGCAAGCACCACCTGGCGCACCCCGATCAGCGCGGCGAAGAACCCGTGCCGGCGCGTCGCCGCGGTGACGCCCTGGCGCGCATCGACCACGATGACGTTGACGTCAGCGATCGGCGCGCGCGCGGCGAGGTTGCGCGTGTACTGCTCGTCGTTGGCAGCTTCGACGACGGCCAGCTGTTTCCCGTCGCCGATGACGCCGGAACCCAGGCTGGTAATCAGCGCGCTCTTGCCCTCGCGCGCACCGCCGCATATGTCGACACGGACCGTGGCCATCAGAACTGCGAGAAGAACCTCCAGATCGCCGAGCCCGAATAGGGCGGCGGTTGGTGCACGCCGTCGAACTCGCACCAGCTGACCGGCTTGCCCGCGTCACAGCCCTGGTAGTTGACGCAGCCCGCCTGGTTGCTGTCGGGGACGGTGGTGGTCGTGCAGTGATTTCGATTGCGGAAGTTGTCGCGCACCATCCGGCCGTTGGAGATGTTGATCGTCGGATCGTTCGTGCCGTGCGAGCCCCAGTACGCGATCGGCGTCGTCCCGCTGCAAGTCCCGCTCTGCAGGCTGCCCGACATCGGCGCGATACCGCGCAGCACGTCGCCCATGGCACAGCCGAGCCCGATGGTCTGGATCGCGCCCATGCTGAAGCCCATCGCGAAGATGCGGCTCTGGTCGATGCACAGCTCGGTCTTGAATCGCGCGATCATCGCGGTCACGTAAGGGGTGTCGTTGCTGCTGTTCCAGCCACTTGATTGAGCCTGTCCGGCGACAAAGATGGCGCTACCTCCCGAAAGCGGCTCGACGCCGTAGTACGGACCGGCACCGGCGGCCGTGGGTGGACCACCGGCGTCGACCGACTCGGCGTCGTACTGCGCGCCGTGGAACGCCAGGATCAATCGGTAGGGGTGGGTACGATCGTAGCCCGCCGGAATCTTGATGATGTATTCGCGCTGCGTCCCGGACGCAGAGATCGTGAAGCGCCCGCTCATCGGCGCGCCGCCGGTTGCGTTGCAGCCGGCGCTGGGCATCGCACCGCCCGCGGCGCCGGCGGTGCCAGTGCTGCCGGCCGTGCCGGTGCTGCCGGCCGTTCCCGTGGTGCCGCCGCGTCCGGCACTCCCGGTCGTGCCGCCACGGCCCGCCGTTCCCGTGGTGCCGCCGCGTCCGCCGCTGCTGCCCGCGCTGCCGGTCGTTCCCGCGTTGCCCGTCGTCGCGCCCGCGCCGGTCGTTCCACCGTTGCCCGCGCCACCAGCTGCGCTGCCCGCCGCGCCGGTGGTGCCCGCGTTGCCGACGGTGCCGGCGGCGCCCGTGGTCCCCGCGTTGCCTGCGTCGCCCGCGGTGCCCGTTCCCGCGGCGCCCGTGGTGCCCGCGCTGCCCGATGCCCCGCCCTTCCCCGACGCGCCGTCCGAGCCGCCGCCGCAGGCCACACCCATGATCGCGAGCAGCCCGAGACACCAGGTGCCGTACCGAGAATGCGGGGTCCGCGCGATTGTCATCGGGTGCCTCCTGCGGCGAGAAGGACGCGGTCAGTCTCCGCGCGTTGCCACCTGCATGTCAATGCACGGATCGCTTTGGCGCAACGCGGGAATACAGGGTTTACCACCCTTACGCAGTTGCAGCCCGGGGGTGTTTACGGTCGGTCTTTTTTCGATTCTTACGAATCGTTTTCGTAACTCCGGTCGAGCTTCCGCGACGAAGCCCCGCACCGGTGTTATTCTCGCCGAGATGCGGTCGCGACGACGCGCCCTGTTGTGGGCGTCAGCGGCGGTGGGGTTGCTGTTCGGCTGCTCCGTCAACCATACCGGTCTGACCGACGACGGAGGTCTGCACGCTGACGCCGCGACCGGCACCGCGGGAAGCGGCGCGACGGCGGGACGCGGCGGAACCACCGGCGCCGCGGGCAACGTCGGACCGACGGGCAGCGCGGGAACGACGGCAACCGGAACGGCGGGGAGCGCCGGCGGTGCCGGCACCGGTTCCGGGAATACGAGCGGCGGCGGTACCGGCGGTTCCAGCGCGGGCCTCGCGGGCACCACGGGAACCGCCGGCAGCAGCGGCACCAGCGGCGTCGCAGGCACGAGCGGTGTCGCGGGCACCAGCGGCATCGGCGGGACGAGCGGCGTTGCTGGCACGAGCGGCGTCGCAGGCACCACCGGCGTCGCAGGCACCACCGGCGTCGCAGGCACCACCGGCGTCGCAGGCACCACCGGCGTCGCTGGCACAACCGGCGCCGCGGGGACGATCGGCGGCCGCGGCGGCACCGGCGTCGCCGGCACGACTGGCACCGGCGGGCGCGGCGGCATGATGGGGATGGCCGGCCGCGGCGGCAACGCGGGCCGCGGCGGCAGTGGCGGCAATCCCTGTGCGGGCTACCCGAACAGCGCAAAGGCGTTCGTCACGCCGACCGACGGCCGCACGCACTGCTACTGGCCGCGAAACACGTCGCAGACCTGGAGCGAGGCGCAGCAGTCGTGCATGCTCCAGAACGGTTACCTGGTGACGATCCTGTCCGCCGAGGAGAACGCGTTCGTCATCAGCGTCGCCCAGTTCTCGGCGGCGTTTTCCGACACGTGGATCGGCGCCACCGACGGCAAGGCCGGCGGTGACAAGAGCGGCGTCGGCACATATCGCTGGGTGACCAACGAAACGTGGGCCTACACCAGCTGGGAGACGGGTCAGCCCGACGGCTTCTGCGATCCTTGCTCCGGCGGACAGACCTGCACCTGCGATCACCGCGCCGTGCTGGACATGGACGGCACCTGGAACGATCGCTGGCAGGACAACGCCCGCTCGTCCGTCTGCGAAGCGGTTCCGAACTGACGGCCTTCCTTTAACCGCGTCGACGGCGGCGAACCGTCAGACCCAAGACGATCAGCAGGGCGGCGATTCCGTTCCGGCCGGGCGCGCACGGTAGGAAATCCAGCGTCGCGCCGTCAACAGCAACGCCGGCTCGTCACGCGAGTTCCCGGACGCGCGTGCTCATGGCGGCAAAGAGCCCACCGAAGGCGCCGTAGCCGCGTCGTCGGCCGTGACGACGGCCGTGACGACGGCAGCGGCGGCAGGTGGAGCGGCTGGCGTCTCGGCGGTGGCGACCACTCCGCCCAGCGACGTCAGCGCGAAGAACATCAGGTACGCGATCCCGAACAGCGCGGCCATCATCGCCGTCACCCCGATCGCGAGCGGGTGCGCGAGCGGATCTTGCGCGTGTACCGCCAGGGTGACGAACAGCTCGCCGGGCCGGGTCACGATGTCCCAGCTGTTCCAGCGCGGAAACCGCCCCAGGAAAACCCCGAAACCCGACAGTCCGGCGACCGCCGCGACGAACGCCCAGCCGACCGTCCGGCCCGCGCGGCGTGCGACCAGCTGGTGGATCAGCCACAGCGACAGGAACGCGATGCACAGGCCCGTCATCGCGAACGCGAACACCATCATCGCGTCGTAAAGCAGCAACGTGAACCCGCGCTCCCGCAGGTGAATCAGGTCCGTTACCAGATAGGGCGCGTTGGGAAAGAACGCCAGCCAGACCCCGCCCAGCGCGACGGATCCCAGGCGCGACGGCTTCCGCCCGGGCGCGTGGCGGCTGGCGATAACCAGCGACACCAGCAGCGGCACCCACGCCAGCATCAGGTTCCACCCCAGGAACAGCAGCGCGGCGCGGCCCGTCAACTGCATGCGCGCCAGCGCCAGCGCGCCACAGAACCCGGAAGCCAGAACCAGCACCAGCACCATGCGCGCCAGCCGCCTGTCGCTGCTCATCCACATCGCGTCAGTTAACGATAATTACCGATGAGATTTCAGCCACCCGGACATCTAACGGTCAGATGTCACGCACCAGCGTCATTTTTTGGGTCGTGAACGGCTTGCTGGCCGGGGCCGCGTCCCAGGCCGTCGCGAGCTGCCGCGTCACCAACGAGACCGGTTACTCGTTCACGGTCGCGTCGGGAAACGTCTCGAACCAGAAGGTGCGCGCGCACGCCACGACGTCGATCGACGCCGGCAAGATCCAGGGCAAGAGCGACGAAGGCAAGACGATCAGCGGCCAGTGCAAGGACGGCGGCGACCTGGTCAT
>Ga0207701_10003859_pt1 | contig 15341 bp, 9 predicted proteins | sample KBSSwiSSwithPhiX_FD_184294 | JGI IMG/M metagenome (GOLD analysis project Ga0207701, IMG submission 184294) | Switchgrass rhizosphere bulk soil microbial communities from Kellogg Biological Station, Michigan, USA, with PhiX - S5 (SPAdes) (version 2) | ecosystem: Environmental > Terrestrial > Soil... | reverse complement strand
CGATCATTTCAAACTCGCGCCCTTCGATGAGTAGACGAATTTTTGGCTCGGTGCCGGAATAACGCAGCAGCACACGGCCTTTTCCGGACAATTCTTTCTCCGCCTCTGTCACCAGCTTCATCACAGAGTCCAGTTCCGCCAGCGGACGCTTTTCTTTCACCGGCAGATTGCGCTGGGCCTGCGGATACTTTTGCAAACACGACTTGAGCTTACTCAGCGATTGGCCGGTCTTGTGCATGACCCGTAAAATCTGCAGCGCGGTAATGATGCCGTCGCCGGTCGTGGTGAAGTCACGAAAAATCACGTGACCGCTCTGTTCGCCACCGAGATTGAGTTTTCGCCGCACCATTTCTTCGATGACATAACGATCGCCGACTTTCGTTCGCACGACTTTGCCGCCGCGCGCCGCGAGCGCTTCATTCAGACCGAAGTTGCTCATGATGGTTGCCACCACAGTGTCCTGTTCCAGCCGGCCGGATTCCAAAAGATCCAACGCCGCAATCGCGAGGATTTCGTCGCCATCGACAATCTCGCCGTCCTCGTCGCAAAGAAGAACGCGGTCACCATCGCCGTCGTGACTAATGCCGACGTCCGCGCCAGTGACTTCGACGATCCGCTGGATCTCCCCGGGATGCATGCTGCCGCAGCCGTCGTTAATGTTAATGCCGTTAGGCTCGTTATGCGCCACGGCAACTTCTGCGCCTAACTCACGCAGAACGCACGGCGTCGATTTGTAAGCGGCGCCGTTTCCAACGTCCACTGCGACCCGCATTTCCTCGAGCGAAAAACCTTTGGGGAAACTCGCTTTCGCGAATTCGACGTAACGACCGAGCGCATCATCGATGCGTGTGGCTCGACCGATGTTGCTCGCGGTCGGCCGAATCGAATCGATCTCGCCATTGAAAACAAGGTTTTCGATTTTTTCCTCGATCTGGTCGTCCAGCTTGTAACCGTCGTGCCGGAAAAATTTGATGCCGTTGTCCTGATAAGGATTATGCGACGCGGAAAGGACGATGCCGGCGTCAGCGCGCAGCGATCGCGTGATGTACGCAACGCCCGGCGTCGGCAACGGACCGATCACCAAAACATCCACGCCAAGCGACGTGATTCCGGCCACGAGCGCATTTTCCAGCATGTAGCCGGAGAGACGCGTGTCTTTCCCGAGCACGATCTTCGGCCGCGCGCCGTCAGGCGTCCTGCGCGGATTCATTTGCGCGAACACATACGCGGCAGCACGCCCAAGTTTCAGCGCCGTCTCAGCCGTTACCGGCTCCACGTTCGCGACGCCGCGCACGCCATCTGTGCCAAAGATTTTCTTCTGCTCAGTCACGGGCTAATTGAAACGCTCAAAGCGCGATTCGTAAACGCGAAATTTTGGAAGCAATCAAGGCGTCATGGCCTCCCAGCCGTGTGAATCAAAAGGACGCCTCCCCAAGCCGCCCCTCCTTGTGGTCAATGCAGGCTTGATTTTGGAACCACTTTTTACTTGAATTGCGGCGTGCCTGTCGATGATCGGGTAACTTCCCTCACTAGCGGCGGCGGCACTGGGCAGAATGGGCGCGCCGCGTTCGCCACTACGCACTGGAGCGTAGTTTTGACCGCGCAGGAGAGATCGCCCGCCGCGGATGCGGCGCTGGAGAAACTGTGCCGGACGTATTGGTGGCCGCTTTACGGATTCGTCAGGCGCCATGGGTTTGGACCCGAAGAAGCGCAGGATCTGACCCAGGGGTTTTTTGCTTTGCTGCTAAAACGGCGGGATCTCGACGTGGTCCGCCGCGAAAAAGGGCGGCTGCGTTCGTATCTGCTCGTGTCCCTGAAGAATTTTCTGGCGAAGGCGAAACGTCGCGAACTGACACTCAAACGTGGCGAAGGCCGCGCGCTAGTTCCGTTGGATGAACTGATCGCGCGCGAGCACGCCGATCTGGAACCCGCCGACAATTTGGCAGCCGATAAAATCTACGAGCGGCGGTGGGCGCTGACGTTACTGGAACAGGTGCTAACACGATTGGAGAGTGAATATCGCTCTGCCGCTAACGAGAAACTCTTCGATTGTTTAAAAGAATTTCTCTCTGACGAACCGGGTCGGCGGTCACAAGCAGAAGTAGCGGCCGAGCTTGGCATAACCGAAAACGCAGTGAAACAGGCATTCCACCGACTGCGTCAGCGTTACCGGCAATTGTTGCGTGATGAGATCGCCCAAACAGTGGCAGTGCTCGGAGACGTGGAAGATGAGCTCCGCCACTTCATTTCCGTGCTGCAAACGTAACCTCAGGAAAATTTTCGATCAGTACAATGCAAAGAGCTGCGCCATTGAGTAATCAGGCTAATAAAGTTCAGCGCATATGCGCAAAATGCGGTGCGACCATTTTTGCAGATTCGCCGCGCGGATTTTGCAGCGTGTGTCTATTTCGCACCGGTCTCGGATCGCTTGATGAGAACGATCGTAGAGAGGAGCCGACCCGAATCCAGATGGAATTTGGTGACTATGCGTTGCTTGAGGAAATCGGCCGGGGCGGCCAGGCCGTTGTTTATCGCGCCCATCAGAAGAGTCTGAACCGTACTGTCGCGCTCAAACTGCTTGGCCTGGGTCCTTGGACCACCGAAACGCACCTGAAACGATTCCGCCGCGAGGCCGAAGCTGCGGCTAGCCTCCAGCACCCAGGAATCGTTCCCATCTATGAGGTAGGCGAGCTTAATGGCCAGTGTTATTTCAGCATGCAATTTGTTGAAGGCGGCCAGCTCGATGAAGTGGTCAGGCGCGAATCCATGCCGATCCGGCGCGCGGTGGAACTCATTGCGAAAGTGGCAGGCACTGTGCACTACGCGCATGAGCACGGTATTCTACATCGAGATATCAAGCCCGGAAACATCCTGCTCGATAAAAATGGTGAACCACATTTAACTGACTTTGGGCTAGCCCGGTTGCTAGATACGCAAAGCAGCGTGACTCGCACGATAGATGTTCTTGGCACACCCAGCTACATGGCGCCGGAACAAGCTGCGGGTGAAACGGCAAAACTCAGTAAGGCAACAGATGTTTATGGACTTGGCGCCGTCCTCTACCAACTCCTCACCGGTCAGCCACCTTTTGCCGGAGGAACAACTTACGAAACGATCCGACTGCTGCGTGATACCGAACCCCGCCCACCGCGCCTGTTAAATTCGAAAGTCAATCGCGATCTTTCGACGATTTGTCTGAAGTGCCTGGAGAAAGATCCAAAGCGCCGTTATCCCGCGGCTGCGGGACTGGCCGAAGACCTGGAACATTGGCTAAAGCACGAGCCAATTCAAGCCCGACGTAGCGGACCGTTCGTTCGCGGCCAAAAATGGGTGCGACGGAAGCCAGCCATTGCTGCGGTGATCACCTTGTCGCTCGCGTTGGCAGTAGGCATTGCCTGGAACGTTTGGAAAAGTGAACTTATCCACCGGCCGGCGACAAACGGAATCGCGGTGCTTCCGTTTGAAAATCTGAGCCGCGATCCGGACAACGCCTATTTTGCGGACGGTATCCACGAAGAGATCCTGACGCGGCTGGCTAGCATCGCGGGTTTGAAAGTAATTTCGCGCACTTCCACACAGCAATATCAGAGCAGGCCCAGGAATCTCCGAGAAATCGCCAGACAGCTTGGCGCGGCGAACATTCTTGAGGGTAGCGTGCAAAAAGCAGGCGATCAGGTGCGAGTCAATGTGCAGTTGATTAACGCGCAAACCGATTCCCATCTCTGGGCGGATACCTATGATCGGAAATTGACTGACATCTTCGGTGTGGAAAGCGAGATCGCCAAACGAATCGCGGAATCATTGCAGGCAAAGCTTACGGTTAGCGAGCAGCAGGCCTTGGCAGCAAAACCGACAAACAATCCCGAGGCTTACGATGCCTATTTGCGCGGCCTGGCTTCTGAAGCCCGTTTCGCCGGCCAGTACGATCTCCGGAAGGAAGCGATCGGTTTTTATGAGCGTGCCGTGCAGCTTGACCCCAATTTTGCGATCGCTTGGGCACGGCTTTCTCGTGCGCAAGCGTTCATTTTCCTCAACTTCGTCGAACCAACCGCCGCTCGCCGAGACGCTGCCAAAAGCGCTTTGGAAAATGCGCAGAAACTGGCGCCGAACTCACCCGAGACCCTGCTCGCCTTGGGCTATTATCAATACTGGGTACTACGTGATTACGCATTTGCCAAAATCACGTTTAGCCGCGTCAGCCAAATGTTACCGGGCAACAGTGATGTTTTAACAGCCTTGGGCCGGGTTGCCCGACGCGACGGACACTGGGACCAAAGCATTGGCTATTTCGAGGCAGCCCTTCTCCTAGATCCGCGCAATGTGCAGTTACTGTCGGAAGCGGCGCTCACTTATGCCATACGTCGAGAATTCCCCGTCGCGCTAAAGCTCTACGATCGAGTGTTAAAAATCACGCCAAATGATGAGACGATGGCGTTAAAGGCCAGCATTTATCAGGCACAAGGTAACCTGCCAGAAGCCGCCAGATTTCTAGCACAAACAAACGAGCGGACTCCTGATGAGGATACCTTCGAAATCAAGATCACTCAATTGAGACTTGAACGAAATTACGGTGAGGCTATTCGATTGCTGCAAGCCCGACTGGCTCACTTCCCTTTTGATTCTGATTACTACAAGGCCAATGAACAGGTAGACCTTGCTTTCATGGAGCGCCTTGCTGGGGATACTGCTGCCGCAAGGATTACCGCTAAACAGGCATGCTATACCCTTGAGGAGCTCTATAGAGATGAGCCAGACAGAGCCACTTTTGCGGCACATCTATCTGAAGCTTATGCTTTGATGGGCCAAAAGGACTTGGCCCTAAAGATAGCGGAGCGGCCGATCATGCTTTATCCCCGCACTAGGGATGCGATGCGCGGACCTGCTTTCGAAGAGAACCTGGCGTTAATTCAGACGATCGTCGGCGACAATAGCCGTGCGATCTCAGCTCTCGCCCAGCTGTTACAAACACCCTATGAGAGCTGGCTGTACGACCTATGCATTACACAACCGCTTCTTAGCCTCGATCCGTTGTGGGATCCGTTGCGCGGCGATCGCGCTTTCCAAAAGATCTGCGAGGAAAAGCGGCCTTGAAGACACGAATTGCACGAATTGTCCCTAATCTGGTTTACGAATTCGTGTTCACTAGTGTTCATTCGTGGTTTTAAGTCTTGGTTCTTATCCGTGACATCCGGTGCCTGCCCGAAGTAGCTCTTAAGGGAGTGTTGAAGCGGAAAGTGGGGACTACGCGCCTTCGCGTTAGTCGCGGTGCTGCTCTTTTTCCTGCTGACGGTTTTCGGAGACCACTTGATAGCCGAGCGTAGCCGATCAATCCTCAAAAGCATTCCGAGTCAGCTTGCGACCTCTGCGCGGAAATGCCACGCAGAAATTCGTCGCACGCCGACGCGGCCGACGGGGTCCAATCGCCTGACACGCTTTAGAGCGGCCAAAAAAAGAGAGACATTTCTCTTTACGCGCTTACCCTTGCTTTGCCAATCTTGTAGCTTGCTCCAAGCGCAGTTACCCTAAACTTCACCTTCAACCGAGCCTTAAAAATATGAAAACCCCTCGTTGGCTCAATCGAACTCGTTTCTTCTCAATCATGCGCATCGCAAGCGCGGGCGCACTCGTCATTCTTGCCGCCGCAATATTCTCCATGGGGTTGACCCCAACAGTATCTGTTGCGGCGAATCAATCCAATCATGCTCCGCCAATCTCGGGATTCCTTGAAGCGATACCTGGCTTCGTTAATGATCCATCAGTGCCGGGTATAGGCCCCGTGACGAGAAGTTCCTGTACGGATGGTACGGATCTGGGAGGAGGTAACATTCGAATAAACTGCGACAGCATTATCGTTCCCCACAACGAGTTGACTATTTCTGTGGACCCTGCAGATTCGAATCACATTGTGGCAGGCTCGAATGAGCTTGAATTGTTCAACGTTGGCACGACAGTTGTTCAGAGAATTATTGCCGGCTACTACACAAGCACCGATGGTGGCACGACATGGTTGAATGGTCATATCCAACCCGGCGGTTTCACCTTTAACGGAGATCCTTCAGTCGCGTTCAACAAAAAACTTGGGCTGGTGCACTACGGTACCGTTGCATTTCATGGCGGCCAGCGAGCAGGTTTCGCCACTTCTACAATCCAAGTCAATACATCGAGCGACGGCGGCTTGACTTTTGGTCGCCCAGTTGTGGTTGCGCTGGGAACGGGAGGGACTAGGGTGGCCGTCGTTAATGACAAGCCGTACATCACCGTGGATAACAATCCAACCAGTCCCCACTTTGGTAGGCTCTACGTTACATACACCCGGTACCTATTCGACCAGTTCGGCAACTACGTCCAATCTCCGATCTATCTCTCGTTCTCAGACGACGGGGGCCAGACCTTTTCGAGACCCCAGCAGATCAGCGGCATCAGCACAACTTTATGCTCCCAACCTGGCGTTCCTGCCAACGCTGGCATTTGCAACGAGGACCAGTCATCAAGCCCGGTTGTAGGTCCTGACGGAACCTTTTACGTAGCGTTCGACAATCAACAGCACGCCCAGACACCTGGTCAATTCAGGAACCAGTACCTCGTCGTACGCTCGACCGACGGTGGATCCACCTTTGGAGATCCCGTCTCAGCAGTGTTTCCAATATACGATGGTGTCAACGACTATCCCATCAACGTCAATGGACGCCAAACCCTGTCTAACAGCCAGTTCCGCATAATTTCCGCTGGCAATGTGACCGTCGATCTGACTTCCGGACCTGCTTCCAGCAGCACCAGTCTCTATATCGCATTTTCGGATAACCGTAATGGGACCGTGGCTTCTACGAATACAGACATTGTTGTCGTCAAGTCCACTGACGGCGGGACCTCCTGGAATGCTCCCGTTGTGCTCACCAGCGCGAACGATCAATTTTACCCATGGGCCACCGTAGGCGCAGACGGAAATCTAAGAGTGGCTTTCAGCGATAGAAGTTACGATCCGAGCAATATCCAATATGGAGAAACGCTGGCCTCGTCTTTCGACGGAGGAACTTCCTTTTCGTTCCTGAGAGTAGATACCGGCCTATCCAACCCCAATGACTCGCGTTTCGTGACAAACGGAGGGACAACGAATGGAAAGGCTACCTTCATTGGGGATTACAATGGTCTCGATATCGGTTCAGATCTGGTACTTCATCCAGCCTGGACCGACATGCGCACAAGTGCCTATCCCAATCCGCCCCCAGGTGCAGGTCACAAGACGCAGGACGCAGTAACGGCTTCTGTCACCGATTAAACAAAACTGCTATTTGTTACTTTCCGCCCGTCTTGCCTCAGCGAGTCTCCTCGTAGCAAGCTTTTCAATTGTAGGCTCGATCCGTTCTGGGACCCTTTACGCAACAATCCCGCTTTCCAAAAGCTCTGCGAGGAAAAACATTAATAATCTGACCACGGATTGAACGGATAACAGGATAGGTAGGGTGCGACCAAGCTTTGCGCTGAGCGAATCGCACAGACGGGCGCGAGCCGCAGGGACCTTTTTTAACAGAAGGCAACGAAGATCACCAAGGCCTGAGCTCGGGTAGAACCAGGTCTTTCTTTCCTTCGTTATCTTCTGTTTAGAACCTCGTCTGTTCCTTCTGTTTTAGTCGTTTCCGTCATCTGTGGCATCCGCGTAATCCGTTGTTTCCCCGATTTAACGATTCAACGCTTGAACCCTTCAACGCAGCGAAGCCAACTTTCCGCATAACCTCGGACGGGATTTCGGACAGTACATGTGAAAGGCCAGCCGACTTCGCCAAGGCTACGACGGCCAAGGAAGATCGGAAGGCCAAAACAATGAAAGGAAAGTAAGTGTATGAAAAATCGGAACCGACTGATATCACATCTGCGCACAAGTTTTTGTGCGCTCGTAATTGTTGGCTCGCTATCAACGTTGCCGAGTGCTGAAGCTAGCGGACCTCCGCTCCCCGCAAGTGGAGGGTTTATCCCCTGTTTTAATTACGCCGGTCCTCCTCGGCAAGTCGGTGAAAACTTGATTATCACGTTCAATGTGACGGTAACGGTTACTGGCACCTTCACCGGATCTTTCACGGGTACTGAGCTGGATATAGTTCATCGCGACGGTTCTATAACGAAACAAGGCAGCGCAGTCTTCACCGGTTCGGTTACCGGTAGGTCGGGCGCTGGCACGCTGCACCTCAGTTTTGAAGGTATAGGCAACGCTGTGACCGGCCACGAAACTCTGCGTGTTGCGGGCACACAAGGGACTGGTGCTCTGTCCGGTGTGCATCTGGAGGTAACGGCTGAGGGTGACGTGGGCGCTCCCAGTCAAGGATGCGCCCTCTCGGGGACGGGCACTTATAACGGACAGATTCTGTTTGCCCCCTAAGTTGATCCCACAAAACGCACAGTTAGCAAAAAGCCGTCATGCTTGGACGCATGACGGCTTTAGCCGTTATTTCACAACACTTCGGATCTTTCGCAGACAGTTCAAGCATCTTCATCTTACTTCTCCTTTAGCGGTTATTTCATCTGTTAGATCAGCATGCTCTTGCCTGCAGGTGTCCGAGGTGAACCAAAGGCCGCTTTCTAAAAGCCCAGATTTTCCGCGTAACCTCGCGCCCGATTTCGGACAGTACCTCTGTGAAGAACCCAAATCAGAGAAGCCCAAAACAAGAAAGAAAATTAATGACATGAAAACAACAACGAATATTATTTACCCGGCGTTTGCGCTGTTCGCGTTCGCCTGCTTCGCGCTTGCGCCGCACGCGCGAGCCGTTTGTCAAGACGCTTGCTTGACGAACCAAAACACCGTCCAAGGTGACGATACGCTCTTCAGTCTTACCACTGGCTTTGGAGACACCGCCATTGGTTTCCAAGCGCTTTATAGTAACACAAGCGGCCACGGCAACAATGCGGTTGGTGACCAAGCGCTTTATAGTAACATTGATGGAATCGATAATACGGCCGTCGGTTATTTTGCCCTCCTTAGCAACCTAAGCGGCAGCGGCAACACGGCTATCAGTGATTATGGGCTCTATAGCAACACAACCGGCAACAGCAACACGGCCACCGGTTACGTAGCGCTCTACAGCAACACAACCGGCAGCAACAACACGGCCAACGGCGTTCTAGCGCTGTTTAGCAACAATGCCGACAACAACACGGCCACCGGTTATGCGGCGCTCCTGAGTAACACAGTCGGCATCGACAACACGGCCACCGGTGTTAATGCGCTAGGATCCAACACAACCGGCAACGACAACACGGCCAATGGCCTGAGCGCGCTTATTAGCAACACAGAAGGCGGGGCCAACACGGCCACTGGCGTGGAGGCGCTCTTTAGCAACACAACCGGCAGCAACAACACGGCGAACGGTGTAAGTGCGCTCTGGAGCAACACTACCGGCTTCAGCAACACGGCCACCGGTGTTGCAGCGCTCTACAGTAACACAACCGGCTTCGACAACACGGCTACAGGTCTTAATGCGCTCCTGAGCAACACAGAGGGCTTTCAGAACGTGGCCATCGGTACTAGTGCGCTCGGTGACAACGGCACCGGCAGCAACAACGTGGCCATTGGTGTCCGCGCACTGTTATTTAACACAACCGGTATCAACAACACGGCCACTGGACAGGGTGCACTGATTCTCAATACAACCGGCAGCCGCAATGTCGCGATTGGGCGTCATGCGCTGGATAATAACCCAACCGGCAACAGAAACATCGCACTGGGCTATTTCGCTGGTACCAATCTCACGGCCGGCGATAACAATATCGACATCGGCAACGAAGGTGTTCCTAGCGAATCCGATACCATCCGCATCGGCACTGAAGGAACGCAGACGAATGCATATATCGCAGGGATTTATTCGACACCCGTCGCAAAGGGCTTGGTAGTGAAGGTAGATTCCACAGGTCATATCGGTACCGTTGGCTCCTCGGGGCGTTTCAAGGAGCAGATTAAGCCGATGGGTAACGCAAGCGAAGCAATCCTCGCCCTCAAACCCGTCACGTTCCGTTACAAGAAGGAAATCGACCCTGAGCGTACTCCGGAGTTCGGGCTCGTGGCCGAAGACGTGGAAAAGGTAAATCCCGATTTGGTGGCTCGAGATGAACAAGGCAAACCGTACACGGTTCGCTACGACGCCGTGAACGCGATGTTGCTCAACGAGTTCCTTAAAGAGCATCGAAAAGTGCAGGAACAAGAAGCAACGATCGCGGAGCTAAAATCTATTGCTGCAAAGCAAGAGATGATTAACGCACAGCAGCAGAGAGAAGTTAAAGCGCTGGCAACAACGCTGAGAGAGCAGGCGTCACAAATCCAAAAAGTAAGTGCGCAACTCGAACTGGAAAAAGCTTCAGCACAAACCGTGGTGAACAATCGGTAGATGAATTCCAGGCGTCAGTGTCAAACGCCCCAGAACAAAATAATGAAAGGAAATCAAGATATGAAAACTCCATGGCGTATGAAAACCGTAAGCGGTGCCTTTGCGCTGGCCTTAACGATGGTCGCAAACGTAACGCTGGCCCAGTATCCGCCCGCTTCGCACCTGGCCACCAGTTGGTGGCAGTGGGCCTTGGAAACACCGGCCTCCGAAAATCCGCTAACCGACACAACTGGACAATTCGCAGCTGTCAACCAGAGTGGTCGAGTCTGGTTCCTGGCGGGTAATTCTGGCGGCACAACGGTCCGCACCATTACCGTGCCCTCCGGAAAAGCTCTGTTCTTTCCGATTGTGAATGTCTTCGATGCCGAGGACGGGATCGCAGTACGAGGCGGGACGTTATTTTTGGTTCCTCGCCCTGTTCAGGTCGCGCGGACGTTCATCTCAAGCGTTATTGCCACGGCTATGGGCCTTTCGTGTGAAGTGGACGGAAGCCCGTTTCCCATTACCACGGCGAACTTGGAGCAATCGACGCCTTTTAGCTTGCATCTGCCTGCGGATAACATCCTTGGAGTCCCGGCTGGCGTTTATTATCCGGCGGTTGATTCGGGATATTACGTTTTGCTTCCCCCGTTGTCCGCCGGGCAGCACACCATCCACTGGGCGGGGTCGCTCACATTCTTCTCCTTATCGCTGGATGTGACTTACAACATAACGGTTCAGTAGCGAGAACAGAAAGAAAAGTATATGACACACTCGTTCATCTTAAATCGACAATAGCCCTTCCGTCAGATGTCCACCTTTATGGCGTTGTCTCCTTCTCGTCCCGCTCGTGCTGGTCTGTTTCAAAAAACAGTAGAAAACGAAAGGTTGTTACAATGAAAAAAGTTCGAGATAACAATTCGCTGAGTTTCAGATTCCTTCATTTGTTTTTGAATCTGACGAGATGTTCACAGGTCACCGCGGGGTTAATGGCGCTGTTGCTGGTGCTCAGTTCTTGTGTGCCTTCGAAGTTAGTCAACCTCAGCACGCGCGCTTTCGTTCAAACGGGCGACGACGTGATAATTGGCGGCTTCATTGTTCAGGGGACTGAAGTGAAGAGGGTGATCATTCGTGCCATTGGCCCTGAGCTCACTCAATATGGGATCACCGATGTGTTGGCTAATCCAAGATTGGAACTGCACAATGGGAGCGGAAGATTGATTGCTTCTAATGATGACTGGCAGACGACGATACTCGGCGGAATTATCACTGGCAATCAGGTCAGCGACATTCAGGCCAGTGGTCACGCTCCGACTGCGGCAAGCGAATCTGCGATCATCGCAGACCTGCCGGCAGGCAACTACACCGCGATTGTCCGCGGTATAAACAACACTGCAGGAGTGGCTCTAGTCGAGGTGTACGATTTGAATTTTACCGCTAGTTCAAGTCTTGGTAACGTCAGCACACGCAGTTTTGTGCAAACGGACGAGCATGTGATGATTGGCGGCTTCATTGTTCGAGGGACTGAACCAAAGCGGGTGATTATTCGCGCCATTGGTCCTGAGCTCACTCGATATAGGATTCAAAATGTACTGGCTAATCCGACATTGGAACTGCACAATGGGACCGAAGCATTGATTGCTTCTAATGATGACTGGCAGACGACGATACTCGGCGGCGTTATCACCAGCAATCAGGTCAGCGACATTCAGGCAAGTGGTCACGCTCCGACTGCGGCAAGTGAGTCAGCGATCATTGCAGACCTGCGACCGGGTAATTACACCGCGATTGTCCGCGGTGTAAACAACATGACCGGAGTTGCTCTCGTGGAAGTGTACGTAATCGACGAGATTGTCACCACCGACTAGGTTAACTCGATCCAACCTTCCATGACAGGACTGATCAGGTGTCCGCCTTTATGGCGTTGTCTCCATCTCGTCCCGCTTGTGCTGGTGTGTTTCGGGCTGGTCTCCTCAACCACTGCGCCAAGGGCCAATACAGCAGGGTCTGGAAGCATCACCGTGTTCAGGTTCCATGGCCTTTCCGCCTTTGCTATCACCGACAGCTTCAGTCCCGATGACTGTATCAAGACTTTGTGTCCGTCGGCGGCACGCAGAGCACCCCCACAGACCAGGAGGCCGACGTCTTCATCGGCCAGCATGACTTCTGCGGGTCGGAGTTCTAGTGGAATATAACAATGAAAACGAAATTCAGAATTATCGGGTACAATCTCCGCAGTAGCGTAGCCGCGCTTTTTGTTGCCTTCGTAATTGTCACGCTTTCCTCGGCAATCAATCTACCTAACGACCATCCGACGTTTCCATTCCAGCAGAATGACATCGCCTCTGGCGTGAATGGACACAAGAGCGCCGCGTCCGTGGCTGCGTCTGCGATCCAAAGGAACAGCACATTAACGTTCGCAGAGCGCGTCGCCTACCAGCGGGCGATCGAGGACGTTTACTGGCGTCACCGCATATGGCCAAAAACCAATCCCAAGCCGTCGCTCGATGCGGTTATGTCGCAGGCGCAGCTGGAAAAGAAAGTCGAAGACTACCTGCTTAACTCACAAGCGCTGGAGGATTACTGGCGGCAGCCGATTACCGCCGAGCAATTGCAGGCTGAGATGGATCGCATGGCTCAGCACACCAAGCAGCCCGAGATATTGCGCGAACTGTTTGAAGCGCTCGGGAACGATCCCTTTGTTATCGCCGAGTGTCTGGCCAGGCCGCTGCTGGCGGAGCGCTTACTTACGCAATTGAAGGATCGAGACAGCGTGAAGAAGGTAGCGGCGATTGACTCAATCGCAAAGGCGACTCAGGTGAGCCGCCCCTACCAGCTTCCTGTTAAAGCTAGTCCCTCGGGGAGCTGCACTGACGATACCTGGACAGCTACCAGCGCCACTAACGCTCCCACTGGCCGAATTCAGCATACGGCGGTGTGGACAGGCAGCGAAATGATTGTCTGGGGCGGCTTTCATGACTTCCCAGTTACTCGGCTTAACAGCGGCGGGAGGTACGACCCGATCACCGACACTTGGACCGCGACTAGCACCACTAATGCCCCCTCCGCCCGAGGGCGTCACACGGCAGTATGGACTGGCACTGAAATGATTGTTTGGGGCGGCGACAATTTTAGCGGTTATTTGGACACCGGCGGCAGATACAATCCCAGCACGGATAGTTGGACAGCTACTAGCACCACCAATGCGCCCGAGGCGCGAGTTGATCACACAGCAGTCTGGACTGGCAATAAGATGATCGTCTGGGGCGGCTTTAATCCGGACGATGGCGAGACGAACACCGGCGGGAGATACGATCCCAGCACGGATAGTTGGACACCTACCAGCACGACTAACGCGGCCTCTGGCCGAAACCTTCACACAGCAGTTTGGACCGGCAGTGAGATGATCGTCTGGGGCGGCCTCGCCGACAACTCTGGAGGGAGGTACAACCCTGTCACCGATAATTGGGTGTCCACCAGCACCATCAACGCGCCCATTGCCCGAGCCGGTCACACGGCAGTGTGGAGCGGCAGTGAAATGATCGTATGGGGCGGATTTCCTCCAACCGGCGGCCCCTATTTTAACACCGGCGGGAAATACAGTCCCGCCACCGACAGTTGGACACCCACTAGCACCACTAACGCGCCTTCTGCCCGAACCTATCACACAGCAGTCTGGACCGGGAGCGAAATGACTATCTGGGGCGGCGGGGTGGATACCGGGGGGAGATACGATCCCGCCACGGATGGTTGGGCGCCCACCAGCACCATCAACGCGCCCTCTGCCCGAACCTATCACACAGCAGTTTGGACCGGCAGTGAGATGATTGTCTGGGGCGGACTTGGCAACGGTTTTCCCTTTCCCTATTTCAACACGGGCGGGAGATACTGCGCGCCGGGGCCTCCGGCGCGGTTGGGCAACGTCAGTACGCGCGCCTTTGTTGAGACAGGTGACAACGTGACGATTGGCGGCTTCATCGTGCAGGGGGCTCAACCTAAGCGGGTGATTATTCGCGCCATTGGCCCTGAGCTCACTCAATACGGTGTTCCCGATCCATTGGCTAATCCGACGTTGGAGCTCCACGACGGCGCCGGAGCTTTGATCGCTTCTAATAACAACTGGGGGACGACCATCATTGGCGGGATTATCACCGCCAACCAAGTCCAGGATATTCGAAACAGCGGTTATGCACCCGGTAACGAGTTGGAATCTGCGATTATCGCAGACCTGGCGCCGGGTAACTACACCGCGATCATGCGCGGTGTGAACAACATGACCGGAGTTGGTCTTGTGGAAGTATATAATCTTAGCCCAGACACTGATTCAATACTTGGCAACATCAGTACGCGCGCCTTTGTGCAGACAGGCGATAACGTGATGATTGGCGGGTTCATTGTTCAAGGGACGCGGACAAAGAGGGTGATTATCCGCGCGATTGGCCCTGAGCTTGCTGGGCCTCCATATAATGTTCCCAATACATTGGCTAATCCGACTCTCGAGCTCCACGATGGTACCGGAGCTTTGATCGCCTCGAATGACAACTGGGAGACGACCGTCATAGGCGGGATTATCACCGCCAACCAAGTCCAGGATATCCGAAACAGCGGTTACGCACCCGGTGACGAACTGGAATCTGCGATTATCGCAGACCTGGCGCTGGGTAACTACACCGCGATCGTGCGCGGCGTGGACAACACGACCGGAGTAGCTCTGGTGGAAGTATACGATCTGGATCGATAGTACGTTTTAGCGAACCAGTCAGTTCAGCTACTACTTTAATAGTGGCGGGCGTGATTTAGGATTATTAGATCTCACAGAGACGACTTACAAATCTCCGCCATAGCGGCTGCGAAGGCTGGAAAGCGCTTCGCGCTAAAAGTGGACTGACCTCTGACTTCTGACTTCTGACTTCTGACTTCTGACTTCTGACTTCTGACTTCTGACTTCTGACTTCTGACTTCTGACTTCTGACTTCTGACTTCTGACTT